>Ga0134128_10007276_pt1 | contig 13372 bp, 8 predicted proteins | sample KB31754_FD_96462 | JGI IMG/M metagenome (GOLD analysis project Ga0134128, IMG submission 96462) | Terrestrial soil microbial communities with excess Nitrogen fertilizer from Kellogg Biological Station, Michigan, USA - KB3-175-4 | ecosystem: Environmental > Terrestrial > Soil > Unclassified ... | reverse complement strand
GGCCTGCCGGCGGCCCGGATCGATTTCATGCTCGGCGATGCCGCGCCGGCGGCGGTGATCACCACCGCCGAATTGCGTTCGCGCATCGGCGATTCGGGACTACTGGCCATCGACATCGATGACCCGTCGATCCAGACCCGGCCCGCCACGGCGTTGCCGGCGCCGGCGCCGCACCACATCGCCTACACGATCTACACCTCGGGCACCACGGGAGTTCCCAAGGGAGTGGCGGTCACTCACCACAACGCCACCCAGCTGTTCGCCTCCCTGGGCGCCGCGGGTTTGCCCGCCGCGCCGGGCAAGGTGTGGAGCCACTGCCATTCCCTGGCTTTCGACTTTTCGGTGTGGGAGATCTTCGGTGCGCTGCTGCACGGCGGCCGGGTGCTGGTCGTGCCCGACGGGGTGGTGCGCTCCCCGAAAGACCTGCACGCCTTGCTCGTTGCGGAACAGGTCGACATGCTGACCCAAACACCGTCCGAGGCGGGGATGCTCTCACCGGAGGGCCTGGACACGGCCGTGCTGGCCGTCGCGGGTGAAGCGTGCCCGGTCGAAGTGGTGGAGCGGTGGGCGTCCGGCCGGGTGATGGTCAACGTCTACGGTCCCACGGAGATCACGATCGTCGCGGCCGTCAGCGCGCCGCTCACCCCGGGACCCGACGTGCCGCCGATCGGTTCGCCGGTGTCCGGGGCCGCGTTGTTCGTGCTCGACGGATGCCTGCGGCCGGTGCCCGCGGGCGTGGTCGGCGAGTTGTATGTGGCCGGCGGCGGCGTGTCGACCGGCTACGTGGGTCGGCCCGGCCTGAGCGCGTCGCGGTTTGTGGCGTGCCCGTTCAGTGGCTCCAGCGGGACCGGTGCGCGGATGTATCGCACCGGGGACCTGGCGTGGTGGGGTTCCGACGGCCAGCTGCGCTATGTCGGGCGCGCCGACGAGCAGGTCAAGATCCGCGGGTATCGCATCGAACTCGGCGAAATCCAGGCCGCGCTGGCCGCCCTCGACGGGGTGGAGCAGGCGTTGGTGATCGCCCGCGAGGACCGCCCGGACGACAAGCGGCTGGTCGGGTACATCACCGGAACGGCCACCCCGCCCGAGGTCCGCACCCTGCTGGCCGAGCGCCTGCCCGCCTACATGGTGCCGGCCGCGGTGGTGGAGTTGGACGCGCTGCCGTTGACGCCCGGCGGCAAGCTCGACATCCGCGCCCTGCCCGCCCCCGACTACCAGGGCGGCGACGACTACCTAGCCCCGGCCACCGCGGTCGAAGAGATCCTGGCCTGGCTCTACGCACAGGTCCTGGGCCTGCCGCGGGTCGGGGTCTCCGAGTCGTTCTTCGACCTGGGCGGGGATTCCCTGTCGGCCATGCGCCTGGTCGCCGCGATCTACAACGCCCTCGATGTCCACCTGCCCGTCCGTGCCGTCTTCGAGGCGCCGTCGGTGCGTAGCCTGAGCCAGCAGCTCAACCGCGATCCGGGCGCGGCGGAAGGGCTTGGGGCCGACTTCGCGTCCGTGCACGGCCGCGATGCCACCGAGGTCTACGCCTGCGACCTCACGCTGGACAAGTTCATCGACGCCCCGACGCTGGCCGCCGCGCCGGCGCTGCCGGGCCCGAGCGCCGAGGTCCGCACGGTCCTGCTCACGGGGGCCACCGGCTTCCTCGGCCGTTACCTGGTGCTGCAGTGGCTGGAACGGCTGGAACTGGCTGACGGAAAGCTGATCTGCCTGGTGCGAGCCGCCTCGGATGAGGATGCGCGGCGCCGGCTCGAGCGGACCTTCGACCCCCCCGGTTTTGCAGGCGATCCCGCCCTGCTGCGGTATTTCCACGAACTGGCCGCCGACCATCTCGAGGTCATCGCCGGCGACAAGGGCCACGCCAACCTCGGCCTGGACGAACCGACCTGGCAGCGGCTGGCCGACACCGTCGACCTGATCGTCGACTCCGCCGCCGTGGTCAACGGCGTGCTGCCCTACAGCGAACTGTTCGCCCCCAACGTCGCGGGCACCGCCGAGCTGATCCGGCTGGCGCTCACCACCACGCTCAAGCCGTACACGTATGTGTCGACGGCCAACGTGGGCGACCAGATCGAGCCGGCGGCCTTCACCGAGGACGCCGACGTCCGGGTGGCCGGCCCGATCCGCACGATTGACGGCAGCTACGGCAACGGCTACGGCAACAGCAAGTGGGCCGGCGAGGTGCTGCTGCGGGAGGCCCACGACCTGTGCGCGCTGCCGGTCGGGGTGTTCCGCTGCGACATGATCCTGGCCGACACCACGTACGCGGGCCAGCTCAACCTGTCGGACATGTTCACCCGGTTGCTGCTCAGCGTCGTGGCCAGCGGTGTCGCGCCCGGCTCGTTCTACCGGCTCGACGCCCACGGCAACCGCCAACGCGCCCACTTCGACGCCCTGCCGGTCGAGTTCGTCGCCGAAGCGATCACCACGCTGGGCGCCCAGGTGGGCCGCGATTCCGCCGCGGGCTTCGCGGGATTCGAGACCTACCACGTGATGAACCCGCACGACGACGACATCGGGCTCGACGAGTACGTCGACTGGATCATCGAGGCCGGTTACCCGATCGAGCGGGTCGACGACTTCGGGGAGTGGCTGCACCGGATGGAGGCCGCGCTGCACGCGCTGCCGGAACGACAGCGCCACCAGTCGGTGCTGCAGCTGTTGCAGTTGCGCAACGCGCAGCATGTGCCGCCGGCGGACCCGGCCCGCGGCTGCCTGGGGCCGACGGAGCGGTTCCGCGCCGCGGTGCAGGAAGCCAAAATCGGCCCCGACAACGACATCCCGCACATCAGCGCGCCGGTGATCGTCAAATACGTGACCGACCTGCAGCTGCTCGGACTGCTCTGAAACACATTGGCCGGTAGCGGTTTTCGCTCGGATCGGCCGAAGCCGTCGTCGCCGCGGGTCCCGCTGACTACCATGACCCGTAGAACGCGACGGTCCCGCCGCACAGAGGAGTGCTCATCCGATGACAACAGCGCGCCTGCCCAAACTGCCACTGGACGAAGCCAAAGCCGCCGCCGACGAAGCGGCCGTCCCCAACTACATGGCCGAACTGAGCATCTTCCAGGTGTTGCTCAACCATCCGCCGCTGGCACGCGCCATCAACGACCTGCTCGCCACCATGCTCTGGCACGGCGCACTCGACGCGCGGCTGCGCGAGTTGGCGATCATGCGGATCGGCTGGCTCACCGCCTGCGACTACGAATGGACACAGCACTGGCGCGTCGCCTCGCGGCTCGGCATCCCGGGCGATGATCTGCTCGGCGTACGAGATTGGCGGAACCACGCCGGGTTTGGGCCCGCCGAGCGGGCCGTGCTCGCGGCCACCGACGACGTGGTGCGCGACGGCGCGGTCAGCGCCGCGAGTTGGGCGGTATGCGAGCGTGAATTCAACGGTGACACAATGGCTCTCGTTGAACTGGTCACGGCCATCGGCGCGTGGCGCATGGTCGCGTCCATCCTGCAGAGCCTCGAGGTGCCGCTGGAGGAGGGTGTGTCGAGCTGGCCCCCGGACGGCCGACCGCCCGAGTCTTGGCGCGACGCTTTGGCGTGAATTACTTAGGGCCGTAACCGATTGACTTATCAATCGATAACTCTTAGCGTCGGGCAATGAGAACCAGGGTCGCCGAGATGCTCGGTGTCGAATTCCCGATCTGCGCTTTCAGCCATTGCCGCGATGTGGTGGCCGCGGTGACCAACGCGGGCGGATTCGGCATCCTGGGCGCCACCGCGCACAGCCCGGGGCGACTGCGCAGCGAGCTGACCTGGATCGAGGAGCAGACCGGGGGCAAACCCTACGGGGTCGACCTGCTGCTGCCACCCAAATACGTGGGCGCCGAGCAAGGCGGGATCGACGCCAACCAGGCCCGGACCCTGTTGCCTGACGAGCACCGCGCGTTCGTCGACGACCTGCTGGCGCGCTACGGGGTGACGGCACCCGCCGGGGACGCCCGCCCGTCCTTCGGTGGCCTGAACATTTCGCCGAAGAGTTACGAGCCGCTGCTCGACGTGGCTTTCGCGCACAACATCCGGCTGATCGCCAGCGCGCTCGGCCCGCCCCCGGCGGACCTCGTCGAACGCGCCCACGACGACGATGTGCTGGTGGCCGCGCTGGCCGGCACCACCCGCCACGCGCAGCGGCACGCCGCGGCCGGTGTCGACCTGATCGTCGCGCAGGGCACCGAGGCGGGCGGCCACACCGGCGACGTGGCGACCATGGTGCTGGTTCCCGAGGTCGTGGACGCCGTGGCGCCGGTTCCGGTGCTCGCCGCCGGCGGCATCGCCCGCGGTCGCCAGGTCGCGGCGGCCCTGGCGTTGGGCGCCGAGGGTGTGTGGTGCGGGTCGGTCTGGCTGACCACCGAGGAAGCCGAGACGGTGCCCGTGGTCAAGGAGAAGTTCCTGGCCGCCACGTCCTCCGACACGGTGCGGTCGCGCTCGATGACGGGTAAGCCGGCGCGGATGCTGCGCACCGCCTGGACCGAGGAGTGGGAGCGGCCGGAAAACCCGGACCCGCTGGACATGCCGTTGCAGACCGCGCTGATCACCGAGCCGCAGGTGCGCATCAACTCCGCCGCTGCCCACGACGGCGCCAAGGCGCGTGAGCTGGCGACGTACTTCGTCGGACAGGTGGTGGGCTCGCTCGATCGGGTCCGCCCGACGCGCTCGGTGGTGCTGGACATGGTCGACGAGTTCATCGACACCATCGGCCGGCTCGAGGGCCTGGTCGAAAGCTGATCCCGGGCCGTTTGGGGGACGGTGGATAACGAATCGCGGACACGCCATCGCGGGATTTGACCGCGTCAGATCGCTCGTGCATGATCGGTCGGGTAAGCACCTCGTTAGGTGAGGCGTCTACACGAATACAGGCCACTGACCCCGAACGTCGAAAGACGCCCCGGGTCAGGACAGCTCCTCCCGGCTTAAGGGTTGAGCCCAGGTGGCTTCCGGTTTGGATTGTTTTTCCCAGGCCAGGACACGTCGTGTGGTGCCGAAGCTCTGACGAGAGGGGTGCGGCCTCCGACGATCGTCGGGTTCTGCTCCTTTTGCTGCGCCTAGATGGCATGCGACCGCGCGTGCGTCGTGACCGCGAGGAGGTGAGGGACACATGAGTTCTAGCGATAGTCCGGATCGAAGTCCGAACCCCGTTTCGTCCCGATCCGTTCTCCGGCGCAACATTCTCGGCTGAGTCGTCGCACACGCTAAGTGCTTACCGGCCAAGCGTTCTGAGATCGGAACCGACCCGGGACGGGACACGTCAGTCCTTTCATTCCCCGTTGGAATTCCCCTCTAGGAGTCGATCATGACCGCAGCCCTTTACGACGAAGTCGTCACCGCAGCGCCCGCCCGCACGCTGAGGGTGGTGCGCGACACGGACACGATTGACGCTCCGATCCAGATTCCCGTGCCCGAGCCCGTGCCCGAGGCGCGCCGCAGTGACTACCCGTTGTTCGGGCCGGGCGGCGACCCGCTGATCAACGGGGCCTGCCGGTTGCTGAGCATCCCGCTGCGTCACGTGTACGCGGCGCTGTGGCGGGTGGGTGTGCTCGAAGTCCGCGCCTGACATTCCGACCGCGAGACTGCAACTGCCGAAGGGTTCACTCGGGCGTTTGCGTCGGCAGTTACAGTCTCGCGGTAAGATTTGCTGGCGTCGATCCGGCCATCACCGGGGAGCCTTCGGAAGAACCGCCAGCCTGGCTTGGCCAGCACTGGCTCAGTAGAACCGAACGGGTGGGCCCGTCACAGCCTTTTCAACGAGCGGCCGTGCGCACGCGCGGCAAGCGGGGTGGTACCGCGGCGCTCGCGCAGCCAGCGCGTCGTCGTCCCCAGGCCTGAGACCGGCACAGGAGACGACGTTTGACCGAGCACACTTACCCCAAGCTGGCCGGCGGGGCGCCCGACTTCCCGGCGCTCGAGGTCGAGGTGCTCGACTACTGGGCCCGCGACGACACCTTCCGCGCCAGCATCGCCCGCCGCGACGGCTCGCCGGAATACGTGTTCTACGACGGGCCGCCGTTCGCCAACGGCCTGCCGCACTATGGGCACCTGCTCACCGGCTACGTCAAAGACATCGTCCCGCGCTACCGCACGATGCGCGGCTACAAGGTGGAGCGCCGGTTCGGCTGGGACACGCACGGCCTGCCGGCCGAACTCGAGGTCGAGCGCCAGCTGGGCATCACCGACAAATCGCAGATCGACGACATGGGCATCGCCGCCTTCAACGACGCCTGCCGCGCATCGGTGCTGCGCTACACCGACGAGTGGCGGGCCTACGTCACCCGCCAGGCGCGCTGGGTCGATTTCGACAACGACTACAAGACGCTGGATCTGCCCTACATGGAGTCGGTGATCTGGGCGTTCCAACAGCTCTGGGACAAGGGCCTGGCCTACGAGGGCTACCGGGTCTTGCCCTATTGCTGGCGCGACGAAACACCGCTGTCCAACCACGAATTGCGGATGGACGACGACGTGTACCGAAGCCGCCAGGACCCCGCGCTCACGGTGGGATTCAAAGTCACCGGCGGCGACCTGGATGGCGCCTACTTGTTGGTGTGGACGACGACGCCGTGGACCCTGCCGTCCAACCTCGCCGTCGCCGTCAACCCCGACGTGACGTACGTCGAGGTGCGCTCCGGCGATCGTCGCTTCGTGCTGGCGCAGCCGCGGCTGGCCGCCTACGCGCGCGAGCTGGGAGAAGAACCCGAGATCCTGGCCACCCACCGCGGGTCCGACCTGCTCGGCACGCGCTATCTGCCGCCGTTCCCGTATTTCTACGATCCCGGCGACGCCACCAACGCATTTCAGGTGCTGCCGGGTGAGTTCGTCACCACCGAGGACGGCACCGGCATCGTGCACATGGCGCCCGCCTACGGCGAGGACGACATGGCCGTCGCGGACGCCGCCGGCATCGCCCCGGTCACCCCGGTTGACTCCAGGGGACGCTTCGATGCACAAGTCCCGGATTACCGGGGGCAGCACGTCTTTGACGCCAACCCGCACATCGTCCGTGACCTGAAGAACGGCACCGGTCCGGCCGCGGCCAACGGCGCGGTACTGCTGCGCCACGAAACCTACGAGCACCCGTACCCGCACTGCTGGCGGTGCCGCAATCCGTTGATCTATCGGGCGGTGTCGTCGTGGTTCGTCGCGGTCACCGAATTCCGGGACCGCATGGTGGAACTCAACCAGCAGATCACCTGGTACCCCGAGCACGTCAAGGACGGCCAGTTCGGCAAGTGGTTGCAGGGCGCCCGCGATTGGTCGATCTCACGAAACCGGTACTGGGGCACCCCGATTCCGGTGTGGAAGTCCGACGACCCGGCCTACCCGCGCATCGACGTCTACGGCAGCCTCGACGAGCTGGAGCGCGACTTCGGCGTGCGGCCCACCAACCTGCACCGCCCCTACATCGACGAGCTGACCCGGCCCAATCCCGACGACCCCACCGGTCGCAGCACGATGCGGCGCATCCCCGACGTGCTCGACGTGTGGTTCGACTCCGGGTCCATGCCGTACGCCCAGGTGCACTACCCGTTCGAAAGTAAGGAATGGTTCGACGGCGTCCAAAGCGCCGACCCTGACAAGCAGGTCGGCGGCCACTATCCGGGCGACTTCATCGTCGAGTACATCGGGCAGACCCGCGGCTGGTTCTACACGCTGCACGTGCTGGCCACCGCGCTGTTCGATCGCCCGGCGTTCAAAACCTGTGTGGCCCATGGCATCGTGCTGGGCTCCGACGGCCAGAAGATGAGCAAGTCGCTGCGCAACTATCCCGACGTGTCCGAGGTGTTCGACCGCGACGGCTCCGACGCCATGCGCTGGTTCCTGATGGCCTCGCCGATCCTGCGCGGCGGCAATCTCATCGTCACCGAGCAGGGCATCCGCGAGGGCGTGCGTCAGGTGCTGCTGCCGTTCTGGAACGCCTACAGCTTCCTGGTCCTGTACGCGCCGAAAGTGGGTACCTGGCGCACCGATTCGACCCAGGTGCTGGATCGCTACATCCTGGCCAAGCTCGCCGAACTGCGCGACGACCTGACCGCCGAGATGGACAGCTGTGACATTTCGCGGGCCTGCGAACGGCTGCGCCAATTCACCGAGGCATTGACGAATTGGTATGTGCGACGGTCGCGTTCGCGGTTCTGGGAAGAAGATGCCGATGCCATCGACACCCTGCACACCGTGCTGGAGGTGACCGCGCGGCTGGCCGCGCCACTGCTTCCGTCGGTGACCGAGATCGTCTGGCGGGGCCTGACCGGCCAGAGGTCGGTGCACCTGACCGATTGGCCGCAGGAGGGCGACGTACCGGCCGACCCCGACCTGGTCGCCGCGATGGATCAGGTCCGCGAGGTGTGCTCGGCCGCGTCGTCGCTGCGTAAGGCCAAGAAGCTGCGGGTGCGGCTGCCGCTGCCGAAACTCACTGTAGCGGTGGAGAATCCGCGGCTTCTGCAGCCGTTCGTCGACCTGATCTCCGATGAGCTCAACGTCAAGAGCGTGGAGCTGACCGATGCGATAAACACCTACGGCTCCTTCGAGCTCACCGTCAACGCGCGGGTGGCCGGCCCGCGGCTGGGCAAGGACGTGCAGGCCGCGATCAAGGCGGTCAAGGCGGGGCAGGGCGTCGTCAATGAAGACGGCACGCTGACCGCCGGTCCCGCGGTCCTGCAACCCGAGGAGTACACCTCGCGGCTGGTCGCCGCCGACCCGGAATTCACCGCCGCCCTGCCCGACGGGGCGGGTTTGGTGGTGCTGGACGGCACCGTGACCCCGGAGCTGGAGGCCGAGGGCTGGGCCAAGGACCGGATCCGCGAACTGCAGGAACTGCGCAAGTCGACGGGCCTGGACGTGTCCGACCGGATCTCGGTGGTCATGTCGGTGCCGGCCGAGCGCGCCGAGTGGGCGCAGGCGCACCGCGCCCTGATTGCGGGGGAGATCCTCGCTACGAGTTTCCAGTTCGCCGAGCCGGCACCGAACGCCGTGGCTATCGGCGACGGCGTTCGCGTGAGCATCGCCAAGGCCTGAGCGTTTTGGGCCGCGAAAGTGCAACTGGCGAAGCGTTTCCCGAGTAACGGCGTCGGTAGTTGCACTTTCGTCAGATGTCGGAGCGTTGTGGCAGCCTCCACTCATGGGCGACGGGGAACTGTTTGTGGGTACAGAGGCGCTCCGGGTCGGCGAAGTGACAGAACGCGATCTGCGGCGCTCCTGCACACGGATCTATCGCAACGTCTACCAACGCCGTGGCGGCGACTTCACCGCAAAGGATCGGGCGGTAGCGTCCTGGCTATGGTCGGGTAGGCAGGCGGTGGTCGCCGGAAACTCGGCGGCCGCGCTGCTGGGCGCGGAATGGGTCGATCCGCACGCGCCGGCCGAGCTGATCACCGGTCGCAAGCGACCGCCACCATTGATCGTCACCCGCAATGAGACATTGCTGCCCGGCGAGATCACCGAGGTTTGTGGTGTGCCAGTGACGTCACCCGCGCGCACAGCGTTCGATTTGGGACGAAGGACCGGACTAGTGGCTGCGGTCGTAGCAATCGATTCGTTGGCACGGGCCACTGGCCTCGCAGTTGAGTACATCGAGCCGCTGATCGAGGCTCACCACGGCGCTCGAGGTTTGAAGCAACTGCGACGCGTGCTCCCTCTCGTTGATGCGGGCGCGGAATCGCCCCAGGAGACCAGGACCAGGCTCGTGCTGATGCGCGGGGGTTTGCCCAGGCCGAAGACCCAGATCAACGTGCACAACGTCTGGGGCGCAGTGCTGGCCAGGATCGACATGGGCTGGGAGGAGTGGCTTGTCGGGGTGGAATACGACGGCGCGCAGCACTGGATGGACCCGCGTGTGTGCGCCAACGACATCGAGCGCACCGCGGAACTGGAGCGGCGGGGATGGCGCCTGGTCCGGGTCAGCGCCGACCTGCTACGGCACCGGCCGGACGTCATCGTGGACCGGGCACGGAGTGCGCTGCGCGCCGCCGGCTGCACACTTTGATTGCGAAAGTGCAACTGACTACACGTTTCCCGAGTGAACCCGTCGGTAGTTGCACTCTCGCGGTTAAGGTTTGACCGCGCGCCAGCGCTGCCTGCCCCCACGCACTTCGACCACGACGTCGTCAAACCCCACCGCGCGCAAGCGATCCGGCAATGTTTCCGGCGAGACCGTGTTGCAGGTGTCGCGGAAGTGCAGGATCCGGAACAGCAGCGAGGTGACGCTGTCGCTGCCGGCGAAGATACCGCCGGGGCGAAGCACCCGGAAGGCCTCGGCGAACAACCGGTCCTGCAACTCGACGGTCGGGACGTGGTGCAGCATCGTGAACGACACCACCGAGCTGAACTCGCCGGACGGCAACCCGGTGGCGGTGGCGTCGCCGTTGATGATGCGGGCCCGGTCGCCGTACAGCTTCTGCAGCCGCTCGGCCATCGGCGTATCGATCTCCACCGAGGTGAGCCGCGGCGTCTTGTCGACCAGCACCCGCAGGATCGCGCCGTAACCCGGCCCGATTTCCAGCGTGTTGTCACCCAGGTCCACGTCGGCCAGCACCCACGGCAGCAGGTCGTCCTCGACTGACTTCGCCCAGCGTTCCGAGCTGCAGATCCGGCGGTGCGCAAGGTTCATGGCCATAGGCCGAAACGTTAGTCCAACCGGCCCGGTCGCGAGCCCTAGCATCGATCGTGTGGAGTCGCGTTGGGTGCTGCACCTGGACATGGACGCGTTCTTCGCTTCCGTCGAGCAACTCACCCGCCCGACCCTGCGCGGCCGGCCGGTGCTGGTCGGCGGTTTGGGTGGTCGCGGCGTGGTGGCCGGCGCCAGCTACGAGGCGCGCGTGTTCGGCGCCCGATCGGCCATGCCCATGCATCAGGCCCGCCGGCTGGTCGGTGTGAGCGCGGTGGTGTTGCCGCCGCGCGGCGTCGTGTACGGGGTGGCCAGCCGCCGGGTTTTCGACACCGTGCGCGCCGTGGTCCCGGTGGTCGAGCAACTCTCCTTCGACGAGGGATTCGGCGAACCCGCCCAGCTGGCCGGGGCGTCCGCCGAGGACGTCGAAACCTTCTGCGAGGACCTGCGCCGACGGGTTCGTGACCGGACCGGGCTGATCGCCTCGGTGGGCGCGGGCTCGGGCAAGCAGATCGCTAAGATCGCCTCCGGACTGGCCAAGCCCGACGGAATTCGGGTGGTCCGTCGCGCCGAAGAACGCACGCTGCTCGGCGGATTGCCGGTGCGCCGGCTGTGGGGGATCGGCCCGGTCGCCGAGGAGAGGTTGCATCGCCTCGGCATCGAGACCATCGGGGAGCTGGCCGCGCTGACCGACGCGGAGGCGGCCAACATCCTCGGCGCAACGATCGGGCCGGCGCTGCACCGGCTGGCCCGCGGCATCGACGACCGCCCCGTCGCCGAACGCGCCGAAGCCAAGCAGATCAGCTCCGAGTCGACCTTCGCCGTCGACCTGACCAGCCTGGAGCAGCTGCGCGAGGCGATCGAACCGATCGCCGAGCACGCCCATCACCGCCTGCTGCGCGATGGCCGCGGCGCGCGCACCGTGACGGTCAAGCTGAAGAAATCCGACATGAGCACGCTGACCCGGTCCGCGACGCTGCCGTACGCCACCACCGAGGTCGCCGCGCTGGTCGGCGTGGCCCGCCGGCTGCTGCTCGATCCGCGCGAGATCGGGCCCATTCGCCTTCTCGGCGTGGGGTTTTCGGGACTGAGCGACGTGCGCCAGGGGTCGCTGTTCCCGGATTTGGAACTGCCGCAGGAGCAACCGGATTCGCATTCCGTCGAAACCGCGACCGAGGCCATGTTCGGCAAGGGGCCCGGCCCCGCGACGGCGGAGGCGGCCGGCTGGCGGGTGGGAGACGACGTCGGGCACCGCGACCTCGGGCACGGCTGGGTGCAGGGCGCCGGCCACGGCGTGGTCACCGCCCGGTTCGAGACCCGCGCCTCCGGTCCGGGCTCGGCGAAGACGTTTCCCGCCGACAGCGACGAGCTGGTCCGCGCCAATCCGGTCGATTCGCTGGACTGGCCGGATTACGTCGGCGGGCTGCAGGCCGACGCTGTGTCAGCCCCACCGGCCGACGACGTCGGCGACGGGTAGCCCGGCGGCCAGCGCGGCGATCAGCAAAACGCGCGCTTGAGACGGCCGCAGCGCGGGCACCATCACCGCCCCGGCGGCCGCCATGTCATGTCCCGGGCCGTAGCTCGCGCCGACCCGCCCGCCGGGCACCCGGGTGGACACCGCGACGACGATCCCGTCGCCGCAGTGCCGGCGCACCGCGTCGACCACCGCGGGCCCGGCGTTACCCGAACCCAGCGCCTCGAGGACCACGGCCCGCGCCCCGGCGGCCACGCAGGCGTCGAGCGCCACCGCGTCGCTGCCCAGGTAGGCCGCGACGATGTCGACCCGCGGCGCCGAGGCGGCACGCAGATCGCCGAGGTACGGCCGCGTCTTCGGGCCGGCCAGCGCCACGTCGCCGGCGACGGTGCCGAGCAGCTGACCGGTGAAGCCGCTGAGGTCCTCGGTGGCCACCTTGTACATGCCCAACGGCCGCAGCACCCGGCCCGCAAAACACATCACCACGCCCAGGCCGCGGGCCCCGGGACTGGCCGCCACGGCCAGGGCGTCGCGCACATTCGCCGGACCGTCAGCGTCAGGCGCGTCGGCGCTGCGCATGGCGCCGGTCAGCACGATCGGCGCGTCGCCGGCATAGGTGAGATCGAGCCACAGGGCGCTTTCCTCCATGGTGTCGGTGCCATGCAGGACGACCACACCGTCGGCGCCGTCGCCGAGCGCGGCGATCACCGCATCGCGAATCCGGTCCCAGTCGGCCAGCGTCAACTCCGAGCTGTCGACCGCCAGCAGGTCGACGACGTCCACGTCGTGATCCCCGCGGAAGGGCGCCGTCAAATCCGCCCCGCTATAGGAGGGCCGGTGCACCCCGTCGGTGCCGGTGCCGGTCGATATCGTGCCCCCGGTGGCGATCACGGTGAGGCGGGCCATGTTCGAATCATCGCGCATCGCCGCCGCGCGCACATCGCGAGCCCGCGCGGGGCGGTAGGGGATGATGGGAGGGTGCCTGAAGAAACAACGGGATCGACTGAGCCGGTGACCCCGGCCGACGCGGCTGAGGACGCCGCCGCCACCGACCCGCCGCGCCGGCTGCGCCTGCTGCTGTCGGTCGCGGCGATCGTCCTGGCCCTGGACATCGTCACCAAGGTGCTTGCCGTCAAGCTGTTGCCCCCGGGTCAACCGGTGCCGATCATCGGCGACACGGTGACCTGGACCCTGGTGCGCAATTCGGGTGCCGCGTTCTCGATGGCAACCGGTTACACCTGGATGCTGACCCTGATCGCGACCGGTGTGGTGGTCGGCATCTTCTGGAT
>Ga0134128_10007275_pt1 | contig 13372 bp, 13 predicted proteins | sample KB31754_FD_96462 | JGI IMG/M metagenome (GOLD analysis project Ga0134128, IMG submission 96462) | Terrestrial soil microbial communities with excess Nitrogen fertilizer from Kellogg Biological Station, Michigan, USA - KB3-175-4 | ecosystem: Environmental > Terrestrial > Soil > Unclassified ... | reverse complement strand
GCCGTCGTACAAGGTCGTCATCGACGAGCAGAAGATCCGCGTCTACGGCGACATCGCGATCGACACCGGCCGCTACACGTTCTCAGAGCTGCACGACGACAAGCCGGTCATCCGCCCGTCACGGTTCAGCATCGTGTTCCTGAACCGAGGGGGGCACTGGCTGATCGTCGATCATCACTCGTCGGCGGTGCCGGCCGCTCACTGACGCGACGCGCCGCGCAGCGGCTCGCGCGGCGCGAGGTGGCGCTGGACAAGGTAGAGCGGGCGCTGCTTGACCTCGACGAACATCCTCGCGACGTACTCGCCGATGATGCCGAGCGCCATCAGCTGCAGGCCGCCGAGGAAGAGGACCAGCGTGACGAGCGACGGATAGCCCGGCACCGGGTTGCCGAACACGACCGTCTTGACGACCACGTAGCCGCCGTAGGCGAACGCGGCGAGCGCGGTGACGAGGCCGACGTAGCTCGCTATCTTCAACGGCACCGCCGAGAACGACGTGATGCCTTCGAGCGCGAAGTTCCACAGGCTCCACCAGTTCCAGTTGCTGCGGCCCGCGTGGCGCGCATCGCGGTCGAACACGAGCTCGCGCGTCGGGTAGCCGATCCACGCGAAGAGTCCCTTCATGAAGCGGCTGCGCTCGGGGAGGCGGCGCAACGCGTCGACCGCGCGCCGCGACAGCAGGCGGAAGTCGCCGACGTCGGCCGGAATGGCGATCGGGCTCATGCGGCCGATGATCCGGTAGAACGCATGCGCAGTCGTGGCCTTCAGCCAGCCGTCGCGGTCTCGGCTGCGCCTGCGCATCAGCACCACGTCGCAACCCTCGCGCCACGCGGCGACCATCGCCGGGATGCACTCGGGAGGATCCTGGAGATCGGCGTCGATCACGATGACGGCGTCGCCGCGCGCGGCATCGAGGCCCGCGCTCATCGCGATCTCCTTGCCGAAGTTGCGCGACAGGTCGATGACGCCGACGTGCGGATCGGCGTCGCGAAGCGCGCATAGAAGCTCGAGCGACCGATCGTGGCTGCCGTCGTTGACGTAGATAATCTCGCAGTCGGCGTCGAGCTCCGCGAGGACCGCGCCGAGCCGGCGGGCGAACTCGGGCAGCGCTTCCGCCTCGTCGTGCACCGGCACGACGATCGAGAGCGTCCGCACCGGCACCGCAAGCCAGCCGGTGTCGGCCGGCGCCGGCGAAGCCCCGGAGGACACGGTGCCGCTCAGAAGGTCCATCGCCGGTTGGCAAGAAAGGTGAAGGCGAGCACCGCGCCCGTCGCGACGACCTGGGCGGCGAGGTAATTCACCCGCGCTGTCGACACGAGCAGCGCGACGACCGCCGCATTGAGGGCGATTCCCGCAAGCGCGGTCGCGGCGAACCGGGGAAGCGCGCGCACGTGGGGCGTGCCGCTACCGAACGTGTAGCGATGGTTGAGTCCGTAGTTGACGAGTGCGCCCGCGATGGCTCCGACCGTCGACGCCGCGACCGCGTGCATCTGCAGGCTCTGCACGAGTGCGACGAGGATAGCGTACTGCACGGCGGTGCCGATTGCGCCGGCCGCCGCATAGCGGAGGAATTGGCGAAGCATCGATCATCGCGTCGGGGCGACGAATTATACTCAGCCGCGATGAAAGCGGACCGAACGATCGCGCTCGTCGCTCCTGTCGCCGGGGTGGTCGTGACGGCGCTCGTGCTGCACCCGGGCCAGTTTCCGTTCGATTCGGCCTACCAGCTCTGGCAGGCTCGAACCGGCGCGTTCGACGATACGTCGCCGGTTGCGATGACCGCGCTCTGGCGGGTGCTGCTGGGAATCGGCGCGGGTCCTTCGGCGTTGCTGTGGATCGATCTCGCGATGTATTGGACCGGACTCGCGCTTTGCGTCGCGGCGGTGGTGCGATCGCCGCGTTGGAGGGTCGCAGTCCTCGCCGTTCTCGGCTTCTCGCCGCTCGCGCTCGTCGAGATGGCGCAGTTACTGTCGGACGCACATTTCGCCGCGGTGATGACGCTGGCGACCGGCCTTGCCGCCCGTGGTATCGCCAAACGCCGCCGCGCGCCGCTCGTTGCGGCCTGCGTCGCATTGATCTGGGCCGGCTGCATCCGGCACAACGCTCCGATCGCCCTGCTGCCGTTCGGAGGCATTGCCGCGCAGGCGCTCTCGCGCGGTCGCGCGGGTTCGCCGCCGGCGGGGGCGCGCCGCTGGTTGGCCATCGGAACCGCTGCCGTGGCGCTTTGCGCCGTCTCGGTTGCGCTCTCCCTCGCGATCGACCGCTCGCTCGTGCGTGAGCACGCGACCGTGTGGCCGTCACTCGCGCTGTGGGATCTCGCCGCGCTATCGGTCGCGAGTGGAACGATGCTGCTGCCGCCGTTCACCCGTGGTCCTGCGCTGACACCGGCCGAGCTCGTCGCGACCGGAGCCTTCGATCCGGCGAGCAACACGCTGCTCTTTCAGCGATCGCGGTCAGGAGTCCGCGACGGGCTCGGCGAGCCATACTCGGCGCAGCAGCTCGTTGCGCTGCGCCGCGCGTGGTGGGATGCGATCGCCGCCCATCCGCGGGCCTACGTCGCGCATCGGCTGCGCACGCTGTGGCTGCTGATCGGGCCGCACCGCGGTCGCGCGCAAGGTGTCGCGTATTTCGAAGCGCGCATCGCGTATCGCGACAACCCGCCGCTGCCGGTGCCGGTGGCTCCCGGGTTGCAGCACCGCGTCTACGCGGCCGCTGCGAAGCTCGCCCCGACCTGGTGGTTCGCCGGGCTGCCGTATCTCGCGGCGTCGCTGCTCGCGCTCGCCGCGTCCGCTCGGCGATCGCCGGCGGGGCGTGTCGCAGCCGCCGCGGCAGCGAGCGCGATCGCCTATGCGCTTCCGCTCGTGGTGCTGGCACCCGCCGCCGAGCTTCGCTATCTCACCTGGCCGATCGTCGCCGGTCCGCTTGCGCTGCTGCTCGCAATCGCCTCGCACACCGCCTCGCGCGACCGCGGCGGCAGCGTTGGCCCCTTCGACCCGCGAGCTTTCGACTGAATCCCATGCACGCTGTCGCGCAACCGGCGCCGCCGGTCGTTTCGAAGCAATGTCCACGGGGCGCTTCGCGCCGCGTTGGACGAGCCGCCGTCGCGTACGCCGTGGGCGCCTTCGTCGCCGGCGCCATTGTCGCCGGCTTGACGCTCGGGGCAGGTGCCGCGCAGGCGGACAGCTTCGCGCTCATCGGCGGCGCTTCGCTCGAGACGAGCGTCACCGGCGCCGCCTGGGCGTGGCGAGCACCGGGCGCGCTCTCCGAATGGCCGACGTCGCGTCTCGTCTGGGGCATCGAAGCCGACGCGATGAACATCCATTCGCGAAGGGGGCGGCCGCTCGGTGCCGCCGACATCGCGGCGATCGGAGCGACGCCGAACCTGCGCGTCGAGTGGCCGCAGCAGAACGTGGAGCCCTACGCCGAGGCCGGCCTCGGCGTACATCTGCTGTCGGCGACGCAGCTTCGCGGCGGACCGAGCCTCGGCACCGCGTTCCAGTTCGGCGAATGGCTCGGAGCAGGGCTGCGCTTCGGCGCAGGTCGCGCGCTCGAGCTCGGTCTGCGCATCGAGCACCTGTCGAACGCCGACATCAAGCAGCCCAACGACGGGCTCACCTTCGTCGGAGCACGCTTCGGTTGGTGGTTCTAGCGCGCCCGCGCCCGCCGCCGGTCACGACAGCGCGGTGACGGGAATCGCGGCACCGTGGATCGCGCGCGCTTCATCGGACGCGAGAAAGGCGATCACGCGGGCGAGGTCGGATGGACTCACCCACTTCGACGGATCGGACTGCGGCATGTCGCGACGGTTCTCAGGCGTGTCGAGAATCGTCGGAAGCACGCAGTTCACGTTGATCCCGTGGTTGCGCAACTCGGCTGCCATCGACTCGGTGAGGCGGATCACGCCGCTCTTGGCGGCAGCATACGCACCCATGTTCGCACCGCCGCGGTTGGCTGCGAAGGCGCCGATGTTGACGATCGCGCCACGGCCGGCCGCGAGCATGTGGGGAACCACCGCATGCGCCATGTTGGCGAGCGTCAGGACGTTGAGCGCGAACAGCGATTCGAACGATGCGGCGGGTGTTGCATGTACCGGCCCATCCGTGCGAAAGCCGCCTGCGACGTTGACGAGTGCGTCGATGCGCCGCTGGCGCGCGACGACGGTCGCGACCGCCCGCTCGACGGCGTCGCCGTCGAGGAGGTCGGCCGCAACGTAGATCCGCTGCGCCGTCGGCGCGCCGAACGCGTCCGCGAGGGCTCGCTCGGTGCGTGCGAAGAGTGCGACGATCGCTCCGCGCGCTTCGAACGCCGTCGCGACGGCGCGGCCGAGGTTTCCGGCTGCTCCGGTGATCGCGACGACCTGTCCGTTAGCTTCCATGACCTGCCAACGCCGGCGACGGGCCGGCCGGAGCGAAGCTTCGCCCGGCGAGCAGATCCTGGGCGAGGTAGGCGACGCGATACTCCTCGAACGCGCAGCGGTCGGACGCCTCGATCTCGCGCTGGGCGTCGAGCGACGTGCGTGCCATCGACTCGTAGCGGCTGCGCGCTGCCGCGTTCGCCGGCAGTGCGAGCACGGCGGCACGATTGGCGAGCGAGCGCGCCAAAGCGAATCCGTGAAGCGAATCGCGATGCTCGCCGCGGACTTCGCGAAGAACCCGCGCCGACGGCGTCTCGCCGGGGTCGGCGAGGCGCCGGCGCGCCTCGGTGAGCGCGTCGCGATGTGCATGGCCGCCGTCCGCCGCATCGAGTGCGGCGGCAATCGGCTCGCATTCGTCGACGACCGCCGTGCCCCACTCGGCGAGACCCACTTCGCGGCCGCGGCGCCGCAGTGCGAGGCCGGGCTCGCGCCCGCGCTCGGCAACGGTGAACTGGTTGCCGGCGATCTCGGCGATCTCGGAGGGCTCGTCGTCCGGACTCGCCGCGAGCAGACACTTCAGGAGGAACGCGTCGAGAAAGCGCATCGTCGTCGCGCCGATGCCTTCCGGCGTGTACGGATCGACGTCGAGGTTGCGCACCTCGATGTATTCGACGCCGCGATCCATCAGCGCATGCAGAGGTCGCTCGCCACGGCGGATCCTGCGCTTGGCGCGGATCGCGCTGTAGAACTCGTTCTCGATCTGGATCAGCGTCGTCGCGAGCTGGCGATAGTGGTCGCCGTCGCGGATACCGATCCGTTGGTAGGCCGGCCACTGCTCGGTCAGTCCGTGCAGCAACGACCTCGCGTAGTCGGCAAGGCTGTTGAAGCTGACGCGCATCGACGCCTGCGCCTGGCTCTGATAGCCGAGCGGGCCCATCCGCAGCGAAGTTGCGTACGGAAGGTGAAGCGTCTGCTCGCCGAGCGGGGCGAGGTCGTGGGTCCGTCCTTCGACGAAGCAGCGGCACACCGCGGGCGAGGCGCCGAAGAGATAGAGCAGCAGCCACGATTCGCGGCGAAAGTTGCGGATCAGCCCGAAGTAAGCGGCGCTTCGCCAGGCGTCGTCGGGCGCGAGACCCGTCACGGCGGTGGAGCCGAATTCGGCGCCGGCGTCCTGCAGGCGTTGCCACGCCGCGACGGGCAGCGAAAAGTTGTAGTGGATGCCCGAGATCGTCTGCATCCGTCTGCCGTAGCGATACGAAAGGCCGGTGCGATAGACGGTCTTCAGGCGCCCGAGATTCGAGGTTCCGTAGCGGCCGATCGGGATCAGGCCGTCGTCCGGCAGCCGGCAGGGCATGCTGCTCGTCCAGATCGCCTCGTCGCCTATCTCGCCATAGACGAACCGGTGCAGCTCGGTGAGTTCGGCGACGCACGCGGAGGCTTGCGCGTGCACGCCGGTGATGAGCTCGAGCTGCGACTCGCTGAAGTCGGTCGTGATGTGCGGATGCGTCAGCGCTGCGCCGAGCGACGCGGGGTGCGGAGTCGTCGCAAGCGAGCCGTCGCCGCGCACGCGAAGTCCTTCGCGCTCGACACCGCGCAGCAGACCGCCCGCGATCGCTGGCGTCAGGGCGGCGAGATAGCGGAGGCTCTCGGAGGTCGGCACGTGGAAGTTTCCCTGCAGCGCGGCAACGGCGACGCTCCGGCATTATGCCTGCGCGGTTCCCGCGCTGCCGGCGGACGCTATCCCCGCTGCGGCCACTGCTGGCATACTCGCCGCCATTCCATCGCGCACCACGCATTCCATGAACGTTACGATCCTCGGCAGCGGCGTTATCGGCGTTTCGACGGCCTACCACCTTGCCCGGGCCGGTCACCAGGTGCTGGTGGTCGACCGGCAACCGGGCGCCGCACTCGAGACGAGCTTCGGCAACGCCGGCGAGATCTCGCCGGGTTACGCGGCGCCCTGGGCCGGCCCCCGCGTTCCGTTGAAGGCGCTCCGCTGGGCGTTCATGCGTTACCGCCCGCTCGTGATCTGGCCGTTGCCGGACCCCGCGATGTGGCGGTGGGTGCTGCAGATGCTGCGCAACTGCACGTCTGCCCGCTACGACGTCAACAAGACGCGCATGCTGCGACTCGCCGAGTACAGCCGCGACTGCCTGCGCGAGCTGCGTGCCGAGACCGGTATCCGCTACAGCGAGCGCAGTCTCGGCACGCTGCAGCTCTTCCGCACGCAGAAGGACCTCGACGCATCGCATCACGACACGACGATCCTCGACCGCCATGGCGTTCGTTGGGAGCGGCTCGATCGCGACGGCTGCGTCGGCGCCGAGCCCGCGCTCGCGAGAGTGCGCGGCAAGTTCGTCGGCGGATTGCGCCTGCCCGGCGACGAGACCGGAGACTGCCACCAGTTCACGACGGCACTCGCGAAGATCGCGCAGGCGCTCGGCGTGCGCTTCAGCTTCGACACGGCGATCTCGCGCATCGAGACGGCCGGCGACCGCGTCAGCGGCGTCGTCACGGGCAGCGGAGCGCTGACCTCCGATGCATACGTCGTCGCGCTCGGCAGCTATTCGCCGCTCCTCGTCAAGCCGATCGGGATCGACCTGCCGGTCTATCCGGTCAAAGGCTATTCGATCACCGTGCCGATCACCGATCCCGCGGCGGCGCCGCAGTCGACCGTGATGGACGAGACGTTCAAGGTCGCGGTGACTCGCCTCGACGACCGCATTCGCGTCGGTGGAACCGCCGAGCTCGCCGGCTACTCGCGGCGCCTGCGCGACGGCCGCAGGGCGACGATCGAGCACGTCGTGCGTGATCTGTTTCCGGATGGGGGCGATGTGTCGCGCGCGACGTTCTGGACCGGTCTGCGCCCGATGACACCCGACGGTACGCCGATTCTCGGTCCGACGCGTTATCCGAATCTCTTCCTCGCGACCGGCCACGGCACGCTCGGCTGGACGATGTCGGCGGGCACCGGCCGCGTGCTCGCCGACATCATCTCGTCGAAGAAGCCCGCGATCGACATGACTGGACTCACGATCGAGCGCTACCGCTGACCTCGCGGACGATCGAGCGCACGTGCGTGGCGGCACACCGCGTGGCCGCACACTAGTCAATCCCCGCCGCCGTATGCAACAATGACTGCAAAGAACTTTGCATCGGGGTGATTGCGATGCTGGACCGTGACGGCTATCGCCCGAACGTCGCCATCGTCATCGTCAACGGCAGGAACCTGGTTTTCTGGGGCAAGAGGATTCACGAGCACTCGTGGCAGTTTCCGCAAGGAGGCATCAATCCCGGTGAGGCGCCCGAGCAGGCGATGTACCGGGAGCTGCGCGAGGAGGTCGGCCTCGAGCCGTGCCACGTCAGGATTCTCGGCCGGACGCGCGAGTGGCTGCGCTACGACGTTCCGCGGCACTGGGTCAGGCGTGAGTTTCGCGGAAGCTACCGGGGACAGAAGCAGATCTGGTATCTGCTGCGGCTGACCGGGCGCGACAGCGATGTCAGCCTGCGTGCGACCAGCCATCCCGAATTCGATGCGTGGCGCTGGCACGACTATTGGGTGCCGCTCGAATCGGTGATCGAGTTCAAGCGCGACGTCTACCGGCGCGGGCTGCGCGAGCTCGAGCGCTATCTCGGCGCGCGACCGCACACCCGCCGCGAGCGACTCTACGGGCGCGTGCGGCCCGAGATGCCGACGTCGTACGGCGAGGAAGCTGCAACCGCCGCGCAGGCATCGGCTGGCGCCGAGGCCGATTCGCCGGCAGGAACCGAGCCGCCTGAGTGAGTCGCCGATTCCCGCGGCGCGCGCGGCGGCGGTGCCCAGACCGCGTTCGTCAGAGTCTCGGCAGGCAACCCGCGCTTGACGGCGTGCAGGTCACGTCCTCGTCGCTGCTTCGCGTGACCGGTTCCACCCATGCCGCCTCGGCACGCATGCCGGAACCCGAGTGCCGAGTGCCGAGCATGCCACCGACGATCACGCTCGCGAGGTAGCCGAGCACGAACGCGCACAGCACGATCACCAGCGTGAACGGGAGCGCGCGGTCAGGACTCGCCTTCTTCAGTACGGACGCGCCGAGAAACAACGTGTAGAACGCGTAGGCCATCGCGACGAGCCACGGCGCGAATCCCAGCACTCCGAAAAGGTTGAAGACCCCGGCGAGCCAGGCCACCGTCAGGCTGTAGGCGGTGAGCTTCAGCGACGCGACGAAGTCGCGGCTGCCGCCGAACGTCGGCGCGAGCGCATCGACGACCTGTGCGAGCAGGAACGTGATGATCAGCCACAGGATGTACTCGGCGACGGCGAGGCGAAGCGAGTGGGTCGAGACGAGCACGGCGACCGGGCCGATCGCCGCGAGCAGCATGATCCACCCGCTGTAGATCGACTGGACGCTCGCGGGTTCGGCGGCGATCCGCCGCCACTCGTCGCGCGGCGCGAACAGGATCCCTTTCACGCGGTCGGCGAATTGTGGCGGGGGTTCCATGCCTGGCATTGCGCGCGCCGGTCGGGCCGAGCGGCGGCCAAGTTTAGGCGACGCCGGGGGCGCTGTCGACCCGGCGCACGGCCGTCACAACAGGACGAGATTGCTGCGGTGAATGAGCTCGGGCTCGTCGACGTAGCCGAGAATCGCCTCGATTTCCGACGACGGATGGCCGAGGATCCGCGCGGCTTCCTGCGCACCGTAGTTGACGAGGCCCCGCGCGAATTCGCGTCCGTCGGGACCGATGCAGCCGACCACCTCGCCGCGTTCGAATTCGCCGCGGATCGAAGTGACCCCGATGGCGAGCAGGCTCTTGCCGTCGTGCACGAGCGCGCGTACCGCGCCCGCATCGAGCGAGAGAGAGCCGGCGAGCCTTACGTGATCGGCGAGCCACTGCTTGCGCGAGGCGAGCGCGCTGCGCTCGGCGTAGAGATGGGTGCCGATCCGCTCACCGGCGGCGAGGCGAGTCAATACGTCGGGCTCGCGACCGCTCGCGATCACCGTCGAGGCCCCGGACCGTCCCGCGCGACGCGCGGCGAGCACCTTGGTGAGCATCCCGCCGCGTCCGATGACGCTGCCGGCGCCCCCGGCCATCGCTTCCAGGGCCGAGTCGTCGGACTGTGCGGCGAGCACGAGCGTCGCTCGCGCGTCACTACGTGGGTCGGCCGTGTAGAGGCCCGCCTGATCGGTGAGCAGTACGAGCGCGTCCGCCTCGATCAGGTTGGTCACCAGCGCGCCGAGTGTGTCGTTGTCGCCGAAGCGGATCTCGTCGGTCGTCACCGTGTCGTTCTCGTTGATCACCGGGATCACGCCGAGGCCGAGCAGTGTCGTGAGCGTCGAGCGCGCATTGAGGTAGCGCCTGCGATCGGCGAGGTCTTCGTGGGTGAGCAGGACCTGCGCGGTCTTGAGACCGTGCGCCGCGAACGCGCGCTCCCACGCCTCGACGAGTCCCATCTGGCCGACGGCGGCCGCGGCCTGCTGCTCGTGGATTGCGTGTGGGCGCCTGCTCCAGCCGAGGCGCCGCATGCCCTCGGCGATCGCCCCTGAGGAGACGAGCACCACCGCCTTGCCGATCCGCGTCAGCGAGGCGATCTCGCCCGCCCAGCGCGCGACGGCAGCGTGGTCGAGGCCGCGTCCCTCGTCGGTGACGAGGGTCGAGCCGAACTTCACGACGAGGCGCTGCGCGGTGTCGACGATGCCTGCGTTCATTCGATGCCCCGGGTCAAGGCGCCTTCCGGTGCTTCGCCGGTCGCGGCCGGATGACCAGCGGTGCGGCGTCGTCGCCGGTGACGGCGGGAGGCTCGACCGCGGGACCGCCGCCGGTCACTGCCGGGTGCGATTCGAGCCACCGCTGAATGGCCATGACGAGTGCGGGGCAGCCGCCGCCGTCGATCGCGCTCACCGCGAACCACGGGTCCTTCCAGCGATAGCTGCGCAGAAACGCGGCGACGCGCGCGTCGCGCTCGTCTGCGGGAATCAGGTCGAGCTTGTTCAGCACGAGCCAGCGCGGCTTTGCATGCAGCGCCGGATCGAAGTTGCGGAGCTCGCGCACGATCGCGCGCGCGTCGGCAACCGGATTCGCGTCGGGGTCGAGCGGCGCGAGATCGATCACGTGAAGCAGGAGCCGAGTGCGTTGCAGGTGACGCAGGAATTGGTGTCCAAGCCCCGCGCCCTCCGACGCTCCCTCGATCAGACCCGGAATGTCCGCGACGACGAAGCTCTTCCCGACGTCGACGCGTACGACGCCGAGCTGCGGGGCGAGCGTGGTGAACGGATAGTCGGCGACCTTCGGACGCGCCGCCGAGATGGCGCGGATCAGCGTCGACTTGCCGGCGTTGGGCATGCCGAGCAGTCCCACGTCGGCGAGGACCTTGAGCTCGAGTCGCAGGCGGCGGCGCTCGCCGGGCTCGCCGGGTGTCGACTGGCGCGGAGCGCGGTTGACGCTCGATTTGAAATGGATGTTGCCGAGTCCGCCGCGTCCGCCGCGCGCGATCATGGCGCGCGCGCCGTCGTGGTCGAGATCGACGACGAGCTCGCCGCTGTCGGCGTCGGTGATGACCGTGCCGACCGGCATCCTCAGCGTGATGTCGGGAGAGCCGCGTCCATAGCAGTCGGCGCCGTGGCCGTTCTCGCCGCGCTGCGCGCGATGGATGCGCGCATAGCGATAGTCGATCAGCGTGTTGATGTTGCGGTCGGCAAGTGCCCAGATGCTGCCGCCGCGCCCGCCATCGCCGCCGTCGGGGCCGCCGCGCGGCACGTATTTCTCGCGGCGGAACGATACGGCGCCGTTGCCGCCGTCGCCAGCCTCGGCTTCGATCAACGCTTCGTCGATGAATTTCACGTGCGATCCTTGACGTAGAGCACGAACGTCTCCGTCGTGTCGCCCGAGCGGCTACCACCCCATTCGGCATGCCAGCCGGGCGGCGGCACGCCGGGCTCCGGGCCCCATTGCACGAGCAGCGCCGCACACGCGGCGTCGGGGTGCGTCTCCTCGCGAAGTGTGGTGAACTTGCCGAAGTACTGGAAGAGTGCGCGCTGCGCGTCGCCGAGGTTGCGGCTCGCGACGCAGCCGGTCGACGGGAGGTGCGCGGCGAGGCTCTCCGCGAGATGGCGGTAGCTGCGCCGCGAGTCGAGATAGGGGAGCCAGATCGTCGAGTAAAGGCACCACATCAGTGTCATGCCGACCGCCCAGTTGAGGATCGCACGCCGGTTGCTCCGGCGCGCAGGCCGGACCAGAGCCACCCAGGCGAGCGACAGCAATACCGCAGTCAGGACGGCGCCGAAGTGGAAGCTCGGCCGATAGCCCGACTCGGCGTCGCGAAACAGCGCCGCGACGGCGCGCGGCATTCCGAACAGCCGTGCATCGATCCACGCCGCCCAGACGAGGAGGCCGAGCAGGCCGAACGAAAGGATGCCGAACCAGTCGAGCGCCGCCGAGTAGCCGCGTTTCAGCGTGTCGACTTCGAGCATGCCGACAAGCGCGAGCGGTACGAGCAGCGGCAGGCCGTCGATCAGTTTTGGATCCGGAATGACGAGCAGGTTCGCGAACACGACGATCGAGACGAGGCCCGGAAGCTGCACGGCGGGCGTGGCGAGGCCGCCGTTGAAGCCACGCCCGCGCGTCCACAACGTCCACGCGATGAGCGGCACGGCAGGCCAGCCGAACCAGAGGATGTTGCGCAGATAGTAGAGCGGGTCGGCGCCGTCGGCTCCACCGTGGAGGGCAATGAAGTTGCCGGCCCGCTGTCCGGCGACCCACGCGGCGAGGAGACCGTGACCGCGAAGGCCGAGCGCGACGATCCACGGCAGCACCAGCGCGACGCCGACGACGATGGCGACCGCGAGCGAGAGCGCCCACGCCGGGCGACGCCATGCGCGGCCGCAGGCCGGGAGGAGGAGCGTCGCGACGACGATCCACACCGGCGTCAGCGGACCCTGGGACAGGAACGCGGTCGCCAGCCCGAGACCGAGCCAGGCGCCGCCGCCCAGTGGCCGGCGCAGCGCGAGCGCCAGGCCGTAGAGCGCGATCGCGACGCCGGTCATCGCGCCGAGTTCGCCGGAGAGGACGTGGCCGCGGTCCCAGAGGCCGACCGTGCCGATCAGGATCAGCATCGGCAGCCAGCGCAGACCGGGGCCGGCGAGCTCGACCGCGGCGAGCGACGTGAACAAGAGCGTGACGGCGAGTGCCAGACCCGCGGCGACGCGCGCCGCATCGTAGGCATCGAGCGGCGGCGAGAGCAGCCGCTGGCTGACCGCTGCGATCGCCGGAACAAGCGGCGGGCGCGCAAGGTAGACGTCGCCGGCAAGGCGCGGCACCACGTAATCGCCGTGCACGTTCATCTGCCACGCGAGGTCGAAATTGACCGCGTCGTCGAACTTCCACGGATCGTGACCGGCGAGGCCGAGCGCGATCCATACGGCGGCGAGCAGCACGAGTCCCGCCTGTTTCCAGCGTCGCCACGGTTCCGATGGGCTGAGGCGCGTCGGGTCGGCGGCAGGGTCGGAAATCGGGCGCGGGCTCAGCATGGGCGGGAGCATGGCGTCATCGGGCGCGACCGGCAACGAAAAAGGCAGCCGAAGCTGCCTTTCGCGGCAAACCGTCGCGTCGGAAGCGTCAGGCGGCAGGGGTCGCCGTCTTGTTGCCGTAGCGCTGGCGGAACTTCTCGACGCGTCCGGCAGTGTCCACGATCTTCTGCTTGCCCGTGTAGAACGGGTGGCACGACGAGCACACTTCGACGTGCAGCGGCTTGTTGATCGTCGAGCGCGTCGTGAACGCGTTGCCGCAGCTGCAGGTCACCTGGATTTCGCCGTACTTCGGATGGATGTCGGATTTCATTGCGCACCTCGTGTGCCGGCGGCTCGCTGCAAGCACGAAGCGCCGTTGGGTAAGGAGTAGACAGCGCCTTCGGGGAACGTCCGGCCGCTTCAAGGGGTGCCGCGACCGACGGGCCCCGTGGAGCGATCGGTCCTGCGACCCGGGGCGCCCTAGCTGGGTCGAGATTATCCGTTACCGTTCGTTGCGACGCAAGGTACGACGGTG
>Ga0134128_10007273_pt1 | contig 13374 bp, 10 predicted proteins | sample KB31754_FD_96462 | JGI IMG/M metagenome (GOLD analysis project Ga0134128, IMG submission 96462) | Terrestrial soil microbial communities with excess Nitrogen fertilizer from Kellogg Biological Station, Michigan, USA - KB3-175-4 | ecosystem: Environmental > Terrestrial > Soil > Unclassified ... | reverse complement strand
CCGGCTCGGCGCGCGCCGGACTGGCCGCGGCGCAGAGGACCGCGCCGGCCAGAGCCGCCAGCAGACGGCGACGAATCATCACCCCTAGGCTATCACCGCACCCGGCGCAGGACCGCGGCGAAGAAGCCGTCGGTGTCGTGACGATTCGGCGAAAGTCGGAGCGTCATGCCGTCGCCGAGGCGCTCTGCGCGCTCGCGGCCCCAGATCTCCTTGACCGGGACGGGGACGAAGTCGTCGCGCTCGGCCAGGAAGCGCTCGACGACCTTCTCGTTCTCGGCGCGCGCGACGGTGCAGGTGGCGTAGACGAGCCGGCCGCCCACCGCCACCAGCGGCGCGTAGGTGACGAGCAGCCCGAGCTGGCGGGCGGGGAACGAGGCGACCGTGGCGCGGGTGAGGCGCCAGCGCGCCTCGGGGTTGCGCCGGAGGGTCCCCAAACCCGAGCAGGGCGCGTCGACCAAGACCCGGTCAAATTGGCCTTTGATCGCCAGCGGGCCCTCTTTGATCGCCCGCGCTTCGACGTTGGTGAGGCCCGCGCGGCGCGCCCGGCGGCGCAGCTCTTCCAGCTTCTTGCCGTCGGTGTCGAGCGCCAGGAGGCGCCCCTTGCCGCCCAGCGCGGCGCCGATGGCCAGCGTCTTACCGCCGGCACCGGCGCAGGCGTCGACGACGCGACCGCCCGGCGGCGGCGCCACCAGCTCGGCGACGAGCTGACTCCCCTCGTCCATCACCTCGAACAGGCCGTCGCGGAAGGAGGCCAGGGCGAAGGCGTTGACCCGCGTCTCGCAGACGAGCCCGGCCGGCGCCAGCTCGGTCGGACGCGCGGTCACGTTCTCGTCGGCCAGGCGGTCGATGAGCGCCTCGCGCGTCCCCCGCGCAGTGTTGGCGCGGATGGCCAGCGGCGCGCGCCGGTTCATCGCCTCGGCCAGCGCCAGCCCCTCGGCCTCGCCGTGGTCCTCGACGAAGAGCTCGAGGAGCCAGGTCGGGTACGAGAGCCGCACCGCCTCCCGCTCGAGCCCGCGCCGCGCCCCCAGCCCGGCCTCGTCGCCGACGGCGCGTGCCAGGTCGATCGCCGTCCGGGAGAGCCGCTTCGTCTCGCCCGCCAGGGCCTCCACGGGGATCCCGCTGCGCACCTCGTAGATCAGCAGCTTGAGCTCATCGCGCGCGTGCGGCGCCAGCTCGGCACCGTCAGTGAGCTCCTCAAGGATGGCGTCGAGCCGCCGATCCATTCGGATGAGCCCATACACCGTCTCCGAGCAGAGCCGGCGGTCCCCGCTCGAAAGCTCGCGGTGCGCGCGGAAGGCCCGCGCGATGAGATCGCTCGCGAAGCCCCACTCCGCGCGCGCCTCCGCCGCGATCTCCAGCGTGAGCGCCCGCGCGCCGCCGCTCAGTCGCGAAGCAGGCATGACCCGAAACCCGATGTTATTGTTGTGATGACGATGGCCGACTCAGAGCAAAGGAACGAGAAAGACAAGCCGAACCCGTACGACGTCGCGCTGGTCCAGCTCGACAAAGCGGCGCGCGTCGCCGGGATCTCCCCGGCGGTGCGCGAGATCCTCTCGCAACCCAAGAACGAGCTCATCGTGAACTTTCCGGTCCGTATGGATAACGGAGAGTACAAGATGTTCAAGGGCTATCGCGTCCAACACAGCAACATCCTCGGCCCCTACAAGGGCGGCATCCGCTACCACGAACAGGTCTCGCTCGACGAGGTGAAGGCGCTGGCCTCCTGGATGACGTACAAGTGCGCGCTGCACGACATCCCGTTCGGCGGCGGCAAGGGCGGGATCAAGTTCATGCCCCGCCAGCACTCGCAGGCGGAGCTGGAGCGGATCACCCGCCGGTTCACCCACGCCCTCGGCGCCAACATCGGCCCCGAGTACGACATCCCGGCCCCCGACGTCGGCACCAACGGCCAGATCATGGTCTGGATGATGGACACGTACATGAACGTCGTCGGGTTCACGGACAAGAACGCCAACCGCCGCGTGGTGACTGGCAAGACGCTGGTCTCGGGCGGATCGCTGGGACGCGAGAGCGCGACCGGCCAGGGGATCGTCCACTGCATCGCCGAGTGGGCGCGCGACCGCCGCTTCGATCTCAACGGCGCGACCTACACCGTGCAGGGCTACGGCAACGTCGGCTCGAACGCGGCCAAGATCCTGGCCCGCACGGGCGCCTCGCTGGTGGCGGTCGGCGACTGGAAGGGCTACATCGCCAACGCCGACGGCATCAACCCCTTCAAGCTGGCCGACCACGTGCACAAGACCGGGTCGGTGGTCGGCTACCCCGGCACGCGCAGCATCACCCGCCCCGAGTTCTTCGCCGCCACCGCTGACATCTTCATCCCCGCCGCCCTGGAGATGGAGATCGGCGTCGAGGAAGCCAAGGCGCTCAACGTGAAGCTGATCGTCGAGGGGGCCAACGGCCCCACCGAGACCGCCGCCGAGCCGATCTTGTACGACAAGGGGATCGCGCTCATCCCCGACATCCTGGCCAACTCGGGCGGCGTGGTGGTCAGCTACTACGAGTGGCTGCAGAACAAGCGCTCCGAGCGCTGGGACCTCGAGGAGGTCGAGGAGCGGCTGGCCAAGCGGATGAAGCGGACCTACTTGAACGTCAGCGAATACGCCGCCACCAAGAAGTGCGACTGGCGCGTGGCCGCCATGGCCATCGCCATCGAGCGCATCGGCCGCGCCTACGCCGAACGCGGCATATTCCCGTAATGCCGTTTACTGCCTAGGCCGCTCGCCAACACTCCCAAGGGTTCACCCGATGGCGAGCGAAGGATAGTAGCGAGCGGGGGCGCGGGGGACCAAAGGGCGCGTAGCGCCCGACGTCCCCCGACCTGATGAGGTGTTGCGTTCTGGCCGTGGCCGTCTTTTAATGCGCGGCCATGGCAGCATCGCGTCGCCCCGTCTCCTTCTTGTGCGCGTTGTTGGTGGTGGTCGGTGTCGAGCTCGCAACCACGTCCGTCGCCTCGGCGGCCAGCACGGCTGGTGACCCGGCCGCCATCGCCAAGGTCACCAACCTGAACAAGAAGGCGCTCGAGGCGTACAGCCAGCAGGACTGGGAGACCGCGAAGGATCTCCTCAAGCAGGCGCTCGAGCTGTGCGACAGCGCGGGCCTCGCCCAGCACCCCATCACGGCGCGCACGCACATCCACTTCGGCGCCGTCGCCATCGTCGGCTTCCGGCAGCGCGAGGTCGGCATCAAGCAGTTCAAGAAGGCGCTGGAGATCGAGCCCGACATCAAGCTGACGAAGTCGATCGTGACGCCCGAGCTTCAGGACGCGTTCGAAGAGGCCGCTCTCGGGGGGGACAAGGGCGGGGGCGGCGGCGCCGCCAGCGCCAACGCGGGTGGCGACAACAGCGGCGGCGACAACGCGGGCGGCGACAACAGCGGCGGCGGCGAGCCGACCGCCAGCAGCGACGACGACGAGGACCACCCCAAGCCCCGGCCGAGGCCGCGCAAGAAGAAGAAGTCCGACGACGAGGACGACGACAACAGCAAGGACTCGGGCGATCAGGAGAGCGGGAACGGCCAGAAGGGGACCGTCTTCTTCGGCATCACCATCGGCTCCAGCGCCGGCGTCGCCAGCGGCAGCGGGCACATGAACCCCGCGCACCAGCTCTCGGGGCCCGGCTTCGCGGTCGGCCAGCTCGGTCAGATCGAGCCGCAGATCGGCTTCTTCGTCAATCCCACGACGATGCTCTCGCTCGTGGGCCGCTTCCAGTACGTGACCGGCCTCAACGGCGAGAACCTCTGCGGGCCGAACGGCAATCAGTTCTGCAACCCGCTCACCTTCGTGGGCGCGGTGCTGGCCCGCGCGACGTTCCTGCTGACCGACGGCCCCGGATTCCGGTTCACCATCGGCGGCCAGATCGGAGGCGGCTACGTCGCACACGCCGTGGTCTTCACCGATACCATGTGCGGAACCTCGATGACCGACGCCGGGCACACCCAGTGCGTCGACGCGCTCCTCGGCGGCCCCTTCCTCATCGGGCCGACCGCCGGCTTCCTCTACGAGCTGGGCGACGTCGCCAACATCGTCGTCGGCCTCAACAGCGAGATCGGCGCCCCGAAATTTACCTTCAACTTCGACTTCGACGCCGGCATCGCCTTCCGGATGTGAGGGGCCAGGGCCCCCTATACTGAGGGGCTGATGCTCTATCGCGGCGTGCACGCCACCATCGGTCGGACGCCGCTCGTCGAGCTGCGCCGGATCGGTGAGAAGGGCGTGCGCCTGCTGGGAAAGATGGAGCTGCGCAACCCGGGCGGCAGCGTCAAGGACCGGATCGCCGCCGCGATGGTGGAGGACGCCGAGCGGCGCGGGGCGCTGCGGCCCGGCGGCACGATCATCGAGGCGACCAGCGGCAACACCGGCATCGCCCTGGCCTTCGTCGCCGCCACCAAGGGCTACACCCTGCAGGTGACGATGCCCGAGCGGATGTCGAAGGAGCGGCTCACGCTGCTGCGCTACCTCGGCGCCAAGGTCACGCTGACGCCCGGCGCGCTCATGCGCGAGGCGGTGGAGAAGGCCGAGGCCCTCCGCCAGGAGATTCCGGGCGCGGTGGCGCTCGATCAGTTCCGCAACGCCGCCAACCCCGAGGCCCACCGCGAGACGACGGGGCGGGAGATCTGGGAGGACGCGGCCGGCGAGGTCGACGTCTTCGTGGCCGGCGTCGGGACGGGCGGCACCATCACCGGCGTGGGCGAGGTCCTCAAGGCGCGCAAGCCGGAGGTGCGCGTGGTGGCCGTCGAACCGGCCGCCGCCGCCGTCCTCTCCGGGCGGCGCGCCGCCAATCACCTGATCCAGGGGATCGGCGCCGGGTTCGTCCCCCCCTTGCTCAACCGAGCCGTGATCGACGAGGTCATCGCCGTCAGCGACGAGGAGGCCTTCTCCCATGCCCGGCGGCTCGCTCGCGAAGAGGGGATCTCGGCCGGCGTTTCGTCGGGCGCGACGCTGGCCGCCGCCCTGCGCATCGCGCGCCGCCCGGAGGCCGCCGGGAAGACGATCGTGTTCATGGTCTGCGACGGGGGCGAGCGGTACATCCACGGTCCCTTGGTGAACGAGCTTCTGGGCGCGCCAGGAAGCTGACGGCCGCCCAGCGCCCCTTGCCGCGCCTCAGAGTGGACCTTAGTTTCCGAGACGTGCTCGCCAGCGTTCCCCTACAGGGGCTCCGCCTCTTGGTGGTAGAGGACGACGAGACCATCCGCGAGTCCCTCTCCGACCTCTTGCGCGACGAGGGCGCCGAGCTGGTCACCGCCGCCAACGGACGGGAGGCCCTCGACGAGCTGCGCGTTTCGGCGCCGCCCGATCTGATCCTGCTCGACCTCATGATGCCGGTGATGGACGGCTGGGAGTTCCGCGTCGCCCAGCGCGCCGAGCCGGCGCTGGCCCGGATCCCGCTCATCGCCATGTCGGCCGACCGCAGCGCCAAGGCCACCGCCATCGCCGCCGACGCCTATGTGGGCAAGCCGCTCGACTTCGAGGCGTTGGTCCGGCAGATCCGCAGCATCGTCGCCGAGGCCGCCGAGAAGCGGACCGCCGCGGCCGAGAGCGCCGGCGCGTTCGCGGTCATGGCCGCCGAGATCGCGCACGAGATCAACAACCCGCTCACCTACGTGCTGGCCAACCTCCAGGTGCTGGCCCAGCGATTCCCCGCCGGCAGCCCCGATCCCGAGACCGCGGAGCTGCACGATCTGGTCGCCGACGCCGTCGAGGGCGCCGAACGAATCCGCCGGGTGGTCAAGCAGGCGCAACGCGATCCCGAGACCTTGCACCGCCACTGAGAAATCGGCCCGAAGGGGCCCAAAGCACGAGGCGCCGGGTCAGTCCCCGAGGCCGTCGTCCTTCATCCCGTGCATCAACCGGGCCCTGACCCGGGCCGCCTGCCGTTCCTTGTACTTGTCGTGGCTGTTCTCGCCGCTCTCGTTGTTCTCCGCAGTCCGCGCGTCGATGATCTGGAACTCGGTGAGCACGAAGACCACCGTTCCGTAGTCCGCGAAGATCGGGTCGTCGGGGAGCCGGCAGAGGTACTTGTCGATGCGCACCGGCAGGTCGGAGACGAAGTTGATCACCCGGTAACCGGGCCCCGAGAACTCGTTCAGCGGCGACGGCTTCTTGTCGGCGGCCACCGCCGCCAGATCGGTGATGTCGGGCAGGAACCGCTGCAGCGCCGGCGAACGCCCCAGCGTCTCGCGGATCTTGATGATGTCGTTCACCGACTGTCCCGGGATGACGTAGTTGAAGGGCACCAGGCGCTGGGTCAGCTCGCGCAGCACGAACACCAGCTGCTCCTCGGTGTTGGTGATCATCCGGAAGCGCAGGTTGTCGTAGACGTCGGCGGCGATCGACTCCTTCTTGGCCAGCAGCTTGGTGATCAGGCTGTCGGCGTGCTTGCGGCTCCACTCGAACTCCACCACCGGGCAGCCGACGGCCTTGATCTCCTCCACCGTGCGCAGGACCTTGTCTTCCACGAGGTGGAAGATCTGGTCGCCCGAGACCGGCAGCTTGGTCAAAAGCTCGCGCCCCGCCAGGTGATGCAGGACGTGCATGACCTTGAGGACGACGCAGGCGTGCGTGCGGCGCCGCCCCTTCTGCGAGGCGATGAGGAGGAGATCCCGCGGCGGCACACCGCCCGCGACCTCGTCGGGGATCTGAAACCCAAGATGACGCTCCAGATATTCAACCGCTGCAGCGCGCAGCTCACCAAGGCGCCGCATGTCGTGGGCGTCGGTGGGGTCGAGCTCGTTGACCCGCAGAAAGCGATCGACCTCCTCGCGGTCGGTGAAGTAGAGCCGGTGCCAGTCGATCACCGAGCCCCCGCGCAGGAGGTTCCTGATCGCGGTCAGGTCTCCGAGGGTGAAGTCCTCATAGCGGACGGACCGCATGCAGGCGGGCGTGAGCTTAGGTCGCCTCCCCGGCGACCGCCAGAGTTAAAGTTCGGGACCCCTGGAAGGGGAAGGGTCCCGGCCTCAGGGCGCGCGTCGCGAGGTCGACGGGCGGCCGAGCGAGATCGTGGCCCAGAAGAGCGCCACCGCGAAGAGCCCCATGATCAGACTGCCGACGATCTGAATCATACTTTTGCCTACACTAAACTACCTGTAGGTTTTGTCAAGAACCCGCTGAACTTCGACTAAGATGGCGAATGTGAGGTCGCGCAGGCAAATTTTGTTCGTCGTCGCTTTTGGTGCGGCCGTCGGCTTCGGCAGCGGGCGAGCCGCAGCGGCCGACTCCGGCTACGACGAAGGACAGGCGCTGCTCGGCGCGAAGAAGTTTCGCGAGGCGGCAAACAAGTTCGAAGCGGTCGTCGCGGCCAATCCGGGATTCGCGCAGGCCTGGTACTCGCTGGCCGTGGCGCGCCGGCACCTGAACGAGTGTACGGGCGCGATCGCCGCCTACCGCCGCTACTCGATCCTCGAGCCCGACAAGTCGGAGCCTTACTTCGGCCTCGGCCTGTGCCTCCGCGACACGGGCGACAAGCCGGGGGCGATCGAGGCCCTGCGGCACTACGTGGCGATCGAGAAGCAGCCGGCCTCGAAGGTGTGGGTCGAAAAGGCGCGCGAGATCCTGAGCGAGCTCGGCGCCGGATCGCAACCGGCGGCGGCGCCCGCCGAGAGCAAGGCGGCCGTGGCCAAGACGCCCGCGGCGGCGACGCCGTCGAGCCCCCTCGCCGAGGCGCAGTCATTGCGCGATCGCGGGCACGTCGACGAGGCGATCGCCAAGTTCCAGGAGGCGATCGCCGCCGATCCCAAGCACCTCCCGGCGCGGACGGCGCTCGGCGAGCTTCTGCTCAAGGTCCACCGCGACGACGAGGCGATCGAAGTGTTTCGCGCGGCGCTGGACAAGAACCCCGCCTCCCCGGTCGCGCTCTACGACCTGGCGTTCGCGCTCCGGGTCCGCGACCGGCCCGCCGAAGCGGCCGACGCCTACCAGCGCTACATCAAGCTGCGTCCCAGCGACGCCGACGCCTACTACGGCCTCGGCCGCGCGCTCCAGCGTCTCGGTCGCAAGGCCGACGCGCGCAAGGCCTACCAGAGCTACGTGTCGATGGAGAAGCGGCCGAGCGAACGCCGCTGGGTCGAATCGGCGCAGGCCCAGCTCAAGACGCTCGCCACCCCGTAGCGCGCGTCAGCCTGCGGGCGCTTCCAGCGGCAGCTCCAGGGTGAAGATCGTCCCGCCCGCCGGGTCGCTCTCCACCGTCAGCGCGCCGCCGTGCGCGACGGCGATCTGCCGCCCGATGTAAAGACCGAGCCCGAGACCGCCCACGCGCTCCGCCGTCGGCAATCTTTCGAAGGCCTGGAAGATCCGACTGTGGTCGGCGCGCGGGATCCCCAAGCCGGCATCGTGGACGCAAAGGCGGAGGCGGCCGCCGGCGACCTGCGCCGAAAGCGCGATCGGCTTCCCCAAGCCGTACTTGATGGCGTTCGACAGGAGGTTGGTCACCACCTGCTCGATCCGGGTGCGATCCCAAACGCCGACGACCGGCGCCGCGAGGGTGATCTCGATGTTCGACCCGGCCTCCGCCGCCTGCTCGCGCAAGCGCGCCACCACCTCGCGCAGGAGATCGCCGATGTCGAAGCGCTCGAGGTGCAGCACCAGGCGCCCCGCCGTGAGGCGTGAGGCGTCGAGGAGATCGTCGACCAGGCTCCCCAGCCGATCCGCCGTCGAGCTGGAGGCCGCGAGCGCGCGGGTCAGCTTCTCCGCCTCCCCGTCCCCTGGGGGGAGCCGATCGCCGAGTCGCATGGCCGACCCGAGCCGCAGCTTGAGCGCCGTGAGCGGGGTCTTGAGCTCGTGCGAAGCGATGGAGATGAACTCGTCGCGCGCCTGGATCGCCGCCCGCCGTTCGGCCAGCGCCGCCGCCAGGATCAGCATGCTCACCGCGGTGACCGCCATGTAGCACTGCGTGAGCAACAGGCGATCCGAGAGCGGCTCCGTGGAGAAGAGCCCGTTCCCGCTGGCCGCGCCCGAGACCGCCAGCGCCGAGGCCAGCAACAAACAGGCCGTCGTCCCCCGCTGCTCGAAGCGGAGCGCTGCCCAGATGAGCAGCGGCACGATGGGATAGGTGCCACGCAGAAAACCGCGCACGGTGTTCCAGGCCAGCTGGTGACGAAAGAAAACCAGGCTGGCCAGCGTCAGCACGACGGCCAGCGCGGCCGCCTCCACCCAGCGGAGCGGCCGGCGCGAGATTCGCGGCGCGCTCACCCAGGTGAGAATGACGGACGCCACCAGGAGGTCGCCCAGGCAGTCCCCCACCCACCAGACGATCCAGAACTCGGGCAGGCTGGTGGAGATCGGGACGCGCCCCGCGATCGCGCCCAGGGCCCCGAGCGTGGCGCCGATCCCGGTGCTCAGAAGGGCCGCCGGGCCGACCAGCAAGAGGACGTCGCGCAGGCGCTCGATCCGGCTCTCGAACCCGTACCGGCGTAGCAGCGAGGCGCCCACGACCGCCTCCGCCGTGTTCCCCAGCGCGATGATGGCCGCGCTCCAGAGCGGCGCGCCCGCCGTCAGGTTGACCACGAACGCCGCCACGGTCACCGCCGGCCAGAGCCCGATCCCGCGCAGGATCAACGCCCCGAGCGCGATCCCGGTCGGCGGCCACACCGTGGTGGCGATCCCGCCGATGGCATTGAACGAAAGGCCGACCCGCGCGGTGATGAAGTACGCGCCGAAAAGAGCGGCCAGCTCGACGGCCCGCACCAACGCGCGTCGCCCGGACATCGCCCGACGATAACAAAAACCCGCCTCCGAGGGGCTGACCGCGCTCACAGCGAGCGGTCAATCCGATCGCCATGCCGAAGAGCGTGGCGCCTGTCGAAGGCGGGCCTCACCCGCGCCTGGACGCGCGTGTGCGCTTACGTCTTGGGACCCTCCGTGTACTCGGCGTCGATCACGTCGTCCTTGTTCCCTGCCCCGCCCGACTCCGTCCCGGCGGCATCGCCGGCCGGCGGCGTCTCGGCGCCCGCGGTGGCGCCGGCGGCGCTCCGATAGAGGGCCTCGGCCATCTTGTGAGAGGCCTTCTGCAACCGCTCGAATGCACTCTCGAACAGCTGCGCGTCGCGCGGGTCGCGGTTGTTCTCCACCGTCTCCTTGGACTCCTTGAGCGCCGCCTCGAGCTCGCCCCGGTCCCCCTCGGCGATCTTGTCGCGGTTCTCGTCGAGGTGCTTTTGCACCTGGAACGTCAGCGACTCGAGCTTGTTGCGCGCCTCGATCGCCTCGCGTCGCTTCTTGTCTTCCGCCTCGTGCTCCTGCGCGTCCTTCACCATCCGCTGGATGTCGGCCTCCGACATCCCCGAGGAGGCGGTGATGGTGATGTGCTGCGCCTTGCTGGTCGCCTTGTCCTTGGCCGAAACGTTGACGATGCCATTGGCGTCGATGTCGAAGGTCACCTCGATCTGCGGCACACCGCGCGGCGCAGAGGGGATCCCGTCGAGGCCGAACTTGCCCAGCAGCCGGTTGTCACCGGCCATCGGGCGCTCGCCCTGGAACACCTTCACCTCGACCGAGCTCTGGTTGTCGGCCGCCGTGGAGAAGGTCTCGCTCTTCTTGGTCGGGATGGTGGTGTTGCGCGGGATGAGCGTGGTCATCACGCCGCCCAGCGTCTCGATGCCCAGCGACAGCGGCGTGACGTCAAGGAGCAGCATGTCTTTCACGTCGCCCGACAGGACGCCCGCCTGCACCGCCGCGCCGAGCGCGACGACCTCGTCGGGGTTGACGCCTTTGTGGGGGTCCTTGCCGAAGAAGTCCTTCACCAGCTTCTGCACCATCGGGATGCGGGTCGAGCCGCCGACCAGCACGACCTCCGCGATCTCCGAGGGCTTCTTCCCAGCGTCGGCCAGCGCCTTCTTGGTCGGCTCGATCGTCCGCTGGACCAGGTCTCCCATCATCTGTTCCAATTTCGCGCGGGAGAGCTTGACCTGCATGTGCTTCGGCCCGCTCGCGTCGGCCGTGAGAAACGGGAGGTTGATCTCCGTCTCCGGCACCGACGACAGCTCGATCTTCGCCTTCTCGGCCGCCTCACGCAGACGCTGGATCACCATCTTGTCCTTGGAGACGTCGATTCCCTGGTCCTTCTTGAACTCGGCGATGAGCCAGTCCATGACCACGTGGTCGATGTCGTCGCCGCCGAGGTGCGTGTCGCCGTTGGTCGAGATGACCTCGACGACCTTCTCGCCCACCTCGAGGATCGAGATGTCGAACGTGCCGCCGCCGAAGTCGTAGACGGCGATCAGGTGGTCCTTGCTCTTGTCGAGCCCGTAGGCGAGCGCGGCCGCCGTCGGCTCGTTGACGATGCGCTTGACCTCGAGGCCGGCGACGCGGCCGGCATCCTTCGTCGCCTGGCGCTGCGAGTCGTTGAAGTAGGCCGGGACGGTGATGACCGCCTCGGTCACCTTCTCGCCCAGGTGGTCCTCGGCCGCCTTCTTGAGCTTCATGAGGATGCGGGCCGAGATCTCCGGCGGGGTCAGCTTCTTGCCGCGGATCTCGATGTCGGCCTCGCCGTTCGCGCTGCGCACGACCTTGTACGGCACCCGCTTGGCCTCTTCGCCGATCTCGTCGAACCGGCGCCCCATGAACCGCTTCACCGAGTAGACCGTGTTCTCGGGGTTGGTGATCGCCTGCCGGCGCGCGATCTGGCCGACCAGGACCTCACCCTTGTCGTCCCAGGCCACCACCGACGGGGTCAGCCGTCCGCCCTCTTCGTTGGCGATGACCGTCGGATCCTTGCCATCCATAATGGCCACGACGGAGTTGGTGGTGCCGAGGTCGATGCCGATGATTTTGCCCATGAGCTGATTTCCTTTTTTCGCTTTCGCTTCGGGGATTTGGCCTGCGATTTCGCGGTAACCGTAAACACCCCAGATCTGGCGTCAAGCGAAAGCCACGGCCGGCTGGCAAAAACGATCTATAACTGCACACCTGAACAAATGTTTCATCCTTTGGTTCAGACCTGGCTGGAGCGCAAGTTCGGAGCGGCGACGCCAGCGCAGTCCGCGGCCTGGCCGCTGATCGCCGCCGGCCAGGACGTGCTGGTGACCGCGCCGACCGGCTCTGGCAAGACCCTGGCGGCCTTCCTCTGGGCCCTCGACGGTCTGGTGGGCGAGGCGGTCGCGGCGGGAGGCGCCCTCCCCGATCGGACCTCCGTTCTCTACGTCTCGCCCCTGAAGGCGCTGTCGAACGACGTCCGACGCAACCTCGAGGAGCCGCTGGGAGAGATCAAGGCGCTGGCCGCCGAGCTCGGCGTCCCGGCGCCCGAGATTCGCACCGCGGTGCGGACGGGCGACACGACCGCGCGCGAGCGGCGCGAGGCGACCCGCCGCCCGCCCCACGTTCTGGTCACCACGCCCGAGTCGCTGTTCATCCTCTTGACCTCGGAATCGGGCCGCCGCGCGCTGCGCGACGTGCGGACCGTGATCGTCGACGAGATCCACGCCGTGGCGCCCGACAAGCGCGGCGCCCACCTGGCGCTGTCGCTCGAGCGGCTGGAAGCTCTGGTCGCGCCCGCGCGCTTGCAGCGGGTCGGGCTGTCGGCGACGGTGCGGCCGCTCGAGGTGGCGTCGCGGCTCTTGGTCGGCGCCAGCCGGCCCCCGCCCGCCCTGGTCGACGTCGGCCAGCGGCGCGATCTCGACCTCGGCGTCGAAGTCCCCGAGGACGAGCTGGGGGCGGTCGCCACCAACGAACAGTGGGTCGAGCTCTACGATCGAATTGCGGCCCTGGCCCGGGCGCACAAGTCGACGCTGGTGTTCGTCAACACGCGGCGGCTGGTCGAGCGGGTCACGCTGCACCTCTCCGAGCGGCTGGACGCCGACACCGTCGCCGCCCACCACGGCAGCCTCTCGCGCGAGCGGCGCCACCGCGCCGAGCGGCTACTCAAATCGGGCGAGCTCAAGGTGGTCGTCGCCACGGCGTCGCTCGAGCTCGGGATCGACGTGGGCGCCGTCGAGCTCTGCTGCCTCATCGGTTCGCCGCGCTCGATCGCCACCGGGCTGCAACGCATCGGCCGTTCGGGTCACGCGCTCCGCGCCACCCCCAAGGGGCGGCTGTTCCCGCTGACGCGCGATCAGCTGGTCGAGTGCGCGGCGCTGGTGCGCGCCGCCCGCCGCGCCGAGATCGATGCCGTCTGCCTGCGGGACGCGCCGCTCGACGTGCTCGGACAGCAGATCGTGGCCGCGGCCGCCTGCGACGAGTGGGACGAGGACGCGCTCTACGACCTCTGCCGCCGCGCCGGCCCCTACGGGGCGCTCGCGCGCGCCGACTTCGACGCCGTGGTCGACATGCTGGCGGAAGGGATCGCCACCAGCCGCGGGCGCTCGGGCGCGCTGCTGCACCGCGACGGGGTGAACCGGCGCCTGCGCGGGCGCCGGGGCGCGCGCCTG
>Ga0134128_10007271_pt1 | contig 13375 bp, 13 predicted proteins | sample KB31754_FD_96462 | JGI IMG/M metagenome (GOLD analysis project Ga0134128, IMG submission 96462) | Terrestrial soil microbial communities with excess Nitrogen fertilizer from Kellogg Biological Station, Michigan, USA - KB3-175-4 | ecosystem: Environmental > Terrestrial > Soil > Unclassified ... | reverse complement strand
GCGAGGCGGGGCTGGCCGAGCCGTGCGGGCCGGCCGAGGGGCCGTTCGCGGAGTACTCGATGGCGGCGCTCGTGCTGCACATCAACCGGGAGTGCCTGCACCACGGCGCCGAGATCACGTTGCTGCGGGACCTGTATGCGTGGAAGGGAGACAAAGATGGCGTATGAGTTCCAGGTAGCGGTCGATTCGCAGCGGCCGCACGAGATGGTCACCTGGTGGGCGGAGACGCTCGGCTGGGAGGTCGAGCCGCAGGACGAGGCGTTCATCAAGAAGATGATCGCCGAAGGGCACGCGACCGACGAAGACACGATCACGTTCAACGGAGCGCTGGTCTGGCGCGACGGCGGCGCGATGAGGTATCCGGGCGAGGTCGGGAGCAGCCTGGACGGCCCGCATCCGCGAGTATTGTTCCAGCTGGTCCCCGAGGGCAAAACGGTGAAGAACCGGCTGCACCTAGACGTGCGCATCGGTACGGCCAACCGCGAGGAAGTCGTCGCGAAGCTGACCGAGCGCGGCGCGACGTTCCTGCACACGGCCTCGCAGGGGCCGCACACGTGGGTCACGATGGCCGATCCGGAAGGCAACGAGTTCTGCGTGTCGTGACCGGTACGGCCCGCGCCTGGCAGAATCGCGTTCTATGAGCGCACTTACCGTGGCCGTTATCGGATCGGGCCCGGCGGGTCTGTACACCGCCGAGGCGCTGATCAAGCAGGGGGCGGCGATCGACCCGCCGGTCGAGATCCACGTCGACGTGATCGATCGCCTGCCCACCCCGTACGGCCTGGTCAGATACGGCGTCGCGCCCGACCACAAGTCGATCAAGTCGATCGCCGAGTACCTGCGCGGGGTGCTCGAGCACGACGGTGTCCGGTTCGTGGGAGCGGTGCACCTCGGCGATGAGGTGACCAGGGACGACCTGCTGTCCTGCTATGACGCGGTGGTCTATGCGACCGGCGCGATGCGGGACCGGCGGCTCGGGATCGGTGGCGAGGACCTGCCGGGGAGCTATGCGGCGACCGACTTCGTGAACTGGTACTGCGGGCATCCGGATGTGGACCCGGACCGGTTCATGCTCGACGCGGAGTCGGTGGCCGTGATCGGAGTCGGGAACGTGGCGGTCGATGTGGCGCGGATCTTGATCCGCGAACCTTCTGAGCTGCGCGACACCGACGTGAGCCAGCCGGTGCTCGAGGCGCTGATGACCAGCAAGGTGCGCGAGGTGCACATGATCGGCCGGCGCGGGCCGGCCCAGGCCAAGTTCACCACCAAGGAGCTGCGTGAGCTAGGGGAGCTCGAAGGGGTCGAGGTGGTGGTCGGCTCGGGTGAGGCCGATCTGTCGGCGTTCGACGAGAGCGGTGAGAGCGAGCGGCTGGCGGCTGACAACCGGCTGGTGCGCGGTAACTACAAGGTGATCAGCGACTGGGCGGCGCGGTCGGGGACCGGGGCTGGTGCTGGCCGTCGGCTGACTGTTCGGTTCTGGCTTAGTCCGGTAGAGATTCAGGGAGAAAGCAGGGTCGAGGGTCTGACCGTTGAGCGCACGAGGCTGGACGCCAGCGGGCGGCTGGTAGGAACCGGGCAGCACGAGACGGTGCCGGTGCAGATGGTGCTGCGCAGCGTCGGGTATCAGAGCGTGCCGTTGCCGGGAGTGCCGTTCGACGACCGCTCACACACCGTGCCCAACGCGGATGGCCGCGTGCTCGATTCCTCCGGCCAGCCGCTGCCGGGGGAGTATGTCGCGGGATGGCTGAAGCGGGGGCCGACGGGGGTTATCGGGACCAACAAGTCGGACGCGGCTCAGACGGTTCGCGCGCTCCTGGCAGATCTGGCGGGCGGGCCAGGGCCAGATGACGCACCGTTGCCGCGGGCCGGGCTGCTGCGGCTGCCTGGTGCTGGTGCGGGTGCTGGTGCGGGTGCTGGTGCCGGCGCCGACACGAGCAGCGACGTGGCTTGGTCGGCGCCATTCAATGAACTGCTGGCGGCTCGGGGAGTCAAGCCGGTCGGTTATGACGACTGGCTCAAGATCGAGACCGCGGAAAAAGAACTGGCCTCCTCACTGGGTCGCGGCGCTCGGGTAAAACTCGCCTCGCGGGCTGACATTCATGCGGCGTGTGGACTGATTAAGCCTTAGCGTTTCGCGGTTAGCGCTTTACTAGAGTGACGAGTTCCTTCATCGTGCCCTCAAGGGTGCCGGCTCGGGCTTCTAGCGCGTCGAACCGGCCTTCTAGGACGTCGAACCGTTTCTCCATCCGAAGTACGGTCGTGAGGATCGCCGAAACGGTGTCGCTTAAAGCTCGGATATCTTCTTTGAGGCTGTCAATCTGAACGTCGGCTTCTGGCATGTCGTCAGCGTACTCAGGGGGTCCGACAGTCATTGCTGGTGAACTCCGGTTCAGCTGGTGATTAGGGTTCGCAATAGTGTGCGAGTGCGCTCTCTTTCGGTGCCGGACGCGAATTCGCCGGCAACGAAGTCGGTGACTCCGCAGTCGGCTAGTGCCATGATCTGCCTCGCTACGGTGTCCTCGTCGCCCACGATCGCAACGTCGGCCGGGCCGGCGGCACCCTCGCGGTCGAGCATGGCACGGTAGGACGGCAGGTGCCCGTAGATCTCGAAGACCTTCGCCGCCCGGGCCTTCGCGCCGTCCGGGTCATCGGTGACGCAGACCGGCAGAATGCACACGATGCGGGCCTTGCGCCCGGCCGCCTCGGCGGCGGCATTGATCGTCGGGGCGATGTAGTCACGCACCGTGGTCGGGCCGGTCATCCACAAGATGGTGCCGTCGGTTTGCCCGCCAGCTAGCTTCAGCATCTGCGGTCCCATGGCCGCGAGCATGACCGGCACCCGGCCGACGCGCGGGGTCGACAGGCCGATACCGGCGCTCATGGTCTTGCCCTTGACCGCGACGGCCTCGCCGTCAAGCAGTGGGAGCAGGATCGACAGGTACTCGCTCATGTGGGTGGCCGGGCCGTCGAAACTGTAGCCGTACATGTCCTCGATGACGATCTTGTGCGACAGGCCAATGCCGAGTACAAGTCGACCGTCGAGCGCGAGCGCCGCGGTCAGCGCCTGCTGGGCCATCACGGCGGCGTGCCGCGGATACGTCGGGACCACGGCAGTGCCGATTTCGATGCCGGGAACGCCGCTGCCTGCGACCGCGAGGGCGGTGAGCGCGTCGAGCCCGAAGATGTTGGCCATCCACACGGACGCGAAGCCGTCGTCGGCGGCCCTGAGCAGGCTGTCGCGCAGGGCACTGAGCGCCTGCGGACCCTCCGGCTCAGGCATCGAGGTTCCGAAGTGCATCTGATGTTCTCCGATCTGTCGCGCGACCGTGGTGGATACACCATCCCATAACGGCTAAGCCGGGGGTATTGGATCGGTGGTGGCCTGGGGAGGATAGCTACATGGAATCGGGGCAAGACTTCCACGCCAAGAGCGGGCAGATGCCGGACGGGGACTACGGCTTGGGCGAGATCGAGGCGGCCGCGCTGGCCGGCAAGGGTGAAGACGCGGTGCTTGGCGCCGAGCGCCAGGTGCTCGCGGCTAACCTGCCAGCCGATCGCTACCTGGATCGGGAGGAAAGCTGGCTGCGATTTAGCCAGCGGGTGCTTGAGCTAGCGGAGGATCCGAGCGTTCCGCTGCTTGAGCGGGTCAGGTTCGAGTCGATCTTCGCCAGCGCTCTCGACGAGTTTTTCATGGTCCGGGTAGCGGGCCGGATCAGGCGCATGGCGACCGGCTTGCCCGTGGACAACGCGACCGGCAAGCCTCCGGACCAGATACTCGAGAACACCCTGGACATGGCGCGCGACCTGGCCGCGCGGCACGCGCAGTGTTATGCCGAGGGACTGCTGCCCGCACTCGCCGAGGCCGGGATCGAGATCTTGCACTGGAAGGAACTGCTGCCCGATGAGCAGACCAGGCTCAAGCAGCTGTTCAAGGAGCGGATCTACCCCGTTCTCACCCCGCTGGCCGTCGATCCGGCGCACCCGTTCCCGTTCATCTCCGGGCTGTCGCTGAGCCTGGCCGTGATGGTGGCGGATCCCAGGACCGGCCTGACCCTATTCGCCCGGGTCAAGGTGCCGCCGCTACTGCCTCGTTTCCTGTCCGGGTCGCCCAGCCGGTTCGTTCCGATCGAGGACGTGATCGCCGCGCATCTCGGTGAGTTGTTCGCCGGACTGGACATCATCGAGCACCACGCGTTTCGAGTCACCAGATTCCGTGACCTCGAGATCGACGAGGACGTCACGGAAAACCTGCTGCAGTCACTCGAACGGGAGCTGATGCGCACCAGATTCGGCCAGGCGGTGCGGCTAGAGGTCGAGGAGTCGATGTCGAGCGACATGCTCGACAAGCTGGTGACCGAGCTTGACGTGGATCAGCGTGCGGTCTACCGGATCCCGGCCCCGCTCGACCTGACCGGCCTGTCGGCTATCGCCGACTTGGACCTGCGAAGCCTGAAGTATCCGGCGTTCGTCCCCGCCGAAGGCGCGCTGCCGCAGGACCGCAGCGTGTTTTCCACGCTGTCCGAGCGCGACGTGCTCGTGCACTTGCCTTACGACTCGTTTACCGCCAGCGTCCAGCGGCTGGTGGTCTCGGCCGCGACGGACCCGAGGGTGCTGGCGATCAAGCACACGCTGTACCGGACCAGCGGCGACTCTGAGATCGTCGACGCGCTCATTACCGCCGCCGAGGCCGGCAAACAGGTCGTGGTCGTTGTCGAGATCAAGGCCAGAGGCGACGAGGAGGCCAATATTGGCTGGGTCCGCAAGCTTGAACATGCGGGCTGCCATGTCGTCTACGGCTTCGTCGGGCTCAAGACGCACTGCAAGATGGTGCTGGTGGTGCGCGAGGAGGCCGACGGCTCGCTGCGCCGGTTCTGCCACATCGGAACGGGTAACTACCATCCCAAGACCGCTCGGCTGTATGAGGACTACGGGCTGCTGACCTCCGACCCGCAGGTCGGTGAGGACGTCACCGACCTGTTTAACCACCTGACCGGGTACAGCCGGCCGACCGAGTACCAGCGGCTGCTGGTCGCGCCGGCCGGGCTGCGGTCAGGAATCATTCGGCAGATCGACCAGCAGGTCCGGCTGGCCAGTGAAGGTAGGCCGTCCAGCATCCAGATGAAGTGCAACGCGATCATCGACGAGGCGCTCGTTGACGCGTTGTATCGAGCCTCCATGGCCGGCGTGCCGATCGACCTGTGGGTGCGCGGGATCTGCTCTCTGCGGCCGGGAGTTCCCGGTATGTCAGAGACGATCAGGGTCCGCAGCGTGGTCGGCCGGTTCCTGGAACACTCCAGGATCTACGCGTTCGGTGCCGAACGCGACAGTGGCGACGTGTGGATCGGCAGCGCCGACTTGATGCACAGGAATCTGGACCGGCGGGTCGAGCTTCTGGCCCGGGTCACCGATCTGGCGCAGAAGAGAGAACTGCGAAACCTGATCGATCTGGCGATGGATCCTGGTGTCGCGTCCTGGTGGCTCGACTCCGACGGCACCTGGACCAGGCATCATCTCGACGAATCGGGCGGAGAGCTTATCGACCTGCAGGATCGGCTGATCAAGACCCGGCAGACCCGGACGGCCGAGGCCGAGGCGGCGGCCAAGAGTCGGCTCAGGAGCGATCAGGCGCAGCATGGCTGATGTCGCCGACCCGATCCGCGCGGCGGGAGCGGTCGTCTGGCAGCCAGGGCCGCGCGGTCGGCAACTGGTGCTCGTGCACCGGCCGCGCTATGACGACTGGTCATTTCCCAAGGGCAAGGCGGAGCACGGCGAGCACCTGCTGCGGACCGCCGTCCGGGAAGTGGCAGAGGAGACGGGCCTGCGCGTGGTACTTGGCCGGCCCTTGCGCCCGTCGGTGTACCAGGTCGGCGATCGCCCCAAGCGGGTCAGCTACTGGGCGGCCAAAGCGGCCGGCTCCGACGGGTTCGTAGCCGGTCACGAGGTCGACGAGCTGGCCTGGCTGGACCTAGGGCAGGTCAGGGAGCGCCTGTCCTATGAGCGGGACCTGACGCTGCTCGAGGAGTTCGAATCTGGACCGGTCGGCTCGGTCCCGTTCATCATGCTTAGGCATGCGTCGGCTGGCCTCAGGCAAGCCGGTGCCGCCAGTGCCGCCGACCTGGCCCGTCCGCTCGATGCCCGCGGCGAGGCCGACGCCGAGTTGCTGGCGGTGCTGCTGGCCAGCTACGGACGTTGCCGGGTGGTAAGTTCGCCCGCCGAGCGTTGCCTGGCCACCGTCCGGCCGTACGCGCAGGCCGTCGGCGTGCCGGTGGAGATCGATGCGGCCCTGACGGTCGGGTCGGACCGGGCGGCGGCGGCCCGACGCGCGGTCGAGTTGACCGCGGCTGGTGAGCCGGTGATCGTCTGCGCGCACCGGGAGAACCTGCCCGCGATGCTCGAGGCGGCCTGCGCTAGTTTGCATGCCCGGCTGCCGGCCGGGCCGCCGCTGGCCAAGGGCTGCTTCGTCGTGCTCCAGTGCACCGATGGCGTCCTGATCAGCTCCGAACGGCACGACCTGTCCGACTGAACGAGGTCTTGCTGTCGGTGGCGTGCGATAAAAGTCGGCTAACACCAAACTAGGCAGGAAGGATCGCCGGATGGCCGACGACATGTCAGCAGCGGTAGAGGCCGAAATCATCGAACTCGCCGAGCGGTTAACCGCGCCAGGTCCGCTCGAATGCCTGCGTTGCTACCTGCTCCGCATGATCACCGAGTTCGGCTGCGACGGCAGTTACCGGTGGACGATCAGGTGGCGCGACATGTTCGCCGCCCAGCCGACCGGACTGCTCAGGCAGTTCGAGCTCAGGGGCGGAAGCTGTGACTGCGAGATCCTGCTGAATGTCTTTCCTGATTACCCGCCGGTCGAATCGCCATTGCCGTGTTCTGGCGTCACCCGGCCGGGTTCGACCCGGTCCTGCAATCTTGGCTGGCTTGGCTGGCTCCGGCGCAGTGCCTGATCGGGTCAGGCCTCGCCTTTTTCGATGAGCCTGGTCAGGGCCATCGCAATCGGCAGGGCGGTCATCTCGATCTGCCATGACCTGGCGCCATAGCGCTGGAGTTCGTCGGTGACTGACTCGGCGCTCAGCGGCTCTGGCGGCTGCCAGGCCAGGCGCCGCACCGCGTCTGGGGCGAGCAGATTCTCGGCGGGCAGATGGCTGGCGTCGGCCAGCGCGGCTACCGCCGCCCGGGTGGCGACCAGGCGCTTGGCCGCGATCGGGTCGCGCTCTGACCAGCGGTGGGCGGGCGGGGGTCCGTCGCTGGGCGGTGCCGACGGTTCGGGCAGCTCATCGTCGGCCATGGCCTTGGCCCGGCGGATGGTGCGGAGCCACTCAGGGCTATACCGCCGGGCTCCGCGGCCCGTGAAGCCGGTGAGCTTGCTGAGCTCATCCATGGTGGAAGGAGCCGAGCGGGCCGCATCGACGATCGCCGCGTCGGGCAAGATCCGGGTCGGCGAGATATCGCGGTGCTGGGCGATGCGGTCTCGCTCTTGCCAGAGTTCGCGGACGATCGCGAGGCTTCGCCGGCTCCTGACTCGGTGGATACCCGAGGTGCGGCGCCAGGGATCTGGCCTCGGGGGCGCCGGCTTGGCGGCCAGGATCGCCGCGAACTCCTGCTCGGCCCAGGCGGTCTTGCCGGCTTCAGCGAGCTGCTCGGCCAGCGCATTCCGCAACTCGACCAGCACCTCGACGTCCAGGGCCGCGTACTTGAGCCACTCGGCCGGCAGCGGCCTGGTGGACCAGTCGGCGGCCGAGTGACTTTTCTCCAGCGTCAGGCCGAGTACCTCGGTCACCAGGGTGCCGAGGCCAACTCTGGGATAGCCGAGCAGCCGCCCGGCCAGTTCGGTGTCGAACAGGCGCCGGGGCCGGAAACCCAGTTCGGTCAGGCACGGCAGGTCCTGGCCGGCCGCGTGCAGCACCGCCTCGGTGTCGGCCAGTGCGTCGTTGACACCAGACAGATCTGGGCACGTGACCGGGTCGATCAGGCAGGTGCCCGCGCCGTCGCGCCGGACCTGGACCAGGAACGCGCGGTGCCCGTACCGGAAGCCGGAGGCACGCTCGGCGTCCACCGCCACCGGCCCGGTTCCGGCTGCCAGCCTGCTAGTAGCTTCGGCCAGCGCCTCGTCGGTGGTGATCAGCGGCGGCAGGCCGTCTCTCGGCTCGAGCAGCGGAACACTCACGAATGACGCCTGACCCGGGGCAGTTGGGATACACCAGGCGGGGCCAGGCCGCAGGCCAGACCTAGCGCGTCCACCCACGCCGCTACATGCCGGTCAAGCCTGAAGCTATCGCGGTCGTCGCTCGCCGGTGACCACGATGCCCGCATTTCGAACTCTGTCGTCACGGGTTCATCTTGCTTCATGCCGAACCCTTCGGTAACCACCCTAGTTACCGAACCGCTCGGAGCGGCATAGGCAGCCTGCCGGCCGTCAAGGGCCTCGGTCAGCCAACTCCAGCCGACCTGCCCGACGAACTCGTCGGCCGCGATCTCCGGTTCAAGCTCGGCCCGCAGGTAGGCGATCACCCGGACCGGCCCGGTCCAGCCCTCCTGACCTGCCGGGTCGTACAACAGTACAAACCGGCCCGCACCGATTTCGTCCTCGTCGATCTCGACCGAGGCAGCGATCGCTATCGCCTGCGGTGCTAGCCGCCTTGGCGGAGGCTCGCTGTCAAAACTTACTTCCGGCCGAGAACCGCGGATCTCCGCCAGTCCTGCCTCAACTTCGGCTACCGCCAAAGTGAACGCCGACTCTGGCACCGAGTGGTCTCCCGCATCGTGCCGTTCAGTTGGCACTGGCGCGGGCCTCAGCGCGCGAGGCGGCGGCATGGCATCTCAGGCCACCCGGTCTAGCACGGCTTGAGTTAGTTCGATCAGCACGCCGGTACCGCACGTGATGCAGAACCATTCCGGGCACCGCCCGCTGGCGACGTCGGGGCAGCGCTCGGGATCGGGGTGAACCTGGGTGAACGTGCTGGAAGTACGGCAGCCGGGGCAGTCGCGGAAGGTGCCGGTCATCTGCTGCTCCTCGGTCGCTTGCCCGCATGGTGTTTGCATACACCATCGATCCGCCCCCATACCTCGATGCTGACACGGACCTGCCCGCATTCCGTGGATCTAAGACGGCGTGTCATCTGGGCGTTTCGACGCCAAACGCGCGTGACGGTGCCCGGCGGTCGGCGCGGTGACGCCGGCTATGAGACGATCCCAGGCGTGAACAGCCTGCCCGCCGACCCGGCTTCTCTAGCCAATTCGGCGTTTATCAGAGCCTGCCGCCGCCAGCCGGTCTCGCACGCGCCCGTGTGGTTCATGCGTCAGGCAGGCAGATCGCTGCCTGAGTACCTGAAGGCGCGCGCCGGAGTGCCGATGCTCGAGGCGTGCTCCAACCCGGAGATGATCACCGAGATCACGCTGCAGCCCGTCCGCCGGTACGGCGTCGACGCGGCGATCCTCTTCAGCGACATCGTGGTGCCGCTGCGCGCGATCGGCATCGACGTCGAGATCAAGCCAGGCGTCGGCCCGGTGATTGCCAGCCCCATCAGCGACGAGGCCGGTGCGGTCGCATTGCGCGGCCTGGAGGCGGCCGAGGTGCCGTTTATCAGCCAGGCCATCGGCATGCTGACCGCCGAGTTGGGCGGCATCCCGCTGATCGGATTCGCCGGCGGCCCGTTCACGCTCGCCTGTTACCTCATCGAAGGCGGGCCATCCAAGAACTTTGACCGGACCAGGGCGCTGATGTACGGGAACCCCGAGCTGTGGGGCGCGTTGCTCGGCCGCCTGGCGGAACTCACGATTTCGTTCCTCAAGATCCAGATCGCGGCCGGGGTGTCGGCTGTCCAGATTTTCGACTCCTGGGTTGGGATTGTCAGCCCGAGTGACTACAGCCGCAGCGTGCTGCCGTTCACCTCGCGCGTCTTCAACGCGCTGGCGGAGTCCGGCGTGCCGAGGATCCATTTCGGGGTCGGCACCGGCGAACTGCTCGGCCTGCTCGGTGAGGCCGGAGCCGACGTGGTCGGAGTCGACTGGCGCGTGCCGCTGGACGAGGCCATTCACCGGGTGGCGCCCGGCAAGGCCCTGCAGGGCAACCTCGATCCGGCGGTGCTGCTGGCGCCGTGGCCGGTGATCGAGGAGCGAGCCAGGGAGGTGCTGGCCAAGGGCCGGATGGCCGAGAGCCACATCTTCAATCTTGGCCATGGGGTTCTTCCGGAGACTAATCCCGACATGCTCGCGCGGCTGACCGACCTGGTTCACGCGGTCCCAGCCGGGTCGGCGAGCTAGCCGACCCGGCCGATAGGGACCTCAGGACGCGGCGGCCGGAGGGGTACTACGGCGCCGCACCAGGCGGCGTCGGCCGAAGTAGATGACGCCGCCGATCGCCGCGACCGGCACGGCGAACGGCAGCAGCGTTCCGATGGCGGTCAGCAGCCAGACGACCACGACCTTGAGCCCGCGCCAGCCAGTGCCCAGGCCGGCGACCAGCCCGCGATGCGTCTTCTTCGGCTTGTGAACGATCTTCACATGGTGACCGACGAATGTGACCGTCACGGTCGCGTAGCTGGTCTCGTGGGCCAGAGCGGCCTGCTGGGCCAGCAGGGACTCAAGTGCGGACTCCTCGGAGTTGATCTCGTCCTGGACCGATAGCAGCGAGTCGATGCTGCCGGCCCGGCTGAGCAGGGTGCGCAGTTGCTTGATGGCAGCCTGCGCCGACGCCACCCGGCTGCTCACATCCGCGACCTGCTGCGTGACATCGTGAGCCTGCTCGTTGAAGGAGATCTGGGCGCCGAGCTTGCCGAGCCCGGTAAGCGTCGGATGGTAGGAAGCGACCGGGATCTTCAGTTGCAGCGTGATCTCGCCGGCGCCGCTGCGGCGGTTGGTCGCGAACTGCTGCTCGTTGGCGACGTAACCGCCGGCGGCCGTGACCTCGTTGCTGGCCTGGCTCGCGGCCGCCGAGACGTCCTTGACCCGCAGGCTGAGGTCGGCGGTGTAGATGATGGCTTGATTCGACAGCTTCACCAGATCGGCGACTTCTTTGGACGACCCGTGAGCCGGAGCTGCAGGAGCCGCCCGCTGGTCAGTGCCGAAGTTGCCGGCGCCCGAATTGACAGCGGGCGCCCCGGCGGCGGGAGCACTCGTGGCCTCGCTGGATGACGACGATGAGCAGGCAGCGACGAACAGGCCCGTGCCCGCGCACGAGACGATGATGATCATGAGATTGCGCAGCGGCATTCTGCTGCGAGCAGCGGTATCGCTGCGAGTGGCGAGGTGGAAATGCGACCCGGGCGCTGTCCGAGGGGCTGCGCTGGCGCCAGAGTGGGAACGAATCATGCTGCTCGGACGCAGCCTGGGCGGAATCGGTTTCGCAAGTGCACAGAATGGTGGCCCACAGTTACCAAAGCGTTGCCTGGCGCCGGGGAACTGCGTCGGGTGCGGCCGCAATGGCGCCCCGGCTCGGCCGCGCCGTGCGCAAGCCAGCAGGATGTTCTCGTGAGCTATCCCAAGATCGAGTTGCACATTCACCTGGAGGGCTCGGTCCGGCCGGCCGCGATGCTCCAGATCGCCAGGCGCAACGGCCTCTCGCTGCCAGCAGACTCCGTCGAGGAGATGGCGCGGCTCTACGAGTTCCGCGACTTTCCGCACTTCCTGGAAATCTGGATGCTGACAACGGCCTGCCTGCGCACCGAACAGGACTTCCGCCAGGTCGTGACCGACTACGCCGCCGAGGCGGCCTCGCACGGCGCCGTCTACCTCGAGGGGATCTTCACCCCCGCCGAACCGGTCAACCGCGGCGTCCGGTGGGAAGAGGTCTTCGCCGGTTACTGCGATGGCGCGCAGGAAGCCTGGGAGACCCATGGCGTCCGGGTCGCGCTGACGCCCGACATTCCGCGCGGCTATCCGATGGAAACCGCCGAGCTGACGGTGACGCACGCGCTGGCGCACGCCGATCGCGGCATCGTGGGCGTCGGTCTCGGCGGCGCAGAGAACGCCAGCCCCGCAGAACCGTTCGGCCCGATCTACGCCCGGGCCAAGGACGGCGGTCTCGGTTCGGTGCCGCACGCCGGCGAAAGTGAGGGCCCCGCCTCGGTCAGAGCCGCGATCGAGATCATGGGTGCTGACCGGATCAGGCACGGCATCAGGTCGATCGAAGATCCTGGCCTCCTGCGGGAGCTGGCCGACCGCGGCATCGGGCTCGATGTCTGCCCGTCTTCGAATGTGCGCACCGGCGTCGTCGGCTCACTAGCCGAACATCCGCTTCCCCAGCTACTGGCGGCCGGGATCAAGTGCACGGTGAACACCGACGACCCGGCCATGTTCGGCATCGACCTGGGCTCGGAGCATGAGACCGCACTTAGCCTGGGCGCCTCGGCCCGCGCCTGCTACGACGCGGGCGTGCAAGGCGCACTCTGCGGCGACCCCACCCGAGCCGAACTCCGCCGGATCGGTGAGGAGACAACCTGGCCAGGGGAGTAGCTGACTAAGTCATCCGTCGTAAGGCGGCGGCCTTTGCGACGCCTATCCCAAATGGTCGGGCTAGCCAGATTCCGTTTCGAGAGGGAAACTGCGATCAGAAGCCTGGATCGGGGAGGGATTGGGCCGTGGCTGACCAGCTGTTACAGATAGAGGTCAATGGGATCAATGTTATTTCCGGTGCCGAGCGTAAGGGCAGGCCCCGGGATCTATTCTGGCCGTGGTTCGCGGCGAACGTTTCGGTGCTGGGTTTGTCATACGGGTCGTTCGTGCTGGACTTCGGCCTCTCATTCTGGCAGGCGCTTGCCGTAGGGGTGGCCGGCATTGTGATGTCGTCAGTGCTGTGCGGTTTCATCGCGGTGGCCGGAAAACGGGGATCGGCGCCGACGATGGTATTGAGCCGGGCCGCATTCGGGGTGCGCGGCAATAACCTGGTCACGGCCATTGCCTGGCTGGTCAACGTCGGCTGGGAGACCGTGCTGGTGATCCTGGCCACGCTGGCGATCGCGACCGTGTCCGACCACCTGGGCTGGGGCGGCGGCACCCTGACCAAGGTGATCGCCCTAGCCATCGTCGTCGTCCTGACGATCTTCGGCGGGGTCATGGGATTCGACCTGATCATGCGGATGCAGATAGTGATTACGGTGGTCACCGGCGTGCTGACCGTGATGTTCCTCGTGCTGGCTGTCGGCCGGATCCACTGGACCGTGGTATCAGGGCTGCGGCCCGGCCCAGTGCAGTCAGTCATCGGCGCGCTGGTGTTCGCGATGGCCAGCTTCGGGCTCGGCTGGACGATCATGGCGGCCGACTATTCGCGTTATCTCCCCAGAAAGTCGTCAGGATCGGGGATCGCCGGATGGACCGCGTTCTCGATCTCCCTCCCGCCAGTGATCTTGCTGGTATTCGGCCTCCTGCTGGC
>Ga0134128_10007270_pt1 | contig 13376 bp, 12 predicted proteins | sample KB31754_FD_96462 | JGI IMG/M metagenome (GOLD analysis project Ga0134128, IMG submission 96462) | Terrestrial soil microbial communities with excess Nitrogen fertilizer from Kellogg Biological Station, Michigan, USA - KB3-175-4 | ecosystem: Environmental > Terrestrial > Soil > Unclassified ... | reverse complement strand
GGTTCCCTGCTGCTTTCACGCCGGATCAAGCGCGTGACGTTTAATCTTGAACCGGCGGAAATTGCCTTCCTGCTGCAGGAGCGGGAGGCGCTGCTGCACGGCATCCGGGAGGCCGTCGTCGGGCTTGACGACGACGGCCGGGTGACGGTGATCAACGAGGAGGCCCGCCGGCTGCTCAAGGTGGAGGAGACGGCCCTGGGGATGCCCGTGTCCGACCTGGTCCCGGACGGCCGGCTGCGCGAGCTGCTCACGGGCGAGCTGGACGGCGCGGACCAGGTGGCGCTGACGGAGGATGCCCTGCTGGTGGTCAACCGCATGCCGGTCTCGATCGGCGGGCGGAGCATCGGCTCCGTGGTGACGCTGCGGGACCGCACCAAGATTGAGGGGCTGGTCCGGGACCTGCATTCCGTCCAGGGCCTGATGGAGGCCATGCGGGCGCTGGAGCATGAATACGCGAACCGCCTGTACGTCGTGGACGGGCTGCTCGAGCTTGGCGACGTGGACCAGGCCAGGACGTACGTGTCGGCGATCTCGGCCTCGTCCCGTTCATTGGGCGAGGGGCTGCGTTCGCGCATTGCCCCGCCGGAGCTGGCAGCCCTGCTGCTGGCGAAAATCACGGTGGCCGCCGAACAGGACGTGCACATCGAGGTCACCGCCGGGTCCCGGCTGGAACGGCCCCTGGTTGACCAGGCGGAGCTGCTGACCATCGTCGGGAACCTCCTGGACAACGCGGTTGACGCCCTGGCCAATTCGCCCCGCCCGCGCACCGTGGCCGTTCAGCTCGACGACGCCGACGGCGTTTTCATCGCCGTCCGCGACAACGGCCCCGGAGTTCCGGCGGACAAGATCGACGCCGTGGTGGTGGACGGATATTCCACCAAGGACACAAGGCCCGGCATGCGCCGCGGGATCGGGCTCGCCCTGGTGCGCCGGATCGTGCGCCGCGCCGGGGGCACCCTCGACGTTTTCCCAGGGCCCGGGGGTAATTTTGAGGTGTGGCTGCCGGCGCGGGCGGACATGGGGGACCCGGCGGGCACGGAAGCGAGGGAAACGCAGTGATCAGGACGTTGGTGGTCGACGACGACTTCCGGGTGGCCCGCATCCACGCCGCCCGGGTGGGCCGGGTTGACGGCTTTGAATGCGTGGGCGAGGTGTACAGTGCCGCGTCCGCGCGGGAGGCCATTGCCCGGCTGTCCCCGGACCTGCTCCTGCTCGACGTGCATCTGCCGGACGAGGACGGGCTGTCGCTGCTGCGGTCGCTGCAGGCCGCCGGCACCGAGGTTGACTGCATCATCATCACCGCGGCCCGGGACCTGGCCACCGTCAGGTCGGCCATGAGCAGCGGCGCCGTCTACTACCTGGTCAAGCCGTTCAGCTTCGAGCAGCTGCGCGCCCAGCTGGAGGCCTACCAGCGCTGGCGCCAGGAGCTGGATTCGGCGCGGTCGGCAAGCCAGGCCGTGGTGGACAGCCTGTACAACACGCGTTCCGCCGCCGTGCGTTCCGCGGCCCCCGCGCCGCGCCTGCAGCCCACCATGCAGAAGGTGCTCGACGCCGTGAAGACCGCAGGCGGGCCGGTGGGCGCGGCGGAAATCGCCGACAGGCTGGGCGTCAGCCGCCCGACGGCCCAGCGCTATCTCGGGGCGCTGGAGCGCAAGGGCCTGGTGGTCCTCGACCTCAGCTACGGGACCACGGGCCGCCCGCTGAACTCCTACACGATCGCCTAGACCCGGGCACCCCTACCGGTCCGTGCCTCCCGCGTCCAGCGATTCCAGCAGCCCCAGTTCGTCCCTGCGGGGAAGGCCCTCCCAGTCGCCCGCGGTGCTCACGGCAAAGGCCCCCAGCAAGGCTCCGCGCCGGAGCCGCGCGGCGACATCCCCGCCCTCGAGCAGCACCGAGAGGTAGCCGGCCGTGAACGCGTCCCCGGCGCCGACAGTGTCCACCGCTTCCACGGCAACCGCGTCAACATGGCTGGTCCCCTCCGCCGTGTAGGCGTCGGCGCCCCGGGCACCCAGCTTGACGACGACGTCGCGCACGCCCAGCCCGAGCAGTTCCGCGGCCGTGCCGGCAACGCTGCCCGTGCCGGGCCGCCCCGACAGGAGGTCCAGTTCGTCGTCCGAGGCGATGACGACGGCGGCATGCCGGGCCACCGGGGCAAGGGCCGCCCGGGCGTCCTCCCGGGACCACAGCTTGCCGCGGTAGTTGACATCCAGCGAGACCACCATGCCGCGCGCGGCCGCTGTTTCGGCGGCGAAGGCAAAGGCGTCCAGTGCCTCCGCCGAGAGGGCGGGGGTGACCCCGGTCAGGTGCAGGATCCCGGCGCCGTCCTCGAGCGGGCGTTCCAGGTCCGCGCGGCTGAGGCCGGAGCCGGCCGAACCCGAGCGGTAGTAGTAGGCCCGGCTGAGGTCCGCGGTGCGCCGCTCCAGGAACATCACCCCCGTGGGCCGCCCACCGTCCCGGCGCACCGCCAGGTCCACACCCTCGGCCCGCAGCGCCCGTTCGACGAAGTCCCCGTGCGGGTCGCGGCCGAGCCGGCCGGCCCACCGCACCGAGTGCCCCAGGCGGGCCAGGCCCACGGCCACGTTCGATTCCGCGCCGGCGGCGTGCATGGTGAGGGTGCCGCCCTGGGCCAGCGGACCCGTGGAGCGCAGGGACACCATGGTTTCCCCGAAGGTCAGCACGTCCACGGGAGCCACGCCGCCCTCAGCCGGCCCGGCGCGAATGGTCCGCCGCCGTGCGCAGGTAGTCGCGGGCCCGGGCCCGCATCGCCGCCAGGTCCCCGCCGGGCGATGCGGCGTCGCCCACCAGCGGGCTGCCCGGCCCGACGGCGGCGGCCCCGGCATCCCAGTAGGCGGCGGCGTCCGCCGCACCCACCCCGCCGACGGCAACCAGCGGGACCGCCGGGAACGGGTCCAGCAGCGCCTTCAGGTAGCGGGGGCCGCCGATGAACGCCGGGAAGAGCTTGACCAGGGTGGCGCCGCGGTTCATGCCCTCGAGCACCTCGGTCGGGGTCAGGGCACCGGCCAGGACCGGGAGGCCGCGCCGGGCCGCCGCACGGATGGACTCCGCCAGGGCGGGCGTGACGATGAACTGGGCCCCGGCCGCTTCCACCTCCCTGACGTCGGCCGCGGAGAGGACCGTGCCGGCCCCCACCAGCGCGCCCGGGGGCGCCGCCGCACGGACGGCCGCAATCACGCCGTGGGCGTCCGGCGTCGTCAGCGCCACTTCAACGTAGCGGAATCCCTCCTCCATGAGGGTCAGGGCCGCGGCCGCCGCGGCGGCGCCGCCGGTGCCGCGCACAATGGCCACGAGCTTGGCGGACCGGATCCCGGCGAGGAATTCCTCGGGTGTTTGGCTCATCGCAGCCTCACCATTCCGCAAAGGAGCCGTCGGCGTGCCGCCACACCGGGCCGCGCCAGGCGTGCCCGCGCTTGTCGGCGTCGCGCACTGCCCGTTCGTCAATGTCGATGCCCAGCCCCGGGCCGAGCAGCCGCTCGAAGTGCCCGTCCACAAATTTCAGCGGGCCCTTGTCCAGCACGTAGTCCAGTACCTCGGCTCCCTGGTTGTAGTGGATGCCGATGCTTTGTTCCTGGATCAGGTAGTTCGGTGTTGCGAACCCCACCTGCAGGCAGGCGGCGAGCGCCAGCGGGCCGAGGGGGCAGTGCGGGGCCAGCTGGACGTCGTAGACCTCGGCCAGCGCGGCGATCTTGCGCACCTCGGTGATGCCGCCGGCATGTGAGAGGTCCGGCTGCGCCACGGCAATGCCGGCCTGGAGGGCAGGCAGGAATTCCTGCCTGCTGTACAGCCTCTCCCCCGTGGCGACGGGGGTGGTGGTGGACCGGGTGAATTCACGCAGCAGGTGGGTGTTTTCCGGGACCACGGGCTCCTCGAGGAAGAACGGCCGGTAGGGTTCCAGCAGCGGCGCCACGCGCCGCGCGTTGGCCAGGGTGAACCGGCCGTGAAAGTCCACGGCAACGTCGCGGTGCTCGCCAAGGACCTCCCGGGCCGCCGCCACCCGCCGGACCACGCCGTCGATCTCCGCCACGGACGCGACAAGGGACATCCGCCCGCTGGCGTTCATCTTTACCGCCGTCAGCCCCACGTCCAGCTGGGCCTGGATGGATTCGGCCACCTCCCCCGGCTCGTCGCCGCCCACCCAGCCGTAGGCCCGGATGCGGTCGCGGACGTGCCCGCCGAGGAGCTGGTGGACCGGGGTGTTGAAGTGCTTGCCGGCAATGTCCCACAGCGCCTGGTCAAGGCCGGACACGGCACTGGCGAGGATGGGGCCGCCCCGGTAGAAGGAGCCCTTGCTCATGACCTGCCAGTGGTCTTCAATGCGCAGCGCGTCGGCGCCAATGAGGACTTCGGAGAGTTGTTCGACGGCGGTGCGCACCGTTTCGCTCCGGCCCTCGCAGGTGGCCTCCCCCCACCCCACGATCCCGCCGGCCGTCTCGATGCGCACAAACAGCCAGCGCGGCGGGACCAGGAATGTTTCCACTTTGACAATGCGGGTCACGAATGCGCGCCTATCCCTTGGTTGCGCCGGCGGTCATGCCGGAGACGATGTATTTTTGCGTGAAAAGGGCAATGACCATGATGGGTACGGTGACCACGGTTGCCGCGGCCATCAGCCCGCCCCAGTCGATGCTGGCGTAGGAAACAAAGTCAAATATGGCCACGGGCAGCGTCTTGGTGTGCGCGCCGGAGAGCACCAGGGCGAACATGAAGTTGTTCCAGGAAAAGATGAATGCCAGGATGCCTGAAGTGGCCATCCCGCCCACGGACAGCGGGAGTGTGATCTTCTGGAAGGCGCCGATCGGTGTCAGCCCGTCGACCTGCGCCGATTCCTCCAGCTCCAGCGGCATGGAGTCGAAGTAGCTCATCATGATGTACACAATCAGCGGCAGTGCCACGAACATGTGGCTGAGGATCAGGACGGTGAATCCGCCCACCATGCGCATGTTGGAGAACACGTAGTACCACGGCACCAGCAGTGAAATGCCCGGGATGACGCGGGCCATCAGCACCACCAGGGCGGACCGGTGCATGGTGAAGCGGCTCATGGCATAGGCGGCCGGGACGCCCAGCAGCAGGGACAGCACGGTGGAGACAAGCGCCACCCAGAAACTGTTGAAGATGTAGACAAAGTAGTTGTTGCGGGTGATGACGTTGACGTAGTTCTCCAACGTGGGCGTGAAGACGATCGTCTTGGAGGCGTCGTAAATGTCCACGTTGGTCTTCAGCGACGACGCGAAAAGCCAGGCCAGGGGCGCCAGCAGGGCCAGCACCACCACAATGAGCGCGCCGACGCGGAACCACGTGTAGGCGCGCACGGACAGCGGCTTGCGGCGGCGTGCCGGCGCGGCGGCGGCCTGCGGATCCACTCGGGTGCTGCCGGCGGGCAGAAGTGCGTTGCTCATTGCTGTGCGCCTTTCCTGCGGCGGGTCAGAACCCACATGAACGCGATGATGATGAGGAAGAAGATGATGAGCACGGCGGAAGCCACGCCGTATTCGTTGTAGTCGAAGCTGAGCCCGTACGCGTACACATTCAGCGTCTCCACCTCATGGAATGACCCTCCGCCCTTGCCCTTCGTGGCGTAGAGGATGTCAAAGGTCTTCAATGCGTCAATGCTGCGCAGCAGGATGGCGACAATCACGGTTGGCATCATCAGCGGCAGGGTGATGTAAAAGAAGCGCTGCCTGGCGCTGGCGCCGTCCACGCGGGCAGCCTCGTCAGGCTCGTCGGACAGCGACGTCAGTCCTGCCAGCAGGATCAGGACCACCATGGGCGTCCACTGCCAGATGTCCATGAAGATGGTGGTGGGCAGGGCCGTGTACTGCCCCGACAGCCACGGCTGCGGGGGGATGCCCACCCAGCCGAGCATCTGGTTGGCGAAGCCGATGTTGGGGTCGAAGATCAGCCGCCACATCATGCCGACAGCAACCGGCGTTGCCACGAGAGGCAGGAGAATCGCGACGCGGACCCACTTTTCACCGCGGAAGGGGCGCCACAGGAGCAGGGCGATGATCATGCCCAGCACCATTTCAACCGCGAGCGCCGTGAACGTGAAGTACGCCGTCCGCCCCACGGCGGGCCAGAAGCGGTCGGTGTCCGAAAGCACCGTCACGTAGTTGTTCAGCCCGATGAAGTCCGACGGGGCCCGCACCGAACCATGCGAGTCCGTCAGGCTCAGGTAGACGGTCCAGGCCAGCGGGAAAATGATCAGCAGGCCCACAAAGATCATGGCCGGTGCGGCAAACAGCCACTTTCTGTGCTGGTTGGCCCAGTCGGAAAACGATCGTGGCGGGGGCGCCGACCGGCGGCCGGCCGGGGTCTTGACGGAAACAGACATGGTTCACCTAGGGAATCGAAAGGGAGGTTCCGCGCCGGCCCTGCATGCGGCCGGCGCGACCAGGACTTGGGCGGCAGGAACGGCGGATGCCGTCCCTGCCGCCCGGAAGGGAATTACTTGTCGCTTTCCAGGAACTTCTGGAAGGCCGCGTTGGACGTGGTGGCCGCCGCGGCGGAATCGCCGCCGGTGATGGCGGTGACGATCGGTTCGCCGACAATCTCCCGCGCCTTGCCAACGGCAATCACCAGGGGCCGGTCGTGGCCCACACCGTGCTCTGCGCTGAAGGCGATGGCCTCGGCCAGGTCCTTCGGGTAGGTCGAGATGCCGTCCGCATCCGCCCAGACGGAGCTGCGCGGGCCGGGGACGCCGGCCTTCTGCGCGGCGAGGGTCCGCTCCTTCGACGTGGCCCATTGGATGAACTTCCAGGCGTTGTCCTGGTTTCCCGAGGCCGAGTTGATGGCAAGCCCCCATGACGGGATGTTGTAGGGCTTGGCGCCCGCAGGCCCCGCCGGCAGTGCGGCGAAGCCCACCGTGCCGGCAACCTTGGACTTCGCCGTGTCGGTGGCATTCTTGTACAGGGAGTCGGCCTCGGTGTAGAAGGCCGCATTGCCCTGCGTGAAGATGGCCATGGCCTCCGGCCAGCTCATGTCGGTGCTGACATTGGCGGGGCCGTACTTGTTGATCAAGCCGCCATAAAAGGCGTAGGCCGCCTTGGCTTCAGGCGTCGCGATGGTCGACTTGCCGGAATCGTCCATGAAGTCCCCGCCGAAGCTGTACAGGAAGCTGGAGAATTGCGTGACCGCCGCGGACTTGTTGGTGCGGGCCACGAAGCCGGCGATGCCCTTGTTGGTCTCGGAGATCTTCTTGGCCGCCGCTTCAAGCTCCGCCATGGTCTTCGGGACCGCGACGCCCGCCGCTTCCAGCAGGTCCTTGCGGTAGTAGAGCACCTCGCGCTCGGTGATGATCGGGACGCCGACCACCTTGCCGTCAAAGGTGCTGGCGGTGACCGGTCCGGGCTGGAAGTCCTTCCAGTCCCACGACGCATCCGAACTGACGTGCTTGGTCAGGTCGGCCAGGTAGGTGTTCTTGGCGAACTGCTTGCCTTCCTGAAGGGGGCGGTACATCATGACGTCAATTTCATCGCTGCCGGCGTTGAGCTTGACGTTGTACTGGTCGGACAGCTGGTCTTCGCCAAGCTGGGTCAGCTCGACCTTGAGCCCCGACTCTTTTTCAAATTCGGGAATGGCGGCCTTGATGCCGTCGGTCCACACGTGGTTGGCGAGCGTGACACGGACCGTGCTGGACGCCTTTCCCCCGCCGCCGCCACCACCGCAGGCCGCAACACCAAATGGAACCACCACTGCAACAGCCAGGAGTTGAAGTACAGAGCGTCGCTTCATTACGAGGTCCTTTTCTTTTCTTTAACGGGAACCGCGGGGTTCCACGTGACAATGGGGCACCGCAACACATATGCCGTATTTGCGATGTTAGTCACATAAAACATACTTATCAACAACCGAGACCAAATCGGTATGATGCATCCATGACCGCCGCCCGGACCGCCGAACCGCCGCCACCCGCCCCCGACCGCGGCGAGGGGGCCCGGGGCACAGTGCCGTCCACCGGCCTGCCGCGCGAATACCTGCACTCCGCACTCGTCGACAAGCTGGGGCTGGCCGTGGTGACCCGGGAGTTTCCGCCGCACACGGTACTCCGGATCGAGGAATTGGAAGCCCGTTATGGCGTTTCACGCTCCGTCATCCGGGAGGTCATCAGGGTCCTGTCCTCCTTGGGGCTGCTGGCGTCGCGGCGCCGGCTCGGCACGGTTGTCCAGCCGGCAACCGCCTGGAACTTGTACGACCCCCACGTCATCCGGTGGCGCCTCGCCTCGGGCGACCGCATCGACCAGCTGCGCAGCCTCAGCGAACTCCGCTCCGCCATCGAGCCGCAGGCGGCGAAACTGGCCGCCCAGCGCGCCAGCTTTGCCGAGGCCAGCGAACTGGTGTCCCTGTCGGCGCAATTGTGGGCCACGGGCCATGACTCCGACATTGCCGAATTCCTCAAGCTCGACGTCCTTTTCCACGCCAAACTGCTGGACGCCTCCGGCAATGAAATGTTTGCCCAGCTCAACTCCCTCGTGACCGAGGTCCTCAAGGGCCGCAGTGACCACGGGCTCATGCCGAACAGCCCCAACCACCAGGCCATGGAATTTCACGTGGACGTTGCCAATGCCATCCAGCGGCGGGACGGCGACGCGGCGCAGGCGGCCATGACAAGGATCGTGGAACAGTCAATGGACGAGATGGGCGTCATCTGGAACGTCGCCCACCCGGAGCCCGGCGGGCCGGACCGCGCCCCGTGACACCCGGGCCTCCCCAAGCTCGCCGCGCCCGCTTGGGGCCCCTCGGCCGTTAGCGCCTGCCGGGCCTCCCCAAGCTCGCTGCGCCCGCTTGGGGCCCCTCGGCCGTTAGCGCCTGCTGGCCTCCCCAAGCTCGCTGCGCTCGCTTGGGGCCCCTCGGCCGTTAGCGCCTGCCGGCCTCCCCAAGCTCGCTGCGCTCGCTTGGGGCCCCTCGGCCGTTAGGCTTGATCACATGCGCGAACTCCAGGCACAGATCATTGCAGAACTTGGCGTCCAGCCCCGGATCGACCCGGCGGCGGAAATCACGCGGCGGGTGGAATTCCTCACCGGCTACCTCAAGGCCACGGGCACCAGGGGCTATGTGCTGGGGATCAGCGGCGGGATCGATTCCACGCTGGCCGGCCGGCTCTCGCAGCTTGCCGTGGAGAGGCTGGCGGAAGAGGGCATCGAGGCCGAGTTCATCGCCGTCCGGCTGCCCTACGGCGTCCAGCACGACGAGGACGACGCCCGGGCCGCCCTGGACTTCATCAAGGCCAGGACGGAACGCACCTTCAACATCGCCGCGGCCGTCGACGGCTTCGAGGCGGAGTTTGCCCGGACCGCCACGGCGGAGGTCAGCGACTTCAACAAGGGCAACATCAAGGCCCGCTCCCGCATGATCGCCCAGTATGCGCTGGCCGGCCATGACAGGCTGCTGGTGGTCGGCACCGACCACGCCGCCGAGTCCGTTACGGGCTTCTTCACCAAGTTCGGCGACGGCGGCGCCGACATCCTTCCTCTGTTCACCCTCAACAAGCGCCAAAACCGTGCCCTGCTGCGCGAGCTGGGCGCCCCCGAAAAGCTCTGGAGCAAGGTCCCCACGGCCGACCTGCTGGACGGCACGCCCGGGCGCACGGACGAGGACGAACTCGGCATCAGCTATGACGAAATTGACGACTACCTGGAGGGGCGGGACATCGGCGAGGGCCCGGCGTCGGGCATTGAACGGCGGTACCTGGCGACCCGGCACAAGCGCGCCGCACCGGTGTCGCTGCTGGACACGTGGTGGAAGTAGGCGGCACTACACCGGCTGCGCGTATATTTCGCAGTGGGGCCCCCTGACCGCGGGGCCCGCAAGATGGCAACGAAGTGCGAAGGGTGAGCACCATGAACGTCACTGAAGAATTCCGTGCGGCACGCAACCGGCTGCTGGAGATGCGCCTGGACAACGCCCGGGCCCAGCGGGAATTCACCTGGCCCGAGTTCACCGAGTTCAACTTCGCCCTGGACTGGATCGACAAGATTGCCGAGGACCCGGCCACGGGCAACAACCCCGCGCTGGTCATCGTGGAGCAGGACGGCCGGGCCACCCGCCGCAGCTTCAGGGAGCTGTCCCTGCGCTCCGGCCAGGTCGCCAACTGGCTGCGGGGCAAGGGCATCCGCCGCGGCGACCACATGGTCATCATGCTCGGCAACCAGGTGGAGCTGTGGGAGCTCATGCTGGCCTGCATCAAGCTCGGCGTGGTCATGATCCCCACCACCACGATGATGGGCCCGGCCGATCTCCGCGACCGGGTGGAGCGCGGCGCGGCCCGCTGGGTGGGCGCGCGGGCCGAGGACGTGTACAAGTTCGCGGACGTCCCGGGGGACTACACGCTGGTGGGGATCGGCCCCGCCGCAGCGGACGCCGGCCGGCCGGTCCTGGACTACGCGGACGCGGCCGGCGCGGCGGAGGACTACATGCCGGACGCCCCCACCCTGGCCGACGACACCATGCTGCTCTACTTCACCTCCGGCACCACATCCAAGGCCAAGCTCGTCGAGCACACGCACACCTCCTACCCCGTGGGCCACCTCTCCACCATGTTCTGGATCGGCCTGGAGCCCGGCGACGTGCACCTCAACGTCGCCTCGCCAGGCTGGGCCAAGCACGCCTGGTCCAACGTGTTCACGCCCTGGATCGCCGAGGCCTGCGTGTTCGTCTACAACTACACGCGCTTCGACGCCAAGGCCCTCATGACCCAGATGGACGCGGAACACGTCACGAGCTTCTGCGCCCCGCCCACGGTGTGGCGAATGCTCATCCAGGCCGACCTCACGCAACTGAAAACCCCGCCCACCAAGGTGGTCTCCGCCGGGGAGCCGCTCAACGCCGAGGTGATCGGGCAGGTGGAGCGCGCCTGGGGCCAGCTGATCCGGGACGGCTTCGGCCAGACGGAAACCACCGTGCAGGTCGCCAATACGCCGGGCCAGCCCATCAAGATCGGCTCCATGGGCCGGCCGCTGCCCGGCTACGACGTGGTCCTTTTGGACCTGCTCACCGGGGAGGAGACGGACGACGGCGAACTGTGCCTGCGCCTGGACCCCGCCCCCGTGGGGCTTACCAAGGGCTACTTCGGGGACCCGGCCAAGACGGCCGAGGCCTTCCGGGGCGGCTACTACCACACGGGCGACGTGGCCAGCCGGGACGAAAACGGCATCCTGACCTACGTGGGCCGCAGCGACGACGTCTTCAAGTCCTCCGATTACCGGCTCTCCCCCTTCGAGTTGGAAAGCGTGCTGATCGAACACCCGGCCGTGGCGGAGGCCGCCGTGGTCCCCTCCCCCGACGCCCTGCGCCTGAACGTGCCCAAGGCCTACGTGGTGCTGTCGGCCGCCTACCAGCCCAGTGATGCACTGGCCGGGGAAATCTTCGCCTACTGCCGCGAGCACCTGCCCGCCTACAAGCGGATCCGCCGGCTGGAATTTGCCGAGCTGCCCAAAACCATTTCAGGGAAGATCCGGCGCGTGGAGCTGCGGGCCAACGAGGAGGCGCGCCACGGCACCAATCCGGCGCCGGGGGCTCCCGCCCGCAACGGCCTGGGCCGCGAATACTCCGACTCGGAGTTCCCCGCCACCTGACCAACGCCGCCCCCAAAGCCGTAAGAGGTGTCCACGCCCCGGGGCCCCGGGGCGTGGCATGGGGTTGGCGAGCGGGCGGGTACGGCAAATCACGCGTTCACCGCCTTAACTTGATAGCTTGAAGGCGTGAAGATTGCTACCTGGAATGTGAATTCGCTCCGCGCCCGCGCCGACCGCGTGGAAGACTGGCTGCGCCGCACCGACGCCGACGTGCTGGCCATCCAGGAGACCAAGTGCAAGGACGAGAACTTCCCCTGGGAACTCTTTGAAAACAACGGCTACGAGGTGGCGCACTTCGGCTTCAGCCAGTGGAACGGCGTGGCCATTGCCTCCAAGGTGGGCCTGACGGACGTGGAGCGCACCTTCGCCGGGCAGCCAGCGTTTGGCAAGGGCGGCAAGGACCCCGTCCAGGAGGCCCGCGCCATCGCCGCCACCTGCAACGGGGTGCGGGTCTGGAGCCTGTACGTGCCCAACGGCCGGGCCCTCGACGACGAGCACATGCCGTACAAGCTGCAGTGGCTGGACGAACTGAAGAACCAGGCCGCGGGGTGGCTGGCCGCGGACCCAAACGCCCAGGTCGCGCTGATGGGGGACTGGAACATCGCACCCCGGGACGACGACGTCTGGGACATCAATTTCTTCATTGAGCAGGGCCTGACGCACGTCAGCGCACCCGAACGTGCAGCGTTTGGCGCCTTTGAAGCGGCAGGGTATTCAGACGTCGTGCGCCCCCTGCACCCGGGCCCCGGCGTCTACACCTACTGGGACTACACGCAGCTGCGCTTCCCCAGAAAGGAGGGCATGCGGATCGACTTCATCATGGCCTCCCCGGCCCTGGCCGCACGCGTGACAGGCGCCGAAATTGACCGCGAGGAGCGCAAGGGCAAGGGCGCCTCGGACCACGCACCGGTGATCGTGGAACTGGGCTAGGCCATGCGCAACGGGCTGTATTTGGGCGGGGTGCAGCTGCCGTTCGTCTCCAGCCTGCGTGTCTACCTGCCCCGCGATTCCTACACGCCCGAACAATTCAGGTACCTGCGCGCGCGCCTCGACGACGACCAGAATTCCGTCACGGTGGATGCGCAGGAGCTGGCGGATTCGCTGGGCAGGGTCAGCCGGTCCACGGCCAACCCCCTGCCGACGCCGGCCGTGGACCGGGTGCGCGTGTTCCAGGCCGGCGAGGGCGCACCTTTGCTGTACGCCCCCAACCAGGTGGTGGCCCGCTCCATTTCCGCCACCACGGAGCTGCTGAGCGGGCCAATGGCGCCGCTGGCCAGGCTGGTGGTGCCCGACTCCGAGTGGGACCTGCACCTGGAGCGCATGGAGACCTCGCCGGTGCCCGGGGACATGCTGCAGACACGCACGTCGACGTGGGGCATCCCGTTCAGCTGGTTCACGCTGGTCTACGCCAACGACCGCATGGAGGTGGTGGAGGCCAACGGCCGGGTGCTGACCGTGCGCATCCAGGTGACGCTGCCCCTGGCGGTGGAACGGTCCGGGAGAACGCTGAAGATGCTGGCCGAGATGGCCCCGGACCTGGACCTGTTTGAAGAGCTCGACGAACTGCACGGCTGGCTGGACGCCTTCAGCGACGACGGCATGGTGGAGCTCGACTACGGTCCCGTGGCCAACCGCGTGCACCCCGACGAATCACCCGCCGACGTGCACGCCGGCCTGCAGTGCCTGGCCGACGGCGACCTCACCGGTGCCGCGGCAGCCTACCGCCGCCTGGCCCGCCGCTGGATGCCCATCCGCCAGCTGGCCCGCGCCAACTGACACCGGCTT
>Ga0134128_10007269_pt1 | contig 13376 bp, 15 predicted proteins | sample KB31754_FD_96462 | JGI IMG/M metagenome (GOLD analysis project Ga0134128, IMG submission 96462) | Terrestrial soil microbial communities with excess Nitrogen fertilizer from Kellogg Biological Station, Michigan, USA - KB3-175-4 | ecosystem: Environmental > Terrestrial > Soil > Unclassified ... | reverse complement strand
TCACATTGTTCAGGTCGCAGCCGCCGGCGAACGCCCACCAAGCCTGCCGGAGCTGCCGGCCGTACCGGTCGCCGCCAAAGAAGCTTTGCCGGGAGTCCTCAAATCGGACGGTGGCCATGACGTCTCCGCGAAAACCGCAACGCGCCATCATGCCAAGAAGTTCATCGCCAGGCACCGCCGGCCCGCGGTCGCGAGCCTGCACGAGCCCAACGTCCGTTCCGACGCCGATGACTGGCGCTATCAACAGTTTTAGCCGTACCTGAATTTGGAAAGCGCCACGGGCGGCGAGCCTGAAGTCGCTGTTATACCGCCCGTTACTAAATCTTGCCCCGTTAAAGCGGATTGCATGCTTGCGCAAGCCCAAGACTCGCGAGATACAATTTCACAAAGACACGGTGCCTTTCAGGTCCATTTTAGGCCCATGCAATATTCAATGCTGGCATGACCGAAAACTCAAAACCACCTCTAGCAACCGTTGCGTTCCCAATTTTAGCGATCGCATACGTCCTTCTCGCCCCATTTTTCGGGTCCGATGCCGACTCATCTTCGCTATCGGCCGTACTGTCATGCGTCATGGTGCTCATCATGCTTGGCGCCATATTTGCAAGTGTTCATCACGCCGACGTGGTTGCGCATCGTGTAGGCGAACCATACGGAACGCTTGTTTTGACGCTGGCGGTCACCATCATCGAAGTGGCCCTCATCGAATCGATCGTGTTGACGCCAAACAGTTCGCCGGCATTGGCCCGCGACACTGTATTTGCGGTGATTATGGTGGTGTGCAACGGCTTGGTCGGCCTGTGCGTCCTTTGGGGCGGACTGCGTCACCACGAACAGGAATTTCAAGCAACCGGCGCCGGTGTGTATCTCAGCGTCCTAGGTGCGCTTTCAGTTCTTACGCTGGTGCTTCCAAATTATACGGACACTGCAATCGGGCCTTATTTCTCCAATGCCCAACTCGTCTTTGTTAGCGCAATGACGATTGTCCTCTATGGCGCATTCTTGTTCATCCAGACTTCGCGCCATACTGACTATTTTCGCGCGGAATCCGCTGGAGACGAAAATCACGCTCTTCCATCGAGCAGGATTGTCACCATCAGCGCAATATTGCTCGTGCTGGCACTGGGCGGCGTCATCCTCATTGCGAAGAAATTCGCGGGCATCCTCGAGATCGTCATTGCTCATGTCGGTGCGCCCCAAGCTGTCGCCGGAGTCATCATCGCCATGGTTGTCCTTGCCCCCGAAAGCATCACGGCGGTGCGTGCCGCCCATCGAAATGCACTTCAGAAAAGTCTCAATCTTGCCCTGGGCTCGTCATTGGCAACTATCGGCCTGACAATTCCCGCGGTCGCTATCACTAATATCTTCATCGGCAAGCAGATCGAGATAGGACTTTCCGCCCGCGACTCATTATTGCTTGCGCTTACGCTATTTCTGAGCCTGCTGACATTCGGAACCGGCCGAACCAATATTCTGACTGGGATAGTCCATATCGTCGTTTTCGTGACGTTCTTGTTTTTGATTTTCATTCCCTAGACATGGGCAGCCGACTTCACTCAATCGGCATTCGGCGCGGCCATATTGCCGGATAAAGATAATTTGGCGCAGGGCTATGCCCTTCGCCGTCGCGCGCGATTTGCGTCAACCTGTATAAACAGTCGTCACGCGGCGGGAGCCCGCATCGGGAATTGCGGTCGCAATCGCCGCATGTAAATCGATGCGATGGCTGCGGGGTCAAGAAGCTGACAATGGCAGCAATTGCTCTTTTGAAGCCTTCGCCCATGTTGGCCTCCCACGGCCGACCCAATTCAGATTAAAAACATTTTATAGGACGAAGCCATATTCGACTTTGACTCAGGTCAATCAACTTCGCACTCGCCTGTGCGAGTTGCATTATTTCCGGGTTGCCAGGCTGGTGCGGTCGAGAGGACTCGAACCTCCACGGGTTGCCCCGCTAGCACCTCAAGCTAGTGCGTCTACCAATTCCGCCACGACCGCATTTTGTCGACAATGATCTGATCCGAAAATCGGCTCCCACTTTCCGGGATCGTGCTCTTGAGGAGAAGGACGAAAAGGCGTGAAAACCCCACGTCCGATGACGGCGGACCATGTATCAAATAGGATGTAGACGGACAAGGCCCGCGCGCCCGCCGCGCCCAGGCTTGATTCCACGTGGATTGAGGCCCTTGGGTTGAAACCCTTGGGGCGCGTGCTTTAGCGCATGTCAGGCGGCCGCGGCAGCAGTTCCGCGACATTGACGGCGATGCGGCTGCCGTTCACGACCACGGTCCCCTTCGCCACCGGAAGATTGTTGGCAAGAATACTCACAGCATCTTCCTCGGAGGCATCGAGTTCGATAATGGCGCCTCGGCCAAGCCGGAGGACTTGATGGACGGGCATTGAGGTGGTGCCAAGCACCACGGTGATATCGACGGCAACCTTGTCGAGTGTGGGCACGTATGCTTCCTGGTTCGGCATTATCCCGCATCGGCGGGCACGCATAAGGTCACCATGGTATGGTGAATGAGTGGTTAACGAACGAAACAGCTTGATAGTCGGGCTTCCCGCACCTCCCGGATCCGCTCCGGTGGAGTGGCGAGTGACCGATTCCTTCGTTTCATACGCTAAGGCGGTCGCCACGATGGAAGCCCGCACCGCGGGCATCGCAGCCGGACATGCGCACGAACTGGTTTGGCTGCTACAGCATCCGCCCCTTTATACGGCCGGCACCAGCGCAAAAACGGAAGACGTGATCGATGCCCGCTTTCCCGTCCACGACAGCGGTCGCGGCGGACAGCTGACTTACCACGGGCCGGGCCAGCGCGTTGCGTACGTCATGATGAACCTCAAGCGACGCGGTCCCGACGTCCGCCGCTATGTTGCCACGCTGGAGGAATGGATCATCAGGACATTGGCGTCAGTTAACGTGCGCGGCGAGCGTCGCGAGGACCGCATCGGGGTCTGGGTGCGCCGTCCTGACAAGGGCGACGGCTACGAAGACAAAATCGCCGCCATCGGCATCCGCGTGAGGCATTGGGTCACGCTGCATGGCATCGCCATCAATATCAGTCCGGATCTTTCACATTTTGGCGGCATTGTGCCCTGTGGGGTGAACGAAACACGCTATGGCGTCACCAGCCTCGCCGATCTCGGCATTCGTAATTCAATGCAAGACACCGATAAGATTTTGCGACGCGAATTTGAGGCGCTCTTCGGCCCCACCATTGATCAAGCGGTCGGCAGCACGGAAAATGTCTCGCCAACCGATATAGTCATGAGATCGGCGTCTGTCCCCTGATGGCGGTCGAGCGCGCTAACCCGAGCTGCGGCCGGTCCGCGCCGGCAGGCTTCGATCATGGCCTCGACTGCATCTCGCACGCCGGCAAATACCGCTTCGACCGAGCCGTCACGGCGATTGCGCACCCAGCCGCGCAGGCGGCGGCGCTCCGCCTCATGCTGGACGAACGCGCGATAGCCGACACCCTGCACTTGCCCGCGTATGATGACTCGGCTGATCGTATGGTTGCTCATCGTATGGTTGCTCACGGCGGACAGCGACATTCCATCGCAACGCCGTTCACATTCGTGCGGTTCCTGCAGGTCAGCAACGGGTGTTTGATCTGATCACACGAATTCGAGAATTACGGCATCGACGGCAAGACTGTCGCCAGGTTTGGCATTGATTTTCTTAACCGTCCCATCGATTTCGGCGCGCAAAACATTCTCCATCTTCATTGCCTCAACGACGGCAACGGTCTCGCCGGCTTTGACTTCCTGGCCCTCCTTCACCGCGATCGAAACCACCAACCCCGGCATGGGACAAACAACCTGCTTGCCGGAGTCGGCCACCACTCTGGCCGGCATCAAACGCGCATAGCCGGCTTCCCGCTCCGTATACACATAGGCCGTAGTTTCGACGCCCCGGTGGGAGAGTACAAACCCGTTGGCAATGATGCGAACTTGAACTATTGCCGGTTTGCCGTCGATCGTCCCGTTCCAAATTACGTCGCCTGGTTTCCAGGCAGACAGGAGCCGTAATGTGCGCTTCTTACCCTCACGGAAACGGACTTCGATAATTCCGTTGTCGCGGCCAACCTGGAGCTTTAATTCGTGTTCACCAAGCCGGACGGCCCGCTGGCTTTCACGCGTGACATGTTTGCCGCTCAACTGCCCGGAAATGCGACGCTTGCGTTCGCCCAATACGTAGTCGACCGCGGCAGCGACAGCGGCAAGCACCTCTGCTGTCTCGCCTTGCGCGGGATGAGCATGAAAGCCGCCGGGAAATTCCTCAGCGATGAAGGCGGTCGAGAGCTTGCCGGCATGCCATCGCGGATGCGCCATCAGGGCGGAGAGAAACGGAATATTGTGGCGAATGCCGTCGATGACGAACGTATCGAGCGCATCGCTCTGGCCCGCAATGGCGGCGGCGCGAGTTGGTGCGTATGTTACGAGTTTGGCGATCATCGGATCGTAGAAAAGCGAAATCTCGCCGCCTTCGACGACCCCGGTATCATTGCGCACGGTAATGCCATCCGCGTTCCCCTCACGCGGCGGGCGGTAGCGCGTAAGGCGTCCGGTCGACGGCAAAAAGTTCCGGTAAGGATCCTCGGCGTAAATCCGGCTTTCCACGGCCCACCCGTTGAGCTTCACATCGCTCTGCCTGAGGGAGAGTTTTTCGCCGGCCGCAACCCGGATCATCTGTTCGACCAGGTCGACACCGGTGACAAGTTCGGTAACCGGATGTTCGACCTGCAACCGGGTATTCATTTCCAGGAAGTAGAAACTTCGGTCCTGTCCGGCGACGAATTCGACCGTTCCGGCGCTGTCGTAGCCGACCGCTTTCGCAAGGGCGACGGCCTGATCTCCCATCTTCTTGCGGGTTGGCGGGTCGAGCAGTGGTGACGGCGCTTCCTCGATCACTTTTTGATTGCGGCGCTGGATTGAGCACTCGCGTTCGCCAAGATAAATCACGTTGCCGTGCTTGTCGCCGAGCACCTGGATTTCGACATGGCGTGGATCAGTGATGAATTTCTCGATGAATACGCGGTCATCGCCGAATGACGATTTTGCTTCGGAACGTGCCCGGGCAAAGCCTTCCGCCACCTCGGACTTGCTGCGGGCGATGCGCATGCCTTTGCCGCCGCCGCCGGCACTGGCCTTGATCATCACGGGATAGCCGATCTCCTGCGCGATCTCGATCGCCTTCGCCTCGCTGTCGATGACGCCAAGATGGCCAGGTACCGTTGAGACCTTCGCGGCCGCAGCAGCCTTCTTCGATTCGATCTTGTCGCCCATTGCGGCGATGGCTCTGGCATTGGGCCCAATAAACGTGATCCCGGCCGCCGCCAGTGCATTCGCAAACGCCTCGCGCTCGGAGAGAAAGCCATAGCCGGGATGCACCGCCTCGGCGCCGGTCTCCTTGCACGCCGCAACGATCTTATCGATGACCAGATAGCTTTCGCCCGCCGGTGGCGGCCCGATCGCCACCGACCGGTCGGCCATCTCCACATGCAAAGCATCCTTGTCGGCGTCCGAATAGACAGCGACGGTCTCAATTCCCATTTTGCGCGCGGTCTTGATAATCCGGCAGGCAATTTCGCCGCGGTTGGCGATCAGGATACGCTTGAACATGCCGTGTCACTGGCCTCGGATGCCGGGTTTTTGGATTGCGGCGTTATCCACGAAAAGTCAATCACTACACCACTGGGGCAGGGAATCCTGCGGATATACCCGCAGGATATACCCTAAACCGCGTGCCCCCCAACGGCGACGCCGGCAGACAATCGGGCAAAACTAGCGGTCGTAACAATAGTGTCTTATAGGAAGCGTAATTACCGCGGCGGCATAACAAATAAGATTGAGAGGATTTTCTCATGTCGTGGCGATCAAGAGTCTTCCTGTCAGTAACGTGCGCCGCCATTCTCATGCAGATCACGCTGGCCGGCGCACAAGGCCCACGCAATCTTATCCTGTTTGTTCCGGACGGCCTGCGCGCCCTGTCGGTGACACCGGAGACGGCGCCGGCCATGGCGGCGATACGGGACAAAGGCGTGAATTTTGCCAATCCGCATTCGCTGTTCCCAACCTTTACGATGGCGAACGCTTCGGGCCTTTCGACCGGCCATTTCCTCGGCGACACCGGCGTGTTCAGCAATACGATCTATGTGGGCTTTCCGACGCAGCATGCGGGCAATACCGTAACGCCTTTCATCGAAAGCGACCCGGTGCTCGGTGATATCGACGATCATTTCTCAGGCAATTTTGTTGACGAAGACGCGATCCTTTTCGCCGCCCGGCACCAGGACTTCAGCACTGCCGCGATCGGCAAGGTTGGCCCCGCAATGATGTTCGACCACATGGACCGTAAAGCCGAAAGCACCATCATCGTTGACGACGCGACCGGCAGTCCGCAGGGGGTGCCGCTTTCAAAGACAATGCAGGATTCTCTGCAGGCCGCCGGGTTGCCGCCCGCCGCGCCCTCGCGCGGGCCAAACGGTGCGGCCGGCAATGCCACGAAACCGGGTACGACAGTCGCCAATGTCGATCAGCAAAAATATTTTACTGAGGTTGCCACCAAAGTGGTGCTGCCTATGTTCAAGGCGCGCAACAAACCGTTTGTGCTCGTCTTCTGGTCGCGCGACCCCGACGGCACGCAGCATAACCAGGGCGACAGCTTCCTGACGGTCGAACCCGGAATCAACGGCCCGACATCGCGCGCTGCCATCAAGAATGCCGACGATAATCTGGCCGCATTGCGTGCTGCGTTGGATGAGCTTGGGCTTTCCGCCAGCACCGACATCATCGTTTCGGCGGACCATGGTTTTTCGACGATATCCAAGGAGAGCAAGACCAGCGCCGCCGCGCAGGCGAGCTACGCCGGTGTACCGAACGGGTTTCTGCCGCCCGGATTTGTAGCCATCGACGTCGCCAGAGCACTGGGGCTGCCGTTGCATGATCCCGATGACAAGAATGCAGAGGTCGTAGCCGGCAAGCGCCCCAAACGCGGCAATGGACTGATCGGCTCCGACCCGGCCAACCCTCAAGTCGTGGTCGCGTCCAATGGCGGCTCTGATCTGCTCTACATCCCGAACAAGGACCGCGCGACTGCCGCCAGTGTCATTACGGCGTTGCTGGCTCAGGACTACGTCAGTGGACTCTTTGTCGATGACGAACTCGGCTCATTCGCCGGGACGTTGCCCATGTCGTCCATCAACTTGAAAGGCTCGGCTGTCACGCCCCGTCCCTCCATTGTCATCAATTTCCGGTCGTATTCCACCGGCTGCGATAAGCCGGCGGCATGCGCCGTCAATATCGCCGACACAGGCTTGCAGCAGGGCCAGGGCATGCATGGCAGTTTCAACCGCGGCGACACCATGAATTTCATGGCGGCGATCGGCCCCGACTTCAAGAGCGGCTATATTAGTGAAGCCCCCGCAAGCAATGCCGACGTCGGCAAGACAATCGCGCAGGTACTTGGGTTGAAGATCCAGGACCATGGGACGCTCACCGGCCGAATCTTGACCGAAGCCCTGCCCGGCGGAGAAAATCCGGTTATTGAGAATTATGTTGACCGCTCCGATCCGGATTCAAATGGGCTTGCAACCATGCTGGTCGGACAGCGTGTGGGTCAGACGCGCTATTTTGACGCGGCGGGCTTTTCGGGCCGTACTGTCGGATTGGAGGAGCGCAAGGCCGCAAGCCGTTGAGCAAGCAGGCCATCGGCGAAAACTTTTTCTGCGTGGCCCCTTGGCGCCATGGGCTTTGTCCTTCGCCCCGCTCACTTTGCCATGCAATCATGCTCCTTGTCGGATGGCCTATTCCACATTGGCCCCTTCGCCTATATTACATATTAGGGATGTAATGATTTGAGTGGAGGTTGATCATGGCATTGGCGATTGGCGATACCGCACCTGATTTCGAAGCAGAGACGACTGAAGGCAAAATTCGCTTTCACGATTGGCTGGGTAATTCCTGGGGCATATTGTTCTCGCACCCGAAGGACTTTACTCCCGTCTGCACGACCGAGCTTGGGACGATGGCGCGGCTCAAACCGGAATTCGACAAGCGCAACGCCAAGATCATCGGCCTATCGGTCGACCCCGTCGACAACCACAAAAAATGGGCAGGCGACATCAAGGATGTCGTTGGCTTTGCGCCGAATTACCCGATGATCGGTGATACCGATCTTAAGATATCCAAAGCCTACGGGATGCTGCCGGCGAGCACGTCAGGCACCTCGGAAGGGCGCACTCCGAATGACAACCAGACGGTGCGCAACGTATTCATCATTGGACCGGACAAAAAAATTAAACTCATTCTTGTCTATCCGATGAGCACGGGACGCAATTTCGACGAAGTCCTGCGTGTACTGGATTCGCTGCAGCTGACCGCGAAGCATCGCGTTTCGACGCCTGCCAATTGGAAGCAAGGCGAAGACGTGATCCTCGGCGGCGCCATTACCGACGATGAAGCCAAGAAGCTATTCCCCGCCGGCTGGAAATCGCCGAAACCCTATATCCGTATCGTGCCCCAACCGCGCGGCTAGCGGCGGTGAGATTGCCTGCAAAGGGCGCGGGCGATAACGTCCGCGCCCTTGTCTATTCTGGCGATGCTGAATTTCGGATTTGAGAACCGATAGTCGTGCTCGCCGTACAGCGGCTGGAGCAATTGCCATGAATGAAGCGGCCAAAACACAACCGCCATTTGCAGAATTTCTCGGCCTCAAGATCACTCACGTTTCGCCGGAACGCGTCACCGCCGAATTGGTCGCGCGCGCAGACTTCAACAACCGATTCGGCATCATGCACGGCGGAGCCCTTATGGCCCTTGCCGACAATCTTGGCGGCACTGCAACAACTGCAAACCTCAAACCAGGTCAAACCACGACGACAATCGAAAGCAAGACCAATTTCTTCGCGGCCGTGCCGATCGGCGACGTTGCGAAGGCTGAGTGCACGCCCTTGCATCGGGGTCGTACCACAATGGTTTGGCAGACGCGGGTCACGCGCGGTGATGGCAAATTGTGCGCACTTGTCACGCAGACCCAGCTTGTTCTCGACCGTGGAACATAAAATCAGACCGCACGCGGCCTCGCCGCGCCGCGATTAGCGAGCACAACGCCGCCTGCGCAAATTACCATGCCAACTACGGAAACCGAATCCAGGCGCTCGCCGAACAGCAGGTATGCGAAGAGTGCGGTGACGCCGGGCACAAGATAAAACAGGCTCGCAAACCCCGTGGCGGCGGAACGCCGGATCAGCCAGTACATCAACCCAACGGCAGCGATCGACAGCACCAGCGCAAGCCACGCAAGCGCAAAGACGAGTTCGCCGCTCCAGCGGATTTCTCGCGTCTCAAAAGCAAAGGCGCCCAGTGCGAACAGCAAGCCGGCGCCGATATATTGGACGAGATTGCCGACCCGCCAGTCGATCCCGCCGCAATGGCGCTTCTGATAAAGCGTGCCAAGCGTGATACCGATGAGCGATATAAAGCTCGCGATCCAGCCAAGCGGCGACCCCGCCAGCACAATATTACGGTCATGCAGGACCAGCACGACCCCGAAGAGGCCAAGCGCGAGGCCAAGCCACTGAACGCGCGTCACCGTTTCTCCCATAAAGCGGTTGGCAATCGTCGACGTCAGAATCGGCTGCAGGCCGGGAATCAGCGCCGAAATGCCGGCCGGCACACCTTGGCTGATCGCAGTGAACACACCACCCAAATACAGCCCGTGCACCAATGAACCCGCAACAAGGCTGTGGCCGATTTCGCTCCGGCTCGGCAAACCCACACGGCCAACGGCCGCAATCGTCGCCATCAGCAGTACGACAAGCGCCATGCGGACGGCCAGGAAAGTCAGTGGCTCGATATACGGCAGTCCATAGCGCGCGCCGATAAAGCCGGTACTCCACAGCAGCACAAACACGACCGGAGCGGCCGCAATCGCCAATCGGGTGAGGCGCAAGGATTGATTCGGCACGGTCGGGCTTTGGTGTTGAGGCGGGCGGCAGGCCTATACCATTTTATATGTCGAGTTTCCTTGCCCTTGAATGCATACCCATGTCCACTGGCCTGGGCTCCATTGCGGCTGCTGCATGGGGCATCATCGGGGGCATCCACACCATGAAATTGATCGCGTTTTATGTCGGTTTTGTCATGGCCGGCGAAGCGATCGCCTATGTTATCGGGCGAACCGTCGAGCAGTGGTCCCAAACCATGAGCCTCCCGGTGTTTCTTGCCTGTTTCTTCTTTACGTTTTGGGGCGCCTGGCGGCTTGCCGTTCGTTTGACCTGAGCACGGGTTCCCTGACGCGCACTTGTGTGCGTCTTTGGCAGGAACCACGGGCACAGCTAGCGGGTTTCCTTCATTCGAGACGATTGAGAGACGTCCCGAAACTAAGGAGGATCCCATGACTGATCCGCGTTTTACTGATCCACGTTACAGCGATCCGCGGTTGAGCGATCCAGTGCTGCGCCGTGACGAGAGCGCTGGCGGTGTGTGGGGATGGGTTGCCGGAGTCGCCGTACTTCTGCTTATCGGCTTCCTTATCATTGCCGGCTGGAATAACAACAGCAACACAGCGCGCAATGGCTCGCCGGCGGCCACAACGAGCAGCGCGCCGAGCAGTGCGCCGGCACGAAGCACAACCGGGTCTGGCGCGCCACAGCCTATGGCGCCGGCCCCGCCTAAGACCAATACCCAATAGGGCGCTGTCTGTTTCACGAAAAACGCCCCGGTGCCGCGTGGCGCCGGGGCAGGCGTCAGTCTGGACCGCAATGGCCGGCGGCCCCCGAACGCGGGCAGTAGGCGCTAAGCCCGTCGCCGAGGTCTAGCGGACAGTGATGGCAATTGGCTTCGACATGACCGGCGGGTTGTGGGGGATGTGTGACCAATCAGCGAACACCAGCTGAAGAGTGTGCTTGCCTTTCGGCAAGGTGACCATGGATTCGGTCTGCCCGGCACCAAAATGCTTGTGCTTGTCATCGGCCGGGATCGCGCCTTTCAACTCTTCTGCTGTGAGGCTGGCGTCGATCAAGAGATGGTGATGACCCGTATTCGGCTTTTCAACGCCGGCGGGCGCAACCCCCATGCCGGCAAGGCCGAATTGCACAAGAAACGGACTTTTGACCCTTGAGCCGTCCTTCAAATTAATGATGTAGACTTTGGCGCCGGCCGGCGATGCAGTCTGCGCCGAAGCGGGCAATACAAACCATTGTCCAACGCATTCTCATCACTCATCATCTTCGGTTTAATGGGCGCGCTAGCGGCAAGGCTAGCCAAAGACTGAATAGATCCCGAAACCAACTGTCGCACTCACCACAGCCTCGATCGCCTGAAACTGCATCCCGGTCAATTCGTGACTGACATAGGGAAACAGTGCCCTTCCGAGCGGCAGCATGACTGTTGCGACCAGCGCAACGCACAGCAATCGTGTCAATGTACCCCTGTCGAACATGGTATCCTCCCCCCTTCCCCTTTTCACTCTGTCACGGCATGGCCCATTTGGGCAATCGTTCAGGTTTTGAGAAACTCATCGATCGGAACACGGTAGCCGTTGGCTAACCGGTTCGTCTCGTTGGCCATTCCAACCACCGCCATGAGTTCGCCGAACATCGCTTCAGTCATGCCCGCTTTGCGGGCAGCCGCGGTGTGGCTCGCGATGCAATACGCGCACCCATTGGTGACCGATACCGCAACATAAATCATCTCCTTCGTGAGCGGTTCGAGCGCGCCGGCCGCCATCACCTCCTTCACGCTTTCCCAGGTCCTCTTGAGGGTCGCAGGGTCTCGTGCAAGATATTTCCAGAAATTATTGACGTCAGGCACGTTGCGCGTCTTTTTGATGTCATCATAAACCGCGCGCACCTGCGGCGGAGCATCGGAATACTCGATCGGCGGTGGTGTGGACATGAGGCGCTCCCTTCAACGCGCCATCATGTCATTGCCGCAAGCCGTTTCGCAATCCATGATCGCTCGCGCCGACCTCCAAGGGAGAACATTTCATGCCGAAAACACCGGACTATTTCGCCGGAAAAACCATCATCATAACAGGCGCGGCCAGCGGCATCGGCCGCGCCACCGCCCTCGTCTTTGCGCGCGAAAAGGCCAATGTCGTCTGCGCCGACATCAATGATCGCGGCGTCACGGAGACGGCCGAAAAGATCAATACTATCGGTGGCCAGGCATTGGCGCTCACAATCGATGTGACCAAACGCGGAGCGGTCAAAGACATGGTCCAGCTTGCAATCGACGGCTTTGGCAGCGTGCAATTCCTGTTCAATTCGGCCGGCGCCGCAATCAGACGAGCCAAATTCCTCGAAATCGATGATGCGCTGTTCGAAAAGACCTTCGACCTTAACGTCAAAGGCACGCTCTATCCGATGCAAGAGTTGATTCCGCACATGCTCGCCAACAAGTTCGGAGTAATCGTGAACATGGGCAGCATGTCTCATCGTCGCGGCGGGCCCGGTTCATCAGTTCACTACGCCGCCGCCAAAGGCGCGGTCGTGACGATGACTATGGGCGTTGCGCGCGAGTTCGCCGCGCAAGGAATTCGCGCACTGTCGATATCGCCGGGGCCGGTGAAAACGCCGTTTCAGGCCGCCGCCAGCAGTTCACCCGAACTCGTCCAGCGTTTTCTGGACGACGTGCCGATGAAACGTTTCGCGGAACCGGAGGAGATCGGCGAGCTGGTACTTTTCATGTGTTCGGACGCTTGCGAATTCATGACGGCTGATACGGTTTACGTCAACGGAGGCGGCGGATGGCGCTGATCGCCGCCCTCCTTTTCACATCGCAGGCATCCGCGAACCTAAATTGACCTAACTCGCCTGCAGCAAGCTCGCGTTCTCAAGCTCGAGCATTGCCGCCTTTTTTGCATTCGCCACTATTTCCGCAACGGGGATCGTGGCCGATTCATTCTCCCGCACCAGTGGCAAACGAAGATATGGCGGATCACGGAACCAGACATATTCGCAAACATGTCCGGATTCGGAGTGCTCGACGGCGATCGTGCGGCCATGAATCTTGATGCCGAAATCCCGAACAAATCCTTCGGTCGCGAGCTTTGGCGACTGCAATCCGAAAATCCGATGCAGCACGGCGTCGATTTCAGTCGGGAAAAACGGTTTACGCATGGTCGCCGCCGCGCCCAGCGCCAGCGCCTCGCGTTCACGCGCATTATATTCGCCTGATATCATGACAACTTTTGCTTGCGGATTTGCCTGCATCAGATGCCCAAGTGTGGCAAAACCATTCAAGCCGGGCATATTTACGTCGAGGAAGACAACATCGAAGGCTTCTGAATTGCACCGACGCACTGTTTCGGCCCCCGAATGGGCTTCTTCGATATTCAGGTGAAATACCGAGTTAGCCAGCAC
>Ga0134128_10007268_pt1 | contig 13376 bp, 12 predicted proteins | sample KB31754_FD_96462 | JGI IMG/M metagenome (GOLD analysis project Ga0134128, IMG submission 96462) | Terrestrial soil microbial communities with excess Nitrogen fertilizer from Kellogg Biological Station, Michigan, USA - KB3-175-4 | ecosystem: Environmental > Terrestrial > Soil > Unclassified ... | reverse complement strand
GGCCATGGTGGTGGCGGAAGATTTGGGGACAGTGCCCCGGGGATTTCGCAGCCACATCGCGGTGGCCGGTCCTTTGGGCACGCGCGTGCTGTGGTTCGAGCGTACCCCCGATGGCGGGGTTATCCCTTCCGGACAGTGGGAACGGAAGGACGCCGCTCTTTCGACCACTCACGATCTGCCCACGCTTGCGGGATGGTGGAGCGGACAAGACATTGCATGGCATGCCCGGCTGGGCGCCGGGCAAAGTGTGCTGGCCCGTGAAGGAAAGGAACGCGCAAAGGATCGAAGCCGGCTCTGGCAAACACTGCGTGACGGGGATGCGGCGGAAGGTCTTCGGCCATCCGCCGACGCGCCCGACCGTTTTGTCGATGCCGCGTTCCGCGCCCTTGCGTCCACGCCATGCCGGTTGAAGCTGCTGCCGGTCGAGGATTTCATTGGCGGCCGCGAGCAACCCAACATCCCCGGCACCATTGACGAGCATCCCAATTGGCGCCGGAGGCTTGGCAGCGATCATCCCTTGGAGGGACGCGCTGTGCGCCGTCGCGCGGCGTTCTTGAAGCAGCCGCCATGATCCGCGCCACCTACCGGCTTCAGTTCCACAAAGGCTTCACATTCGCGGATGCGGCGCCATGGGCCGGTTATTTCGCCCAACTCGGCATCAGCCATATCTACAGCTCTCCCATTCTCACCGCCCGGGCCGGTTCGCAGCACGGCTATGATGTGGTGGATCACGGCCATATCAATCCCGAACTGGGCGGCGAAGAGGGGTTTCGCGCTTTTGCCTCGGCGCTCAAACGCCAGGACATCGGCATCATCCTGGACATCGTCCCCAACCATGTCGCGGTGGGCAAAGCCGACAATGTTTGGTGGCTCGATCTTTTGGCGAACGGAAAAGCCAGCCGGTACGCCGGCTATTTCGACATCGATTGGGATGCGCCGGGCCTCGAGAACAAGGTGTTTGCACCGTTCCTGGGCGAGACACCAGAGGCGGCTCTGGCCAAAGGCGACCTGAAATTGGTGCGCGAGGCGAACACCTGGATGTTCGCTTATTACGATCACCGCTTTCCGCTCCGGCCCGAAGACCAGGACAATCCGGGCCAGGGTTCGCAGACGCTTTTGGCGCGGCAGAATTTCGTGCTGGCCGATTGGCGCGAAGCCGATGCGCGGCTGAACTGGCGCCGTTTCTTCGACATCAACGATCTGGCCGCCATCCGGCCGGGAAGGCCCGAAGTATTCGAAGCCGTTCATGCCAAGATTTTCGCGCTTTATGGCGAAAACTTGATCCAGGGCGTCCGCGTCGATCATATCGACGGCATCGCCGATCCAGCCGCCTATTGCCGGCGCTTGCGCCGCCGTCTCGAGGCGCTTCGGCCGGGCGCCTATATCGTGGTGGAGAAGATACTCGCCGATGGCGAAATCCTGCCGGCTGATTGGCAGGTGGATGGGACCACCGGCTACGATTTCATGAATGAAGTCTCGGCGCTGGAGCATCGGCCCGATCAGGGCGCGCTAGAAATCCTGTGGCAGCGCCAGAGCAAGCGAGGTTTGAGCTTCGAGCAGGAAGAGCAACGGGCCCGCAATGAGATGCTGGCCACCAAATTCGCCGGGCAGCGGCAGGCGACAGTGCGTGCCTTTGCCCGCGTGCTGCCCGACCCGGATGCGATCGACGCGGCGCTCACCGCGATCATCGCGCGGCTGGCCTGTTATCGCTCCTATGCGGCGGGCGGGCCTGGTTCGCCCGGCGCGGGGCCTTATCTGGCGGAGGCCTGCGCGCACGCGGCCGCCGCACTGCCGCATTTGAAGGACACGATAGATGGCATTGCGGCATTGTTTGCCCGCCAGGATGGCGATCCCTTGGTCAGTGATGCCCTTCGCCGCTTCTCCCAATTGTCCGCACCGGTGGCGGCCAAAGCGGTGGAGGACACGGCGTTTTACCGTTATGGCCGCATTCTTTCTCGCAACGATGTTGGGTTCGATCCCCGGCGGCATACGATGGGGGTGGCGGAATTCCATGCGCGCATGGCCGTGCGCGCCCGGACCCACCCTTCGGCAATGCTGACGACCGCCACCCACGACCATAAGCGAGGCGAAGATGCCCGCGCCCGCATCGCCGTGTTGAGTGAGCTGACGGATGCTTGGGCGGGTTTCGTCGCCTCCGCGCCGGCTCTGCCCGGAATCGATTCCGCCGATAGTTACCATCTGTACCAGACGCTTCTGGGCGCATGGCCGGATGCGCCGGACGCTCTTTTCGCGGATCGCATCCAGGGCTGGTGCCGCAAACATCTGCGCGAGGCGAAATTGCGCAGCGCCTGGGCCGCGCCCAACCAGGCTTATGAAGCGTCCTTCTGCGGCCACGCCCGGAACCTGATCCTGGCAAAGGAATGCGCGCCTTTCCGGGAACGGATTTCCGCGCTTCTCGCGCACATCCGGCCTTTCGCCCAGGCCAACATGGTTTTGCAGCTTGTCCTGCGCCTGTGCGTTCCCGGCGTTCCCGACCTCTATCAAGGCTGCGAATTCGAGGATTTCAGTCTGGTGGATCCCGACAATCGGCGGCCGGTGGATTTCTGGAGCCGCGCCAAAGCGCTGCCCCAAGCAAGCCGGCCCAAGCAAACCGTGATCGCCCGATTATTGGCAGCGCGCCGTGCTGATCCCGAACTTTGGTCGCGGGGGGACTACCAGCCACTCGCCACCAACTCGGATGTGCTGGCCTTTTCCCGCTCTCATGCGCAATCCCGATTGATTGTGGTCGCACGGTTGGCAGAAGGCGCGGGCATACTCCAGCTTGATCGCTCTTATCGCGAACTTCTAACCGGGCGGGACTTTCCCGCAGGCCGGACCATGCTGAAGGATTTGCTGGGCGTGGGGTCGGTGGCGGTTCTCTATGCTGACCGCCAGGGCTGACAAGTCAGTGCGTCAGTGCTCGTCGTCCTCGGTCAGCATCACGTCCGCGGCGATTTCACCCTTGGGGCCTTGGCCGACCCGGATCACCACATGCTGGCCTTCGCGCAGTTCGCCAATGTCGCAACGCCTGAGCGTTTCCATATGGACAAAGACGTCGGGCGTGCCCGAGCCGCGCGAAATGAAGCCATATCCCTTGGAGCGGTTGAACCATTTCACCACCCCTTCGAAGGCCGGCCCGCGCGCCTCGCTCACCAGACGAGGAAGGCGGTCGCCACTGGCGGGCATGGGCCGGGCCGTGGAATTGTCCACCGAAACCAGGCGAACGGCCTGCTGGCCACGCGCGCCGGAGACCACCTCACAGATCACTGTCGCGCCCTCCTGGACGGTGCGGAAGCCCGAATGGCGGACACAGACTTGATGCAACAGGATATCGTTGCCGCCTTGGCAAGGGGTGATGAAGCCGTAACCCTTGGTAAAATCGAACCATTTAACTTGCCCGATGACCCGGGCCGCATTGAGCTGCGCGGAGGGGCGCAGAGGCGCTCGTTCTGAAATCAATATGGCTGAACGATCCATTTCTCCTGCCTATCCGCTGTCGGGACCTTGGTTCACGGCAAATCAACGAGTCGGGGCCAGCGTAAAAGGTGGCGCCTAATGCTGTCTGTTTTCACGTCGGAACGGGGCGTTCCAAATACGGAACGCGGGGCAAAATCATAAGCGGAATAAGTAGCTTCCGGGGGCTGATGGAGATTTAACACCTGAATGACAGTGGAATCCTCTTCGCCTGCGCCCCCCGTTGCGCCGGACTGCCAGAACGGTGTGGCCCCGGAGGTTGAGGCGCGCGCCAGGACGGCACTCGGCCTGACAGAGCCGGAGCCTGATGCCTTGCCGCCGCGGGTGGAACAGCTTTGGCGGATGGATCGCTTCGCCGGCAGCGTGCCTTTCACCAACCCGATGTTTGTCCCGCTTGGGAAGGCGCCGGACATGGGCCTGGCATACCAGGCGGTGGCGCAAACCGTGGAACGTCATCCCGCCTTGCGGACCCGGCTGGCCCTCAAGAACGGCAGGGCCGTTCAAATCGTGGAGACGTGGAAGGTTTCCCGCATTCCGCTGGTCGATATCCTGCGCCGCCAATTGGAAGAAGATCGCCCGGATGCGCCCCCATCCCCGATTGGGGAATTCACCAAGGAGGGCATGGATCTTTATGCCCAGGATGGCTTTCGTGTCCGCGCTTTCCGCGACGAAAAGGACAACGTCACCCTGGGCTTCCTAGCCCACGGTTTCTTCTCGGATGCCTGGTCATCGCAAATTTTGCTGACTGATTTTCGTCTCTTTCATTCGGCGTTGAAGGGCGATGAGGCTGTCTCGCCGGCAAGGGCCGCGTCCTTTATCGAATATGCCCAAAGCCAGAGGGCGGCGCTGGACAAGGATTTGCCGGCCCGCCTTTCCTTTTGGCGGCAGAAATTGAGCGGGCTGGCGCCGGCGCGGCTTCCCCACGACCATCGGACGGGCGCCAACAGAAGAGGCCGTTCTTATTTCTTCATCCGTCATGAGATTTTCGCGGGCCTCGTGGCGGCATCAGCCGCGCATCGCATTTCTCTGACCTTGCTGCTGCTGGCGTCGTTTCAACTCGCGCTGGGCCGTTGGAGCGGGCAAAAAGAAATTCTTTCCGCCGCTTACACCGCCGACCGGGTCAAGCCCCAGTTCCAGGAGACAATCGGATGTCTGGTCACCAACATGCCGGTCGTGGCCCAGTTGGAGCCGGAGCAGCGCTTTGGCGCTTTCCTCACCAAATTCGCCCGGGATTTTTACGGCAGCTATCCGCATCGGGAAATATCCTGCGAGCTATATGACGCGATCTTCGCGCCGCCAAAGCCTTTCTGCGCCACCGTGTTCAATTTTGTGCCGTTGCAGAAGCGTTTTTCGGCGGGCGAATTGCTTTCGCTTCCGCCTTTCGACGACGTCGTGCTGGGCCCCGACGCAGCCAAGCCTGCCATCTACCGCGATCTCTATCTCGGGCTGGCGCAATATCCCGACGGCCTGCTGGGTAAGCTGTTCTACGATACCGGGCTCTTCACGCCCAAGGGCATGGAGACCTTCGTTGCCCATTTCCGGCATGTGACCGCAAAGATCGCCGCCGAGCCGGATATCAAGCTCAGGGATATTTTATGCTAGAAGCTCGCCGCCAGCCAGGAAACCAAGATGACTCGTTCCAGTGAGCAGCCGGCCAGCGTCAAGGCGACCTTGCACTATCTTTCACGCACGGAGCGCAAGCCCTACCTCTACATGTTCGAACCTCCCGAAGGTGTGCCCGCCGCATGGGGCGAATTGAACACCGTGACGGATGTCGTCGTGCACAATGCACGCAGACTGGCCAGTCTGCCCTCCTTGGAGGAGCAGGGGTTTCAATTCCATGTCCAGGAAACCGCGGTGGCGGATTTCTATGACGAACGCCAGATCACCGAGGTCTATTATCCGGAGCTCGAAAAATTGCTGATGGGGATCACAGGAGCTGAAAAGATCCTGATCTTCGACCACACTATCCGCTCCATACCCAGGATCCGCGCTGGCGCAAAGGGCATGCGTGAACCGACCCGGCACGTCCATAATGATTATACCGAGGAGTCAGGCCCCCAACGGGTGCGCGATCTTCTGCCGCCCGGGGAAGCGGAACGAAGGCTGAAGCGCCGATACATGGAAGTGAATGTCTGGCGGCCGATCCGGGGACCGCTACAAGATGCGCCGCTGGCGGTTTGCGATGCGCGTTCCATCGCCTCCGAGGATCGCATCGCCGCCGACCTTATCTATCGCGACAGGCGGACCGAGACTTACAGTTTCAATTACAGCCCTAACCATCGCTGGTACTATTATCCCGAGATGGCGCAAAGCGAAGCGATCATCTTCAAAGGCTTCGATTCTGATCAAAGCGCCAAGGCGCGATTTACCGCCCACACCGCTTTCGACGATCCCAGCGCGCCGCCTCTCGTTCTTCCCAGGGAGAGCATCGAAGCGCGCGCGCTGATTTTCATGCGGGAGTGACGGCGAGGGCTATTTGCCCAGATAGCCGGCGAACAGATTCGCCAACGGCTCGCCATGATAGGCCTCGGCCAGCTTGTCCGGATGGATGAACTCATCGCGGAACCAGGGAAAGCGGCGCGAGTTGAAGGACTCGGTGATCCAATCGATGATGCGCTTGACCCGCGCAATCCGCTTGGCCTCGGGGTGGTACGTCATCCAGATTTCGATCGGCTGGACGACGCCAAGATGGAGCGGGACGAGCTGAGCGCCGATCGCCTGCGCGTAAGTGGGCAGCATGCCGATGCCGGCCCCTTTGGCGATGGACCAATAATGCGCGCTGCTCACATTGCTGCGTAGTGACACAAAGCCGACGGGAGGAACGCCCGGGAACAGTTTGTCGTACAATTCGCGCCACCGCTTGTCGTCGTCTGATTGAACGACCAGCCGATGGCGCTGGAGGTCGGAAATCGACTCTGGATACCCATAGGTGTCCAAATAGGATTTGGCTGCAAAGAACATCAAGTGCACGCAGCCCAGCTTCATCATCTTGAGGTCCGACGTCGTGGGGCGCTGGACTTGCACCGAGACATCCGCTTCTAAACGAAAAACGTCGGCAGATTTGGTGGTGCATTCCAGATTCACCATCAATTTCGGGTTTGCGCGCTGGAATTCCACCAGCCGCGGCGCCAGCCAGAAAGTGCCCAAGCCTTCCATGACGGCGAGGCGCACTTCGCCCTCAACATTCTTTTCGGCAGAACTGCGGGCATAGAGCAATTCGAATGACGCCACTTCCATGCGCAGCGCGGATTGATAGATTGTTTCGCCTTCCGCTGTCGCGCGCACGCCGTCCACATGCCGCGTCAGTAAGGTTACCCCCAGCGCATGTTCGATCTCGTCAACTTTCCGCCGCAAGGCGTTGATAGATTGACCAAGTTTGTCGGAAGCGGCACGAAAACTCCCGCAACGGATCACTTCCAGAAAAATGTGCACGGTTTCCCAATCGGGAACGCGCCTAGGTTTAACCAAGAGCGCATGTTCGCCTTGAGGAACACCCTGTTCCTCCGAAAACTGCTGACGCAAACCGCTGACCAAGAAAGAATGACCCCTTCAGCTAATACCAAACACTGTAACACGACTTTTTAGTGCAGAGGCACCCATGACTGAACATCCTCTGAGATTGCTCCGTCCTGCGCCGTCAGAGCAAGCCAAACATCAGCTGGATCAGCTTGATTCCAACAAGGTTGCCAAACACTTAGTACTTTTCCGGGCCGCCGGCGAGATGTTGGATCATCTCATCGGGCTGGCGAACCCCCATATTCCAGGGCTAGCAGGCCCGACGATCGTCGGCGCGGTGTTGAAACATAATCCCGACTGTGTGTGGGCCGTCGCACGCAAGCGGAACTTCGATCCCGCCAACCCTGTGGGCGAAGGGTTCTTCGCCATGCTTCCCCTCACAGCCAAGGGTCTATATCGCTTGGCCACCAAGACTTTCAATGGCGCCGATCCGGACCTCGCCCTGATTGCGAAGCCGAACGAAAAGCCCGCGGGCCTTTATATGTGGGCGACTTTTGCGCCGGGCGCGCTGGCGACGGGCATCAGCCTGTTCATGGATCAGTTGGCGCTGGCGCCTTACGACGCGGTCAATCTCTATTCCCGCCCGAATACGCCAGAAGGCATCCGCTACAATCTGGCCTTGGGGCTCAAGAAAGGCCCCATCATTCAAGGGGTTGTCGCGTCCCATCTCTATGAATTCGTGCGAGCCCCCAAGCGCCCCCCGCTCTATGACAGCTATCGCAGCGACAATACCGGCGGATTGAGCGTGGCGGTCGCGCGCTCCTTCGAGGATTTGATGCGCGTCGTCAGCATGCGCAGCGCGATCTATATCGGCGAACAGGAATGCCCATACGAAGAAGAGTTCGACGGGAATGACATCTCGGCTACCCATCTGATCGGCTATGTCGGCAAGGAGCCCGCCGGCTGCATCCGTATCCGCTATTTCGCCGATTTCGCAAAAATAGAGCGGCTGGCGGTCCGGAAGGAATTCCGCACCACGCGCTTATCATTTCATCTGGTCAACGCAGCCATCGAGCTTTGCCAGATGAAGGGCTATCGCCGGCTTTACGGGCATGCGCAAAAGCGCCTGGTCAATTTCTGGAGCCGCTTCGGCTTTCATCTCTTCGAGGGTGGGCAAGAGTTGATTTTTTCCGATTTCGACTATGTGGAAATGGTGGCGGAAATCGAGCCACATCCCGATGCGGTCCGGATCGGTGTTGATCCATACAAAGTGATCAGGCCTGAGGGCCGCTGGCATCGTCCCGGCGTTCTGGAATTGTCCGCGACGCGGGACGTCACCAGGCCATCGGTCGGAGCATAGAACGTGGCGTCCGTCATCAGCATGCTGAGCTACAAGAAGCAGGCCGAGCAATCGGTCCTGGTTCTGGTCGGCCTGCATGAATCGGACGCCGCGAGATCAGCCCCCGCTTCCGTTGGCACAGCACTGGCGCGATCCGCTGAGGCGCTGGTCACCGCGCGGTCCCGGCAGATGCCGGTGGCTTTTGTACGCCGCATGGCGCCGCCGCCGTCGGTGTCCGAACCCATGGTCTATCCCGCCTGGTTGAAAGGTTTCGAGCCCCAGCGCAATGACCTGGTCTTCGACGTGTTGCAGCCTTCTTGCTATTCCAACGCCGAATTCTCGCGCACGATGGATTATTCCAACGGCAATTTCGTACTTGCGGGTTTATTCGCGGAAACCACCTGCCTCGCCACCGCAGTGGATGCCCATCATCGCCGTCATGACTTCACCTATCTTTCCGATGCCTCGGCATCCGGCAACAACGGCGCGGTACCTCCCGCCCTGTTCCACGACGCGGTGTCCCAGTTGATTTCTCTTTATGGCGTTGTCGCACAAGGCGCCGAGTGGAGTCTTGGCCTGCCTTTGAACAGAAGCGTCAGATGAAGGAAATCCCGCAAACCCACTCGCTTCCCTATTTCCTGGCGTCACTGGGGGGAATTGCGCGCGCGCTCCAGGATTTCGGCTTCCACGACGAGGCCATGGAGTTGTTTCGGGTGAAGCAGAGCCTGGAAAACAAGATATTGCCGTCGAAAAAAGAATAGTCGGCATTCAAAGGAAAATCGTGGCGGCCACATATCTTCATCTCACCGCCGGGGCATGGTCCCGGTTGCGCCGCGTCTGGCGCCTGCCAGTGACGCCCGGGCTTTTGCGGCAGGCCTATCTCTATGGACCGGTTCGATCCGTCGTGGCGGCATTCCAGTCGTTTGTCGTGGGATCAGGCCCCATCAGAGAGGCGGATGCGATTTTCGTGCTGGGCTTCTGGCGTTCGGGCACGACATTGATGCATGAGCTCCTGTCCCAGGACGAACGCTTCTGCTTTCCGTCCAACTATGCCGCCTTCCATCCCCATCATTTCGTCTTCACCGGGAAGGCGGCCCTGGCGCGCGGGGATAAGGAAATCCGGCGCCCGCAGGACGGCATGACCACCGGATGGGGCACCCCTCAAGAGGATGAATTTGCGTTGCTGGCGTTGGGCGCGCGGTCTCCCTATGAGGGCCTGATCGCGGCCGCCGATTTCGGCGAAGCCATGATGTTGGCCGATCCCCAAGATCTGCCGGTCGGCGAACGGAAGAAGTGGGAGACGGTGTTTCTGCGCTTCTTTCGGGCCGTTCGATTTGCCCATCACGGGAAAGCCATGGTCCTGAAGTCGCCGCCGCATTCCTACCGGGTCAAAACCCTGCGCAAATTGCTGCCCCGGGCGCGCTTCATCCTGATGGTGCGCGACCCCACCGAAGTATTCGAATCCATGATGAAGACCTATCGCGCCTTTACGCTGCGCTATGGCCTGGTCCCCGGCCTGCCCAATCGCGAACTCCGCGAGCTGGTGTTGAAGGAAAGGTTGCGCTGCGAGGAGAAACTTCAGTCGGGCCTTGCCGGCCTGGGCGACGACCAGCTTGCAGTGGTCAAATTCGAGGACCTCATCGCCGACCCTGTCGCCACGATTGAAAAAATTTACCGGCAATTCGCTTTGGCGGATTTCGAATCCCTGCGGCCGAAATTGATGGCGCGCGCGGGCCGCGGCGGAGGTGTGGCGCGGTCCGCCTCCCTGCCGCCCCCGCCCTGGCAGGAGCGCCTCAAAACCGCCTGGTCGGACATTTTCGCCCGTTATGGTTATCAGGCAAGATGATCCGTTCCTTGCGCTAAACGCCCCTTTCCGGGAATGTCCTGGCCCTGAAGCGGCTTCACTTGTCCTAAGATACGCATCCCAGCGAAACGGAATGAAAATGAGCACACAATCGGTCGAAAGTTACATCATCTCCCTGCTCGACACGACCTTTCCCGGGCGAAGCCGGAAGGCGATCACCAGGGACACCGATCTTACCGCCGATCTGGACGCCGACTCCATGGCGATGGTGACCTTGATCTTCGCCATTGACGAGGAATTCGGCGTCGGCACCGACCAACTGGGCGAACTTGTCGTGAATTGCCGCACGGTGGGCGATCTGATTTCTGCCACCGAACGGCTTCAGCGCGTCCGTGCCTGACCATGCGGTTCGAGCGGCTGTTCACCGGACTTTCCGGCAAGAAGGGCGCGATCACTGCGCTGGCGGATGGCAAACCTGTCCGGTACAGCTATGCCGATCTGGCGGGTGATGTCGCGCGCGTCAAGAATCAACTGACAAGCTGGAATGTGAAGCCCGGCGTCCGCGTGGGCATGTTCGCGTCCAATTCCTATGCCTATATCGTGCACGATCTGGCGCTGATCGGGTTGGGCGCCATCGCCGTACCCTTCACCGACGATTTCACCGCGAGCCTAAATCCCAAGTTGGTCGAGACGCATAACCTGGCTCTTCTGCTGTTGTCGCAAAAGGCCAGGCATGCGTTCAATGCCGGCGATCGCCATGTTGCTTTCATCGATGCGGAGAATGGGGACGTGCGTGCCCTGGATCGGGCGCCTTATGCCGATGGCGATGAGGAAGACGACCTTTGCCTGGCGTTTTCTTCCGGCTCGGCCGGGGGCCTCAAAGGGCTGGTGATCAGCCGCAGCGGCGCGGAATCGACCCTGCCGCCGGTGGTCGAAGCGATCGGCGTATCGCACAAGGACCGGCTGCTGCTGTTCCTGCCCATGTCCAATTTCCAGCAGCGGATGATGTATTACGCCTCGATCTGGTACGATTTCGACATCGCGGTGACCGATTACACCCAGCTTTATCCGGCGATGAAGATACTGGAGCCCACCATCCTGATCGCGCCGCCCATCTTCTACCAGCTCACCCACACGCGTTTTTCCGCGGTATTGAAGGATTGGAAGACGCGGGCGGCGGCGCGGCTGATCTCCTGGCTGCCGGTGTCGGGGCTGCGCCAAAGTCTCGCCCGGCGGTTGTTCAGGGACGTCTATGGCATGTTCGGCGCCCGGATGCGCCTTCTTATTTCCGGAATGGCGCCGCTCAGCCGCAACACCATCCATTTCTTCGAAACCGTGCAGCTTCCGCTTTCCGAATCGTATGGCATGGTCGAGGCCGGTTCTCTCACCTATCGTCCGCCCCATTCCAAGCAATACGGATCGGTGGGCAAACCCTTGCGCGGCGTCACCATGTCGTTCGCCAATGACGGCGAAATCATCATCCATCGCGAGAAGTTTCTCACCCGGAGATACTTCCAGTGCGCGGCCGGCGAGAACGAAAATACCTTCATAGGCGAAAAGCGTCTGGCCACCGGCGATGTCGGGAAATTCGATCGCCAAGGCTATCTCACACTGCTCGGACGCAAAAAGGAATTGATCATCACGCCCGGCGGCTACAAGATTCATCCCGAAGTGCTGGAGGGCGAGCTTAATGCCTGCGCGGACGTGATCCAGTCGGTCGTTTTTCAAAAACAGGGCGTGTCGCATCTCACTTGCGTGGTGGTGCCGGGCCAGGATCGCCTGGAAGACGCAAATGCGCGTATCCGCAAATATGTCGACGACATGATGGCGGGCCGCAAAGTGCGTATCGGCGAGATACTTTTCGCTGATGAGGCGTTTTCGGCGCAGAACGGAATGCTCAGGCCCAACCTCAAGCTGAACCGCAAGGCGATCGCCGCCAAATACGCGACCGCCACCTAGACCCAAGCCATGGCCGACATTCCGCGTTTGATTGGCCGGGCCGTGGAATACGGCATGCCAGCTTTTGAGATGGCGAGGCTGGCCTATGATTTCAGTTATGACCCGGCCAATTCCAGGCGCGTGCCGGTCAACCGCTTCGCCCACCGCCGTATCCTCTCGGATCATCGCCACCGCCTGGTGACCACACCCAATCACGACACGCTTTATTCCAGCGCCGTGATCGATCTTTCGTTGGGGCCGGTGACGTTGAAGGTGCCCGCAATGGGCGCACGCTATCATTCGCTAGCCTTCATGGATGCCTACACCAACAATTTCGCGTATGTCGGCATGCGAACCACCGGTGGCGACGGCGGCTCCTACCTGATCGTGGGACCCGGCCGGCAGGTCGAAGCGCCGGTTGGGAGCCGGGTCCTGCGCGCGCCCGGCAACCATGTTTCCATTCTTGCCCGCATCGCAGTGACAGGGCCTTCCGATTACGCCGAGATTCACCGTCTGCAGGACAAGCTCACGCTTTCGGGGCCTTCGCCCGCCCGGCCCGATCTGATCCGGCCCATCCCCGGTGATGGCGAGAATTTCGTCGCGGTGGTGAATCGCGTCCTGCATGATGACCCGCCGCCGGACGCGGATGCGCCGCTCCTGAAGGAATTGTCGGCGATCGGCATCGGCGGCTGCGTTGCGGGACTTAACGCCGAGCAGCGCCAATGGTGGCGCAGGGATTTCGCAGGGGCACGAACCGAACTTATTGCCGCCAGCAAGGAAATCGGGCCGGCCACCTTCGGGTGGCAATATTCGCAAAGGTCGGTGGGAAATTTCGGCACCGACTATCGGATCCGCGCCGTGATCGCTCTCCAGGGCATGGCTGCCAATGTTCCAGCCGAATCGGTCTATGCCCTGGCGCTGACCGATGCCGACGGGAAAGTGTTGGAGGAACGGCATCGCTATCGGTTGCGGCTCCTTCCCGGCACGCCGCTGGCGGACGGTTTCTGGTCGCTTTCAATTTACGAGGCGATGCCCGAAGGTGGACTGTATTTCGCCGACAACGTACTTCACCGCTATGCGCTGGGCAGCCTCAGCCCGGACCTCCACCGCAACGAGGACGGCAGCTTCGATCTCCTGATCCAGAAAGATCAGCCCGAAGAAAAAGTCTCCAACTGGCTGCCTGCGCCATCCGGACCGTTCGCCCTGATGATGCGGGCTTATCTGCCGCGCCCGGAAATGCTGGACGGGCGATTCCGCTATCCCGGAATCGAGCGGCTGGATTGAATCGGATCAGCCGACAACGCGTATCGCGGCGAACAGGATTGCCGCGCCAAATACGGTCGCGACGGTCGTGAAAAAGCG
>Ga0134128_10007267_pt1 | contig 13379 bp, 15 predicted proteins | sample KB31754_FD_96462 | JGI IMG/M metagenome (GOLD analysis project Ga0134128, IMG submission 96462) | Terrestrial soil microbial communities with excess Nitrogen fertilizer from Kellogg Biological Station, Michigan, USA - KB3-175-4 | ecosystem: Environmental > Terrestrial > Soil > Unclassified ... | reverse complement strand
TGGATGGCCGAGAACCGCGGCGGCATGGAGACGGTCTTCCACGACGTACGGCCGGTCGAGCTGAAGATGTGGCTGGCGATCAACAACCGATTCCTGCCCCTGTTCAAGCCGGACGGCGGCATCGATCAGCGGACCTGGAGCCGGGCGGCGCAGGAGGAGGAGGCGTCGTATCGGATCGGCGGCTATCGGGGCATGCCGTCGAACGACCTCCTGCATGTGATCGAGCAGCTGCGCAGCCTCGAGATGCTGCCCGCGATCTACTTCATCTTTTCCAGGCGCGGCTGCCGCGAGGCGCTTCAGCGCACCGCCTACCACGAGCTCGACCTGACCACGGCCGCCGAGAAGGAGGCCATCGATCGGGTGGCGGCCGAGCGCCTCCAGGGACTGAAGGATCACGACGAGGAGACGCTCTTCCGCCGCATGGTCGACGCGCGGTTGCTCCGCCGAGGTCTCGCCGAGCATCACGCGGGCCTGCTGCCCTACCACAAGGAGATGGTCGAGGAGCTGTTCCAGCGCGGACTCATCAAGGTCGTCTTCGCGACCGAGACGCTGTCGCTTGGCATCAACATGCCGGCCCGGGGCGTCGTGGTGTCGTCCTTCACCAAGTTTGACGGCGTCAACTTCTCGAACCTGACCACCGGGGAGCTGACGCAGCTCATGGGTCGCGCGGGAAGACGCGGCATCGACGTCATCGGGCATGGCGTGATCCTCAAGGAATCCGACGTCGAGGTCGGCACGATCTACGAGGTGGCGATGGGGCCGACGCTGGTCGTCGAGTCCAAGTTCCTGCCGAGCTACAACATGGCCCTCAACCTGCTGCGCGTCTACACGCCGGAGGAGGCGGAGGCGCTGATGCAGCGGTCGTTCGGTCAGTTTCAGAAACGGCTCGCAGCGGCCGAGGCCGGCGAGCGGCTGACCAACCTGCGGGAACGCCTGTCGGACATCCGCAGGATGTGGGACGACCCGGAGGTGACGATCGAGGACGTGGCGCAGTACTTCAAACTCGAGGATCGCCGGCGCTCGATCCGGATCGAGCTGAGAAGGCTGCGGCGGGAGGGGGCAGGCCAGCGACGGGGCGGCGCGAGAGGCGGCCGCCGCACACGCGCTCAGAGCGGGCCCCAACGCCTCACGCACCGGCTGGAGATCGAGGCCAAGGGTCTGCTTGACCGGCAGCGCAAGCTGAAGGTGGTGCGCTCGCCGAGATTCGGCGAGCTGCTCCAGAAGTACGGCGAGATCCGCAAACTGCAGCAGGAGCTCGAGCACAACCAGCGCGAGGTCACTGGGCAGATGGACGAGTACCCGCGCAAGCTCCGCCGGATCTGCGCCGTGCTCGCCGAGGCCGGCTTTCTGCAGAACAACAAGCCGACCGACAAGGGCCTCTTCGCCGCCCGGGTGTACGGCGAGAACACGATCCTGGTCGCGGAGGCGGTTTGGCTCGGCTGGTTCGAAGGCCTCACCGCCGAAGAGCTCTGCGCGGTGTTGGTCATGCTCGCCGCCGAGGACCGCGAGCGGCGGGGCGACCGGCAGTCCCGTGGCGCGCGCCGGTACCCCACACCGGCGATCGCCCAGACCGCACGCCTGGTCCGCTCCCTGTACTTCCGCTTCGCCGACATGGAGCGTCACCTCGACGAGCCCAATCTGCGCGCGCCGTCCCACGACTACATCGACTTCGCCTATCGCTGGGCTTCGGGAGAGCCACTCGACCGCATCCCGCTGCCGCCGAATGTGGACATCGGCGACGCAGTCAAGGCGATGAAGGCGCTCTACTCGCTCGTCCGCCAGCTCGAGTTCGCGACCCGGCAATCGCGCTCGCCGATCGCCGAGACGGTCAGGAAGGCCATCGGGCTGATGGAGCGCGACGTCATCAAGCGCACCTACTAGTCCAGCCTCCGCCCGCCCCCCGGATAGTCCGGCCTCCGCCCTTCCCCCGGATAGTCCGGACTATCCGGTGTTCTCACGCGAGCATGGGTCGCAAAGTCCGGACTATCCGAGTGTTGTCATGAGCCGTGGGTAGACTGGCCGAAGGTGGGTAGAAAAAGGCGGATTCTCGTCACCGGCGTCGCGCGATGGTGGGGCGCGCTGGTCGTGCAGCGTCTCGTCGAGGACCCCGATGTGGCGGAGGTCATCGGCATTGACATCCGGGAGCCTCGCTACGACCTCGGCCGCGCGGACTACCTGAAGCTCGACATCCGCCACTCGCTGATCGGCAAGCTGGTCCGCGCGGTGGGCATCGACACCGTCGTCCACACGCTGACGCGCATCGACTCTTTCGACATGGACCCGGCGCGCGCCCACGAGATGAACGTCATCGGCACGCTGAATCTGCTCGCGGGCTGCGCCGGCGAGGGCAGCCCCGTCCGGCGCTTCGTCCTCAAGTCCTCGGGCCATGTTTACGGATCGCGGTTCGACCTGCCGACCGGACTGCGGGAAGACCACCGACTCGACAGCAACTCAGGTCATCAGTTCGTACGCGACATCGTCGAGGTCGAGTCGTACGTGAGCGACTTCGCCGTCCGCAATCCGAACATCACGATCCTGGCGATGCGCTTCGCAAACAGCCTCAACCCGGACGAGCCGCAACCCCTCGCCCGCTACCTCGACCTCGAGGTCGTGCCGACCGTGATGGGCTACGACCCTCCGCTGCAACTGATTCATCGCGACGACTGCATCGAGGCCATGGTGCTTGCCACCAAACGGGGACCTGGCGGCGCCTACAACATCGCGCCGGCGGGCAACGAGCCACTCTCCACCCTGCTCGACTCCGCGGGCAAGCTGCATGCCCCGTTGCTGCCGCCGCTCGGGCTGAGCCTCTCGGCCTTCGCCATCCGGAAAGCAGGGATCGCCTTTCTCTCGCCCCAACTCCTCGACCTGCTGCGCTGGGGCCGCACGCTGACGACAGCGAAGGCCGCTCGCGAGCTTGGTTTCCGGGCCCGGCGCGACACCAGGGAGGCCTTCGAAGACTTCATCCAGCAGCGACGCGTGCTCCGGTATGAGCCCGACCGCCACTCCTATCAGTACGAGAAAGAGCTGGAGGACTTCATCCACAGCCGGCAGGTCGCGTCAAGCAACGGCGAGGGCGCCGTCGCGGTGCCGGTCGCGGCGGAGGCTAGACCTCCCCGCCTCCCCCGTCGACGACGAGCACCTCACCGTTCACATAGCTAGCGGCGTCCGAGGCCAAAAACAGGACCGCCGACGCCACCTCCTCGGGGACCCCGATTCGTCCCGTCGGGTTCTGGGCGAGCACGCGGTCGAGAATTTCGGGTGTGTTCCAGAGCACCTCGGCGAACCTTGTCTTGATGAGGCCGGGCGCGACCGCGTTCACACGGACCTTGCCTCCGATCTCCCGCGCAAGCTGCCGAGTCATGAAGATCACCGCGGCCTTGGTGATGTTGTAGACGCCTAATCCGATTCCGGGACGGATGCCCCCGGTACTGGCGATGTTGATCACGGATCCGCCCCGCGATTCCATCGAGGCCTGATAGGCGAGCTTGGTGAGCCAGAACATGCCTCGCACATTCACCTCGAATGTCTTGTCCCACGCCGCCAGCTCGGCGCCTAGAACAGGGCCCATGTAAGGGTTCGTGCCGGCATTGTTGACCAGGATGTCGATGCGAGAAAAGCGCTCCATGACCGCTTTGACAAGTCGATCCAGGTCCTCGGGACGGCCGGCGTGGGCTGCGATTGGGGTCGCGCTTTCCGGGTAGAGTCGGTTGATCCGTTCCGCCTCCTTGTCGAGGTCGGACTGCTTGCGGCTCGAGAGCACGACCTGGGCTCCGTGCTCGGCCAGCGCCTCGGCGATGGCGCTCCCGATGCCGCGGCTCGCCCCGGTGACCAGGGCGACACGCCCCGAGAGGTCGAATCGGGAGGTTGCAGGCACGGCTGATACGATAGCCCGGCTCAAATTCATACCTAGTTCTAGGGGTTAGATGGCGATTTCCGGCAAGGCTGCCGAGGACATCCTCGAGCGGATTTTCCAGCCCACTACGAAGCCCAGCGCGCGAGACCAGGCAGAGGAGACGCTCCGCCACCCGAAGCGGCTGGTCTACGTCGCCATGTCGAACAGGAGCTTCTACTGGCGCGCTCACATCCAGAAGTTCGTCCTCGACTCAGGACTCGTCCCCGTCAGCCCTTTCATGCTTTTCGACTACTACCTGATGCACACGGTCGACAAGGACGTGGTCCGGGAGGCGATGAACAACCTGCTCTCCCGCTCCGACGAGGTCTGGGTGTTCGGCCGGCTCTCGCTCGGCGTGAAGGTCCAGGTCGGCATCGCCAAGCGGCTGAGCAAGCCCGTCCGCTACTTCGACATCAGCGATCTGCCGGTGGCGGTGATGCCGATCAGCGAAGAGACCGCGCAGGAGGAGCTCCGGGACTAGCCCGTCGCTGATGACCGACGACGACATCGCCGGGATAGTCATCGCGGCCGGCGCCATCGTCATCGCAGGACTCTTCGCGTTTTACTGGCGCCAGCGATTGCGCTTTACCCGCGGCACCGACCCGATCGTCTCGTGCTCGCTGCGCTGGTGGAGCGGGCCTGTCGGTCTCGGATGGAGACAGGGTTTCGCGAAGCTCGGCCAGGACCAGGTGTCATGGCGCCGGAGGCTGACCTTTCGCTCCACAGCCGCCATCGTGCTCGACCGTTCCGCGGTCAAGTTGATCGGTCGGCAACGGCCCAACTGGCAGTCCTGGTTGTGGATCTACAGCTGCGACGTCCTCACCTTGGAGACGGCCGATCGGCGGCTCGTACTCGGTCTCCTGCCCGACGACGCCGACCTTCTCCTCGACTGGTTGGGCACGTCGGCAGAGCGTCCTCCCGCGAAGATCCACCGAACGGTCAGCATCGCAATGGGGGCGATCTGGCTTGCCGCCGTCGTTTTGTTCTGGGGGTCGAAGGCGGGCAATCCCTGGGTCGTGCCCGGGATCCTGGCTGGGCTGGCGCTGGCGGCGTTGGCCGGCGGCTTCACTTGGGGTGTGATCCGGCGGCGCCGTCTCACGTCAGAAGCGATCGGAAACGAGTTCGTCGCCTCGGCGGGCGAGGTCTTCGGATTTCTACGCGACTTCGGGTTCGACGATGCTTTTGTGCAGCACTTCCCCTGGGAGAGCACGCTCCTCTTCACGGGGGACGGCGAGAGGGTCGTTGTGGTGGCGAACGATCGCCGCGCGCACTCGCTCAACGTATCGATCGGCCATCAGACCGATAAGGAGCTCAGTCCCCTCCGAGGTCTGCTCGAAGCAGCCGGTCATCCAGACCCCGACCGCATCACGCGCTATGACGGATCCGACGGTCCGCTTCGTGCCGCGCTTGATGCCAACGCGCACGCGCTGAGGCTGTGGGGCAGATCCTTCCTTATCGAGCGCGGCGAACCGGCACCGACGAACTAGCCGATGTCCGGCGATACCACAGAGCCGGGTTGGCAAGCTCCTTCATCGTCGGCATGTACTCCGGTCCGTCCCAGACCCGATTGAGGATCTGCATCCCGTACTGGTCGTAGACGGCCTGGCAGAATGCCTCGCCGCGCTTGTACTGCTGGAGCTTCAGCTCGAGGCCGGTCAGCTTCCAGATCAGCACCTCGAGCGCGCTCTTGCCCGAGCTGCGCTCACGGTAGGCGTGCTCCAGGACGTCGAAGCCGGGCAGGAGCTTGCGGCCGAGCTGGTTCATCACCAGGTTGCTGTAGCCCTCCACCACGGTCATCGTGCCCTGCACCTTGCGCATCACCCGCCACTGCGCGGGCAGGACCCCGGCGAAACCCGCGAGACGGGCTACCGCCGGACCCTTCCGGGTCACCGAGTCGAGGAGCTCTTGCATCGACTCTTCCATGAACTTGCGCAGCCAGGGATGGGCGGCGAACTGCCACGCGTGCGTCATCTCGTGGAGGATCAACCAGCGCCGCAGGTCCTCGTCGGGTAGGTTCGCCTGCATCTGCCACGCGACCACGTTGCTCTCGACCAGGTAAAGGCCGTCGCCGCCGATGGGCTCTGCAGCCATCAGCTGCGGGTCGTACTGACCGAGGACTCGCGTGCCGAGGAAAGCCAGCATGTAGCCGACGTAGCGATCGACCCCCGCCTTGCCGACCTCGACGATGAGCGAGTTGGGCATCCGGCCTGCCTCCAGCACCGGATCGACCACGCGTCGCAGGATGCCGAGGTTCAGGTCCACCCATCCTTCGCGGTCGAGCGCCTCGAAGCGGGGCATGGCCGAGCCACGAGGCAGCGGACCGACGAAGTTCAGAAGCGGAGTTTCAAGTTTGGAGGCCAGGATCCGGTAGCCCGACTCGGCCGCGGTGAGCTGGGCCCGGTCCAGCGAAGAACCGTCCATGCGACCACGCGCGGTACGCCGGACCGCCTCCCAGTCAAGTAGGAGAGTCGTTCCGCCGCGCGGCCTGACCACCTCCACGACCGCAGCGGTTGCGAGTCCCATGAGGATTCCCTGGAGCGCGGAGCGCCCGATTGACCGTCTCATCCCGCCCTCCTAGCGTACGAGCCGACTGGGAGATTGCGTGTGCAGCGTCAAACTAGCGCTTGATGGTGACGACCGAGTTCCAGACCTTCTTTCTCGCCAGCGTCGGGGCCAGCGCGGCCCTCATCGGCTTGCTGTTCGTATCCGTTTCGGTGGCGCCCGAACGCGTCTTCGGCGGCCAGTCGGACGTGGCTCGCCAGGCGCAGGCGCTCAGCGCATTCACCGCCTTGTCGAACATCTTCTTTGTCTCGTTGATGAGCTTGATCCCAGAGGTGATCTTCGGCCTGGTGGTCTGGGTCGTCTCGATGCCTGCATTGGCGCAGACGCTGGCGCTGCTCCGGCACGCGCGCAGGTGGCGCGAAGAACGGATCGTCGTGCGAGGACTGGTTCTCTTCCTCCTCAGCGCCGGCATCTACGGCTACGAGTTCGCGCTCGGCATCCAGATGTGGCGCCACCCGACCGACAAAGGAGCGCTCATCGATCTGCTGTTTGTGCTGATCGGCGCCTATGCAGTCGGCCTTGGACGGGCATGGGAGCTGCTGGGTGCGCCACGCAGCGGTTTCATCGCAGGCGCGTGGGACGCGATCAGCTCAGCGCGCCGCGGAGCGCCAGGCGGCCCGAAAACGAAGTCCTAGTAGATGTAAGGCCAGTGGCGGTTGCGCTTGAAGACGACCTTGCAGCCGTCGCAGCGAAACACGATCTGCACGTGCCGCCGCCCGATTGCCTGAGCATCGCGGCCGCAGACAGGGCACGAAGCGGTCTCTTCCATGTACATCGCCGGGATCGGGTCGACCTTGATCTCTAAACGCCGTCTTTTCTTTGACATTTGCCTCTTTGTTGCCTTTCCCTTAAACCGGGTATTTGCTTAGACGTCGAGCTGCGTCACATCCAGGTTCTTCAGGTCCTCCGGGGGTTCTACTCCAGCGTTGTGAAGTCGCTTCAGCAGCGCGAGGATGTAGCGAACGCCAGCGAGATTCACGTGATGTTCCCGGGTCAGGGTCTGGATGGCCTGGAGCTTCATCACGTCGCGGCGCGAATAGCGCCTGCGATTGGTAACGGTGCGCTTGGGGTGAATCATGCTCAGGTGCTCGTACATCATCAAAGTGCGGGGATGCACCTCGAGGATCTCCGAGGCCACGCTGAGGGTGAAGATCGGCTTGTCGAGATCGATCGACGAGTCGTGATGGTTTGACGTCGCGATCAGATCGCGTGACTTCAACTTCATGCGTTTGGGGGGCAGGCGGGATGTGAGCTTTAAGCGATTGCGGGCCTAACTTTGGGTGACAGAAGCGGTTGCAGGTTCGATGCAATTGTGAAAGGCCCAAATGGGGCAAGCAAAGTATTTTTGTTAATGAGTGCAGTCATATCCCCTAATCCGATCAAAGCAAGCGGTAATTTGTCGCCAAGCCTCCCTACCCCGCTTGCCTGGGGTGCTGGGCAGGGCGCCGAAGCCGCCCTGGCCGGAGGAGAACCTCACTGACATGGAGGGCCGCCGTCGCCGGCCGAACCATGACCTCACCCTAGGATTAGGCCGTGACCGACCAACCGCGTCTGGAGCAGGTCCTGCTCGCCGTGGACGGCCGGATCGCCACGGTCACTCTCAACAACCCCGACCAGCGCAACCCTCTGTCAGCCGCCATGCTCCGCGACCTCGCAGCGGCCTTCCGGTGGTGCAAGGAGGAACTGGAGGTCCGGGTCGTGGTCCTCACCGGGGCCGGCAGGGTCTTCTGCGCCGGCGCCGACCTCTCGAGCTTCGACGGCGAGATGACGGGCCTCGAGAAATTCCGCAGCCGCGACCTGTTCGTCGACCTCTTCATCCTGATGGCGGAGCTCGGCAAACCGATCGTGGGCCGGATCAATGGCCATGCGCTGGCCGGCGGATTCGGTCTCGCCTGCTCATGCGATCTGCTGGTGGCCGTCGACACGGCGACCTTCGGCACGCCGGAGATCAACGTCGGTATCTGGCCGATGATGATCCAGGCGATCCTTTCTCGAAGCCTCCCGCGCAAGATCCTGCTGGAGATGGAGATGCTCGGCGATCGCTGGACCGCGAGTCAGCTGCAGTCCCTCGGCATCGTCAACCGCGTCGTCCCCCACGAGCGCCTCGACCCCACCGTCGACGAGATAGCCCAGTCGCTGGCCAAGAAGTCACCGGTGGCGATGAGGCTGGGACGCGATTCCCTGTACAGGCAGCAGGACATGGATTTCCGGGCTGCTCTGCACTATCTGCACGGACAGTTCCTGCTCGTGTCGCAGACCGAGGACTCGCGCGAAGGCATCAAAGCCTTCTTCGAGAAACGCGAACCGGACTTCAAAGGGCGGTGACGGGTTCCTGCCGTCGTGCCTTCCCGGATAGTCCGGACTATCCGGTGTTTTGCGGGGGGATGGGGTCGGTTCGTCCGGACTATCCGGGCATGGAGCCGAAGCAACAGCCGAGGGCGCCGGCAACCGCTCCCGAGGCGAAGTGAACGAGCGTTCCCGCGAGCTGCGGGAAAAAGCGCTCAAGGGCGGCACGCGCTACCTGGCCAAGCTCCGGGAGCAGAAAAAGCTGACCGCGAGGGAGCGGCTCGACCTGCTGCTCGACGCCGGTTCCTTCATCGAGGACGGCCTCTTCGCGAACGTGACCGCCGAAGAGCTGCCCGCCGACGGCGTGGTGACCGGACTGGGCACCGTCGAAGGCCGTCAGGTCGCCGTGATGGCGAACGACCCGACGGTGAAGGCCGGCAGCTGGGGCGCCCGCACGGTCGAAAAGATCGTCCGCATCCAGGAGACGGCGGGGCGGCTCCGGGTGCCGCTCTTCTACCTCGTCGACTCCGCCGGCGCTCGCATCACCGATCAGATCGACATGTTTCCCGGCCGCCGTCACGCGGGCCGCATCTTCTTCAACGAGGTCGGCCTGTCGGGCGTCGTACCGCAGATCTGCATGCTCTTCGGACCGTCCGCGGCGGGCGGAGCCTACATTCCGGCGTTCTGCGACGTCGTGATCATGGTCGAGGGCAACGCTTCGATGTACCTCGGGTCACCGCGCATGGTCGAGGTAGTCGTCGGCGAGAAGGTGAGCCTCGAGGAGCTCGGTGGCGCACGCATGCACTGCACGGAGAGCGGTCTCGGCGACGCGCTCGTAAGCGATGACAAAGAGGCGATTGAGTTTGCCAAGGCCTACTTCCGTTACATGCCGCAGCGATCCGGTGAAAAGCCGGCAGCGTGCAAAGGAGCGCAGCCTCGTGCGGGCGGCAAGCCGATCGGCGATCTGGTTCCGCAGGAAGCGAATCGCGGCTACGACATGCGCAAAGTGATCGACGCGATCATCGACGACGGCAGCTGGCTCGAGATCAAAAAGCTCTTTGCCAAGGAGTTGCTCGTCGGGTTTGCGCGGCTCGACGGAAGCCCTGTTGGCATCGTCGCCAACCAGCCGATGCAGAAGGGCGGCGTGCTCTTCAACGATTCGGCGGACAAGGCGGCGAGGTTCATCTGGCTGTGCGACGCGTTCGAGATCCCGCTGCTCTTCCTCACCGACGTGCCGGGATTCATGATCGGCACCGACGTCGAGAAGCGAGGCATCATCCGGCACGGCGCCAAGATGCTGAGCGCGGTGTCCGAGGCGACGGTGCCGAAGATCTCCGTCATCGTGCGCAAGGCGTACGGCGCCGGACTCTACGCGATGGCGGGGCCGGCATTCGACTCCGACGCGGTCATCGCGCTGCCTTCGGCGCAGATCGCAGTCATGGGTCCGGAGCCGGCCGTCAACGCGGTGTTCTTCAACAAGCTTGCCGAACTGCCCGAGGACCAGCGCGCAGCAAGACGGAAGGAGCTCGAAAACGAGTACCGCGAGGACGTCGACCTGTACAAGCTCGCGTCCAACCTCATCGTCGACGACGTCGTCGAACCGGACCAGCTCCGGGAGACGCTGGTGAAGCGCTTCCGCGCCTACGCGACACGGGTATCAGCGCGTGCCGACCGCAAGCACGGAGTCTTTCCCGTTTAAGTTGGTGGCCGTCTAATTGGCCTCGTGGGCCGAGTTCGAAGCGGCCGAGCCCAGGTTCGCAAGTCGGGTCCGCAAGCTGATGGGCGCGCGAAAGCACATGACGATGGCCACCCTACGAAGAGACGGCGCGCCACGCATCAGCGGTACCGAGGTTCAGTTCGTGGGCAAGCAGCTGCAGATCGGATCGATGCCCGGCGCCGTCAAAGCGATCGACCTTCGGCGCGATTCGCGTATCGCCATCCACGGGCCGACCAGCGACCCAGCCAAGAGCGGGAAGTGGCGGGGCGAAGCGAAGGTCGCCGGTCAAGCAATCGAGGTGCGCACCACCAGGAAGGCGCACACGTTTCGGATCGACATTCAGGAAGTCGTGGTCACCGGCCTGAACGCGAAGGGCGACGCGCTGACGATCGAGTCATGGTCGCCGGCGCAAGGCTACCGATCCCGGGAGAGGTCCTGACCGAGAAGCTAGACGAATAGCGGCTCGGTCTGAGTTCGGCGCACAAGCGCGTGCATCGCCTCGTCAGACGGTCTCTCCTTGAAGCGACCGGCCGCGTCGAGCACCAGTGGAAGAAGGTTGACGTCACCCACGGTGTTGACGAAGATCCCCGGCCGGCCTAGCGCCCACCAGGTCGCGGTGTCGATGTCGGCCTGGTCCTCCAGCGGCTGATACCACGTCGAATGCGTCCGGTCGCGTCCCATCCAGGGCCGCATCGCGATCGACTTGATGGTCTGCACCGCTGCTTTTCTCTCCGCGCAGGTCCTCGCGAGGGCGTCGAAGTTCTCGCGGTAGTACGAGCTCTCCATCGTCACGTAGTTGTATGGGAGCAGGACGGAGTCGAAATCGAAGCGGTCGAGGCTTCGGCGATGGGTGGCTGCGATCTGCGCGCCATGGCCAGTGACGCCGATCCACTTGATCAACCCTTCCTCGCGCGCCCATCTCGCCGCGTCGAGCGCGCCGCCGGGACTCAGTGCCTGGTCCCACTCGATCGGGTCCGACAGGGAGTGCAGCTGCCACAGGTCGACGTGGTCGACGCCAAGCCGGTCGAGCGATCGCTTGAGCTCCTCGCGTGCCCCTCTGTCGTCGCGCTTTCCCGTCTTGGTCGCGAGAAAGAAAGCTCCCGATTCACGTTTCAACCACGGCGCGATACGCAGCTCCGAGTCGCCATAGCCGGCGGCGGTGTCGATGTGGTTGACACCGTGCTGCAGCAAAACCTCGAGTGTTCGGTCCGCAACCGCCTGCGTCACCGAGCTCAACGCCGCGGCGCCGAAGATGACTCTCGTGCTGGTGTGTCCGGTGCGTCCGAACTCAGCTGTCGGAATCACCATCTCAACTTAGCGTGTTCTCGGGTTGCGGCGCGCGATGGAGGCGAACCGGTATTGTGGGTCGGCGTCACATCACACCACAGGAGGCTGCAGTGGAGTTTTTCAACCTCAAGACGAAGCAGAAAGTCGAAATTCCCGACAACGAGCTCAAGAAGCGACGCAGCGTGCGGACGACTAGCGGGGGCAAGCGACAGGAGCGCTACGCGGTCATCGCGCAGGTGCACGACGGCGGCAAGCCGCTCCAGCTGTTCAAGTTCGTCAACAAAGAGACGTTCGACGGCCTGGACGTTCCGGAGGTCAACTAGCCTCCGTCAGCGGCTCGAGACTGAGGAGCGCCCCCGAGTAGGCGGCGAAGTAGACGCGCACCTTGCGCGTGTCGCGTGACAGGTTCTCCGCCTGACGGGAGTCGATGTCGAACTCTTTGTCGCCCACGATCACCTTGTAGTTGAACTGCCCCGGGTACGTGTAGCCGCTGGGCAGAGGTCGGGCGAGGGCGTTGGTCCGGACGCCCTCCTTCCTCAACGTCGGCGCCCCCGTCACGGTGCGCACCTGCCCGACCGTAAAGTCGGCCAGCACGACCGCCGCGCCGAACCCGCCGACGATCGTCATCACCAGACACATCAGAAACAACAGCGCGACGATGAATCCGCCGAAGAACCCGAGATCGTTGAAGGCGGCTCCAAGGTTGGGACCGAGCGCGAGCGTGATCACAAGGCCGATGCCCGTCATGAACAGGAGCGCCGCCTCGCCACGCAGCAGCTTCAGCCGCTGACCCGTCGTGATGTGTCCGGCGCGGTTGGCATCGAGGTCCGACATCAGTCGAAAAGCTGTGCGAGGTCTGGTCGTGTCATGGCCATGGCAAGCGACCTGGCGTCACGCTCTGCGTAATCCTTCAACGAGGGATCCGCGCCATGGTCCAGCAACAGCCGCACCATCTCGGAGCTGCCACCCATCACCGCGCCGTGGATCGGCGCCGCGGCCTGCGCAGATGCGTTGACGTCGGTGCCCGCCTCGATGAGCTTGCCTGCGGTCTCAAGGTGGCCGCCGATGGCCGCGAAGTAGAGAGCGGGCAGATCGTGGATTCCGCGCCCGTTCACGAGCTCTGGATGACGCTCTATCTCCGCAGCCTGTCCCAGGACCAAAGAGGTGAAGAAGTCGACCGGCGCTCCGCGACCGATCAGGTAATCCATGATCGGCCGGTTCCCCATCTGCGTCGCCGCCTGGATCGGGGTCTCGTTCCAGGAGGCATTCGCGTCTACGAGCTCGGGGTTCGCTTCGAGAAGCTCTCTTACACGCGCCAGGTTGCCGTGGGCGTTGCCCACGAGCTCGTCGGCGATCGGCTGCTTGACCGGGGCCTCAGGCACCGTCGAGGAGTGGGATCACCGCCGCCGCCAGCTGAGTCATCACCGCTGCCGGTGATGGCGACCATTTGGGCATCAATGGCACGTTCACAAGAGCTAGATGTGACCATTCGTGCCCGAATGGCAGGGTCCATGTATTCGTCTGCAAAATCCATACCCCGCTGGTGATGGTGCGCCTGGCAGGAATCGAACCTGCTGCCTTTCGGTCCGGAGCCGAACGCTCTGTCCGGTGAGCTACAGGCGCGATAGGTCT
>Ga0134128_10007265_pt1 | contig 13383 bp, 9 predicted proteins | sample KB31754_FD_96462 | JGI IMG/M metagenome (GOLD analysis project Ga0134128, IMG submission 96462) | Terrestrial soil microbial communities with excess Nitrogen fertilizer from Kellogg Biological Station, Michigan, USA - KB3-175-4 | ecosystem: Environmental > Terrestrial > Soil > Unclassified ... | reverse complement strand
TGAGGAGCAAGCTGTAAACCCTGTAGGCTCCCTTTCCGAAAAGCTCATCCAGTCGAAACCGGCGTTCTCTCGTAATGTGAAGGAGGCGACTGAGTATGAAAAGAAAGAATGGCGCGTGGAGTGTGATTGTCGTTCTACTTGGCGTTGGACCTTTTTTCTCCAATGTAAACGCTCAAGTCCCCGCTCCCATACCCCAGCTTGCCACAAGTGGGGGAGTTCCGGTCTCGGGACCAACGACCATAACCCTGAAAAATCTGCCGACTAATCTCGGCATGGTGGATACAAGCTGGTGGAACTACACAAGCGGCGTTGCTTGGGACAGTGAGTCAGATCCTGGATTCACGACTTACGGACAGCCGTCCGAATATTACATCGAGGCGAGCACGAATGGCACGACCTGGGTCCAGCTTGCTCACATTACGGGCGAGCACTATACCGGCAGGCAATTCGCTTTTAACTTCACAGGTGCGGGATATACGCAAGTCAGAATGCGCATTGTAAGCATTGCAGGGTCGCACGCCGGTTATGACACCTTCTCAATCAACGGCGCAGCGCAAGGGACATCGACCGCCGACACGTTCCTCCTCCTCGGCGACTCGATCACCGCAAACTGCTGGGCTGCCGCCAATAACACAGGGCCTATCGAGCAGTTTGGGACCCAGATCGAAGCCGCTCTCCCAAACCGTTTCCCCGTCATGACGATCGGCGGTCAATCCGGATGGCTCACCTCAACGGCGCTCAGCACTTCAACCTATGGCATCCCGAATATAGGGGAGTTCCTGAACGATATGCCTGCGGTCGAATATGTCGGTTTGAGCCTGGGAACGAATGACGCGAACGGAGATGTTTCTTCAGCGACCTATTACAGCAACATGCAAACCTTGGTGCAGGATATCCTGGCCGCAGGGAAGATCCCCATTATCCCCACGATCGTCGCATCTCCTTCTGGCGCCGTCCAGGCGAATGCTCCTGGCATGAATGCGGCTATTGCTCAGCTTGAGAGCCAGTATCCGCAGATCATCCCCGGCCCTGATCTCTGGAGCCTTTTCTACGGACACTCCATTGCGGATGGATGGTTTAGCGATAGCCTCCATCCTTCGCTTTCGACAGGATGCGATGCGTTCCAGAAAGCCTGGACGAATACGATGCTGTCAGAGATTTACGACGTGAATACTTCGAGTGCGCCTCCGAGCGTTCCTACCGGTCTTGCCGCGAGCGCTACGACGAGCACCCAAGTGAACCTAACCTGGAGTCCGAGCACTGACCTTAACTACCCGGTCTCATCGCTTACCTACACTCTCTACCGCAATGGCGCCGTCGTTACCACGACAGCTGCCGGAGTCACGTCATATTCAGATAGCGGCCTGGCGGCCAATACCACTTACACCTACACGGTTTCCGCGTCTGATCCCTCAGGAAACACTTCCGCGCCATCCACGGCCGTGAATGTTACGACGCCAGTCGGAGGAGGTATTGGAGGCGGAACACCGCCAGTCCGTCGTGGAGGATGCGCGGCCGAAACGAACAGGCTTCCTGCGAAATGCACTATCTCTGGGGTTCAAAGTGGAGACGAAATCGTTGTCGGTTTTCTCACCGAATATGGAGCATCGAATGCAACCATTTCTTTTTCCGATAACTGTGGAGGAACGTATACGGTGCTCAATCAGCACGCTATTCAGGCCGGAGGAGCGGGAGTTGTCGTCGAGGGCCAAGGGTATGGCGTGGGCGGTGCAGGAATCTGCACTATTTCGGGAACAAGCACATCGGGAGGAGGTCCCGGCGAGATTGTTGCGGACGATATCACAGCGGGGACGCTTGATACGTACGGCTGGCTTCCCGACGTTCCGACGACCGCAAATGGAGCAACCAGTTTCGGCCTCAATGTAAATGGCGCGGATTATATCTTCTCCTGGGCCACAGATGTATTTGGAAAAGGCGGAAACTTGAAAGTTGCATCTCCTTTCTCGATTAAGAATTACAACCTCAACTTCCCGATCTATGATGCAGATGCGACGACCACTGGCACCGGAACAGTTGCTTCAACTTGGACGTTCTTTTCAAACAGCTCTGGAACCATTGGGGCGATTGCATTCTCAGGTTCCGGCACGCCGCCTCCCGCGCCGGTAATCACGAGCCCGCTTACCACCTCCGGCACTGTTGGTTCGGCTTTCTCCTATCAAATTGGCGCGACAGAAAATCCTACCAGCTATGGAGCGACGAATCTTCCTGCTGGCCTTTCGATAACCGCTGCGACGGGTCTTATCTCAGGAACTCCCACCGCAGCCGGTAATGTAAGCTCAACCATATTCGCAACGAATAGCGGCGGTACGGGGAGTGCGACGCTGGCAATTACGATTGCACCGCCTCCCGCGCCGGTAATCACGAGCCCGCTTACCGCTTCCGGCACTGTTGGTTCGGCTTTCTCCTATCAAATTGGCGCGACGGGAAATCCTACCAGCTATGGAGCGACGAATCTTCCTGCTGGCCTTTCGATAACCGCTGCGACGGGTCTTATCTCAGGAAATCCGACCGCAGCCGGTAATGTAAGCTCAACCATCTCCGCAACGAATCGCGGCGGCACGGGGAGTGCGACGCTGGCAATTACGATTGCGCAAGCAGCTCCTCCTCCAGATAATACGTCACCTACCGTTCCTAGCGGTCTTTCAGCTACCGCCGTGTCCTCTTCGCAGGTCAATCTTTCCTGGGCCGCGAGCACCGATTCCGACAATACTGCTTCGCAGATCACCTACACTCTCTACCGCTATGGAGCCGTCGTCACCACGACAGCCGCCGGAGTAACGTCGTATTCAGATAGCGGCCTGACGGCTAACACCAGTTACACCTACACGGTTTCCGCATCTGATCCCGCAGGAAACACTTCCGCGCCATCCGCGGCCGTGAATGTTACGACGCTGGCCTCGAGCGGAAATACGCCTCAGCGCGTGAGAGGGTGTTCCGGAGAAGCTGGAGCCGCGAAGGTTTCTTGTACGCTTACGGGCGTTACAGCGGGAGACATCATTATCGTCGGCGCCGCTTCGCTCGAAGCGGGAACGAGCCCGCTTGCATTCTCCGACAACTGCGGAGGGAGGTATACGGTGCTTGATACGAGCAACAGCTCGAGCGATGCCGCCGCGCAGGGCTATGCCACGGGAAGTTCTGGAACCTGCGCTATCACGGCGCAAACTTCGGGAGGTTGGGCGACGACATTGGTTGTGGAAGAAATAACGCCAAGTGCGGTTGATGTGCATGGATGGAATCAGAATTTCAACGTGAGCGCGGGGAAAACCGCTTTCGCAGCTATTACGACTTCCTCAAATGATTACGTGTTCTCGTGGGCCGTTGACGAAGCGGGGGACGGCGGGTCCCATATGACCGTTTCAACTCCTTTCGTCGTGCACGATTTCAACAATGTTTTTCCGATTGTAGACGCAGATACGACTCAATCGGCAGGCGGCAGCATCACGGCTACGTGGAAATTCAACGCAACCACATCACATGCCGCGATTGGAATGATGGGATTCCACTGAGCCGCACCTTCAGTCCAATTCGCCTAAATCAGGGCACTCACGGTCCTGTTTTTTGACCGTCGCATGACTGGACATCGATTCCAATTAGGCGATGCTCATGGCAAGGGCAAGGGTGGCGTGCGGCCTGCCCCACGCCATGCGGAACTCGCTGTCAATCTCGCGGGCAGCATCGCTCTCTTCCTTGTCGAAACAACAAAGAAATGATGCGGAAGGCGTGACCGTCTATAAAATCGACTACAGTGGGATTTTCGGCGATATCGGAAGAGGCTGTACGTTATTGATTGTAATGGTCGGGGAGAGAGGATTTGAACCTCCGACCCCCTGGTCCCGAACCAGGTGCTCTACCAGGCTGAGCCACTCCCCGACATCATTTGCAGAATGCGCCCGCGGACCTGGCCTGGTGTGTTGCAGCCCACTGGATGCGCTTGGATCAAGTGTAACAGATAGTTGGAGCCCTGCTGGAGCGCGCGGAGGAGCGCGCGGCACGTGCGATCAGAGGGCCGAACTCGATCCATTTAATGGTTCGAGTTCGCTCCGGTCGCGGCTCCGACGAGCACCGCGATTCGCACTTCGATTGACGCTTCTTCTGCGATCCGATCCTGGAGCTAGACGGTCCACTCGGGTTCCGCATCTGAGTGAGGGAATGAAGGGCGGTCCGCCGCCCTCAGGGCTACTTGTGGAACGGGTTTTCTGCCCCGGGCCCGCGAAAGGATATCGACATGGCGAAACAACCGGAGAGCCGCAACACTGATTTCACCCACAGCTCGGTCCAGGGCGGCCGCGACGACGCGCGGCGAGATGATATTGGCGGTCCCGATGCGCTCGATCGCCCGGCCAAAGGGACCGGCGCTGAGCAGCCCAAGGCTGTTCGCGGGGAAGCCGCACGCGAGACGGCACGCCTCAACGCTCAAACCGAAGAAGAGGTGGATGCGCTGCGAGTCAACCTGGTGCAGGACGATGACAACATGCAAAACACGCGGTATGGAACGGGCAAGATTGTCGACGAGGTCACGCGGGATCACATGGCCGGTATGACCGAAGTGGGCAGGGAACTGGACGACAAAGGCGTGAATAGCGTAGTTCCCGGGCGCGACAATACCAGTTCCGTTCTGCGCAGGCGTCATCCCGATACGGGCGTCGCGCGCGCTCAGGACGTGGTGGAAGGAAACCTTGAGGAGCCTCGCGACGAAGGGCGGATGGACCGGAAGGTGGACGAAGGCACCGCGGCGTAAGTCCGGCACCAGGTATGCCGATTGAAGACGCCGGGCACAGCTCGCGAAGGCGAGCAGGAGCTAAATCAAGATTTAAAATCAGCAGCTTAGCGGCCCGGCTGGAGCCGTGCCCTTGTTACAAAACTCTGCTCGACATTGTCAGCAAGTGCTGTATGTCGTTGGGTCGTCTGACTTGTCTTGCTGAGCTGCCGGCCGCTTTTCTTGTCCGACAGCTTTACTGGGCTGCCCCGCTTCTCTCGTCCGACAGCCTGTCTGGGGCTATGGGCTGCCATTCTCGTCAGACTGTCTGGTTGGACTGCGGGTCTACTTCTTTTCGTCGGGGGCGGGCGGGATGGCGCCGGGGAAGATTCCTTCGAGCGGCTCGCGACGTTTCTGTTCCGCTTCGGGATCGGGCAACGGCTTGCGCGGCATCATCTGGTCGCGCTCGGCCGCGTTGTAAAGGAAGATGGCCTCGACCGTGGCAATCTGCTTGAGATCGGAGGGCTGCAACCGCTCATAGACATCCTGGTTCGAGTGGTGGGTGCGGGTTTCGTAGTCGAGGGGGTCTTGAATGAACTGGAATCCTGGAATGCCGACTGCGTCGAAGCTGAGGTGGTCGGTGCCGCCGGTGTTGCGATTGGTAACGGTGGTGACGCCGAGGTCCTTGAGCGGGGCAATCCACTGGGCGAAGATGGGAGCAATCGCAGCGTTGCCCTGGGTGTAGATGCCGCGGATTTTGCCGCTTCCGTTATCCACGTTGAAGTAGGCGGAGATGAGCTTTTGCTCCGGCTTGACTTCGAGGGGTCCTGCAGCGCGGCGCATGAACTCAGGCAACTGCATCTGGTCTGGGGCGGTGGAGGTTTTGGCCTCGCCAAAGTGCTGGCGCACGTAGCCCTTTGAACCGAAGAGGCCCTCCTCTTCGCCGGTCCACAGAGCAATGCGGATGGTGCGGCGGGGCTTGACGTCGAGGCTCTCGAGGATGCGCACGGCTTCCATGGCGACGATGGTGCCGGCGCCGTTGTCGGTGGCTCCGGTGCCGGCGATCCAGCTATCGAGATGGCCGCCGACCATCACGACCTGATCTTTCAGTTTGGGGTCGGTGCCGGGGATTTCCGCTACGGTGTCAAACCCGTGCTCGTGATCGCCGGTGAATTTGGTTTCGACATCGACTTCCACGGTGCAGGGCGCGTGCGCCTGGGTGAGGCGATAGAGACGCCCGTAACTCTCGATGGCGGCGACGACGACGGGCACTTTCACGCGCTTGTCTGCGAGGTAAGGAGTGCGGCCGAGCGCGGCGCCATTGTCGTCAAAGAAGGTGCCGCCAGAACCGCCGCCGTTTTTGGCGTCGCGGCTGGGCAGGATTACGGCTGCCACCTTCTCGTCGGCAAAGAACTGCGCCACTTCGTCGATCATGTGCATGCGGTGCATGTAGGCCTTGATGCGAGCCTGCATTTCAGGGGAGAGGCCGCCGGAGCGGTCATTGACGGGGTATTCGGCGAGTTCGTCGAGGTCCTTATCGGTGTAGCGCTCGAACAAAGCCTTGTCGACCGGCGGCACGTCGCGCATGGGTCCGAACAGCACGATTTTGCCGCTGAGCTTGCCCTTGTACTTGTCGAAATCCTTTTCGTCCTGGATTTCGACGTGGACCACTTCGCCGGTTACCGGTCCGCTGGTGGAAGGAGACCAGGGCGTCGCCTGGACGATCAGCACAGCGGTGTCGGGCGTGACCATGCGAGCCCAGGTGTTGAGTTGCTGCCAGCCGAGGCAGAACTCGCACCAATCCTCGAGGTGCGCGTTTTGCAAGCCGATTTTCGTCAGCGTGTCGCGCGTCCACTCGTTAGCTTTTTTGGCATTGGGGGAGCCGGTGAGGCGGGGCCCGATGCCGTCCATGAGAGCGGTTGCGAATTCCATTACGTGGGAGTGGTTGAGCCCTTCTTCGCGAATGCGCTGGTACATGGCGAGATCGAGGTTCTCAGTTGCCGGCTGCACTTCCGCGTAGGGGTCGGCCGCGGTTTGCGTTGCGGGCGCGGCTTTTTTGTCGGCCGCGTAAAGGCTGAGGGCGGTGCAGAGAGCGGCGGCGGCAAGGATTTGCAAGGGGCGATGCATCATGGAGTTTCTGCTCCGGGGAACTGGGATGTTGAATCTGCAGGAGCATTGTAGGCCATGACGCGGGGACGCTGCCCATGAAAGAGAGCGGCGGAGCGATGAAGATGGGGTGACGTGCATTGTGGTGCTGCGGAAGGTGTAAAGGCAACTGCGGGTCCCTCCGTCCGCTGAATATCACCCCACGGACGAGGACCTGTCCGTGGGGACCCCGATCGAAAACGCGCGAACTGTCGGGATGACACCTCTGGAGGGGGAAGAGAGAGCGCGCGAAGTGTCGGGACGACACTTCATTTATGTGTCAAGCGGCTCGATTGACGGCGCGGCCCTTCTGGCCAGCTTTGCTTGCGTTGTTTTGAGGCTAGTCGCTGTGGTCGGAGCCTTTGTCGAAGTTGGCGGGCAGATCGAGGCTCACCAGTGCAAACCGTGTCTGGCCGTTCTCAGGGTGCTCGAAGCCGATAATATGCTGGTGGCGGGACGAACCGGCCTTCAACTGCAGGCCTTGGCCGTGGGCGTAATCTTTGTTGTCGAACTTGAAATTCTGATGGTGGCCTTCATCGGCGCAGGTCAGCCCCTCGGCTGTCACGGTCGGAGTTCCCACCGGGGAACTGTCCTGGCACGTGAGCACCTCGCCAAAGCGGCCCAACGATTTCTTATAAAACGCCAGCACTTTGTCCTGCGGGTCAGTGGTCTCGTAGCTGACGGCTCTCACGTGAAGCTGCCACTCGCCAAAGCCCATGTGCACATCTGCCGATTTGTGCTTGTCGTCGCCTTGCACCTGTTGCGCGCCAGGGTAGACGGGAAGCCCCAGGTCGGCGGCGGAAATCTGATCCGTGTTTACGTGCACGCCGCCAAACGGTGTATCCACCTGGACGGTTTTTTCCTGCCCGTTGGCGTCTTTGTCGACCCGCACCCGGCAACCTGCAATGCTGGCGGCGGTAGCAAGACTCGCGACGGCAATCACGAACGTTTTCATCTTCATCCCAATGGCCCTCTGCTCAAAGTACGCCGAGACGGCCCGATTGGTTCCAAGGCGGATCCGCCGGGAGGCGCCTTCGAGCCCTAGTGAGCGTGGTCGTCGTGTCCGTCTTCTTTGCTGCTGGTGGCAAACAGAATGCAGGCCGTGAACACCGCAACTATGAAGGTTACAACGACATACGGGGAAGTAATGTCCATCGCCAAGCTCCTTGTGAACTAGAGTAGCAGCCTGCGGGCGCCGCAGACCAGACTAACTTCGGGCTCGGCGAGCGGCCGCGATTGCCTGGGCCGTTGTGGGGTGTGGGGTGCCGCTCTGATATGGTGAACTCGCCGTTTCTCTTCCAGTTCTGCTGCCGAGGTGTTTGATGAAGGCCGTCTTCGCTGCCATTTTGCTCGCAACCGCCGCCACGCTGGCTGCAACCGCTGGCGCTCAGGGGGCGCAATCCACGCCCAAGCCGACCACTGCCGATGAAGCTCCGAAGCGCGATACCAGTTACATTGACGCGCAGGGAACTGCGCACGTGACGCGGGTGATTCCCGTGCCGGAAGATCTCAGCGCGGAAGCGCGGCGATCGCTCAGCCGAGCCGAGCCCGATCAGGGACCGCCGCAGTCGTTGGCGGAGCGGCGCAAGGGGACGGATGCCTATACCGCGCGGGCGCGGGTGGAGTGGTCGAAGATGTGCCCCAACACGCTGACGAACCAGACCATGGCCGGAGTGCCCGTACATGTGGTTGTCCCCGACGGCATGCCGAAGGAGAACGACGACAAGGTGCTGCTCAATTTGCACGGCGGCGGGTTCAACTCCGATTCGGGTTCCTACACGGAGTCGATTCCGATTGCGAGCTACGCGAAGATGAAGGTGGTGGCGGTGCTTTACCGGCTGGCGCCCGAGTACCCGTTTCCGGCGGCGGTGGACGATTCGATTGCGGTTTATAAGGAACTGCTGAAGACATTCAAGCCGGAACATATCGTGATCTATGGGACGTCGGCGGGCGCGATTCTTACGGGTGAGGTGGCGGTGCGGATCAAGCAGCTTGGATTGCCGCAGCCGGCAGCGCTCGGCATCTTCAGCGGCATGGGGGACTTTGCGCGCGACGGCGACTCGATCGCGATGTACGCTCTGCGCGGGCTCTCGGGTCATCTGGATCCTCCCGAGACGGGCCCGCACGATCCCGAATACGTGGGGTCCACCGATGCGAAGGACCCTGTGCTGTCGCCGGTCTATGCCGATTTGCATGGGCTGCCGCCGACGTTGTTTGTGACGAGCGGCCGCGACCTGCTGCTGAGCGGCACGGCGAACCTGCACCGCGCATTTCTGCATGCCGGGGTGGATGCACGGCTGGTGTTGTTCGACGCGCTGCCGCATGCCTTCTGGTATGACCCGAACATGCCGGAAGCGCTCGAGGCTAATCACATGATGGCGGATTTTTTTGTGAAGGAGCTGAATAAGTCAGGACGTTCGGAATAGAAGGGGATTTCCGTGCGGCTACTTGTCCGCGACTTTCACTTCGTGCCCGCTGGCCATGCGGGTCCAGTGCACCTGGTCGGTGGAGTACTCCTGGCGAAACTCGATGGTCTTATCGGACGACCACACGTTTACGACGCGAAAGTATGTCGTTTTGCCGGCCTCGGTCTGCTCCCAGGGGAAGGTCCAGGTGTTGCCGTCGAGGTGCACTTTGCCGGAGCCGGGGTTTCCGCCGTCGGCGGGAATCTGGTAGCTGGTGCAGTCGTGCGCGTCGCGGCAGGTGAAGACGAGGAGGATCTTTGGATCGCCATTCACGATCTGGCGGCAGGCGAGGTAGGAGCCGCTCTTCCAGCAGTCGTTGACAAGGGTGGCTTCCTCGTGGCCGGCCTTGCTGTAGGGAGTGTCGAGGTGATCCATCGTGGTTTTCCATGTGCCGGCGTAGGCCCAGATGGCATCGACGCCCGTGGCGGGATGGGTGGTCTGGGCTGCCGCGCTGGATGAGAGTGAGATGGCAAGGGCTGCTGAGAGCAAGATGGATGCGCCTGATTTCATGTGACCGCCTCGTTGGGAGTGGGTCGAGGGTAAAGACTGAGGGTATTGGATGGCAATGGAATTCGGGGGTGGGTTCCCTCCCAATCACCTGTGACCGCCGGCACATCCAAACCGCGCACCCGGCGACATAATCAATCATTCGCCATGCTGTGCCCGGCCAATCCCGCACGCCCCACGCGCGACTCCTTCCACCAACTCCGCAATCAAATGCTAACCACAAAATTAATACAAAAAAATCCGGACGTCATAAATAAACCATTTGATATCATCAATATCGATCTAGATTTTTCAATAACTTACACCAAAATATAGCTCTTCCGATCTTCGCTTTATAGGGAACAAACAGCGTAAATTTAGCGAACGACTGCAACCCCGTCCAAACAGGTCCCATACGGTCCAGAATTACTGAACAGTAAACAGCTGGCGAGGTGGTGGGAACAGCGGTTCCTTCGACTTCGCTGCGCTACGCTCAGGATGACAAGTCTCTTGTACGCCGGATGTCAGAAGCAGAAGCCGGGCATCTTGCGATGCCCGGCTTTGTGTTGGTGCCGATACGTGCGGGTGGGTGGGGTTACCAAACGCGGCACATGTTCTCGGGCTGCATGGTCTGGCCCTGCTTGCAGTCGAATGCCTGGCCGAACTCGGACATGTTGCGCACCACTCCATTGACGCGGAACTGCTGAGGCGAGTGTGGGTCTGTCTGCACCTGCATGCGCGCGCGCTGCGGGCGCAGGTGGCCGCACCAGTTCTGTCCGAAGGCGATGAAGAACTGCTGGGTGGGTGTGTAGCCGTCCGCCTGCTTTTTGTTCACGTCGATGTTTTTGCGTTTCGCATCGGCGAGGAAGGCCATGTACGCCAGGCGCAGGCCGCCGTTGTCAGCGGTGTTTTCGCCGAGCGTGAGTTTACCGTTAACGTGCACGTCGCCGGGGACCGTGAACTGGTTGTACTCATTGACTTCGCAGTCGGTCTTTTGCTCGAACTTCTTCGCGTCGTCGGCGGTCCACCAGTCCTTGAGGTTGCCCTGGGCGTCGAATTGGCGGCCCTCGTCGTCGAAGCCGTGGGTGAGCTCATGGCCGACAACGGCGCCGATGTGGCCGTAGTTTTCGGCGTCAGTGGCATGAGGATCGTAGAAGGGCGGCTGCAGAATGCCGGCCGGGAAGTTGATGTCGTTCATGCTCGGGTTGTAATACGCGTTGACCGTGGGCGGGCTCATGCCGAACTCGCCCTTGTCGACCGGCTTGCCGATCTTGTTCAACTGGCGATGGCTCTCGAAGTCCATCGCGCGTTCGGCGTTGCCCAGGGCGTCATCGCGCACGATCTTCAGGCTCGAGTAGTCGCGCCACTTGTCGGGATAGCCAATTTTGTTGGCGATGGCGTGGAGCTTGTCTTTGGCCTTGGCCTTGGTGTCAGCGCTCATCCAATCGAGGGAGTCAAGGTCCTTGTCCATGGCATCTTCAATGTCGCGCACCATCTGGCGCGTGGCGGCCTTGCTCGAAGGGGGGAAGGCATCCTTGACGTATACCTGGCCGAGCGCTTCGCCGAGCGCGCCGTCGGTTGCGGCCACGCAGCGCTTCCAGCGCGGCTGCTGCACCTGTTGGCCGCTCAGGACCTTGCCGTAGAAGTCGAAGTGCTCCTCGTCGATTTTCGCAGGAAGGGCGGTGCTCGGCGTGGAGTTGATCAACGTCCATTTCAGGTAGGTCTTGATGGTGTCGAGATCCGTGGAGTCGATCAGCGAGTTCAAGGCCTTGAAGAACGGCGGATAGGTGACGTTGAGTTGCTCGACGGGCGGTGTACCCGCATCCTGGAAGAACTCATCCCAGTTGATTGCCGGCGCCAGTGTCTTCAGTTCCGAGACCGGCATCATGTGATAGACGTTCTGCGGGTTACGCTCCGAGGTGATATCAAGCGAGTTTTTCGCCAGCGTGGTCTCGAGGTCCATCACTTTTTTCGCGTCTTCGGCGGCCTGGGCATCGGGCTCGCCGAGGAGCTTGAAGGTGTCGGTGATGTGCTGCACGTACTGGTCACGAAGTTTTTGGTCGGCGGCGCCGGTGCGCAGGTAGTAGTCCTTTTCCGGCAGGCCGAGTCCACCCTGGTCCACGGCGGCAATCTGCTTGGTGGCATCGGCGAAATCCTGCTGCTCGCCGAAGCCCAGGAAGGCGTTCACGTTGGTCAACTGGAAGTGCGCGAGCAGCGGGGCGAGCTGGTCTTTGTTCTTGAGCGCGGCGATTTTGTCGAACTCGGGCTGGAGGCCCTTGAGTCCTTCGCGGTCGATTGCCGCTGTATCCATGCACGAGGCGAAGTAGTCGCCGATCTTTTGCTCATTGGGGGTTCGGTTTGCTCCGCCGGCGGCCGCTTTTTCGAGGATGGAGCGGAGGATGCCCTGGTTGTAGTCGTAGAGCATGGTCATGCTGCCGAATCCGGAGCGGTCTGCCGGAATGGGATGCAGCTTGCTGAAGTTGCCGCACGCGTACTCAAAGAAATTCGCGCATGGGTCGGCGCTCTTATCGAGGAAGGATGTGTCGAGTCCGGGGAGGCGCTGCGGAGTTGCGTCCGATGCGCTTGAAGATTGCGCATGGCCGACGGACATGCCAGCCGCCAGTGCCACTGCGGCCAAAGTCATTTCGATTTTCATGAAGTCTGCTCCATTTTGCAGGAAGGTTGGCGCTTTCCGGCTGTTGCGGTCCAGGTCCCTCCGCAGGGTCCGGCGAGAGGGCGCCGCTTCTCTCCAAAAGCCATCCGCAATTGTACATGCCTCGCTGCTGAACCTGGCGACCGCCCGGCGCAGAGCCCGCGGTCTGCGTGGATTGCCTTCGTGATCGCCTGGAACATGGCATTATGCGGCATGGTTTCGGAGGGCTCGCCAATGCTAGACAGATGCGAGTGGGTAGACTATACATACCAATTGTCCCGTCCTGAAGTTCGTCATTTTGCAAAGTCAGGCACATTCCACCGCAACTAACTCGCGAGCTCTGAGTTTCTTACTGCAATGAGAAGGAGATGCAAACCGTGACACGAAACTGGTTTGTTGTACCGGTTGCCATTCTAGTGCTGGGAATTTCCGGCGCAACACTTCACGCTCTGCCGGCCGCTCCTGACCCGGGGGCTTACGGACAGCAGAACGGCTGGGAGGTTCCGCCGCAGGAGTTCAACGAGGTTCAGCGCCGCGGATACCACGACGGAGTGCAAGGCGCGCGCAAGGATTATGGCAATGGGCGCCGACCGAATGTGAACAATCGCGAGGAATACCGCGATCCAGACGACATGCCGCGTGAAATCCCTCGGGATATGCGCGAGGTTTATCGGCAGGCGTTTCGGCGCGGTTATAGCGTGGCAGCGCGGAATCTGTGGGGAGGAATGGCGCCGGCTCCTCCGGCTCCTCCTCCGCCGCCGCAGGTGAGTATGGACTTCCAGTGGGGCATGCGTGGACTGGGCTCGGAGATCGCGCGCCAGGGGTTCAGGGATGGAGCGCAGGAAGCCCGCACAGACTACCAGTTCCATCGTCCCGCCGATCCCGACGACGGCCCTCGTTATCGCAATCCCCCGGTT
>Ga0134128_10007261_pt1 | contig 13385 bp, 8 predicted proteins | sample KB31754_FD_96462 | JGI IMG/M metagenome (GOLD analysis project Ga0134128, IMG submission 96462) | Terrestrial soil microbial communities with excess Nitrogen fertilizer from Kellogg Biological Station, Michigan, USA - KB3-175-4 | ecosystem: Environmental > Terrestrial > Soil > Unclassified ... | reverse complement strand
GAGAGGTGTTGGGAAAGCCGGCCGACGCAGCCGACGCGATCCGAATGCTCAAGGGGTTGGCCGGGAGGGACCACCGCGTGTTGACTGGAATCTGTTTGCGCCGAGGCGAGCGAACTGTCGCGGATGTTGCGGAAACTCGTGTATGGTTTGACGCTCTGACCGAGGCCGAGATCCAGGAATACGTGCATTCGGGCGAGCCGATGGATAAAGCCGGCGCCTACGGGATTCAGGGGCAAGCTTCGCGATTCGTTACGAGGATCGACGGTTGTTATCACAACGTCGTCGGATTGCCCGTCTCACTCGTCTACCACTATTTGAAAACGGTATGAAGCAATGCCTTTTGGCGCTGGCCCTGTTCGCCGCCGCCGGCGCGGGGTTTCCGGCTCAGGCGCCCGGAGGCAACTGGAAAGACCAGGGCGTTCTATATCTCAAACACACGCTGAACGCGCGGCTGCACCCGGTTCCCGTGCCGGCGGTCCGGATCACGGGAGGACTTTGGGCGGCGCGGCGGCGCGCCACCGTAGAGCATGCCCTTCCTACTTTGTTCGCGCTGCTGCAAGAGCATGGGGCCATCGACAATTTCGTCAAAGCAGCCTCGAAGAAACCGGCGGCGCATCACGAACGTCCGGGCAGCGATGCCGATGTCTACATGTGGATGGAAGCGGCGGCTTGGGCGATCGGCTCGGCCGATACGCCAACCGTGGATAAAGACAAGCTGCAGTTGTCGATGGATTTGCTCATCGCGGACGTTGCGGCCGCCCAGGATGCGAGCGGATATCTCGATACCTACTTTGCAGGGGACCGGGCTCACCTTCGCTTCACCGATCCTCTTCATTCGCGAGAGGACTATTGCCTGGCTCACCTGCTTCAGGCAGGAATTGCCTATTACCGCGCGACGGGGCGCCGGGAACTTCTCGACATCGGGATCAAATTCGCAAATAACCTGGTTACGAACTTCGGGCCCGCCGGCCGGCCCTTTGTCACCGGCTATCCGGGACTGGAAATGGCCTTGGTCGAACTATATCGGACAACCGGCGAGACAAAATATCTCGATTTCGCCCGTTATCTGCTGGGCGGCGGTGGCCGGGATCGTCTGCATCTGAAGGATTCGGATGTTCGCGCCATCTTCAGCGGTAAGCCCTTCCCCAGCCGCACGGAGTTCGAAGGCCATGTGCTGCGGGCGCTGAATGCCGCCGCGGGCGCGACAGACTATTTCACCGAGTCGGGCGATCCAGCATATAAGCGGGCAATTGACTTATTGTGGACCGACCTAACGGCGCGCAGGATGACCATCACCGGCGGAGTGGGCACGCGAGGCAATTCCGACACAATTGAGGCGCCGTACGAATTCACGACCGGCGGCGCCTATGCGGATCCGTGCGCCTCGATGGCGAACGTGCTGTGGAACTTCCGCCTGCTCGCGTTGACAGGCGATGCACGTTTTGGCGACGTGGTGGAACGCGCGCTCTACAACGGCGTCAATGCCGGCATGTCGCTCAACGGAAATCTGCTTTGCTATCGGCCTTCGACTGCCGCCGGGGCGGAAAAAATGCGAAACGCCTTCTTCGAATCCGACTGCTGCCCACCGGACATCATGGCCCTCGTGGAAGCTCTTCCGGGATATTTCTATTCCACGGGGCGAGACGGTCTTTACGTCAATCTGTACAACGATTCAGAACTGGACTGGCATCTGGACGATGGCGCCCCTCTCAGAGTGGTGCAGACCACCGATTACCCCTGGAGCGGAGAAATCAAGCTGGCTCTCTATCCCGCGAAGGCGTCGCAATTCACGATTCGGCTGCGTTGGCCATCCTGGGCCTCTACCGCCGACGTGCTGATCAATGGAAATCGTGTCACGGGCGATTTCAAACGCGGCGAGTACATTCCGCTCACGCGAACTTGGGAGCGAGGCGATGTAATTGCGCTGAATCTGCCCGTGCAGACCGTGGCGATGCGGGCGAATCCGCTGGCGACAGATCTTTATGGCAGGGTCGCGTTGGAGCGGGGCCCACTCGTGTACGCCCTGGAGCAAATTGACCAGGGGAATAATTCTTTGCCGGACATTTTTCTGCGGCCGGCGGTGACCGGCACGGCAGAGTTCCGCAAAGAAATGCTTGGTGGAATTACCGTGCTGAAGCTGCCCGGATTTGTAGCGGAGAAGCCGCTGGCGGGGGATCCTTTGTACGAACCCTGGGGCACCAGCCACGATCATGGCCGGCGGCCCATCACGGTGACGCTGATTCCTTACTTCGCGGCCGGAAATCGTGAGCCGGATGCGATCGAGGTTTGGGCGCCGGCGACCAGCAGGTCGGAAATGCCGCTGGCGACCGCGACGGACTCAGGCGCCGCTCGGCGGGCGGGGGCAGGGCGCTAGATTTTGATGCTGCCGACGCTCCCCGCGGCGTGTACAATCGAGAAGGATTCCCCTGTGAGAATGCTTATAACGGCATGACAATTCCTAGAATTCGCCCAGTCTTTTGGGCATCTGTGCTGTTTTTATTCGCGGTAACCGGTTTAATAAACGCACAAACCCCCAACGGTAACGCCAATGCGTCATCCTCAGAACAGCCCGCTTCCGCCGTGAAGCAACCGCTGACTTCGGCCGCGGGCGCTGCCGTGGACACGACCAGCTATCAGGTCGGGCCACAGGACATTCTGAAGATTTTTGTTTGGCGCGAGCCCGATTTCTCCGGGATGTACACGGTGCATTCGGACGGCAAGATTACGCTGCCGTTGGTGGGCGACCTTCAGGCTGGAGGCTTGACTGCCGAGAAGATTCAGGAAGACGTGACGGCAGCGCTGGGAAAGCTGATTGTCAAGCCGAACGTCACGGTGACCGTTCAGCAGGTCCTGAGCAAGAAATACTATATGGACGGCCTGATCGGACGTCCCGGCGAGTATCCGCTGACGGCGCCGATCACGGTGCTGGAGGCGATCAGCATCGCCGGCGGGATGCAGGATTTCGCAAATAAAAAGAAGATTTATGTCCTACGCGGCACTGAGCGTATCCGCTTCAACTATAACGATGTGATTAAGGGCAAGAACCTCGATCAGAACATTTATTTGAAGCCGGGCGATCACGTCGTTGTGCCCTAGCGCGATTCGGCGACATGCTTGACCGAGCGGCCGTTCCCCGGCGATCTTTCGATTTCGAAGATTACGTCGACGTCTTTCGGCGTAACGTTGGCTGGCTGATCGGCCCGGCTTTTCTGGGGCTTGTCTTGTCCACGGCGGTGGCGTATCTCATGCCGGATACGTACGTGTCCCATGCCATGATCCGTATCGTGCCGCAGCAGGTGCCCGAGAATCTGGTGCAGACCGCCGTCAATCAGCAACTGGCGGACCGCATCAACGCCATGGCGGAAACCATTAAAAGCCGTAATTCGCTGCAGAATGTCATCGCGACCTATGGGCTTTACAAGGATGACCTGAAGCGGGAGCCAATGGACGACGTGGTCGCGGCAATGCGCCGGGAGATCAAGATTATGCCGACCGCCGGCGTCACGAATGTCAATGGCCGTAACCTGCCGGCATTCCAGATCTCCTATTCGTATAGCGACCGGTATCTTGCGCAGCGTGTTTGCGCCGACCTGGTAGGGCGTTTCCTAAGCGAAAACGCAAAAACACGGATTGAATCGGCGATCGCGACGAACGATTTTCTGAACGATGAATTCCAGAAGGCCAAAACCAGTTTGGAAAGCATTGAAACGCAACTAACCGAATTTCGGGTAAAAAACGCCGGCCATCTTCCGGAAGAGATGCAGATGAACCTGGCGCAGATGAATGCCCTCGACAACCGCCTGACCGGCCTGAACGAAGCGCTCAGCCGCGTGTCACAAGAAAAAATGATGCTGGATTCGCAGCTTCAGATTGCGAAGGATCGTCTGGCCGCGATCCGCCATGCGACGCCCGATGCCGCCGTGCGCGATTCCCGCGTCGATGAACTCAACCGGCAGATCGCATCGCTCACAACGCAACTAGCGTCTTTGCATGACCGGTATACCGAAACCTATCCCGATGTCGTAAGCGCCAAAGCGCAACTGGCTCAGGCAACCAGAGAGCGCGACCAGGCGCTCCGGGAAAGCGCCGTCCAAAAGCCGGAGGCGCATGCCGACCCGCTGCCCGTCTCAAAAGCCGGGCTGGATGCCGAGGCGCGCGTCCAGCAGATCCTCACGGCTCTTCGCGCCACCGACATGCAGGCTGCGGAATACGAGAAGGAAATCGCGGCTGCGAATGCCGCGATCAAGCAGTATCAATCGCGTGTCGAAACACTTCCGGTCGGCGAGCGGCAGTACAACGATCTGATTCGCGATCGCGATCTCGCCAAACAGCGGTATGAAGCGCTGGAAATGAAACGAGGCACATCGGCCATTTCCATGGAAATGGAGAATCGCAAACAGGGGGAAATGCTGGAAGTGCTCGATCAGGCATCTTTGCCGGACGCCCCGGCGGCCCCCAAAAGGCAATTCATCATTCCCCTTGGCATCTTTGCCGGCCTGTTCACGGGCTTGATTCTGGTGGCAATTCGCGAGGTGAAGGATACGTCGCTCAAGAGTCTGAAAGACGCCCGGTTGTATACCCAGTTATCGGTTCTGGGCAGCGTGCCGCTTCTCGAGAACGATCTCGTGGTGCAGCGGCGACGGCAGATTGCCTGGGTTGGATGGGCGGCGGGCGTTGTTGTGGGCCTGGCCGTCATGGCCGGCTCCGTGGCGCACTACTACTTGAGCAAGGTTTAACTATGAGCCGCGTTCACGAAGCGCTGCGCAAGGCCGCGCGGCAAAATTCCGAAGCCTCCCCTCAGGCGGAGGACAGAGTTTTCCCGGAGAGATCGTTCGCTGCCATGGTTGCGGATCGGCCGGCGGAATCCATGGAGAATATCATCGCCGGCGCGGTGGTGGTTCCGTTTGCGCCCGCCAGCGAAGCCCTGCTGGTGAACCCGAATCAACCCCACGAAGCGCCCGGCGAGGAGTTCCGAACGCTGCGAACGCGGTTGAATCATCTGCAAACGGTGCAGCCGCTGCGCGCGCTTGTGGTGACGAGCGCGTCGCCGGCGGAGGGGAAATCGTTCACGGCGGCAAATCTCGCGCTCACGCAAGCCCAGCTCGTGGGCAAGCGGATCGTGCTGGCCGATTTCGACTTTCGCCGCCCCACTATCGATAAACTGTTCCGCATTCCGTCCTCTCCCGGCATTACGGACTACTTGCGCGGCCAAGCCTCTCTCGGGCAGGCCATCCGCAGAGTGGAGGGGAGCAACCTTTACATCATGACGGCCGGACAATCGGTGCCGAACCCACTCGAACTGCTGAATCTGAAGGAATGCCGGTCGCTGATGCTTTCGCTGCGGGACGCCTTCGACTGGGTGATCGTCGACAGCCCGCCTCTGCTCTTTGCGGCCGATGGCAATCTGCTGGCGACCATGTGCGATGGCACGATGCTGGTCGTGAGGATCGGATCCACGACCTTCGACGCCGTAGCCCGCGCTTTACAGTCACTCTGCGAAAATAACGTCCTTGGCATTGTGGTCAACGGCGCCCGGCGAGGCGAGCTTTACAGCAAGTACACCTACTATCACGACTACTATTCACCGCGCTCGGAGAGTCCGGAAGATCGGGCCTAAATGCCCGTGCCGCCGCCCGGCGGCGTGCGCGGACTCTCTGTGTATCCTGAAGTCTTTGAGTGAATAAGGGGAGACTTTGTGCACCAATTACGCTGGAATGCGCTCTTACATCAATGGGTAGTCGTCTCCACTCACCGGCAGGAGCGGCCGCAGATGCCGGCGAACTGGTGTCCTTTCTGCCCAGGATCCGGTCACGTTCCTGAAAATTACGATGTCCTCCTGTACCCCAACGACTTTCCCGCCTTCTCTTTCGACACAGAGCCCTTCCACCCTCAACACGACGACCCGTTCGCAACCACCGGCGCGCGCGGAGCTTGTGATGTGGTGCTGTATTCCCCGAACCACACGCTTCCGCCTTCCAAGCTAACGGCCGAGAACTGGCATAAGATTGTGGACCTCTGGACGCGGAGGACAGCGGAGCTTGCCGCGAATCCCGACGTGGCGTTTGTGGCTCCCTTTGAGAACTCGGGCGAAGCTATCGGCGTCACCATGCCCCATCCCCATGGCCAGATTTACGCGATGCCCTTTGTTCCGCCCAATATTCAAACCGAACTCGAATCGTCATCGGCGCATGCCGCCCGGCATGGGGGCGCATGCCTGTTCTGTCATTTGCTGGCCGAAGAACTGCGCCGGAACGAACGCATTGTGGCGCAGAACGATTCGTTTGTAGCGTTTGTTCCTTTTGCCGCGCGCTTTCCAGCGGAGGTAGCGATTTATCCACGGCGTCACGTCGCCAATCTTCCGGAACTGGGCGGCGCCGAGCGGGCGGATCTTGCCGGGATGATCGGCATTATGCGCCGCAAATACGACAACCTGTACGGTTTCCTCCTGCCGCTCATGATGCTGGTCAAACAGGGTCCGTTTAAGAGCGAATCCATCTATCACTTCCACGTGCAATTTCTGCCGTTGCAGCGCAGCGCAACGAAGTTGAAGTATTTGGCTTCGATCGAGAGCGGGTTCGGTACATTTCTCGCCGACACACGGCCGGAAGAGAGAGCCGAGGAACTTCGCAGGGCCGAGCCGATCTCCTGACCGCGGGCATTTCGCTTAATTTTTCAGTTCTTCGCGAATTTCGGCAGCCGCTCGCCGGGCATCGGCAATGGCCCCGGTGGGAAAGCTGATGGCTCCGACTTTTGGATGGCCGCCTCCGCCATATCGCTCGCAAATGCTGGCCAGGTTATGACGCAAGGGCTCGCGCACCCAGGGATTTGAGCCTACCGACACCTTGGTTCGGAAGCTCGATGTCGAGACGGAAACGGTGTAGGCGGAATCGGGAAACAGGTAGTAGGGGATGAACTTGTTGTAGCCTTCGATGCCGTAATCGACGAGATCGAAATAAATCACTCCCTTATCGCACGATCCGGTTTTACGGATAAGGTCGATATTTCTCAGATGAGCGTGGCGCAGGCGGCTGTACTCGGCGTCAATTTCGGGGTCCGCTACGATCGCGCTGAGCGGCTGATGCTGCATGGCCCGGATAATCTTTTCGACGAGCGAGTGTCCTTGCACGCCTTCGATGACCAGCGTCAGTTTCATCGCCGGCTCATGCAGTTCCACGGCGGCCTCGGCGCTTTCGTAGAGAGCGCCATCGACGATATCGGCCCACTTTACAAGATCGTCCAGATCCGGGGCGCTGTAGCCGAAGCGGGTTTCGGCGATATGAGCGATGAATTTCGTGCAGGAGCGAAAGCTCGGATCGAACATTTTGCGCCCGCTCTTGTCGTGGCGGAAATGTTCCGCGTCCTCGGCGCTCAGAAACGCGCTCTGGTGATGGTCGAACCACCACGTCAGATTCGGATGCGTAGCGTACTTAAAATCGACGATGACATTGATGTCGCCGTCGAAAAGCCCGTCTTCGAAGAGTTGATCAGCGCGATGGGCGAGACCCGTATACACGAAGCCCGCGCCCTGGTAGAACTTGCTCTGTAAAAAGCGAGTTACAAACGCCGCTGATGCAGCCCCATCGAAGCAGTGATCATGATGGAGAACCCGCACTCGCATTCAGTGTTAATTTGTGCCCCGAAAACCTTTTAGCTTGCAACAGGTTTGCCGGAATTGCAATAGCGGGTGAGAAATAAATAGCAGATATTCGGAATCGAGGCGTACCATCCGGCTATATCCTTTCCGGATTGCCGCGGAGCCGAACTGCTTCTGGATGTGCATTCGAGAGCCGTATCGCCTCCACCCTAAGCCTTTGAAAGCATTGGGCGGGTTGGCGGGAACGCCGTGTTGCCTGCCGGATGGGGCTGTTCGGATTGCATACCTCCATCAAATCCAGTTATCGTGGAAGTTACCCCTGCAATATCATGCTGAAACCCAAAGAAGAACGATCGGCGGACCTGAACCCCCAGGAAACGTCCGAATGGCTCGAAGCTCTGGAGCAGGTAGTTGACGAACAAGGGCCCGACCGGGCTACCTACCTCCTGCAGACCGTAGCGGAACGCGCCCAGCGATTGGGAGTGAGCACCCCGGCGAAAATCACGACCCCGTATCTCAACACCGTTCCGGTGGAAGAGCAGGTCCCGTATCCGGGGGACCGGGCCCTGGAACGTCGCATCAAGAGTCTGGTTCGCTGGAACGCGGCCGCGATGGTGGCGCGGGCCAATAAATATGACCCCAACATCGGCGGGCACATATCGAGTTACGCATCGCTGGCGACGCTCACCGAAGTCGGCTTCAATCACTTCTTTCGGGCCAGTATTGACGACCAACCCGGGGATTTGGTCTATTTTCAGGGCCACTCCTCGCCGGGGTTTTATTCCCGCGCGTTTCTCGAAGGACGGCTGACTGAAGGTCATTTAAAGAACTTCCGGCATGAGCTGCGAGACACGCCTGGGCTGTCGTCATATCCCCATCCCTGGCTGATGCCGGATTTCTGGCAGTTTCCAACGGTGTCCATGGGGATCGGCCCCATCAACTCCATTTACCAGGCGCGTTTCCTGCGTTATCTCGAGAATCGGGAGATTATTCCGCGCTCGGACCGAAGAGTTTGGGCATTTCTCGGAGATGGCGAGACCGATGAACCGGAATCGCTCGGCGCGCTCACGGTGGCTTCGCGCGAGAAACTGGACAATCTCACGTTCATCGTCAATTGCAATCTCCAGCGGCTCGATGGTCCAGTGCGCGGCAATGGCAGCATTATTCGGGAGTTGGAAGGCGTTTTCCGCGGCGCCGGCTGGAACGTGATCAAGGTTCTTTGGGGCAGCGCCTGGGACGAGTTGTTTGCGCGCGACACCACGGGCGTGCTGCTAAAGCGAATGGAGGAATGCGTTGACGGCGAATACCAGAATTTCAAGGCTCGCGGCGGCGCTTACGTCCGGCGGGAGTTCTTTGGAAAATATCCCGAACTGCTGAAGTTGGTGGAGGACAAGACCGACGATCAGCTTGCGCGGCTTCCTCGCGGCGGTCACGATCCGGTAAAGGTCTATAACGCCTACAAGCGCGCAGTCGAGCACAAGGGCGGCCCGACTGTCATTCTGGCCAAAACCGTCAAGGGCTATGGCCTGGGCGAAGCGGGAGAAGGCAAGAACGCCACGCACCAGCAGAAAAAGTTAAACGAAGAGGAACTGGCCTATCTTGCCAAGCGTTTCGATCTGAACTTCGATACGGACATCGTTCACAACATCCAGTTCGTTAAACCCCCTGACGACGCCCCGGAGATGAAATATCTGAAGAGCCGCCGGGAAGCGCTCGGAGGCTATATGCCCGTTCGCCATCCGAAGAAAATCCAGCTCCAGGCGCCCCCTCTCGAAGTCTTCCACGAATCGTTACAAGGGTCCAAGGGCCGAGAGGCATCGACGACCACGGCATTTGTCGCCATCCTGAAAGCGTTGCTGAAGCAGCCGGATATCAGTAAGTACATTGTCCCGATTATTCCGGACGAGGCGCGCACCTTCGGCATGGATTCGATGTTCCGCGAGCGAGGCATCTATGCTGCGGGTGGCCAGCTTTACAAACCCGTCGATAGTGACATGCTGATGTACTACAAAGAATCTCAGAGCGGGCAAATCCTCGAAGAAGGCATCACCGAAGCCGGCTCTATCGCTTCGTTCACCGCCGCCGGAACGGCGTACGCCAACCTCGGCGTGCCCATGATTCCGTTTTTCATCTATTATTCGATGTTTGGCTTCCAGCGGGTAGGCGATCTGGCCTGGGCGTTTGCCGACTCGCGCGGTAAGGGGTTCATGCTCGGCGGCACTGCAGGCCGGACCACCCTGCTTGGCGAAGGATTGCAGCATCAGGACGGCCATAGTCATGTCCTTGCCAGCACCGTCCCTACAGTCGCCTGTTACGATCCCGCTCACGCTTACGAAATCGCGGTTATCGTTCAAGAAGGCATTCGGAGGATGTATCAGGAAAACGAAGACCTGTTTTACTATCTGACGATTTGCAATGAAAACTACGTTCACCCGCCGATGCCGGAACAAGACATTCGGGAAGGAATTCTGCGCGGTATCTACCCATACAAGCGCGCGGAAGGCGGCCCGGCGCAAATTGTTCTATTCGGCAGCGGTCCCATTTTCAACGAGGCTTTGAAAGCGCAGCAGATTTTGAAGGAGAAGTACGGGGTGGCTGCCGATCTTTGGAACGTCACCAGCTACAACGAATTGCGGCGCGATGCGCTTTCAGTGGAACGATGGAATCGGCTCCACCCGGCCGAAACCCCGAAGAAGCCTTATCTGCTTCAGGCGCTGGGCGAGATCGATATGCCGATTGTCGCCGCCACGGACTACATGAAGGTTGTGCCCGATCAACTGGCGCCATGGCTGCCTGGGCGCCTCACGTCGCTGGGCACAGACGGGTTCGGACGGTCGGATAATCGTGAGCACTTGAGACGTTTCTTTGAAGTGGATGCCGCTTCAATTACAGCCGCCGCGCTGTCGTCGCTGGCCCGGTGGGGTCGGTTCGATGCGCAAAAAGCGCAACAAGCCATCCTCGACCTGGGGTTGGATCCGGAGTCAATCGACCCGGCTCGCCGGTAGCTCCAAAGAGGCTCCGAAACTTGGGCCGGTAGTGGTCGCTAAGCCTTTCCGGCTCAGATTCAGGTGTGCGAGCCACATCGATGACCCGTACATACTTAGCTTAAAAAACACAAAGGCCCCGCCAACCGGAGCCTTTGTCGTATCCAAACTGTTCTTTGCTTTATTCCTGAGCCGATACCTGTTGGTCCGTGTCCCGCCACGCGCTGATCTTGAGCCTACGGCAAACCCAACAAAGATCTTCGGTCTGCTGTGGACCGCTCATCGGCGTGTAGGCTGTGCCGCAAACCGCACAGTGTCTGGCGGCGCGCACCGGCTTATCTGTCTCCACCGATTTCTTAGCCAGCTCCAGTAAACTCTCGGGAATGATTGGCGGTGAATTCGGCTGGTTCTTCTTTCGCATAGTTTCGCTTTCACTATAGAACAGTTACTGCGTCATCTGCTGGGGTAATTGCTAAGCAGCCCGTTCCCGGCGAATCACATAACCGGCGTCGAGCGCCGAACGGCAACGGCCGCATGTTTGGCCCGGCGCGACCACAAGGCGTTTGCCTTTTGCGACCACTGCTGCTTGCACCGTGTGTGTACACATAGGACAGTAAACGATCTCAACTCGCCCGGCCGATTGTGAAGGTTTATTTATCATGCCCATTCTCCTTGCGCCCTCGATGGAGAAGACGCAGAATGCATGCCAATGGATGCGCAAATAGAAAAACTTTTACAATCTTGTTTCAGTGACGTGGTGGGAATGACGGACCCACTACAATGAGGGGGCATATCGCGAAACCATTCCATGGCTCAGATCGCATTTCTCTTTCCCGGCCAAGGCTCTCAATCGACCGGCATGGGAAAACTACTTGCAGAACAATTTTCCATCGCCCACGATACCTTCGAACAGGCCGACGACACGCTTGGAGTCTCGCTTTCCCGACTTTGCTTCGAAGGTCCCGACGAGGAACTGAAGAAAACCGAAAACACACAGCCGGCGCTCTTGGCCGTTTCGGTTGCAGCGTGGCGGGTGCTCGGCGAGGCCGGCTACCATCCCGACATCGTGGCGGGGCATAGCCTGGGCGAATACTCCGCGTTCGTCGCCGCGGGTGCGCTCGAATTCGAGGACGCTCTCCGGCTTGTCCGCAAACGCGGCCGGTACATGCAGGAAGCCGTGCCCTTCGGAGTGGGCGCCATGGCCGCTTTGCTGAAGTTGCCTGAAGACAAGCTGGATGGAATTCTGGCCGAGGCGGCGCAAGGCGAAATCGTTACGGCCGCTAATTTGAATTCGCCGGACCAAATCGTAATTGCCGGCCACACGGCAGCCGTCGAGCGCGCCACGCAACTGGCGAAAGCGGCCGGCGCGAGAAAAGTTGTTCTTCTTCCGGTCAGCGCTCCGTTCCATTGCCCTCTGATGAAGCCCGCTCAACAACGGCTCAAACAGGATTTAGACGCGGCGAATTTTAAGGATTTGGACATTCCCCTGGTGAACAACTGGCAGGCCTTAGAAATCCGCGCCGCCGCCGACGCGCGCGAAGGACTATACCAGCAGATTCCAAATCCGGTACGCTGGACCGATTCGATTCGTAAGACTGCGAGTCGTGGGATTACGCGCTTCATCGAAGCCGGTCCGGGCAGCGTTCTCACCGGACTTTGCCGCCAGATCGATCCAACGCTCAAGTGTGTCAGATTCGGCGAACCTGCCGATCTGGAGAAAGTGAAGGATGCGCAAAGTTAGCATTTTGTCGTTGGCGGGGGCGGCCTTGTTCGCCACGTCCTGTTCCGTTAAACCGATCGATATCGAAAAAATGCGGCAGGACTTCATTGGCTCCGCTTTGGCGCTCTCTCCGGTAAACGCAACGCAGATTGGCTTTCACCGCTACCAGGAGGTCGTTCTCGACGACATTCTCGACGACTACAGTGAGCGTGGCGTACAGGGAATGCGCATCTTCCTGAACACCATGCACGTCGATGTGGGGAGATTGGATTCCTCCAAATTGGACGCCGAGACGCGCGCCGATCTGGATCTGATTCGCAAATATTGCGAAGCGCAATTACTCGATCTCGATAAAATACAAACCTATAAGCACAATCCCACAATGTATGTGGAACTAATCGGTGCTGCCATCAACGCGCCGTTCACCCTGAACTACGAGCCCGAGGATAAGCGCTTTGGCCATATCATTGCGCGCCTGAATAGAATACCGGCATTTCTGAACACCGCCAAATCCAATCTGGTGGATGCGCCGGAGATCTGGAATAGGGTGGCGCAGCAGGAAAACGACGGCAATATCGATTTGATCGACCATGAGGTTCGAGCGAAAGTGCCGCCGGCTCTAAAGGGCGCGTACGATGCGGCCGCCGGGAAGGCGCTCACCTCGCTGAAATCGTTCAACTCCTGGTTGAAGAACGTCCTCAGCCGGCATCCGAGAGATTGGCGGCTTGGTCACGATCTATATGCCCAGGAGTTCCGGTACGCGCTCGCGAACGGGCACACGCCTGAAGAGACGCTCGCGGCGGCGGAAGCCAAGCTCGATGAAATTCGCCGCGACATGCAGCAGCAAGCCGGGCAGCTCTGGCCGAAATACTACCCCGGGAAACCCAAACCGAAAGACTTGAACGGGCTTGTTTCGGCGGTGCTGAACAAGATCGCGGCCCAGCATACAACCCGCGATCGATTCTTCGATTCGGCCAAGGCCGATCTTGCCGAAGCGACGCAATTTGTAAAGACGCACAATATTCTTCCGCTGCCGAAGAACGGTCATCTGGAGGTAATTCCCACTCCCGAGTTCATGCGCGGCGTT
>Ga0134128_10007260_pt1 | contig 13385 bp, 13 predicted proteins | sample KB31754_FD_96462 | JGI IMG/M metagenome (GOLD analysis project Ga0134128, IMG submission 96462) | Terrestrial soil microbial communities with excess Nitrogen fertilizer from Kellogg Biological Station, Michigan, USA - KB3-175-4 | ecosystem: Environmental > Terrestrial > Soil > Unclassified ... | reverse complement strand
CTCTTAAAGGCGATCCAGCACATTTGGATCTCGACTTTCAGGAGATGGCAACCGAAGTGCAACGCAAGATGGTTGATAAGCAAAAGCGCTTGCAGGGAGCCGCCGAACAAGGTGGTGGTAATCCTGCTCGCGGTCAATTTCCAAACATAGATGCCGGGGGTGTTGTCTAATGCCAGCAGACGCAGAGCAAAAATCCGAACCGTTTTCCATGCTCGATTATGTTTTGAATAAGAAGTTTGAGCAGAAAGAAGAAGCTCAAAAACCTGTGACTCAGCCAAGCCCCCCGGCTGCTGAGTCACACCAAAATCAAGAACTTGAAGATCTCCGCAAAGAACTTTCGACCTATAAGTCGGAGCGTGACGAGTTTAAATCACAACTCGACAAGCAACACGGGATGCTTCAAGCCTTCATGAAGTCGGAGCAAGGGAAGCAATCGGGCGGCTTGAAAGAGCCCGAATTTCAGCCGATGACGGTTCATAACGAAGAACTCGCAGCGGCAATGAATGCGCTCAAAACCTATACAGATCAGCAGTTTGGCTATATCAAACAATCCGCAGAGGCGAAGCATCAGCAAGACGCTTTGCAAACCAATGTCTCGCGGTTCAAGGATGCCGTTCGTTACCACCGCGAGAATACGCCCGATTTGAAGTACATCACAGATGAGCAACTCAGTGATTACTTCAAGCCTTATGCGGGTCGCAACGATATCGATTGGCGCAATGAGCTAGGAATGCTCGCTCAAACTTACGCCTATCCTCACGTTAAAGCTGAACTTGCCGCAGCGCAAAAACAGCTCAACGAGCAAAACAAAAAACGTGACCGGGATCAAGAGACGCAGCGCTCTAACCTGAAGATGGTGCCCGGCATCGGTCAAAGAAGTTCTTCTAGCGCTTCCGGGGGGCGCTTAGTAGGTGATCAGATTCTTTCTGATTACAGCAAAAACAATCGTGGCAAACGCCCTTCATACGAACAGTTTGGAAGAGAACTGTTCAAGCGGATTAGCGGCTAGGAGATAAATAGCAATGCTCACCCCCGATACCATCACGACAGAAATCATTCCGAATTACACTCGGAAATTGATCGATGACATCACCGTGGCAACTTCGCTATGGGAATACATGTTTGATACCATCGAAGAAGTTGATGGTGGCTCACAAATCATCGAGCAAATCAATTATCAATACTCCACAAATGCCGATAACTACCCAGGCGGCGTAGCACCGTTAAACGCGGATTTCGTGAATGCGGCTACACAAGCCACTTTCGCTCCGTGCTATTACTGGTACTCGGTGATGATCCCTGATACGCTCAAGCTTCTAGCGAGAGGCGACGGGGAAGTAATCAACATCTTTAGCGGACAATTCGCTACGGCACTCACTTCTATCACCAAGGTTCTTGGAACCGATGTATGGGGAGCGGGAGCCACAAGGAATGGAGCGCCCACCCTGAGCGGGATTCAAGCCGCTGCAACGTCAGGCGCCGATCCAAGCGGTGGCGCATTTGGTGGCATTAGCCGAGTGGGCTCAAGTGGATCTTTCAACAACAACAGTGGCAATGCTGCCTTTTGGAATGCTAACGTTTTCGCCATCAACGGCGGCGCTCAAACATGCTGGAAGGGTACAATAAACACCGGGAACAGCACAACCACTACATTCCAAGCTTTGATGGCATTCGTTGCCGCAAATACGGTCGGACAATACCGCCCGTCGTGCTTGATGGGTGACACGGCCGCATGGCTCGGTTTACAAAATCTTCTGTTCCAAACAGTACGCCAAGCCCCGCTCGTTGTCGAAGGTGGTGCCGGTTATCCCGAAGTCAGTTTTGCGGGAATCCCCTGCATCCAAGATGACTATGCCCCACAGGGCACATGGGCGGCTTTAAACGGTTTGTATAAACTGCGCCCGTGGAAAAACGGTTTCTTCGTTCAAATGGAGCCGGTACGCCCTTATAACGCTCTTGCCACAATCTACTATGGCTTGATTGTTATGAACATGGTGCATACGCGCCCTAACACAATCGGCATCATGAACGGCATCACAGGCTAAGCGAGGTAAAGCAAATGGCAGGTAGCGGATTTATTCCATCTACAATGTACGGTCTTTCGTACAACCAAGCTACGCTTGTAGCCGGGATGTCGGTTGGCATGTGCGACTTGATCTATGATTTCAATAATGGCGGCTATAAAGAAATCATGTTCGTGCAAGCAGGCCCTGGTATCGGTGCATCGCTCAAGGCGAATGCTGCCACCAAAATGATTACCGGCGGCGCAACTGTTGCCGGTGTCGTAGATATGGTTGCGGCAGCGGGTGATTTCTGCTCGGCGGTGAACGATGTCTCAAGCGGGACAATCGAAACGGGCGCCATTGTCGTAGCGGGTAACTACCACTGGGAAACGGTGCGAGGGCTTATTAAGCCGCTCGAAGATGCTGCTACGGCAGCGGGACCACTGCAAACCGGAAGTGCTACAAGCGGACAACTGCAAGCATGGGCAACATCTGCCGGTGCTACATTCCAGCAAACAAACTTGCGCTCTCTCGCCGCATCTGGTGCGGGTGGTGCAACGCTTGGATGGAAAGAATAAGGATTCAGGGTATGAGTCGTGAATCTTCGAGACGGTGTACAAGGCGTTAGAAGGAAGTTTGGCGAGGGTAAGCCCTGGCTAGTTTCTAACAACAACATCATTCGAGATCTCAACTTTGCCGCAAATAGCATGGCTTCCGAAGCTCAATTGATTCGGGATACATGGGCATCTCAGACGGCAATAAATCCAGCGGTCGAAGGCGGCACGACGTACTATCAAGAGTACCAGATGCCGCTGAACGTCGAGATGCCGCTTAATGCCAAAATCAAGATTGGCGTAATGTATCCGCTGAATCTTGATTTTCAGCAAAGCGAATTGCAGCTTTATGGCTTCGTGGCTTCTACTCCATTCGCGGGCTATCTGCGATATGGCGTGAATCTCACACAGCAAGTACCCTCGGCAAATAGTGGCGGGGGCGAAATTGTTATGCGACTACCGGGCAATAAGGCAAACGTTGCTGAATGGATTTTAGGCTTTTATCCGGTGCCCTCTGCTACTTTTCAATTTTGGGTGGATTATGTCGCCAAGCATCCCCAGATGGTGGCACCAATGGATATTTGCTTGATACCGGATCGTAAAGAGTTTTACGATGCATGGATTGCAGGTGCGATTGCATCTTGCTACGAATCGATGAATGACGCAGCGAATGCCGCAACATATAACAAGATCTTTCAAGACGGCGTACAAGCTTTCAAAGAATATCAATTCAAAATTCAAGCCTTCGCGCAACCGCCTAGATATAATCCTGAAATGTCTTCGCCGCGCCGCTTGAATCCCTTTACCGGCGTCATTGCGCCGACAGCAGCGAACCTCACAATACAAGGGGGCTAAGCCATGGCTAGAAGCCCTAGCGCCCCGCTTGATGATTCGTATACATCGATCAAAATTACCGACTTTAGCGGCGGATACGTTTCGACGACTTCGCCTATGGCGCTTGCCCCGAATCAATCCCCAGACATGCTTAATTGCATCCCCCTGCCAGGCAGATTGATCTTTCGCGGCGGTTATGATGTTTTCAGCAATTTGCCTGGAACGCCGGATAATGTTCTGAATTTCTATGACAGCAACGGCGCCAAACATATTGCTGTATGGGCAGGCGGAAATCTCTATGATTGCGTGAGTGGCATTCCGGTTTTGGTACCTACCGCCGGTTACACAGCAGGCAATAACGTAGGATGCGTAGAGCTTGACGGGAAGGCTTATTGGTCATCTTTGGGGCAGGGCGGTAGCAATCCCGTACCTTTGCGAGTTTGGGACCCGGCTCTGGGTACAGAGGCGGCAGTAGTAAGCGCGGGCGGTACAGGCGTAGCAGATCCTCCCGCTTCCGGTTTTCTGTTTTTGTATACCAATTGTATCGTCGCCCTCGCTCCGTTTTGGGGAACACCAATCGTCACCAATGTCTACCAGCCCAATGTATTTACATGGTGTGGTGTAAATGATCCTACAAGATGGTTTGCAGCAAATTCGCAAGCTGTGGGCGATTTGAACGATTATCAACTTGAGTATGGGCGCCCATTTGGTATTGCCGGTCCCGGCGTTTCGCCCTTTGAAACTATTTTGATAATGCGCAATGATCCAATAGGAGCGGGCATTTTTGCCTATTCCGGCGCATTAGGACAATTGCAAGAACATTTGCTGAATTGTCCTTTTGGCATCAAATCTCGATTCTCGGCGCAGTATTTGCCGACTACGGGAACGTTTGGTGAGGTCGTTTGGCTTGGAACAGATGGACAAGTTTGGTCTACAAATGGACTCGTATGTACACCGATAAGTAACGACATAATTCCCTCTCTACAAGCGGCTTATACAAACGCTCTGAATAGCAGTGTCACGCGGTTCTATTCTGGCTACAATCAACAATGGCAGTATTATTACGTAGATCTAAACGGTCAACAATTCGGCTATAGGTGGCAGACTAAAGCATGGTTCCCGATGCAAGGCTGGCCTTCGGGAATTTCTTTCATCTCCTCTTCTGCGCAGGGCGTTCCCGGCTATTATGTCGCTTCGGCGGGAGCCAATAACATAATCGCGAATATTGGATTATTTGGACAGAGCGATAACGGCATAATGCCTAGCGTTTACTGGAAGTCGCCTATCTTCCATGGCGACGATGCGCAACTCTTCAAGGAATGGCATTGGGGATCTATCACTACATTCGATACCGGCGCAACTTATGCTATGTCTGCCTCTAGCATCCGGCGCTCAGACGGAACCTTGATGGTGGCGCAGACGGTGCCATTAGTTTCGCCCGCTGACACGGTTATTGGCGCTCCATTTAAAATCGGCTCGTCTATTGTCGGCGGTCCCGATTTAGTCGGTGGTGCTCAACAAACCGCTTTCCCTGGCATCCCTATCGTGATGCAGGAACGCTTTGCGGTGCCAATTCCGCAAGACGAATGGACAGATGAAGGCGACAATGAGACTCTTAAAGGGAATGGGATTCAGGTTACAATCGCATGGGAAGCCGGTGCATTTGTGTTTGATTTAACAGCAGTCGAGGTGTTATATGTTCCACGTGGATATTTGCGCGGCGCGGGTACGCTCTACAATCCTGAAGACATTACCGAAGATCCTTATGATCCTTGGTCTAATATGTAGCGGAACGCCCGGATTAGCTAATTCGATTGTTTATCCATATACCATCATTAACGGACAGATCCTTGACGGTCCTAGCACGATGAGTGATTTCGCCGCGGTCAGCAGTGTGGTGAATGGCGCATTGGATCATACAAACCTTGCGGCAAACGCCGGAATCCTCAATACTCAAATAAATCTGACTTCCGAATTTCTCAATCTGCAATCTAGCGGGAATCCGGCATGGGCAGCAGGAGTAACAGGTGATACACAGCCGCGAGCGTCGTTGATGTCGAACGGTTTTATCGGCTTTGGTCCGGGTGGTTCTACCATTATGGACTCGGGGATTTTTCGAACGGGCGCAGCAGCTTTTGCATTACGGGATTTTGCAAACAGCGCCGATGCAACTCTTTCCTGCGGGGCGATTACTTCAAGCGGAAATTTAGCGCTCGGAACCAATACAATTACAAGTGGTGCCATTACGTCTAGCGGGGCGTTGGCTCTTGGTACAAATACCATCACCTGCGGACCAATTACCGCAAGCGGTACAAGCTCTATCAATACGCTTACTCTAACGAATCCTTTAGCAGTAGGTAGCGGTGGAACCGGTTTAGCTACAACACCCGCTAATGGAGCTTTGGACATTGGTAATGGTAGCGGCTTCACTCGCACAACAGTAACGCCGGGCTTTGGGATTTCCGTCACGAATGCTTCCGGTAGCATTACTATCGCCAATTCCATACCAAGCTTTGGTGGCGATGGCTCGACGGGAGCAGTAGCGATTAGTGGCGCTGTTACCGATACAACACCTTTGCAGCGCAATTGCACTACATTCGCCTTGACGGGCGCTAACACATTGACGCTGAAGCAGGGATCGGTAATTAATGCTACTTCTACCGTGACGGTAGGCGATGGCACAAATGCGGGAGTAATAACAGCAACAGGGAATGGGGGTTCCGGCGGGACTCTTTCGGTTGGTCCCAGTGGACCCGGCGCCGCTTGTCAGCCTGCTACATCTTCCGGTGGCGGTGGCGGGGGCAGCTATGGCGCTGGAGGTTCAGGTGGTACTGCCGGAACGGGAGGGGGCGCCTTACCCTTTCCTCCTTATGGCAGTGGCGGTAGTCATGGCGGAGGTGGAGGTAGCAGCACGCCCGGAGGCGCGGGTGGTGCCAGGATAGTTATTTGCGCAGATGGGGCTATAACTATCGCCGCTAATGCATCTATAACTTCAGAAGGAAGTAATGGGACAGGGCAAAATTCAATAGGTAGCACCACACAAGGCGGTGGCGGTGGCGGTGGTGTGGTTTTTCTCGCCAGTAGAACCAGCGTTACAAACAGTGGAACGATTAATGTTTCGGGTGGTACGGGTGGCAGTAGTTCTGCGGCTACAACTACCGGTGGCGGTGGCGGTGGCGGTGGTCTTGTGGTTTTATGGTCGCCCTCCAATACAGCCGGAACAATAACATCAAGTGGAGGAAACGGTGGAACGGGAACATCTACAAACGGCACAGCAGGTGGTTCCGGTAATACATTTAGCATCACCGGAACGCCAAATATGCCGCTACTTGGATGGCTTGAAAAACATCCTGATAATTTACGAGAACTGGCTCATTTGCCCAATCTTCGCAATCATGACATCAAATGTATCGCAATGGGAGTTTTCCCAACTCCAGTAAGCCGAGGTAATATCTATGCATTACCGATTCTCGATAAACGGCGGGAAGATTGCGCCTAGCGGCTCACTCCTGTAATATATTGTCACAATCCGAGGATTAAGCGATGTTTCAAAATTTTGCATCTTTTGTAAAGCTTGTGGTCACGGTAGAAAAATTTGTTAGCTCTCCCGAGGGGCAAAAACTGATTGCCGACCTGAAAGAGATTGGCGCTCAAGTTGTTACCGAAGCCAAAGCGGTCGAGGCTGACCTGGAAGCCGCCAAGGCGGCGGCAACGAAGTAATGCCTAGCCTCCCTCCGACCCCAAGCGTAGTGCCGGGCGCCTCTAACAATGGGGCGCCCGTAGCCGGTCAGCCGCCAAGCTCCACAATTACAAATCCAAATACCTACTACGTCCAAAACTCGCAACAGGCTCAGGCGGGAGCACAAGGGCAGACCGGGACGCAATCCGAACTCAGCCAATATACAGATGGACAGCAACAATTACAGCAACAATTGCCGCAGACTTTGCAAGGATTGCTGAATGGATCTACCTCGGTTCCATCTACTTTTACTGCGCCGCCGGTTGCATTTCAGGCGCTAAATGATCAATTCCAAAATACTCTACTGCCGCAATACGCCGCTACCTATGGGGCGGGATCTCCTCAAGGCTTGAGCCAGCAGGCACAGCAAAACGAAAACCTCGCAGCCAACCTTTATCAAACGGGTGTAGGGCAATATCAGAATTTGCTCGGGCAAGTGCAAAACACTGCATTTACGCCAGTGGGGCAGGAGCAAGCTAATGCTCAAAATCAAAACTGGCAATCGCAAGGCAATCAAAACACGCTTGGCTATCAGGGACCAAGCCCTTTGAATGCACTCGGAACGCAGGGTGCAGCAACATTGTTAAGCGCATTAGGGCTCACATAATGAAATGGTTGCTTTACATTTTTGCAGGATTTATGACAATGTTAATTATATTCGCCGTCTTATTTACGATCTTCTTTTATCAAGACATGGCAGCGCTCGGGAGGTAGGATATGGATGTTCCCCAAATCTTACAGTCCCCGCAAGGCGTTGGACCGGATGCGGTAAGCGGTCGCGATCCATACGTTCCGGCTGCGAATCCTAGCGGGCAAGCAGGGCAAACTTTTCAACAGCCCGGCGCGACATGGGCACAATACGACAATCAGAGCGCGAATGGTAGCCCGACATCTAACAATGCTTCTTTCCGCCTTACGCAGATGCAAGGCAACAATCAAATTGCACCAAACGCTCCAGGGCAAGATAGTTTGAGCCAAGGACTTTTAGGAGCATTGGCGGTAGGCGCAGTATTGGCGCCAGGAGCTTTCAATTATCTGAATAATCCATCTTCAAGTTCTAACGCCACATCCTCCGCGCAAGGCGGAAATGCTACCTCGAGCTCTCAATCGACGGCGGCACCCCAAACTTCGCAGAGTCAAACTACAACCAATAATGCGGGAAATAATGTTTTACCGCCCGAAGATTTCACGCAAAGTCCTGAAAGCTGGTATGTGCCCGGCTCGACGAATTATGGTCCCGGTAGCGGGGCGCCTCTTAACGGTACAAGTGGTGGCGGCGGATTTATTCCGCAAGATCAAGGCAATTTGCCGCAAGATAATCCCGGTCCAATTCAGGGACCATTAGGACCAACCGCTTTCAATACTCCTTATGATCAATTCGGCTTGACGGGAGGCGGTACTCAAACCGCAAGCCCATCGCCGGCGCAAGGGCAAACCGGTGGAAATCCCTATACCGATCCCGTTCCACCGCCCCCAATGGATGAAATAAATGCTGCTTACAAATTTATGCAAAGCGGAAGTTTAATGAGCCCACAGAATGTATATGGCGGTATCAATACTTATAATCCCGATGGCACTATAAACGTAGGCGTTCCCTCAAATGCTGCACCGGTGGATGAAGGCGCTCTTGATTCTGCTCTAAATGGAGGTGGATAATGCTGCTTCATGGTGCAATTTCTACAACCGGAACTTCGTTCACCCAAGACAATCAAACCAACGATGTCGGCAATGGAACCGGGCTTTACGAACAGGATACGGGCGAAATTGCGCAACCCGGCTTTACTTATGCCGGTGTGCCTACTGGAATTTATGGACAGCCAATAGCGTCACAGGTAGCATTAGCGCCTCCTTCTATATCCTCGTTCAATGTCAATCTTCCTGCACAGCAGGCGGCTCCCGTAACGTTAGTTGGTGGCATTTCGCAACAGGCGCCCGCGCCTCAGCAGCAACTACAGCAAACGCAAATCTCTAACCCTTATGCCGGCAGTGTTTCAAATAGCAATGCCAGCGGTGGTGCAAGTAATTCCAGCGCTAACGCGAATGTGAACTTTTACAATCCGGCGAACTTTAACCCGACGCCTTTTAATGTTACGCCTCCTGCTTCGTTACAACAGAATCCGCTTGCGGGACCACAATTTACGCCATCGCAAATAAATACAATCGGCGGCAATCCTCAAGCTTTCGCAACCCCCAATGCTCCCATGGGATCTAGCGGCGTCCCGGTTATGTATCCACCGCAAGCGCCAAATCAACCCGCATCCTCCCCGCAAAGCACTCCATCTTTAGACGGTGGCGGCGGAGCATCAAGCGCTCCCGCGAAAGAAGAATCGCGGACACCGTTCATGAATCCCGCCGCAGCGCAAGGGGCGGCACAAGCGATGCAGCAGGGATTGCCTGAGAATGCGCGCATAGCTTCAGGTGCAATTAAAGCCGATTCGGGCGCTATTGCACAAAATTTTGATAAGAACGCTAAGGTTCCACAAGGGGTTGCAAAGGCGGCACCTTCGTATATTGGTGGCGCTTCAGGCGGTCCCGCCTTCTTGAGCCCAAAGGCTATGCAGGAGCGGGCAAAACAAAGGCAGATTCAATCCAATGGCATACCGCAAACTCCAGAAGTAAAACAAGCGGCAGCGAAAGTGGCTCCCCTGAAAGAGCAGATCAAGAAAGAACAAACTTTTAAACCGGTTGAAATTAAACATGAGAAAGTGCCGCAATTAGACACAAAACAATTTCAATTGACACCGCCCCCACCCCCGGTTGCGCCATCTCTGTTGCCGAATGGGCAACCTGCGCCACCTCCATCTATCGCAGATAGAATGAAGCAAAACTATCAAACGATACAACCGTCTTTAGACCCGACCGGCAACAAAGCCCTATCGCCCGAGATGGCAAAAGCTGTTGATGATCTCGCGGGGACGGTAGAGCTTGTGGGGCATATCGAAAAACAAGCAGAATTAGCCAAGGAATACGGGCTTGAAGATAAACCGGCTTTAAATCCTGATGGTAGCCCAATATTAGATCAGAAGGGTCAACCTGTTGTTTATCCCGGTTTGCGCACGCAGGCGGAGCACAATGCACTTGCGCTAGAGCAAAATTTAAACAAGATTACCGCTTTAGAAAATGCGAATATTGAACAGCGGGCGGCATACAGAGCCGCCGCTTCAACTGCTCGGCTAATGGGGCTTCCGTTGCCAAAGATTGAGAATGTGAACGGTGACTATGTACCTGATTATGCAAGCATGGGCAAAGCGAAAGCGGATCAGCTTCTAGGTCCGCAAAGCGGTGGACCGATTCAAGGAATTGCCAACAGGCTCACTCATCGCCCGCCCAATGGGCAACAATGGTTAAATCGACAGCAGATCGAAGATAATTGGGCGGCGCACTTTCAGCGCGAATTTGAGAATACTAAGGCTCGCGAATTTAGCCAACTTCAAGCGATTCATCAAGATACCTTGAATGAAGCTCGCTTGACCAATACGGCTTTAACCGAAAGAGCTAAATCCTTGAATACAAGCTTGAAGCAAGCTGATACCGCCTTAAAAGATTATGACAAGGATCAAACCAACAAAGTTAAAGACCAGCTTATGCATCAAATCAATGTAATGAAAGAAAGCGGGCGCAATGATCGAGCGGCTTTGATGTCCGCCGCCCGCGAAGCTGTTGCTCAAGCGCACAATGATACCTTGACCAATATCGCCAATATGACTAACAGTACAAAATTGGCGACTGCTCGTATGAACATTTTGGCAAAGGCGAGTCAAATCAATTTACAAGCTGAGTTGCAATCTAGGCGCCTCGATCTTCAAGAAGCTACCGTGAGGAATGTAAGTCAGCTTAATGCAGTTCGTGAACAGGCTTTGCAGGAAGGACAAGCTATAAAAGTAGCAAACGCCGAGGAAGCTATTCGCAGCCATTTGGCGAGTGAAGCTATCCGAATGAACGGCTCCATTCCCCAACAGATCAGGGCGCAAGCAATACAGATAGTGGATGAAGCGCGTGCTAAATATTTACAAAATCAGATGAATGTAAACAATGCGAGAACTGCCGTTTATCAATATCGCGCCTTTCTTGATAGCGGTAAATTAACATTGGGCGCCTATAGCTATTTGCTGAAAACGCAAGCTCTACAGGGAGTGGCGAGACAGGCTGATATTCGCAATCAGATGGAAACTCAAAAAATGAACATGACGCAGGATAGAGAAGCCGGGCGCTATGCCATCGGAGAGCAGGGCATCAGGCTTCGCGCTGCAAGACAACAATATGAGATGGATCGAGATGTCGCGCTACAGCATGGGCAAATGCTTCAGCCCGCGACTGTAGCGGATGAAGCTAATCTTTCTGGCATAAATCCTACTCCGCAGCAAGGGCAAGCGTTCAATGTTCCGCAGAGTGTAAACAGCATAAGCCCGCAGAATCAAGCCAGGGCTCAGGCTGTGCAGAATCGTATAACACAGATCCTCTTGGATGGAGTCGGCAAAGGTTTAGGAATCGACCTGACCAACATAAATCCATAACAGGGCTTGCCTTTACAAGCTGTTACCTTTACAATTATCGCGTGTATCCAAGAGGCTTGAAAAACGTGGCACGTGAACCTTACAGCAGTGGCGACACTTACCGCGCCGACTTCCCGCGCATCAATGCAATGGGTGTACGCCCGATGCGAATGGCGGAAGGTTATGACTCGCGCAAAGGACCCCTCGGAGCGCCAAGACCTGTTTCGATTATCGCTACCGGTCGTTTCGGCGGGAGCCGGGATATGAAAATGGGCGCAGACAGAAATCCTCTATCTAGCGGTCGCGGAAGAAGTGGACGTTAATGAACGAGCTGATACAACTCTTAACAGCGTTAGCCTACCTGATAATGACGGCGGCGCTAACGTGGATCGTCCAAAACCGACCACATTAGCGCTACGGGTCAGCGTCGATGATGCTGTTCAGCTTATCCTGAGCCTCGGAGTTTCCGGGGCTCTGATTTTGTTTATAGCCCTTTCCTTTCAACATCCAAGCGCAGCAACGATTGTCGTTCCCTTGATCGTGGGACCACTCGGAGCGGCAATCATGAATCTGATTCGGTGCCGGAAGTGCAGGCAAAAGGAGGTTTGCGATGCCTCTAAACCTCACGCCTAAAGGTGCTCGGTTCATTCAGAATCAAGAAGGGTGCAGCCTCAAGCTTTATCTCGACGCAGATGGACATCTTACTATCGGCTATGGGCATTTGGTTATCGAAAACGCGGCGATCTTCAAGGGTGGAATCTCGGTAGCGCAGGCGCAGGGATTGTTTGATCTGGATATCAAGCGAGTCATAAATGCGCTGAATCAGATTAAGCCCCTCGATATCCTCCCGCCAGGCAATTGCCAGGATGCCGTAATTTCTTTTGTGTTTAATATCGGCATTTATGCCTTCGAAGAAAGTACAATGTTGCGAGATATTGCGCTTGGCAATCTGCGGGATGTACCAGACCAAATGAAGCGGTGGGTGAAAGGTAAGCGGGGAAATGTAATCGCGGGACTCGAAAAGCGAAGGGCGGCAGAGGCGGAGATGTTTCAGCAAGGATTAGATGAGGTGAAAAAATGAAGAGATATTTCGGATTACTCACGGCTCTATTCTTGCTCGGCGTTTCGGTTACATTGGCGCAGCCGATTGTCAAGGATATGCCTAACAGCGTTTTGCAATCGAGCATTACATCGGTGAACGGTAGCATTCCTTCATCTTCTACGACCGTAACATTATCGGGGGCGAGCAGCCGCATTACGATCTGGACAAGTTCTGATGCGGCAAACCTATATGTGAATTTCAATGGGAGCGCCGCGACATCCTCAAATGCCATTATCTATCCCAACTCATCGCTAACAATCACAACAATGCCCATCAAATCATTTAAGATCTTGGGCGCTTCGGCGGCGGGTACATACAATTTGGTGGCATACTAATATGAAATGTTTGATATTCGCTCTTATATTTTTTGCCTTTACGGCACTGCCCGGATTTTCGCAAAATTATATTCCGTCAAGTGGTGGCAGCAGCGTTCCTATAACCGGTGAATATCCTGTTGATCCGACTCTCTTGAAAAATACAAGGGAAGCATTCGGTAAAGTGCGAGCAGGCTCCGGTAATGCGTTCGTATTCTGCCTAGGGGATTCAATTACAGCCGGTTTGCAGTTGACGGGCACTAACCCGACCTACAACTTCAGTCCACCTGCCGAGTTGAGAAAGCTACTCAACTCCTACGCCATTCCGTCAGCCGAATGGATTTCG
>Ga0134128_10007258_pt1 | contig 13387 bp, 14 predicted proteins | sample KB31754_FD_96462 | JGI IMG/M metagenome (GOLD analysis project Ga0134128, IMG submission 96462) | Terrestrial soil microbial communities with excess Nitrogen fertilizer from Kellogg Biological Station, Michigan, USA - KB3-175-4 | ecosystem: Environmental > Terrestrial > Soil > Unclassified ... | reverse complement strand
TGCCGGTCGGCGACGTCGCGCCCACGCAAGACGGTCCAGCAGACTCCGGCGAGGATCTCCTGATCCACATAGCGCTGCATCGCCGCGCGCACGTCGGTAAAACTACGGGCTTTCGCGTCCATGTCCCCTCTCCCCGATGATTTGGCAGGGATATAGCCACAAATTCACGCTTGGGAAGCCCACGCCACCCGCGCGGGCTTCGGACCGCGCCGCCCGGGACTCATGCGAACGTATCAGACTCGCCGAGCCAGCCCCGCCCTCCGCGCGGGGCTCATTTAACCGTTTTGCAAGACAGGGAATCCTAATGATAGCAATTCCTTAGCGAACGGCGTCGGGGTCGAAATGCTGCAGAAATTCACCATCGGCAGGAAACTGCTCCTCATCACCGCGGTGTTTTCGACCGTACTCGTCGGCATGACGTCCTTCATGCTGCTCGACATGCGCTCCGGCATGATCGAGGACCGCAGGGCCAAGCTGCGTGCGCTGGTCGAGGCCGCCGTCAACACGGTCAATCGCTACGGCGATCTCGCGGCCGCGGGCAAGATGCCGGCGGAGGAAGCGCAAAAGACGGCGCTCGCCGTGTTGGCCGGGATGAATTTCGACGGCAAGAACTACTTCCTGGTGTTCGACCGCAACGGCATCCTGAAGATGCATCCGACGCGCAAGGATGACATCGGCCACAACATGCTGGATCCCAAACACGAGACCAGCGCCAACTATATCGGCTATCTGAACGCGGCAACCACGCAGGCGCCGCTTGAGGGGTTCAGTGTTTTCATCGGACGGCGGCCGGGCTCGACGGTCAACGACACGCCAAAACTGTTCCTGAGCTCGTTCGACAAGCACTGGGGCTGGGTCGTCACGACCGGCATCTTCCTTGACGACATCAACGCGCTGTTCCTCAGCCGCGCCGCCTGGGTCGCGGGCTTCGTCGTCGCCGGCCTCGCGCTCAGCCTGCTCCTGACGATGGCGCTGGGACGCTCCATCACCCGCCCCCTGAACCGGACGGTGAACGCGCTGGAGGAACTGGGCACGGGTCGTTTCGACGCGGAGGTGTCCCATGACAACAGCCAGACCGAGATCGGGCGGCTGAGCCGCGCGTTCCTGCAGTTCCGCGACAGGATGAGAGAGACCGAAGAACTTCGCGCCCGCCAAATGGACGCGGAGGAGCAGGCCAGGATCGACCGGCGCAACGCGATGGCGCGTGTCGCCGACGAGTTCGACGCCGCCGTCGGCTCCGTCGTCGAATCCCTGTTCGCCGAGGTCGAGCGCACCTCCCGGACCGTCGCGCAATTGTCGAAGAGCGCCGAAGCGTCCTCCGCCGGAACCGGGCGCGTGGACGGCGCGGCCCAGGCGGTCTCCGAGAACATCCAGACCGTCGCGTCGGCCACCGCAGAGCTGTCGGCGTCGATCGGCGAAATCGGACGCCAAATCCATATGACCCGCGATATCGCGCGACAGACCCGGAACACCTCGACTCAGACCGAGGAACGGGTGGCGGCGCTGTCGGACAGCGTCGAGGCCATCGGCGAGATCATCGAGATCATCAACAGCATTGCGGGACAGACCAACCTGCTCGCCCTGAATGCGACCATCGAGGCCGCCCGCGCCGGCGAGGCCGGCCGCGGGTTCTCCGTGGTCGCCTCCGAGGTCAAGGCGCTGGCCAGCCAGACCACCAAGGCGACCGAGGACATCCGCAGGAACATCGAGGCCGTGCGCGACGCCACGCGCGAGGCTGTGGATGCGGTGCGCGCCATCTCAACCTCCATCAACGGGCTCGATGAGTCCGCCGGCACCATCGCGTCCGCGGTCGAGGAGCAGAATGCGGCGACTTCCGAAATCAGCCGCAACACGGCGGTCACCGCCGAGCAGACCCGCGCCATCACACAGGCCATCAACGAAGTCGCGAAATCGATGAGCGGCACCGACGAGGCCGCCCGTCAGGTCGAGGAATATTCCACCGCCATGCGCGGCAGGTTCGAGGAAATGCGCCGCGAAGTACACGCCTTCCTGGGGCGCATTCGCGCCGCCTAGGTCCCTGAACCGGCCCAGCGAAAATTTCTTGTCGCCGGGATGTCGGATTCAGCTTCGCCGGATCGTCCTTGCAGCGTGTCATCGCAACAAGGAGGATTTCATGCCCTATGTCGATGGTTTTGTCGTCCCGGTCCAAAAGCACAAGGTCGGCGCCTACAAGGCGCATGCCGAGAAGGCCGGCAAGGTCTGGATGGAACTGGGCGCGTTGGCCTTTGTCGAATGCGTGGGCGACGCCGTCCCCTATGGCCAGCTCACCTCGTTCCCGCGCGCGGTGCAGGCCAGGGACGACGAGGTCGTGGTCTTCTCCTGGATCGTCTACCGCTCCCGCGCCGAGCGCGACGCCATCATGGAAAAGGTCATGGCCGATCCGCGCCTGAAGGGCGACATGCCGTTTGACGGCAAGCGCATGATCTTCGGCGGCTTCGAGACGATGATCCAGATGTGAGCGCGGAAACGAAAATGGGTTTCTCGGGCGGCTGCTGCTGCGGCGCGGTGAGATTCATCATCGACGCCGAACCGGTTCGCGCCTTTCAGTGCCAGTGCCGGGATTGCCAGAAGGATTCCGGCGGCGGGCACAGTTCGGTATTCGTCTTCCCGCGCGCCGCACTCGAAATTTCAGGCGAGGTGCGAGAGACCGCGCGCACCAGCGACCGCGGCGCCACCAAGCACAAGGGCTTCTGCCCGGCCTGCGGCGTTTCGATCTACAACAAGCCGGACAAATTCCCTGACCTGATCGGCATCTATGCCGGAAGCCTCGACGACGCCTCGGCGTTCAATCCGGCCGCCATCTTCTACGCCGCGCGCGGATATGCCTGGGACTTCCTCGATCCCGATGTGCCCAGAGTGCCGGAATGGCGGACGGACTGAGCGCGTAAGCCGCTTCCGCAGTTTGATGATCCTATTGCACAACGCCTGATGCCCGACTCGACGACACGGAATGCGATCCACGTCGACGATTAACCTCTGCGACCGGCACCACTAGCGTGAAGGCAGCGATCGAGATATAAGTATCGCCCATGCGTTGGGATGCTGAAGATTTAGCGCTGCTCAAAAAGCTCTGGGCCTCAGGACAAAGCGCCGCTCAGATCGCGGGCCGTCTTGGGCATAGCCGTAACGCGGTCTGCGCCAAGCTCAAGCGTTTGGGCCTCAAGCGCGGCCGCAAGCCACCAACCGCAAAGCCCAGGATCATGCTGGCACCCAAGCGAGCGACGACGTCGTTGGCGGCTTGTAGCCGTTCTGTCGCGAAGGTGGTGTCGTCAAGGAAAACAGTTGCGCCGCAACCGAAGGAATTCAGCAAGCGGCAGCTTTACGCCATGCTGGCTGAAGCGGTTCGGAATACGGACTAGCTGACTCGGCTATGCCGGCCCTTCGTTCGGTTTGGGACCGGCTGGATGCCGACGAGTCTCATTCAGCGATTTGGTTGCGCGCCGCTTTGTTTCAGTCGATGGCCGGGAGGCGGAGGCCGTTCAGGAATCCGACGGGAGCCGTTACGCCGCCGCGGAGACTTCCGGATTCGTCAACGCAGCCTGTCCAGGTACGCGCAGGTTTCGCTCACCGGTGCGCGCGCAGGCCAGGATAACTTCTGGCGATGGCGGCCCGGTTGTACGGCGTGCGCAGATTTGACGGCGGTTGGCTGGATTACCTGGTCCAGGACCCTTCCGAGAAGCGAGAGTTCCTCGGGAGCCTGTTGGCGGAAGGTGGGCAACGTCCGCGCCGCTCCGGTCTACCTCCGAATTGCCCGGCCCATGGTTTCAAAATACCGTCCACGGCGACCATCAATAGCCGAGCAATGCCAGCCCGACCCAACTGACAGCAAAAATCGAACAGGCCAGCACCGCGGCTGAAGCCAACATCGCAACTGCCTTCGCCGGCCGCTTCATAACGCCGATCCTCTATGCAATGGAGCGATGCTATCAGCGAAAACGCCCGTATGATGGCTGGGAAATATCGCGCTATGAATTCGAGCGCACTGTGCCCAAATGGGTACACTGCTCTGCCCGCAAAATCCCTCATTCTCTTCTCATGTTGGACGAACAGGCAGAACGCTATGGGGTAACGAATGACGCTGACGCGGGCCGGATTGCCCCTCACATTAACGGCTTTCCTGGCGTTGCTTGCTGCTGCCGCTGCTGCCGTTCTTTTGGTCAACGATCGCCTGTCCGGTCCTCGAATTGCGAAAGACTTCGAGGAGTGTCAGGCAAAGGCTGAGACTTCCTCCTCGGAAGCCGCCCGCTCCACCGAAATCAATCAGTGCGGCGAACGCTTTGCTGGCCGCCGAAAAGCCGGCGGCGGCTACGCATATTACGACTTCATGCAGAACCGGACGTTCGACATCGCGGGTCCCAACCCGAGCGAAGAAGAACGCAAGCAGATCGACCGTTCTTACGTCGAATTTCTCGGCGCACAGCGTCAGGAAATGCTGTCGTCGGAACTGGCCAAACGGCGCTCCGATCAAGAACTGGCCGCCTTCGAACAAACTCGCCAGGCCGTAGACCCGCCGCCGCCGGTTCTCACGGAGAAAATCCCGCTTCCGGTCAAGCGACCGCTCGTCGAGCGATCGAAAGCTTGCGAGGACGGCTCCTTGTCGTGCAGTTGGGCAAAAGTGTCTGCGGCCGTGAAGAACGCTTTTGCGTCCTCCCCTCGTACAAAGCCCTAGCTGCCCGGCGCTCGCAAGCGACGAGACATCATCCGGCCGGCACGAAGCCGGCCGGAACTTGCAAGACCCTCTATCGCTCCGCCTTCACGAGCTGATAGGCGCCGCGCTCGAACGTATCGTAGACCGAGAGCGCCCTGGCATCGGCAAACGGCAGGTACTGCATCATGATCACGCCGGCGATGCCGCGCGCGGGATCAATCCAGAAGAACGTGTTGTTGATGCCGCCCCAGCTAAGGCTGCCGGGAGAGCGCTTGCCGGGCACCTGATCGGCGGTGATCAGGAAGCCGAGCCCCCATTTGTCGCGACCGTCTGCGATGAAGGTGAAGTCGGCGCTGCGCGGCAGCGCACTCTTGAGCGCGGGCACCGAGACCGCGCCGATCTGGTTCTGGCCCATCAGCGCGACCGTCTCGGCCTTGAGCACGCGCGCGCCCTCAAGCTCGCCACCATTGAGGAACATGCGCACGAAACGGCCGTAGTCATCAGCGGTCGAAGCGAGGCCGCCGCCACCGATCGGCGCCGCTATGGTGAGCCCGGGCTGCGGCTTTTGCAGTTCGATCGCGCCGTCCATACGATCGCCGGCGCGCTGTTGTTGCGCGACGACGCGCGGCCCCTTGGCCTCCGGCACATTGTAGGAAGTGTCGTTCATCTTGAGCGGGACAAAGATGTGCTCGCGGAAATAATCCTCGAGCTTCTGGCCGGACACCGCCTCGACCAGCTTGCCGACGACGTCGGTCGAGGTGCTGTAGTGCCAGCGCTCGCCCGGATCGAACAGCAGCGGCCCGCCGAACGGATAGGTTTCACCGGCGTGCGGCTTGAAATCGCGCCAGACGGCGCTGGTGAACGGATAAGCCAATCCGGACGTGTGCGTCAGGAAATGCCTGACGGTCGGAGGCTTCGATGCCGGACGGACCTTGTAGTCGCCGGTCCTGGCGTCGAAGGATTCAATGACCTTCAGTCCCGCAAGCTCCGGCAGGTATTTTTCGGCGGGGTCATCCAGGCCGATCCGGCCCTGCTCGACGAGTTGCATCAACGCCGTCGAAGTGACCGGCTTGGTCATCGAGGCAATGCGAAACAGCGCATCTGATGTCAGCGGGCGCCCGGTCGCGACATCGGCCACGCCGAACGCGCCCTGATAAAGCACGCGCTCCCGATCAGTGATCAGGACGACCACGCCCGGCACGTCCTTGCGCTCGACGGCGCCGCGCAGGCTTGCGTCGAGGGCCGCACTCGCTGGTGAATTTTGTGCGCTCGCGGTGCCGGCTAACGCGGCAACCGCAACGCCTGCGGTAACAACCATTTCGGCGATCTTTCGATTCATTAAAGCCTCCCTGTTGCGCATGGCCCGGGTAGCACCCGCGCAAGCTCTCCCGAGGCATTTTCTTGTTCGACGCCGGTTCGATGACGGCGACAAGGACACGGCGCCGCATCGGCATGTCGCAACGTGAAGTTAGCAGCTGCAATTCGTCGAGTCTCCCGCGATCACGGTTGCGCCTGCGATGTCCGTCATCACGGACGGAGTGGGCAAGGACCCGCCAGCAGTTACGCCCATTCAAGTGGGAGCGTCGTCACTATGCGTTCGCGCGATGCAAAATTCCGAATCCGGCGTTCCAAACGCATGGCAGAACAAGGGGCGGCCGTTGTAGATTCACGCACATCGCGGTTGTGGAGGTTTGCAAAAATGCCGATCAAACCCCTTCCGGTTCTCGAGAGAGACCTTGCACGCGGCCGCCAAATCGCGCGTTCGTGGAAGCCTCTCGACCATCTCTCTCCCGCCGACGCCGAGATTGTCGCAAGAGCGATCGCCGAGGGCATCGCAGAGGGGCGCAAATACGGCCTGGAGATTGGGCAGGCGTGCGCCGCGGCGGGCCACTCGTAAGGATTTCAGCTCTAACCCGCCTTGCCGTCGTCGAGGCTGACAATGACGGCCGCGTTGGCGATGAGGATGGGATCGCCGGGCGGATCGGACGGGATTTCGAGCCCGCCCTTCACCGCGGTGACGGTCACCATGCCGTAAGGCAGCTCCTTCGCCACCGCTGCGGTGTCGACGGTGTCAGGGTTCGGCACGGCGATGGTGACGTCGACGAACATGTCCTTGGCGGTCTTGCCGAGCATGCGGAAGAAGCCGAGGCTCGAATGCCGGATGGCATCGGACACCGCGCGTTTTGCGGCCTTGGTGCCGTCCTTGCCGTGGACGTCGACGCCCATGCCCATTTCGGTGATACAGCGCACGCGTGCCATTGGGATTCCTGATGCTGGGGTGAAAAAAGTTCGCTCGCGCCGAGACGTTATTCCGCCGCTTCCCGGTGCGGGACGCCCTGCTCTATGTCGAATTGCAGGATGTCGTTGAAGCGGTTGAACGCGCCGCACAGCGCGATGCGCCAGGTCAGCTCGACGATTTGCGCTTCGGAGAAATGCTGCTGAAGTCGGGCAAAGATCTCGTCGCGAGTCTTGTTCCAGTTATTGGTGACGGCGATGGAATATTCGACGACGAGCCTGTCGATGGCATCGAGCTCGGGATGATCGCGGTAGTCGAGCAGGCGTTCGGCGCCCGCTTCCGAGACGCCCTCGACGGCCAGCTTCGGCGCATGGTGCGAGACGCAATAGTCGCATTTGTTCAACAGCGACACCGTGACCAGCGCCAGTTCAAGGTGGCGCTTGGACAGCACGGCCTCGCCGGCGAGATCGACCAGCAGCGACCACATGTGCTTGAAGATCGGCGGCCGGTGCGCCATGACGCCCGCTTGGTTCTCGAACGCGCCATAGGTCGTCATCTTGTCCCAGAGCGGTTGCAGCGCGGCAGGAAGGTCGTTCCGGGTCTTGATCGAGACGCGTGACATGGGATGTCCTCAAACGGGGGCCGTTGCGGCGATGCTGCCACAACGGCGCGCGTTTGGCATTACGCGTCGGCAGCGTACCTCCTATGCCGGGACCGGCGCGGGCTGCGGCTCCGCCTTGAGATCGGTCTTGGGAAACGGCCTGAATGTCAGCGCGATCGCAAAAGCGCCAAGCCCGAAGGCCCAGGAGCCGATATAGAGCCAGGCGTAGCTCGCGAAGGTGTCGTAGATCAGACCGCCCGCCAGCGGCCCGGTCGCCATGCCGAGGCTGCCGGCCATCGCGGTGCCGCCGATCACGGTACCCAGCATCCGCAACGGGAAGTTCTCGCGGATGATCACCGAATAGAGCGGCATCGTGCCGGCGTAGATGAAACCGAATACCGCCGCGACGGCGTAGAACGCCGGCAGTTCGTGCACGAACACATAGGCCAGCGCGCCGAACGCCTGGACCAACAAGCCCGCCACCAGCACGCGCTTGGCGCCGAGGCGGTCGCCGGCGATGCCGAAGAAGATGCGGCCGAACAAACCGGCCAAGCCCTCCACGCTGTAGATCGTGACCGCGGCCACCAGCGGAATGCCGCAACTGATGGCATAGCTCACCGTGTGGATGATCGGGCCGGAATGCGTCGCGCAGCAGAAGAAATTGGTCGTGATCAGGATGATGAATTGCGGCGAGCGCAGCGCCTGCGCGGTCGACATTTCGGTTTGCGGCGTCCCGCCATCGGCCGGCGCTGCTGACGCGGCCGCCAGCGCCGGCGGGCGGCGCACCAACAGCGAGACCGGGATCATGATCCCTCCGACGACCGCGGAGAGGATCAGCATCGTGGTCCGCCAGTCATGGCCCGAGACGAGCCAGGCGACCAGGGGCGACATGGTCATGGGCGCCATCCCCATGCCGGCCGAGACCAGCGACACCGCGAGGCTGCGATGGGTGTCGAACCAGCCGGTGACGGTCGCCATCATCGGCGCGAAGATCGCGGCCGTAGCGCCGCCGACCATCACACCGAAGACGAACTGAAAGGCGAGCAGCGAGGTTGCGCGGCTGGCCAGCGCCAGGCTAGCCGCGATCACGACCGAGCCGGTCAACACCACCGGCAGCGGCCCGAAGCGGTCGGTCAGATTACCCCAGACCATGCTGGTCAGCGCCATGGCGAGAAAGCCGATGGTCATGGCGCTGGACACGCCCGTGACCGACCAGCCGGTGTCCCGCGCGATCGGCTGCAGCAGCACCGGCAATGAAAACATGCCGCCAATGGCGACACATCCCAAGAGGCCGCCGGCCGCGACGATGACCCAGCGATAGCGAGAATGTTGCATTCCTGATCTCCGATAAAGGCTCTCACTGGCTGGAAGACGAACGGGATGGGCCGGAACCGACAGGCTGGCGGGCCTGCCGGTTCTTTTTTTCGTCGTCGATGATTGGCGGGCGGCATTTCATCGGCCAGAGAGCAGCCTCAGCCAAGGCGCCAAATGGAAGGCGCTCATCAACACATACATCGGAATCATTCCGGTCAGCGGCGATCCGCCCTCCCTGGCCGAGCAGATCATATCCGGCATGCCGCCGCCATGGACGGCGGTCAGCAGCGCCATGATCGCGAAGGTCGGCGTGGCCGCGAGCGACAGCAGACCGGCCGCGCTCGCCTTGACCCATTTCCGGCCTCGGGCGATGCCGGGATCGGCCAGCTCGGTCATGCCTTGGCCCCCGCCTCCTTGTTGCGAAAGGCGGCCTCGCCGGCATCCGACACCTCGATCCACCTCTTGTCGGGCGCGGCGCCCGGAACGTAGCTCTCGTTCCAGTTCCACCATTTGTACGGCCGGCTCTGGGGGTAACCTTCCGGGGAATCCTCCCACTCCTCCTGACGGCCGAGAGTGGTCATGTCGAGGTAGCTCCAGACGGTGCCCATCGCCTCGTCGCCACGGCTGTTGATCATGTAGGTGCGGAACACGCGGTTGCCGTCGCGGAAGAACGCGTTGTGGCCGTGCCATTCATCCACGCCGAAGTCGGCGTCAAAGCTGTCGGTGATGGTCACCCAGGGGATATGCTCCCAGCCCATCCGCGCCTTCAGCCGCGCGATGTCGGCCTGCGGCGCACGCGAGGCATACACCAGCGTCGTGTCGCGCGCGTTGAGGTGGGCGAGATGGGAGACCTGGTCGGCCCCGAGCGAACAGCCGATGCAGGCGTGGTCCGGCCAGCCATGCACGCCGGGCTCGAAGAAGGCGCGGTAGACGACGAGCTGGCGGCGGCCCGCGAACAGGTCGAGCAGGCTCTTTTTGCCTTCGGGACCGTCGAACGCATAGGCCTTTTCCACCGCAAGCCACGGCATCCGCCGCCGCTCGGCGGCGAGCGCGTCGCGGGCGCGGGTGACCTCCTTCTCCTTGACGAGTAGTTTTTCGCGCGCGACATCCCATTCCTGCGGCGATACGATCTTTGATGTCTTCATGTGCTGTCCTTCCTCACTCCGTCGGGTTTCGTTTCGGGCGGCGCTCATGACGCCGCCTGTTCGTAGCTGTCGTGGTGACGCCACCAGACACCGTTTTCGTTGCGCCCCCTGGGAGCGCGGTCGAGCCATTGGTACGTCCCCCACAGCCCGTCCAGTCCGCGTGCATAGGTGGAATAGATGTGATAGACGACGCCGTTCTCCCGCACGAAGGCGCTGAGGCCCGGCCGTTCGCGCACATACGCTGCAGGCTCGGCGCCGGACCTGGCCGCGTTCGCGATGACGACCGGCGGAAACGCCGCCCCGGTCATCGGGTGGCCGCCGCGCCGGTAATTGTATTCGATACCGCCGTTGCGCTGCTGCTCTTCGGTGACGGAGACGTTGAAATCATAATTGAAGCCGCTGTCCTGCGACGACGCCCAGGGAAAGGTCCAGCCCATCCGCTGCTTGAACGCCTGCAGCTTCGCAAGCGGCGCGCGCGAGACCGCCCAGAGCATCACGTCGTGGTTGGCGAGATGCACCGCAATGCCGTCAAAACCGTCGGCGATCGACGAGCAGGAAATACAGCCGGCCTTGTAGTCCGGTCCAAACATGAAGTGATAGACGAGGAGCTGCGAGCGCCCCTGGAACAGGTCTGCAAGCGAAACCGTGCCCTCGTCGGTGTCGAACGCATAGTCCTTGTTGACTCGGACCCATGGCAGTTCCTGGCGCCTGCGCGCGAGTTCGTCGCTTTGCCGCGTCAACGCCTTTTCCGCATCGAGCAGCTCTAGCCGCGCCGCAAGCCATTGTTCACGGGTTCCGGTCTTGTGCATGGTCATGGTCATTCTCCGTTATCGCTACCGTTGCGGGATAGACTAGGATCGGGCATGCCCCTCCCGGGAGTGACAAGTGTGACGGGATTTCGATGGACTCGCTGATCACGGCGGCGGCGCAGGCGCTGGCACTGGGCGATCCGCTCGGCGCGCTGAACCGGGTGGCGCTCCGCGACGACGCGCCGGCGCTGGCGCTGCGCGGCATCGCCATGGCCCAGATCGGCGATCTCGACCGCGCGAAGACGCTGGTGCGGCGGGCACAGCGCGCCTTCGGCCCGCGGGAGGCTGTGGCTCGCGCCAGATGCGCCGTCATCGAGGCCGAGATCGCGCTCGCCTCGCGCGACCTTGCCTGGCCCGCGAAGACGCTCGCCGCGGCCTCCGATGTCCTCGAGGCGCATGGCGACCGCGCGAACGCCGCGCACGCGCGTTATCTCGAAGTCCGGCGCCTCGTCCTGATCGGGCGCCTCGACGAGGCCGAGCACCAGTTGGCGCAGATCGATCTCACTGCGTTGACGCCTGCACTGCGCGCCGTTCACGAGCTTGCGCTTGCCGGGATTTCCATGCGGCGTGTCCGCGCCGGCATCGCTCACGCCGCGCTCGCCCGCGCCGAGGAAGCCGCACGCTGGGCACGCATTCCCGCGCTCGCGGCCGAAGTCGAACAGGCCTTCGCCGTCCTCGACACGCCGGTGGCGCGGCGGATCGCGCCTGGCGAGGAGCTCCCTCTCCTGCTGGAGGACGTCGAGGTTCTGTTCGCCTCGAAGGCGCTCGTCATCGATGCCTGCCGCAATCTCGTGCGCGAGGGAAAAACGCTCGTGCCGCTCGCGAGGCGTCCGGTGCTGTTCGCGCTGGCGCGCGCGCTCGGTGAGTCCTGGCCCGGCGACGTGTCGCGGGACGTGCTGCTCATCCGCGCGTTTGGCGCGAAACACGCCGACGAATCCCACCGCGCGCGGCTGCGGGTCGAGATCGGGCGGCTGCGCCGGTTGTTGCGCGCCGTCGCGCGCGTCAGCGCCACCAGACAGGGCTTTGCGCTGATCCCGCGCAGCGCGCGTGAGGTCGTGGTGCTAGCGCGGCCGGTGGAAGAGCGGCACGCGGCGGTACTCGCGTTCCTGGCGGACGGCGAGTCATGGTCGGGCTCCGCGCTGGCGCTCGCGCTCGGGGCGAGCCAGCGCACGGTGCAGCGCGCGCTGAGGGAGCTTTCGGCCGCCAGCAAGGTGCAGGCGTTCGGCCGCGGCCGCTCTCGGCGCTGGATGACGCCGCCATTGCCCGGATTCGCGACGACCTTGTTACTCACCGCGCCGCTCCCGGGCAGCTAGGATAAGGCCATGAAAACATCGAAGGCAGAGATCATCCGGGAATACGGGCCTTTCCCCGAGGCCGAAAAGGTCGCCGGCGTCTCGTTCGACGGCAGGCAGGTCTGGTTCGCATCCGGCGACCGGCTGAATGTGGTCGATCCCGACAGCGGCCAGCGGCTGCGCACGCTCGACGTCGCGTGCCACGCCGGCACCGCATTCGACGGCGAGCATCTGTTCCAGATCGCCGAGGACAAGATCCAGAAGATCGATCCCAAGACCGGCCGCGTGCTCGCCACGATCCCCGCGCCGGGCGGCGGCGGCGACTCCGGCCTCGCCTGGGCCGAAGGCTCGCTCTGGGTGGGCGTGTACCGGGAGCGCAAGATCCATCAGATCGATCCGGAGACTGGAAAAGTGCTGCGCACCATCCAGTCCAGCCGCTTCGTCACCGGCGTGACCTGGGTCGACGGCGAGCTGTGGCACGGCACCTGGGAGGCCGACCAAAGCGACCTGCGGCGCATCGATCCGCAGACTGGAGAGACGCTCGAGACCATCGAGATGCCGCCGGGCCTTGCCGTCTCGGGCCTTGAATCCAACGGCAGCGACCGGTTCTTCTGCGGCGGCGGCAGCAGCGGCAAGGTGAGAGCGGTACGCCGGCCGAAGCGAAGGGCCTAACCCAGCTTGATGTTGGCTTCCTTGACCACCTTGCCCCAGCGTTCCATCTGGTCCTGGACGAACGCGCGGAATTCTTCCGGCGTGTTCGGCCGGCTCTCGATGTTGAGCTGCTCGAAGCGCTCTTTCACGTCAGGCGAGCGCATCGCTTCGTTGATCGCGCCGTTCAGCGTGCGGACGATGGCCGGCGGCGTGCCGTGCGGCACGAACACGCCGTTCCATTCATAGGCCTCGAAGCCGGGCAACGTATCGGAGGCCGGAGGGATATCGGGCAGGCTCTTCAGCCGGCCCTTGCCGGTGTGGCAAATGGCCTTGACCTTGCCGCCCTGGATGATGCCGACCACGGACGATCCGTTGGAGAAGAACAGCTTCACCTGCCCGCCCATGACATCGTTCAAGGCCGGGCCGCCACCGCGATACGGCACATGGTTCACTTTCGTCCCCGTCATGAAACGGAACATTTCCAGCGACAGATGCTGCAGCGTGCCGCTGCCGGAGGACGCCATGTCGATGCCGTCAGGCGCGGCCTTGGCAAAGGCGATGACGTCGGCAAACGTATTCACCGGCAGCGACGGCGTCACCACCAGGATGTTCGGCACCAGCGACACCAGGGCGACGGGATCGAAATCCCTGTTGTAGTCGAACGCGAGGT
>Ga0134128_10007257_pt1 | contig 13387 bp, 9 predicted proteins | sample KB31754_FD_96462 | JGI IMG/M metagenome (GOLD analysis project Ga0134128, IMG submission 96462) | Terrestrial soil microbial communities with excess Nitrogen fertilizer from Kellogg Biological Station, Michigan, USA - KB3-175-4 | ecosystem: Environmental > Terrestrial > Soil > Unclassified ... | reverse complement strand
GCGTAGAGGCCGCGCCAGATGCGGTCGGTCATGTGCAGGCTGAGCCGCGCCGGCCGCGCCTCGCCGGGGCCCGGCATGTCGACCTCGGCGCGCGCGGCGAAGGCGAACGGGCCGTAGACGCGGCGGATCGGCTCGGCGAAGCTGACGGCGGTATATTGCGTCACTGGGTCGGCGTTGGGGAAGCCGCAGTCCCAGGCTGGCGCGCGGCGGATCGCGGCGGAGGCGACGCGGTGGATGACATAGGCCGCCGCCGAGCCCGAAGCGACGAAGAACACCAGCACCAGCAGGCCGTTATAGGAGCTTCGCAATTCCGCGATGGTGGCGATGGAGGTCCAGGGGATTTTCGATTGCAGCGGCATCGCGGCGCCGACGGTCGCCTCGGCGAGCGGCTTCAGCGCGTCGATCAGCGCGCCGGGAAAGACGCCGGCCAACAGGCAGGCGCCGGCGAGGCCGGCCATCGCATAGCGCATCGGCGCATCGACCTCGCGGGCCGCCGCCGCCTCGGGCGAACGCGGGCGGCCGAGGAAGGCGATGCCGAACATGCGCGCGAAGGCGGCGGCGGCGAGCGCCGCCACCAGCGCGACGACCGCGCCCATCGCCAGCGTCAGCAGTTTCAGCGACCATTGCGGAAAGGCGGGGCCGAGCAGCACGGCTTGCAGCATCAGCCATTCAGAGACGAAGCCGTTGAGCGGCGGCAGCCCGGCGATGGCGGCCGAACCCGCCAGCATCGCCAGGCTGGTCCAGCGCATGCGGTCGAACAGGCCGCCGAGCCGGTCGAGATTGCGCGCCCCCGTCGCCGTCAGCACGGCGCCGGCGCCGAAGAACAGCAGGCTCTTGAACAGCATGTGGTTGAGCGCGTGCAGCATCGCGGCGGTCATCGCGAGCGCCGAGGCGCGCGCGAGATCGTCGGCCTTGAAGGCGAGCGCCAGGCCGAGGGCGACGAAGATGAGGCCGATATTTTCGACCGTCGAAAAAGCGAGCAGGCGCTTGAGATCGACTTCGAGATTGGCGCTCAGCGCCCCGAGCCCGGCGGTGGCGGCGCCCAGGACGAGGACCGGCACGCTCCATCGCCAATCCGGCGGACCTAAGAGATCGAAGGCGAAGCGCACGAAGGCGTAGACGGCGATCTTGGTCATGACGGCGCTCATCAGCGCCGAGACATGGCTGGGCGCGGCGGGATGAGCGAGCGGCAGCCAGACGTGCAACGGCACGAGCCCGGCCTTGGAGCCGGCGCCGATCAACGCCAGCGCCAACGCCAGCGCCGCGACGCCGGCGCCCGGGGGGTGGGCGCGCATCGTCGCGAAGGCGTAGCCGCCGCTGGCGCCCGCCAGCAGGCCGAAGGCGAGCAGCAGCATCAGTGCGCCGAACACCGCCATGACGAGATAGACGAAGCCGGCGTTGCGGGTCTCGGCGCCGCGATGATGGGCGCTGACCAGCGCCCACGAGGTCAGCGACATGAACTCCCAGGCGACCAGGAAGCTATAAGCGTCGTCGGCGAGCGGCACGAGGCCGAGCCCGGCCAGGAAGGCCGGATAGAACGGCAGCACCCGGCTTGGCTCGTTCTCATGGCGGCCGTAGCCGAGCCCATAAAGGCTCGCCGCGGCGGCGCCGAGATGGCCAAGGGCGAGGAAAAAGGCGGAGAGCGCGTCGAGGCGGAAATGCGCGCCGAGCCAGGGCAGACCGATCGGCAACACCAGCGTCGCCGGCGCCGCGCGGCCGAGGAAATGGCCCAGCGCGAAGGCGAGGCCAAGCCCGGAGAGCGCCAACGCGCCGCCATAGACCAGCGTACTAGCGCGCCGGCGCCGCGCCAGTAAGGCGCCGACCACCGCCAGCGCCAGCAAGGCGAGATCGACAAGAAGCAGTCCGACGAGCGCGTTCACTCCGGCGGTTCAGGCCAGATTGGGCGCGAAAGGGCGAGGCGAAGATCGGCGCATGTCAGACTCAGGTTCAAGACCGTGTGACTGGCATGCTAGGCCGGCGTCAGCGCCCGTCAAGGGCGAACGGCTCCGGGAAACTACGTAGGTCTAAGCAGCTTTTCATGGCTTGGCCAGCGAAAGCCTGCTGATAATCCTTTGCTTTCGCAGTAATTTTGTCCGAAAATCGATAGTCGATTTTCGGAAATCCTGTTTAGGCGCGTCGCATGACGGCGAATATGACGCCGACGATGATGACGACGACCGCCACCCAGATCAGCATATGTGCGCCGCCCATTGCGGTCGAGGCGACGCCGCCGAATCCGAGCAACGCCGCGACAATGGCGACGACGATGAGGATAAGTGCGTAGTAGATAAGATTTCCCGGCATGACGTCCCCTTTTGCAATGCATCGCACCCCAGATTGCGCGAGGTCGGCAAAGTAACGGCGAGGACGCAATTGAGTTCCCTGTGCGCGGGATTTATCTCGCGGCGCAGAGGCGGGCGAATGCGCCGAGATAGGCTTGGATCGCCGCCGCATTTTGCGGCCGCGCGAGGAATTCGGCGATCTCGGCAGGGGGCATCTTCATCAACGGGAAGCGCAGGAAAAGCTCGGGCGCGAAATGGTTGGAGACGGTCGCCAGCACCGCGCGCAGGCTGTCCAGCATATCGTCGCCGCGATGCGAGGCGTGCATCAGCGCCATCGGCTTGCCGACCAGCGTGTCGCGCGACACCAGCCAGTCGATGGCGTTCTTCATGCCGCCGGGCAGCGCGCGCACATATTCGGGGCTGGCGACGATAACGCCGTCGCTGGCCTCGACGAGGCCGATATAGGCGCGGACCTCGGCGGGCGGATCGTCATCGAGGTCGGGCGAGAACACCGGCAACCGGTCGACGCCGTCGAAGACGGCGACGTCGAGGCCGGCGGGCGCTGCGGCGGCGACGGCGCGCAGCAAAGCGGTGTTGGTCGATTGCCGGCGCGCGCTGCCCGAAATGGCGAGAATCTTCATCGCCGCAGCCTAGCCGAACAGCCCATGGAGAAACCAGCGCGGCCGTGCGGTCTCCTGGTACAGCCCCTCGCGATAGAGCCAGTAGCGCCGCCCTTCTGCGTCCTCGGCGCGGAAATAGTCGCGCGTCGGCGCCGCCGGGCCGCGCCACCAGGGCGCGGCGATGCGCTCCGGCCCCTCGATCGCCGCCACCTCACGCAGCACGCGCCGCCAGCGGAAGCGCAGCGGCGGCCCGTCGGGAACCTCGGCCAAAGCCTCGATCGGCTCGGGCCGCGCGAACAGGCGCAGCGGCCGGCCCGTCGTCGCGACGAGCGAAGCCGCCGCTTGACCCCCCGTCGCCGGCCGCGAGACGACGCTTTGCTCCGGCAGATGCGCGTCGACCAGCCGTTGCCGCGTCACCCGCGAGGCGCCGAGTCGCGCGCTCAGGCGGTCGATGAGATCGGCGAGCGCCTTGGCCTGCTCGGCCTCGAAGGCGCGCTCGAACGCCGATTGCGAGGGCGCGGCGTCCTCGGCGGTGAGGCACGAAAGCCGCATGACATCGATGCCGAAGCCGGGGTCGATGGGCTCGCCATGCAGAATGCGCTCGCCAAACAGCCGCTGGATGGCGCGCGCTTCGTTGAGCGGCCGGCTCGCCGCGACCCGCAGGCGCTGCGTCTCGCCATCGACGCGAAACAGCGCCAGCTCCAGCCGGCGCGCGCCTTTGCCGCGCCGCTCCAGCAGCACGACGAGATCGTCGGCGAGCCGGTTCAGCGTCGCCTCCACCGCCTCCAGGTGCAGGATCGGGCTGGCGAAGCGCCGCTCGGCAAGCATATCGGGGGCGGCGAAGCGCGGCGAGATCGAGGGGCGGGAAAGCCCATGCAATTCGTCGAGCCGGGCGATCAGATCGGCGCCGAAGCGGGCGGCGATCGGCCCGCGCGGGCGCAGCGCGAGATCGCCGATGCGCCTGAGCCCGGCGCGCGAAAGCTCAGCCGAGAGCGTCGGCGCGACGCCCAACGCCGCAACCGGCAGATCGTGGAAAAGCTTGGCGAAGGCCTTGCCTTCGAGGCCGGCGGGGGCGACCGACTGGCGGGCGAAGCGGGCGAGCGCGCTAGCCGCGCGCGGCGTATCGGCAAGGCCGGCTTTCAACGTGAGGCGGGCGCGGACGAAACGGGCTTCAGCATCGGCGATGAGCCCGGCCTCGCCGCCGAACAGATGCGCGACGCCGGAGACGTCGAGCATCAGTCCGTCGGCGCCGTCGAGCGCCGCCAGCGGGGTATAGCGCGAGCAGGCGTCGGCGACCCGTTCGAGCGCCCGCGCCTGCCCGGCCGGATCGGCCTCGATGGCGACGAGTGTGGGATGGCGGGCGCGGGCGTCGGCGAGCGTCAGGCCGGCGCTTAAGCCCAGACGCTCGGCTACCGCGTCGACGCCGACGAGCCGACGCGCGTTCTTTTGCAGGGCGACGACGGCGAGCGCCGCCTGCGGGCCGATCTCATGCGCTTTCCTGGCGAGATCGGTCGGCAGCCGTGGCAGCCACAGGGACAGAAACCGCCGGTTCGTCAAACCTTTGCTCCTCGCTTCGCCAGATCAGGGGCGCGCCGGCGGGGTCCGGCGCGGCGCCGCGCGCCTTGATGAGCCGGACCGAGACCGCCGGAGCCCCCGGCGTCGGCTTGGCGCGGCCCGCCGAGGCCTCGCGAACGCTGGGGGCGGCGGCGATCTCGAAGCGCGTCTCGGCGGCGCTCGAAAGCCGCTCGGCCAAGCCATGCGCGGTCGGCAGCGTCATCAGCGCCGGCGTGCCGGAGCGGGCGGCGAGCGTCAGCCGGCGGGAGACCGCGAGGTCGTATTTCGACAGCCGCCAGACTTCGCCGATGACCACGGCGAGCGCGCCGCTCCTCAGCGCCTCCTCGACGGTCTGGAACAGGCTCGCGGCGTCTGGGGCGCGCACGAAGACCAGGCGGGAGAGATCGAGCCCATGCGCGACGAGGCCGGGGCCGAAGGGGACGCCGTTCTGCGAAAAGGCGAAATCCTCGACCGCCAGCAGTCCGCTCAAAGGCCGCGCCGCCATGAAGCGGGCGGCAAGGCTGAGCGCGAAGCCGAAGGCGGCGGGAGCGTCGGCGGGCGCGGCCGGGGCGATCTCATGCAAGCCGTCGCCGGCCAGGCCGCCGCCGAGGCGGCGATCGAGCGCGCGCGCCACCGGCAATCGCGTGCGGGCGCGCGGCGCTTGCTCGATACGCTCGACCATGCGTCGCAAATGCGAGATCCGTTCGGCCCTGTCGCCCGGCGACATCCGCTCAATCCGTTCTATGTTCCCTATTTGTTCTAACGTGCGCTTGAGACGCGGGAGAGTCAAGAAGTGATTCGGCAGCGCCATTGATTCGCCGGCGTGCGCGCTCCACGCCTTGACTTTTCCTATCCCCGGATAGCACAAGAGAGCCGCATTGCTATGCATTCCGGCGCCCGTTTTGACCACTTCGATTTATCAACACGTAAGTCTTGCCCCGCTAAACCTTCGGGTGCGGACGGTCAGCGCCAGTTCCGAGACATGACAGCAAGTTGTCACTGTTCGCAGATGCGGACGAGGGGAGGCGAAAGAACATGGGTCGACTGGCAACCACGGTGTTCGGCGTTGCATTGCTGGCCAGTTGCGCCGCCTACGCCGATGACGATGCGAAGCTGTCCGGCAGCCCGCCGCCCGCGACCACGAAGATCGATGTCGCCCGCGGAGATCGTTGGATCTACGAAATTCGCGACGATATAACCGATGAACTGAAGATCGTGACCGATTATACCGTGACTGACGTCACCGATTCTGAAATCGACACGCGGGTCCGTTATACGAATGTCGCCAACAACAACTCGGAAGTGACCGGCGTGCAGACATTCGACCTGAACTGGCACACCAAGGACAATGGGACCGTCACTTTTCGCCCTGGATTGGAAGATGTCGGCGTTCCCGCGGATCTTCATCTCGGCAAGACATGGTCCTACAAATACGATACGATGCGCACGAGTCCGCTCTCGCACTTCAGATTCATCGGCAAAGCGAAAGTGGATTCGTGGGAACATGTCGTCGTCGGCAACGGGCTCGCCTTCGACGCTTTCAAGATCGTCTACGAGTCGTCGGTCTTTCCCGTCGTCAACAACCGCAAATTCACCTCGCGGGTGGAACTCTGGTACGCGCCGGCCGCCAACCGCTACGTCAAACGCAAATACGAGAGCCGGATGAACGGCAAGCTGTCCGACGCGTCAGAGGAAATCCTGCGCGATTATCGGCGGCGCAAGTAACGGCCGCAGATGCCGGGTATCCCGGTCGTTCGAGCGTTGATGGCGGCGCTCGCGCTTGCCGTCTGCGCCGGCGCGCGAGCCGACCCCGCGCCGCCACCGCAAGAGTTCTCGGCCCCGCAACAGGGGTTGGACGTCGGCCGCGCGGACGAATGGATCTACGAGACGCGCGACAGCCTGACGGACGCCGCGTTGTCAACGCTCGACGTCGTCGTGGTCGAAAAACGCAGCAGCGAAATCGCGGTCCGAATGCGGATCACGGACGCCAACACCAGCCTGACGCGCGTCAGCGCGGCGACGTTCGACAACTTCTGGCGCAAGGCGCCCGACGCCCTCTCGCCCGGCGACGGATATCAGGACAGTTGGGGGGTAAGGCCGAAAATGCGCGTCGGCGACGAGTGGAACTACGGCTTCGAGCGCACGCTCATGGGCGGCCCGATCAGGATGACTTGGATCGGACATGGCGAAGTGCTGGCTGCCGAGCGGCTGACGCTGCCCAGCGGCCGGACTTTCGATACGTTCGAGATCGAGTTCTTCGAGCGCCCCTCGGTCGCCCGCTACCATTACCAGATGCACGTCCTCGAATGGTTCGCGCCCGAGGCGAACCGATATGTGAAGCGCCAAGTGCAAAGCCGCTTGAACGGCGAGACCGCCGACGACACGACGGAAACTCTGCTGGATTTCATCAAACGAAGGTGACGCCCAAACGGAGCCGGCGCCGGCCGGCCCTCCCTCACCCCACCCCGAGCTTCTTCTGCAAGCTGGTGGAAGACGTCGTGTACTGGAACACCAGCCGCTTGTCGGGGTAGACGTAGCGGTGCATCTTCTGCGCCGCCAGCGCCCCCTCGTGGAAGCCGGACAGGATCAGCTTCAGCTTGCCGGGATAGGTGATGATGTCGCCGATGGCGAAAATGCCCGGCGTCGAGGTCTCGAACTTTTCGACATCGGCCGGGATCAGGTTCTCGTGCAGGTTGAGGCCCCAGGCGGCGATCGGGCCGAGCTTCATCGTCAGCCCGAAGAACGGCAGCATATCGTCGCAGGCGATATCGACGGTCTCGCCGGTCTCCTTGCGCAACGTCAGCGCCGAGAGCTGGCCGCCCTCGCCCTTCAGCCCCGACACTTGGCCGAGAATGAAATCCATGCTGCCGGAGGCGACCAGTTCGCGCATCGCGTTGACCGAATGTGGCGCGGCGCGGAAGGCGTCGCGGCGGTGGATCAGCGTGATGCGCTCGGCCACCGGATGCAGGTTGAGCACCCAGTCGAGCGCGGAATCGCCGCCGCCGACGATCGTCACCCGCCGGCCGCGGAACTGCTCGACCTTGCGCACGGCGTAGAACACGCTCTTGCCTTCATAGCCATCGATGCCGGGAATCGGCGGCTTCTTCGGCATGAACGAGCCGCCGCCGGCCGCCACCAGCACGCATTTCGCGGTGATCTCGGCGCCGGCGTCGGTGGTGACGCGGAACTTCGGCCGTCCGTCCTCGCCGAGACTTTCCACCTGCTCCACCATCTCGCCCATGTGGAAGACCGGCTGGAACGGCTGGATCTGCTTTATCAGGTTCTCGACCAGCCCCTGCGCCGAGACTTCGGGGAAGCCGGGGATGTCGTAGATCGGCTTTTCCGGGTAAAGCTCGGCGCATTGGCCGCCGGGCTTGCTCAGGATGTCGACGAGGTGGCACTTGATATCGAGCAGCCCAAGTTCGAACACCGCAAACAGGCCCGCAGGCCCCGCGCCGATGATGACGACGTCGGTCTCAAAGCGCTCGGTCATCGGCTCAGCCCTGCTTGGCGGGCGTGGTGACGACCAGCCCGTCGAGATTGGCGGCGACCTTGATCTGGCAGGAAAGCCGCGAGGTCGGCCTGACCTCGAAGGCGAAATCCAGCATGTCTTCCTCCATCTGCGAGGGTGGGCCGACGATCTCGGTCCAGGCGTCGTCGACATAGACGTGGCAGGTGGCGCAGGCGCAGGCGCCGCCGCATTCCGCCTCGATGCCGGGCACGGCGTTGCGGATGGCGGTCTCCATCACCGTCGCGCCGTCCTGCGCCTCGACCGTGCGCGAAGCGCCGGCGGCGTCATTGAAGGTGATCTTCGTCATCGCTATTTCGCTCAGCCCCGCTCAACCGCTGTTGCGGCGCCTACATAAAGGGCCGCGCGGCGCGGGGGAAGAGGCTGTCTCAGACGGCAAGCGCGGCGATCGCCGCCCGCGCCTGCGCCACCGCCTCGGCGAGCGCGGCGAGCACGCCCTCGGCCTCGCCCTGCCCTTCGAAGGCGGCCTCGACCGCTGCGGCGGCTTGCGCCACCCTAAAGGCGCCGATCGCCAGCGCCGAGCCGCGCAGCCGGTGGGCGATGTCGGCGCGGGCGCGGCGCGGCAGGTCGGCGAAAGTCAGGCGCTCGGCGAGCTTGGCCGATTGGCGGTCGAACATCGCCAGCAGTTCGGATTCGAGCGCCTCGTCGCCGTCGGTCGCCCGCGCCAGATGCACGAGGTCGATCGGCGGCCGCCCATCGGCCCGTTCATAAACATCGCCAAAGGCTTGATTCGAAACGGCGGCGGCGCGCATGAAGGTTGGTCTCCGGGGCCGGCCTGGCCGTCTGGACGCTGATTCCTGGGGAAACAGGCTCTGCGCCGGCCTGGACGCCGCACAGGCCGGTGGAATATGGCGGCGCAGACGTTAACGACGTTTTAAAATCAGCGGGCGCGTCTGGTATCATTGGCGGGCCGGCGCGGGTAGAGTGGTCTTGGTTAACCCGCGCCTAAGCGCGTCGCGAGGCCCAAGGCGGCGCGTGGGGGAACGGGCGCTGCGCGTCATCTCGCGCGCGAGGGGCCCAAGCAGCGATTCGCGTGGCCTGCCCGCGCGGCTCGCAGAGAATGAAGGCGGACCAAATGTCGCAACAGAATAAGGCTTCGGATCCCGTATCCCAAGCCATGATCGCGATCGAGGACGCGCTGAACCTCGGTTTGGAGCAGCAAGCCGCCGCGCCCGCCGGCACTCCGGGAGCCGAGACCGCTGCGCCGACCCCCGAGGCGCCGGCTCCGAAGGCCCCCACGCTCAAGCCCCCGCTACCGCCCAAGGCGCCGCTGGCGCCTAAACCTACCCCGACGGCGAAGGCCGAGGAGCCGCCGGCTGCGCCGCGCGAGCCCGCCCGCCGCCTCGCCGAAGCGTCGGAGCCGCGCTTGACGCCGCCCGAGCGCCCCGCCAACGACGACCGCGCCGCCGCCGGGCCGATCGTGCAGGCGCTCCAGATCAAGCGCGCGACGCGCACGCCGCTGGCGCTGGCCACGCTCGCCGCGGTCGCCTGGTTCGGGCTTTGCGCCTATTACGGCTACCAGCGCGCGCCGCATTATCTGACGACGCCGGAATTGCTGCTGCGTCCGGAATCGGTGCTGTTCCTGCTGTCGGCGCTGGCCCCGGTGATGTTGCTGTTCGGCTTCGTCGCGCTGGCGCGGCGGCTGGCGGACTTGCGCCAGTCGGCGGCCTCCATCGCCCATGTCGCGGTCAGGCTCGCCGAGCCCGAGGCGATGGCCGGCGAGCAATTCGCCACACTCTCGCAGGCGATCCGCCGCGAGGTGACGACGATGGGCGACGGCGTCGAGCGCGCCTATGTCCGCGCCATCGAGCTGGAGACTTTGGTGCGCACCGAGATCGCGGCGCTGGAGCGCTCCTCGGGCGAGCACGAGCGGCGCCTGCGCGCGCTCATCGCCGAGCTTTCCGATCACCGCGAGACGATCCTCGCCAACAGCGATTCGGCGCGCGCGGCGCTCGAATCCGCCCATCAGGGGGCGGCGCGCGGGCTGGAGAGCATCGGCGACGAGATGGCGCGCAAGGTCGGCGAGATCGGCGAGGCGACGAAATCGAAGCTCGGCGCCGCGTCCGGCGAATTCGTCGCCACCGTCGAGCGCGCCAGCGCCGACGGCGTCGGCCGCCTGAGCGGCGTCGGCGCTGAGATCGCCCGTTCGCTCTCCGCCGCCGCCGATTCGTCCGCCTCGCAGTTGATGGCCGAGGCCGGCAAGCTCGATGAGTCGCTGCGCGCGCGCAGCCAGGATTTCCTCGACGAGATCGGCCGCCGCCACGACGAACTCGGCCGCGGCTACGCCGAATCGGCGGAGCGCGCGGTTGGCGTGATCCGCGGCGAGGGGCTGGGAATCGTCGTGCAGCTCGAAACCGCCGCCCATGCGGCCGGCGAAGCGATCGCCGCCAGCGCCGGCGAGATCGTCGAGCGCATCGCCGCCAGCGGCGCCGAGACCGTAGCGACCCTGCGCACGCAGGGCGCCGCCGTCGCCCAGACGGTCGCCGACACCCACGCCAACATCGCCGGCGGCTTCGAGACGCGCTCGCGCGAGTTGGTCGAGACGCTCGACAACGCCAGCCGCACGACGCTGGAGGCGCTCGATGCCCGCAGCGCCCAGGCGATGGACCGCGTCGCCGACGTCCACGACAGCGTCGCGCGCGAGTTCGACGTGCGCGTCGCCTCGCTGCTCCAGTCCCTCGGCGGCGGCGCCGACGAGGCGTCGCGCGCCCTTGGCGAGCGCGCCGACAGCGCCGCCGAGTTGATCGCCCAATCGCATACGCAGATCGCCGACGCTTTCGAGCAGCGTTCGGACGCGCTGTTGTCGCGATTGGCCGAAGCCACCGCCGCGACTTCGGTGGCGCTGGAGACCAACGCCGAGATCACCGTCGCGCGCATCATCGAAACCCACGAATCGGTCACCGGCGATTTCGAGCAGCGCCAGCGCAGCCTGGTCGAAACCTTCGCGCAATCCTCCGCCGAGGCCGCCGGCGCCCTGGCGCAGAGCGCCGAGGCGGCCGCCAGCCGTCTCGGCGAGGCGCGCGCCGCCTTGCAGAGCGAACATAAGGCGTTCGGCGTCGACGTTGTCGACCGGCTCGAAGCCGTCACCGCCGCCTCCACCGATTCGCTGCGCGCGCAGAGCCAGCGTTACGCGGCCGAGGTCGAGCAGGCGCACGAGCGCGTCGGCGGCGCCTTCGAGGCCCGCCACGCCGACCTCATCGACCGCCTGCGCACGGCGCTCGACGAGCAGACGAGCGCGGTCGGCGCGGTCAGCGACCGCGCCGCCGAGGCCGCCGCCAGCATCGCCGACAACCACAGCCGCACCGCCGGCGCCTTCGAGGTCAGCATCGCCGCGCTGCTGAGCGCGTCCGCTCACCAGCACGAGCGCATCGTCGAGGCGCTGGGCTCGCGCGCCGGCGAGGCGGCGACGCAGATCACTTTGGCGCACGAGGGGGCCGCGCACGAGTTCGACGCGCGCGTCGTCACCCTGCTGGAGCGGCTGGAGAGCGGCGGCCAGCGCATCATCGGCGCGCTCGGCGAACGCGCCGACGACGCCGCGACGCGCGTTGCCGAAACCCATGAGACGGTGGCGCGCGACATCGACGCGCGGCTCGATCAACTGGCGATCTCCTTCGACGACGGCGGCCGGCGCGCGCTGGCGGCGCTCGGCGAGGGCGTCGACCTCTCGTCCGCCCGCATCGCCGACACCCACGACGCCGTCGCGCGCGAACTCGACGCCCGCATCGCCAGTCTGGCGCAGACCTTCGAGGACAGTTCGCGCCTCATCCTGACCGCCATCGGCGAGCGCGCGGAGGAGGCGACGGCGCGCATCGGCGACAGCCAGGACGCCCTCACCCGCGAGCTTGACGGCCGCGTCGCCGGCCTCGTGCAGGCTTTCGAGAAATCGGCCCGGCTGGCGGTCGCCGCCATTGGCGAGCGCACCGAGGACGCGACGAGCCGCGTCGCCGGCTCCCACGACGCCCTCACCCGCGAACTCGACGGCCGCGTCGCCGCGCTCGTGCAGGCTTTCGAGGCATCGACCCGCCAGGCCGCCGCCGCCATCGGCGACCGCAGCGAGGAGGCGACGAGCCGCGTCGCCGGCGCCCACGAGGCGCTCGCCCGCGAACTCGACGGCCGCGTCGCCGCGCTTGTGCTCGCCTTCGAAACCCACGCCCGCCAGGCCGTCGCCGCCATCGGCGACCGCAGCGAGGAGGCGACGAGCCGCGTCGCTGGCGCCCACGAGGCGATCACGCGCGACCTCGACGCCCGCATCGCGCAACTCGTCGAGTCGTTCCAAAGCGCGAGCCGCCAGGCGTTGGCGGAGGTCGGCGACGGGGCCGAGGGCGCCACGGCGCGCATCGCCGAGTTGCATCGCGCCACCGCGCGCGACCTCGCCGCCCGCCTCGCCGAATTGGCGCAGGGCTTCGATGGCGGCGCGCGCAGCGCCGCCGAGACCATCGGGGCGCGCGCCGAAAGCCTGCTGGTGCAGTTGGCCGAGACCGCCGCCACGACCTCGATTGCGCTCCAAACCCAGGCGGAGGCGACCTCCGCCCGCATCGCCGACACCCACGAGGCCGTCGCCCGCGATCTCGACGCGCGCCGCCACGAACTGACGCTCGCCTTCGGCCTCAGTTCGCAGGAGGCGAGCGACACGCTCACCCGCCACGCCGAGACCGTCGGCGCGCGGCTCGCCGAGACCCATCGCGCGGTCGCCGCCGAGCACGAAGCGCTCGGCGCCGGCGTGGCCTCGCGCGTCGAGGACAGCGCGAGATCGGCGATTGCGGCGCTGAAGGCGCAGGCCGAGGCGGTGGTCGCCAATGTCGTCGACGCGCACCAGCGCGTCGGCGCCGAGTTCGGCGCCCGCCACGACGCGCTGATGGCGCGCATCGCCGGCTCCTCCGGCGAGGCGGCGCGGGCGCTGGCCGACGAGGGCCAGGCGACGCTGGCGCGGTTGGAGGCGTCGAGCCGCGCCATCCGCGAGTCGTGGATGCAGACCAGCGACTCGCTGGTCGAGCGGCTGGAGGCGGCGCGCGGCGCCCTCGACACAACGATCGGCGAACGCGGCGAAGCGTTGATGAGCGGCCTCAACGAGGCCGCCGACCGGCTGCACGAGACCGTCGTCGTGCGCGGTCAGGCGCTGGAGGACGTGCTTGGCACGGTGACGGGCCACCTTTCGGCGCGGCTTGACGAGCGCACCGAGGCGGCGCGCGTCGCCTTCGAGGGCGCGCGCCTGCGCGTCATCGACGAGTTTGACGCGCGTCGGAGCGAGCTGACACAGGCGATCGAGCAATTGTCGAGCGAGATCAACCGCCGCATCGACGGCGCGGCGACCCAGGCCACCCAGCTCATCGGCGGCGAGGGCGAAGGCGCGGTGGCGCGCTTCGAGGAGCAGGCGCGCGTCGCGGTGGCGCAGTGGCGCGACG
>Ga0134128_10007255_pt1 | contig 13390 bp, 14 predicted proteins | sample KB31754_FD_96462 | JGI IMG/M metagenome (GOLD analysis project Ga0134128, IMG submission 96462) | Terrestrial soil microbial communities with excess Nitrogen fertilizer from Kellogg Biological Station, Michigan, USA - KB3-175-4 | ecosystem: Environmental > Terrestrial > Soil > Unclassified ... | reverse complement strand
TGTTCGTCGGCCGTGATAAATGGATCCGCGCGCTCGAAGAGGTCATGAAGAATGACGCGCTGGTGCTGCTCGCGACACAGAAGAACGCCTCTGACGACGATCCGTCGCCGGACGCGATCTATGAGACCGGCACGCTTGCCAGTGTCCTGCAACTTCTGAAATTGCCCGACGGCACCGTGAAGGTGCTGGTCGAGGGCCTTGAGCGCGCGCGCGTTGAGAAATACTTGCCGCGCACCGAATATTACGAGGCGACCGCAGTCGCGCTCGCCGATACCGACGCCAAATCCGTCGAGGCGGAGGCGCTGGCGCGTTCGGTCGTGTCCGATTTCGAAAGCTATGTGAAGCTGAACAAGAAGATCTCGGCCGAGGTCGTCGGCGTCGTGCAGGCGATCACCGATTTCGCCAAGCTCGGCGATGCGGTCGCTTCGCATCTGGCTGTCAAGATCGCCGATCGCCAGGCCATCCTGGAGACGCTGTCGGTCACCCAGCGCCTGGAGAAGGTGCTCGGGCTGATGGAAAGCGAGATCTCGGTGCTGCAGGTCGAGAAGCGCATCCGCTCGCGCGTCAAGCGCCAGATGGAGAAGACCCAGCGCGAATATTACCTCAACGAGCAGATGAAGGCGATCCAGAAGGAGCTGGGCGACGAGGACGGCCGCGACGAGCTCGCCGATCTCGAGGAGAAGATCGCCAAGACCAAGCTCTCCAAGGAAGCCCGCGAGAAGGCACAGCACGAATTGAAGAAGCTGCGCCAGATGTCGCCGATGTCCGCGGAAGCGACCGTCGTGCGCAACTATCTGGATTGGCTGCTGTCGATCCCGTGGAACAAGAAGTCCAAGGTGAAGAAGGATCTGGAAGCGGCGCAGGCCATTTTGGATAACGACCACTATGGGCTCGAGAAGGTCAAGGACCGCATCGTCGAGTACCTCGCGGTGCAGTCGCGCGCCAACAAGCTGACCGGACCGATCCTGTGTCTGGTCGGGCCTCCCGGCGTGGGCAAGACTTCGCTCGGCAAGTCGATCGCGAAGGCGACGGGACGCGAATTCGTGCGCGTTTCGCTCGGCGGCGTGCGCGACGAGGCCGAGATCCGCGGTCACCGACGCACCTACATCGGCTCGATGCCCGGCAAGATCATTCAGTCGATGCGGAAAGCGAAGACCTCCAATCCGCTGTTCCTGCTCGACGAGATTGACAAGATGGGCGCCGATTTCCGCGGCGATCCGTCGTCGGCGCTGCTCGAGGTGCTGGACCCCGAGCAGAACTGGACCTTCAATGACCACTATCTCGAGGTCGACTACGATCTGTCCAACGTGATGTTCATCACGACCGCGAATACGCTGAATATTCCGGGCCCGCTGATGGACCGCATGGAGATCATCCGGATCGCGGGCTACACCGAGAACGAGAAGGTCGAGATTGCGCGCAAGCACCTGATCCCGAACTCGCTGACAAAGCACGGCCTGGATTCGAAGGAATGGTCGATCGACGACGAGGCGCTTCTGCTCGTCATCCGCCGCTACACCCGCGAGGCGGGCGTGCGGAATCTGGAGCGTGAGCTCTCGACACTCGCCCGCAAGGCGGTGAAGGAGCTGATGATCTCCAAGAGGAAGTCGGTCAAGGTCACCGAGAAGACTCTGGAAGAGTTCCTGGGCGTGCCGAAGTACCGCTACGGCGAGATCGAGACCGAAGACCAGGTCGGCATCGTGACGGGACTTGCCTGGACCGACGTCGGCGGCGAGCTGCTCACCATCGAAGGCGTCATGATGCCCGGCAAGGGCAAGATGACGGTCACGGGCAATTTGCGCGACGTGATGAAGGAATCGATCTCGGCAGCGGCCTCCTATGTCCGCTCGCGCGCGATCACCTACGGCATCGAGCCGCCGCTGTTCGACAGGCGCGACATCCACGTCCACGTACCGGAGGGGGCGACCCCGAAGGACGGTCCGTCGGCGGGTGTTGCCATGGCCACCGCGATCACCTCGGTCATGACCGGCATTCCGGTCCGCCATGATGTCGCGATGACCGGCGAGATCACGCTGCGCGGGCGCGTGCTGCCGATCGGCGGGTTGAAGGAGAAGTTGCTCGCTGCCGCGCGCGGCGGCATCAAGACGGTGCTGATCCCCGAGGACAACGCCAAGGATCTCACGGAAATCTCCGATGCGATCAAGGGCGGCATGGACATCATCCCCGTCTCCCGCCTCGACGAGGTCGTGGCGAGGGCGTTGGTCCGCGCTCCCGTCCCGATCGTCTGGGAGGAGGACAACACCAAGGTGTCGGTCCCGCCGGATGCATCGGACGAAGCCGCCGGTGGCCTCACGGCGCATTAAGCCAGCCCGGCAAAATGTTAAGAAACGGCGCCTTCGGGCGCCGTTTCATTTAGAGGGATCGCCATGCATATCGACGGCCAATGCCACTGCGGTCGCGTCAGCTACGAGGCCGAGATCGATCCAAAGAATGTTTCGGTCTGCCACTGCATGGATTGCCAGCAGCTCACCGGGTCGCCCTATCGGGTCACGGTGATTTGCGATCGTGAGCAGATGCGGCTGACCGGCGCGGCGCCGAAGCTCTACGCCAAGACCGGCGATAACGGCGGCGTGCGGTTCCAGCATTTCTGTGGCGAATGCGGCTCGCCGCTGTTCACAAGCGGCGAGGGCGGGCCGGACGATTGGGGGATCCGTTGGGGCAGCATCCGCCAGCGCGCTGAGCTCAAGCCGGTGCGGCAGATCTGGTGCCGTTCGGCCGCGCTCTGGATCAATACGCTCAACGAGTTGCCGGGCAGGCTTACCGATTAGGGGCTTCACGAGCTTGCGTGAACGGGCGGGCTGAGGCTAAAGAGGGTCGCCTTCCGGGCGGTTAGCTCAGCGGTAGAGCACTGGTTTTACACACCATTGGTCGGGAGTTCGATCCTCTCACCGCCCACCATGCTTCGCCCTTCAGGCTACGCTTGGCGCAGCCAGCCAGGTCCAGGGGCGAAGCATGTCCGGCGTAGCTTGAGCGCAGCGAAAGCGAAGACGGACTGATCCGATTGTCTGCCCGGCACGCGAGCTACGGCTCGGCAAGCCAAACACCGATCTATCGCGGCGAAGCGAGCGAAGGCTGTCGCGCCGTAGCCCGCAGGGCGAAGGCGGACTTAGGGTTTACAACCATGCGGGCACGCGCGCGAGCCATGAAGGATGCCGCCGCGAGCATGTTCGCTAGGATGGCTCGGGCAGGAGCCGAGCGCGCGGCGGCCGCTGTTGCATCCGGTATCCGATCAAAATGCCACGCCAAGGCGCATGCCGCGCTTCCAGACGACGCGGCAGTGCTTTCGCGTCGTGCCGTAGAGTACTTCGAAGCGCTGCGGAAGGTTCACCAACTTCGGCAACTGCAGGCAGGCGCCGCCCGCCGAATAATCGATCAGGATGCAGTCGATCACCGGCGCCTTCGGATCGGAGACAATCTTGGCAACGCTCGAGATCCTGCCCTGAGGTTTGAGCCGTGCGTACAATCGAGGATATTGCATGGCGCGAACTCGTCTTACTCCCACCCGCCAGGCAGATTGTTCCAGCAGTCGCTGCCAGGCCGTTTACCCGGTCGATCAATTTTTGAAGATTCGATCGATCAACTTTGAACGGATCGCTCCACGCTAATTTACCCTTGCCGACGAACGCGCTAACGTCACCGCCATGGATACCCCGACGACACGCCAGAATAACACCGACCAGATCGCCTATTGGAATGGGCCGAATGGTCAACGCTGGACCGACCGCCAGGCCGAGCAGGACGTGCTGCTGGCCCCCGTGTCGAAGGCCTTGTTCGATCGCGCCCGAGCCCGAGCCGGCGAGCGCATCATCGATGTCGGTTGCGGCTGCGGCTCGACCAGTCTCGCGCTGGCGGAGCAGGTCGGGCCGTCGGGGTTTGTGCTTGGCGTCGATATCTCCGGACCGATGCTCGCGCGCGCCCGCGAGCGCGCGCCGAGGGGGGCGCCGGTCGATTTCGTGCAGGCGGACGCATCGGATTATCCGTTCGATCCCCAAAGCTTCGACCTGTTGGTGTCCCGCTTCGGCGTGATGTTCTTCGCCGAGCCCGCGGCTTCCTTCGCCAATCTGCGCCGTGCGTTGCGGCCATCCGGCCGGCTCGCCTTCGCCTGCTGGCGCGAGCCGCGCGACAATCCCTGGATGATGGCGCCGCTGCAGGCGATCTATCAGCACGTGCCCAGGCTGCCGCCGGTGGGACCGGAGGATCCGGGCCCCTTCGCCTTCGCCTCGCAGGAGCGCGTGAACCGGATTCTCGGCGAGGCCGGCTACAAGGCGGTCGAGATGGAGCCGGTCGGCCTCTCCCTCGATATTGCGATCGGGCGCGGGCTTGAAGCCGCCGTAAAGGCCGCGCTGCAGATCGGACCGGCAAGCCGGGCGCTCGATGGCCATTCGCCCGAGACGCGCGCGGCCGCCAGCCAATCCGTCAAGGAGACGCTGACCCCTTACGTGCGCGGCCAGAGCGTGCCGCTGCCCGGATCGATCTGGATCGTGACCGCACGCGCCTCCTGAAATCCCGCTAAGCCCGCTCTTCCCAGATCATGGCGAGATGCACGATGGTCTGCACCGCCTTCTCCATGTCCTGCCGGCTCACCCATTCCAGCCTTGAATGGAAGGCATGCTCACCGGCGAAGATATTGGGGCAGGGCAGTCCCATGAACGACAGCCGCGATCCGTCGGTGCCGCCACGGACTGAGCTGCGATGCGGCTGGAGCCCCGCGCGACGGATCGCCTCGATCGCATAGTCGACGATCTCGGGGTGAGCGTCGATCACCCGCTTCATGTTGCGGTACTGCTCCCTGACCTCCATCCTGTAGGTCGAGCGCGGATAGTCCTTCAGCACGTCCTTGACGATGCTTTCAAGCAGCCGCTCTTTGTCTTTCAGGCCGTCGTCGTTGAAATCGCGCACGATGAAGTCGAGCCTCGCCTGCTCCAGCGTGCCCGACAGCCCGGTTGGATGCAGGAATCCCTCCTTGCCTTCGGTGGTTTCCGGCGAGCAGGTCTGTTTCGGCAGCCGGTCCACGATGGCGGCGGCGATCTTGATCGCGTGCTCCATCTTGCCCTTGGCAAAGCCCGGATGGGTGCTGACGCCCGCAATGGTGATGGTGACGCCGTCGGCTGAGAAGGTCTCGTCCTCGATATGGCCGGCGGTCTCGCCGTCGATGGTGTAGGCGAAGTCCGCGCCAAGCTTTTTCAGGTCGACCTTGTCGACGCCGCGGCCGATCTCTTCATCCGGCGTGAACAGGATCTTGATGGTGCCGTGCTTCACTTGGCGGTTGTTGATCAGGAAATGCGCGGCATCCATGATCTCCGCGATGCCGGCCTTGTTGTCGGCGCCAAGGAGCGTAGTGCCGTCGGTGGTGATGATGTCGTTGCCGATCTGGGTGTTGAGCTCGGGATGCTCGGCGATGCGGATCACCTGCGCGGGATCGGCGGGCAGGTGGATGTCGCCGCCGCGATAATCCCTGACGATCTGCGGCTTGACATTGGCGCCGCTGCAATCCGGCGAGGTGTCCATGTGCGAGCAGAAGCAGATCACCGGCACCCTCTTGTCTGTGTTCGCCGGGACCGTCGCATAGACATAGCCGTGCTCGTCGAGATGAGCATCAGTGAGGCCCATCGCCTTGAGCTCGCCGGCGAGCAGCCGGCCGAGGTTCTTTTGTTTTTCGGTGGATGGGCAGGTCGCAGACGCTGGGTCCGACTGGGTGTCGATGACGACGTAGCGCAGGAGACGCTCTGTCACCGTATGGGTGAACGCTGAGGCAGAAATCACTGTGAATTCCGTGGCGGGTGGAAGCGAATTTCACCTCCCACTATAGCAAAAGAGCGCCACTCCGGGGCCGCGTAAACCGGCAGAAATGGCGCTTGATGTCGGCAAGATCGGTTCAGACGGCTTCCTTCAGCTCCTTGGCGGCGCGGAAGGCGACCTTCTTGGAAGCCTTGATATGGATCGCTTCGCCGGTGGCGGGGTTGCGGCCCATGCGGGCGGCGCGCTTGCGCACCTGGAGGATACCGAGGCCGACGATGCGGATGCGGTCGCCCTTCTTCAGGTGCTTGGTGATCCGGCCGACCATATCGTTAAGGATGGTCTCGGCCTGCTTCTTCGACAGTTCCTGCTCTTCGGCGATTCCTGCCGCCAAGTGCTTCAGCGTAATCGTCGTCGGGGTCGCTGCTTTCTTCGCCATGAGTGGCCCTCCTCGGTGTGAACAATGGCTGGGAACCTCAGACGTAGCAGGCCTTAAATGATTCGGGGGGACACTGACTACGCTGATTTGCCTGCAAATAGCCTGTTTTTCGCATCGGCATTGCAGAAAGTCCCGTGGCACAGGGACTTTTCAATGTCCTTGACTTGCAAAGGTGGCCCCATTAAGTCCCACGTCTCTGCGGACCTTCCAGTCACGCGGGAGTAGCTCAGTTGGTTAGAGCGCCGGCCTGTCACGCCGGAGGTCGCGGGTTCGAGCCCCGTCTCTCGCGCCAGTTTTAGCAACGGGCTCAGTGACATAGAACCCTCGCCATTTCCGTTGTGACTCCTGCAAGCCTCGCGTTTCGATTCTAGATGGCCTGTTCGTTTTTCTTAACGCCCGCGTGAAGCTCATCGATGGTCAGGCACGCGACGCATCTCGCTGCTGATGCGAATGAGGCTATCGTCGTCGCGGAATTGGCCCGCCACCATGGTGGCCTCGAGCTCCTCTTTCCGCAGCTGCAGAACGACGACTTGCCGTATCAAGTTTCGATCGATCGGCCTCAGGGCGTCGGTGCCGCCGAGCATGTCGGCGTAGTCACGCACCAGGCGCCGAAATCTCTTCGCCGGTGAGGAGCGATGGTCACGACCCCGCGACAGTTGGATTCCGCAGACGTGACGGGCGCGTTCGAGTTTGGCGGTAGAGGCCAGCAGGATGTTCGATTGGGAAGATCCCTCCTGCCATCGCGTTTCCAGCTCGGGAGTGCTGGCGCGGATTGGGCAAAGCGTTTGCCCCAAAAGCGCGACGCCATTTCTACGTCGACGCGACTTCATTCGTACCTCAACACGGCCTATCGAAGTCTTAAAGGACGGCGAGATCGTCACTGAAGAATCCCGGCATCGTGCGCCGCGCACCAACTGAATCTGCCTCGCGCCACGAAGGGCGAAAAACTGCCCGCGCATCGCGCCATCGCGCGCGGGCTATCTTTGCACCGCCGAACTCAGAAACGCGCTGCACGCGGCCGCCGGGAGTCTAGGTGACCTAGGTCACGGCGCCATGACCTGCGCCCACTATTCTCCTGAACCAGACGATGTGGAAAGTCCTCCTCGTCGCACAACAGGAGATCGACATGCATACGCCGAATAATCAGAAGGTGAATACGGATACGTCGAATGTTGAACGCGAGCTCCTTTCAGACGAACTGCTCGATGTGGTCGTCGGCGGGAGAAATGCCCTCGTTAACGCCTTTGTGCGTGGTTTCCTGCTTAAGGCCCCCGACGAAGGATGTGCCATGTTTCGCAGGTCCTTGGTCGGCTGCTAGGGCCGAACAGCTACCGAAAACCTCAATAGGACGAGGCGAATGCTGCCTCAGTCGTGAACAACAGGAGATGACCCATGAATAAACAGGATGCTGAAATCGACCTTCTTTCAGACCATGAACTTGATGCCGTAGCTGGTGGACACAGGAACGCCGATGGTCCTATTGTCAAAGCTTGCCTACAGGGCTTCATTGGCGCGGCCCCTTCTGCTGCCGCTGAGCGCTTTCAGGACATCATAGACTATTGCAGTTAGACTCTTGTAAGGCCTGACGGGCGTGAGGCCGCCAACAGGGGCGGCCCTCACTCTTTCAGTTTGAACCTTGGCGAGGGCGCATCTTCGGCCATTTGCAGCCAATCGCCCGCGATCTTTGGCCAGGCTTCTTTGTCCCTCGGATCAGACGCCTTCTTGGCTTGTGTCCGGCAATACTCTTCCTGCTCGCGATAGCGATTCGGATCGTCGCTGCTCATGCTGAAAACCTGCCTGAGGGCGATAACTGCCGAAGTGAACAAAAGTCCCGGGGTATAGGAACTTCAGGAGTACCCTCAGAACAGCGCGAGATTTCCACAATCATTCCGATGGTCACCCACGCAGCCCAGCGAATCCGCGGTAGCGTACAACACCGCCCAGGGTCCCGCTGAGCGCATAGTGCGTCTGCCTGCAAGGGGTTCCAGAGTCTGCCTCAACACTGTACCCAAGCAATGGGGTTGAGTTCCAACGACGGGAATTTGCATGTTGACGCGAACATTGGTCGCCACAGCCCTATTTCTGGCGCTGGGGCATACAGCACTTGCGAGCGACCGGCCCGGCGTGTTTCGCCGCGTGTCGTGCACCGTCATCCGCTATTACGTCTCGAAGTATTCTGAGGCTACTGCCGAGGCGTGGGCCCGTAGCAAGGGCGCGACGGACGCGGAAATTGAATCCGCTCGCAAGTGCCTGGGTGGCTCAAGCACACGGGCCGCCAGCTTCATTCGTTAGGCCAACCCAACAGTCTCGGTAGGCCGATCAGAAGCAACCGCCTACAGGCGGCTGATCATGTCGACGGCACAGGACCTGGCGATTGAGGCCAATGTCTCGCCCGCGGCGCGGCGCTTGATGGCCTCTTGGCGCTGGTAGTCGGAAAGCTTGGGCTTGCGGCCGAACTTGACGCCGTTGGCCAGGGCACGCGCGCGACCCTCACCGGTGCGCTCCTTAATCAGTTCGCGTTCAAACTCGGCGATTGCGGCCAGGAGGGTCGACTATCAGGCTTACGCCAGCACGGGCACGCTGCGCTACACTTGGTGAATGCGGGCTATCGACGGCAGACTGGAGCTTGTCGAGCGCGCGCTGGTCGTCGAGATCGCCAGCGAGGAGCGCCTGCTGGCGGACACTGGTCGCTTTCTCAAGCGCTTCCTGTGCCTTGGCCCGCTTGGCCGCAAGCTGATCGCCACGCTTCGCCAGTGCGGCAATCGTGATTTCGATTTTTTGCACTTTCGCCCTGCCGAATGGATTTTTCATCATGATGCCGGTGAGTGTAGACCACGACAGCCTGATTTGCGTAGGCGTCGGACTTGGAGGCGACCATGGTCGATGCAGTTTTTCTTGGTCGCGTCCAAGATTTTTTAGAGGGGATTTTCGCGTCGTGTCACGACACTCGGAAAGCGGACACCGCGGCGCGCGGATGAACTCGTGCAAAGCAGAACTCTTCCCGCTCAACCGACCTGCTATTCGTAGAAGTTGCGAGTGAATACTTGTGCACGCTGCGTTGTGATTTGAATCACATCGACATCTGACGACAAGGAATAAGGTCAAAAGAGCGGGGTTTGCACTAGCTGACCCTTCGCGACAACGGCTTGCCACGACACGTTCGCGCCACGTGGGACTTCAATGGAAAACGCATTCTTAAAAGGAAGAAATCGCTATGGCCTATATTTTCATTCGTTCCGCTGCTTTCCCACATGTGCATCTACGCATGGATCGTACGCTGGTGACCGGCTTCAATGGTAATGGAAGTGGCACCGTCAATTGTCAGTATTATGCAGACAAGGGCACCGAGCCAGCGGACACTAGCTATGAAGCTTTTTACCTCGTTAGCATACCAGCGCCTAACGGCGGTGCTTTCGCCTTCCAATCGACAGTGCAGGGCGAGGCGGTGTTCTTGCGCATGGATGGCGGAACTGGAACCGTCAACTGCCAGTTTTATCCGCAAGGCAGCCAGCCAGAGGTTGATGAGAAAAACGACGAGGTTTTTCAGATAGTGCCTATACCCGGCAGTCCTGTTTTTGCGATCCAATCTGCAAACCCAAACTGGCCAAATGCATATTTGAGTATGGATGGCTCCCAGATGGACGGGTGGCAGGGTCGAGGCGGCGGAAGCGTCAGCAGCCGATCCTTAGCTGCCCTACCGGCGGCCGACAGCTTGGAGGCCTTTTACATCTGTTCCGTCATACGATAGCGGAGACACGTCCACGAGCTTGCGTTCAACAATACTGTTCGCAAGCTCCGCTGCATTCATAGGAACGAATTGGCAGCCCAGACCACCAGTAAAAACCAAGGTCCGCGTCCGCTATGGGGTGGTGGGGCAATCAACCCGCCGCCCGCTTCTTCACGTCGGCGCACAAGTCCCGCGCCTGCCACCTCGGCCAAAATTCCCTGAGCCGCGCCTCGGCCGCTTCTCGCGCGGGCAGTCCGCCGCGCCATTTCGCTACGTGGTCAAGCAACGCGTCTCGTCCAATCACCCAAGTCGCCAGCCTTTCGGCAATCGGACGGCCAAGCCGTTCCGCATCTGCGATCCAGTCGTAGATCGTCTGATCGGTGACCTCGCAAATGATCCGCCGCCTGCCGCACCGTGAGGTTTGCGCCCATTGCGGAGATCGGCGAGCGCATCGCCGGCGCGACCGAGCCGACGAACGCCGATGGCGAGGCTTGCAGCGTCGGCCGCGAGCCGGTCAAGCTCGGCGGCGAGTGCGTTCTGGTCGTCAGTCATGGTCGCGCAACCAAGCGCCTGCCGCAAGGTGAGCACGAGCGCCCGGCCGTGCTCGGCGCCCCGCAACTGCGCCGCGCGCATGTCTTCCGCGCTCCGCTTGGCCTCGGCGAGCCTGGCATTCTCGACGACCGCGACCAGCGAGAAGAACGCGCGCGCCCGCTGCCGGCGCGCGGCAAGCCTCGGCGCGCTCTGCACCGCATCCGCCGAATGGAAATGGATCAACGGCTAGTCGGCGGTGGCGACGTTCGAGGGCGAGTTCTCCAACGTGACACAGAGCTACGCCGGCAAGGGCGTCGTGCGCTACGCGTGGTGACCTTATTCCGTCATTCCGGGGCGCGCCAAGCGCGAGCCCGGAATGACCGGGAGCCGACGGGCAAATCAGCCAGCGCCATTTCGCTAAATCAGAAGCATGTCAAGCCCTCTCGCGAAAAATATTTGACTTTCGTTTTTCAGAAAAACATGGTTCTCTTCGCGCTATCCTGATTCCGCGAGAGGGGCGTTTGGCCAATCGCCGCAGACGTTGGAAACGGGATGCGATGGACGTGCAGGTCGCGCCAGGCGAGCGTGTCCGGTACGGACGAGCGAAATCGTGCGGTCCCGATCCCCCGACGCTGGGATCAAGCGTGCAGGCGATCTGCAGGCGACGGAGGCTAACAAGCCCGGCACTCCGAGGAGACCACGTATAAGCCGTAAACCATCGCGCAGGGAATGCCGGTTGTTCTGGCTGCCCTGTTGTTGCTTGCGTGCGCAAAGTGCACTTTCCTTGCACGCAAGGCGCGCGGGTGCGGCCTGCACCCGGCATTCCCTGCGCCCTCTCACTCGATCAGGGCGTTCAGTTTGCAAAGCCTCGGGCAGATCATGCCGCGGGAATGCTGATTCATGTCCTCCATCCGCCGTTTGACGGCCAAATCGGAAAAGCACCACCACAACGCAAAAGGCCGCCCGAAGGCGGCCCTTTGTTGAAACTGACGTTGGCTCAGCGGACCATCGATGTGTCCGAGTTCGTGATCGCCATCGGCTTGCCGGCCTTAATGACGGTAGCGGTCTGGGTGTAATCGACATGGGTGCGGGCGGTCATGCCGAACGCCGCCACCGCGATGCCGGCCACCAGCGCCACCACCACGATCTTCAGGTGAGTCGCACGATCGGCGGAATGAATGGAGTGGTTCATGTGAGCCTCCCGGCGCTTGAGACGCCTTTGTTGGCTTTAGAGCTACGCCCCTTTCGTTTCAGAGTGGTTTCGTGGGTTCGGCGAAATGGTTTCATGGGCCGGGCGAACCGATTTCGTGGTTAAGCCGGCGGGCCGGCCGGGGTTCGAAAAACAACAATGAAATCAATGAATCTGACCCATCTGGCTGCCCGGGGAGGCACGTCGGCTCCGCGATCGACTGGATTACCTGGCGCGTAATCGCACGCGTGATCCGCCTTTGTCATGATCGATTCATTGGCGAGCGCGGAAGGCGCCGGGCAGCCTGCAAGGGAGAATGCACCATGAACCGTCGAACTGTCCTCGAAACACCATTTCCCGGCGGCGTCGCGTCCGCGATCGCGCCAGCACCGCCCGCGTCGCAAGCGCTGCGTGCGCCGTATGCAATCGCAAAGGACGGCACGCGGCTTTTCGTCCAGGATTGGGGCTCGGGGCGGCCGGTGCTTTTGCTGGCTGCCTGGACCTTCAATTCCAACGCCTGGGGCAGCCAGATCGCGGCGTTGACCGCAAAAGGCTATCGCTGCATCGCGCCCGACTGCCGCGGTCACGGCCGCTCGGAGGTACCGATGGCGGGCTACGATCTTGATACGCTCGCCGACGATGTCGCCTCCGTCATCGAACAGCGCGAGCTTCGTGACGTTGCGCTGGTGACGCATTCGATGGGCGCGATCGAGGCGCTCGGCTATCTGGCGCGACACGGATCGGCGCGCGTCTCGAAACTCGTCCTGGTGGCTCCGACGACGCCTTTCCTGGTCGAGACGGAGGATAATCCGGACGCCGTCCCCAAGGCCGCGATCGAGGCGCAAATCGATGCGATCGCGCAGGACTTTCCGAAATGGATGGCCGAGAACGAAGCACCATTCTTCATGCCCGATACCAACGAGGTGACACGCGCCTGGGTTAGGGAGATGATGCTGAGCGTGCCGCAGCCGGTGGCGTTGGCGTGCCGGCGGACCATCGCGATGGCCGATCTGCGCGCGGCCGCAGCCAGCATCGACCGCGCCACGCTGATCGTGCAGGGCGACAAGGACGCAAGCGCGCCGCTTGCGCTCACCGGTGTCAAGACGGCGAAGCTGATCAAGGGCAGCAAACTGACGGTCTACGAGCGCGCGCCGCATGGGCTCCCGCTCACGCACGGCGAGCGGTTCAACGCGGACCTGCTCGCATTTCTGGCGGCCTGACTGTGTGCGGATGGCAAACGGCTCGCTTGATGCCGGCGCGGATGAACCGGGCCTTACGCCTCTCGGATGAAATTTCCGGCTTCAAACTCGATCGGGGCGGCACTGGCATCGAACGACACCCCGATCGGATCGCGCCCGGCCGCCAGCGCCTCGAGCTGCTCGGTCAGCATCCGCCGCACCATCAGGACGCCGCGGTCGCTCTGGCCGAAATGCTCTTCCGAATGCAGCGTCACCGCGCCCTGGCCGGTCTGCGCCTCGTAATCGCCGGGGAATCGCTGGTGCTCCTGCTCGGTCATGTCCCACCAGAACTTGCCGTTGAACTTCGAGCGCATGCGGCCGATATCGCCGGAGTTCTTGACGCGGCCGGCGACATAGATGCGGAACGAGGTGTCGTCGATGGGAAGCGTCCAGCCGATCGACTCGACGCGGGCAAACTGCGCCACGCGCGGGTTCGGCACGACACGCAGCGTGGGCAGGGCGGCTTCGGTCACGCGATAGAAGATCTTGCCGTCGTCCTGCCCGCGGAT
>Ga0134128_10007253_pt1 | contig 13390 bp, 8 predicted proteins | sample KB31754_FD_96462 | JGI IMG/M metagenome (GOLD analysis project Ga0134128, IMG submission 96462) | Terrestrial soil microbial communities with excess Nitrogen fertilizer from Kellogg Biological Station, Michigan, USA - KB3-175-4 | ecosystem: Environmental > Terrestrial > Soil > Unclassified ... | reverse complement strand
CTGATTCGCGAACTCGCTGACCAGGGCCTCGGCGTACTGATGATTTCCTCCGAACTTGACGAGGTGGTCGAGGGCGGCGACCGGGTGTTCGTGCTGAGCGACGGCCGCACCGTCGCCGAACTCAGCCACGAGCAGGCGACGCCGGCCGCCGTCATCGCCGCGATGGCGCATGTCGAGCCGCAGGGCATGAGCCAGGAAGTCGGGCAAGGGGCCAGTCATGAGTGACGCGACCCTGATCGCCCGCGCGCCGGTCCTCGTCTGGGCGCGGCGTTACCCGGCGCTGGTGGCGTTGCTGCTACTGTTCCTGTTCGACCTCGCCTTCACGCCGCATTTCATCAGTTGGCAAACGCTCAACGTCAACCTGACCCAGGTGGCGACCATCGTCATCGTCGCCGTCGGCATGACGCTGGTCATCGCCACCGCCGGCATCGACCTCTCCGTCGGCTCGCTGATGGCGATCGCCGGGGCGCTGGCACCGATGATCTTCCTGAGTTCGCTCGGGGTGGCCCATCCCGCGCTCGGCGTCGCGCTCGCCCTTATCGTTCCGGTCCTGGTCGCCGGGGCGTTCGGCTTCTTCAACGGCTGGTTCATCACCCGCTTCAACGTGCAGCCGATCGTCGGCACGCTGATCCTGTTCATCGCCGGGCGCGGCATCGGCCAGGTGATGACCAACGGCAATCTTCAGGCGTTCAAGAACCCGGCGTTCCAGTTCATCGGCCTCGGCCGCTTGTTCGGGCTGCCGGTGCAGACGCTCATCATGCTGGCGTTCATCGCCGCCGCCGCCTGGATGTTGCGGCGCACCCTGTTCGGCCGCCAGATTATCGCCGTCGGCGGCAACGAGAAAGCGGCGCGGCTCGCCGGCGTGCCGATCGCGCGCGTCAAGCGCCTCGTCTATACGATCAGCGGCCTGACCGCCGGCGTCGCCGGGCTCATCGTCGTCGCCATCAATTCCTCCAGCGACGCCAATCTCGTCGGCCTCGGCATGGAACTCGACGCCATCGCGGCGGTGGCGGTCGGCGGCACGCCGTTCACCGGCGGCCAGGCGACCGTCGTCGGCACGCTGATCGGCGCGCTCATCATCCAATTGCTGCGCTACACGCTGCTCGCCAACGGCGTGCCGGATGCCGCGGCGCTGGTGGTCAAGGGCGCGATCATCGCGCTCGCGGTGTGGTCGCAACAGCAAGGGCGGGCTTCGACATGACGTCCCTGGCGGCCTCTTCCGTCCCCACGCGCCGCCGTGCGGCGTCGCTCGGCGGCTTGCGCGTCGTCATCGCGCTGGCGGCGCTCGTCGCCTTCGGCGCGCTGCGCTACGATCATTTCCTCGGCGCCTACAATGTGTTCAGCGTGCTGCGCTACAACTCGATGTTCGCGCTGACCAGTCTCGGCATGGCCTTCGTCATCATGACCGGCGGCATTGACCTCTCGGTCGGCGCGACCGCCGCCTTCGCCAGCGTCGTCGCGGCGAAGTTTTCGTCCTACGGCCTCATGCCCGGCCTCGCCGGCGGGCTGGCGGCGGGGGCGCTGGTCGGCGCCGTCAACGCCTTCCTGGTCTCGGCCGCCCGCATCCAGCCGTTCATCGCCACGCTCGCCAGCATGCTGATGGCGAGCGGCTCCGGCCTGCTGATCGCGCAGAACCAGTCGGTTTCGGTCTCCTACGACACCGATTTCATCTCGCTCGGCCAGGGCGATCTGCTCGGCTTTCCGGCCCCGGCGTGGATCGCCGGCGCCGCCTATCTCTACGGCTCGGTGCTGCTCAATCTGACGCCGTTCGGGCGCTATGCGTTGTCGGTCGGCGGCAATGAGGAGGCGTCGCGGCTGATGGGGCTCTCGGTCAAGCGCGTCCTATGGGGTGTCTATGTGCAATCGGGGCTGCTGGCAGGGCTCGCCGGCGTCATCCTGGCGTCGCAGTTCGGCGCCGGGCAACCGGCCGAGGGCGTCGGCTGGGAGCTGTTCTCGATCGCCGCCGTCGTCGTCGGCGGCACGCTGCTGACCGGCGGCGAGGGCTCGGTGATGACGACGCTCGCCGGCGTCATGCTGCTCGGCCTGATCTTCAACATCCTCAACTTCGAGAACGGCATGGGCTGGATCAGCCTCAGCGCCTATTGGCAATCGGTGATCCGCGGCCTGTTCCTGATGGTCGTCGTCATCGCCGGTCCGGTGTCGCGCACGAAGCCACCCTGATGAACCTTGGCCGGGCCGCCAGGCGCCGCGTGAAAACGGCGCCAGGCGGGCGGAGGTCAGTTCGCCGCCTGCGCCAGCGCTATGCGCCGACGCAGGCGGGCGGCGTCGAGCAGCATTTGCGCCGCCCACAGATAGACGTTGCGCTGGCTGACGATATCGCGCATCGCGCGGATGCGGGCGCGCTGCGCGTCAGGCGACATGTGCAGCGCCGCATCGAGCGCGTCCGCCATGCCGTGGGCGTCGTAGGGATTGACCATCACCGCCTCGGCAAGCTCGCGCGAGGCGCCGGCGAAGCTCGATAGCAGCAACACCCCCTGCTCGTCGTCGCGCGCGGCGATGAACTCCTTGGCGACAAGATTCATCCCGTCGTGCAGGCTCGACACCACGCAAATGTCGGCGGCGCGAAACATGCGAAACACCTCCGCCGGTTCATGATGGCGGATCGACAGCACGACCGGCTGGTAGTCGCCGTCGCCATATTTGGCGTTGATCGCCTCGGCCGTCCTCACCGCCTCGGCTTGCAAGGAACTATAGGAATCGAGCTTGCTGCGCGTCGGCGCCGCGGCCTGCAAGAACACGAACTTGCCGCGCCACTCCGGTCGCAATTCCAGCAGCGTCTCGACGGCGTGCATGCGCTCGACGATGCCCTTGGTGTAGTCGAAGCGCTCGATGCCGACGGCGATGCGCACGTCCGCCTTCAGTCCGAATTTCTCGGTCACCAGCCGGCGACATTCCTCGACCGACGGCTGGCCTTCCATCGCCGCCGGTGGCCATTCGATCGAGATCGGATAGGAGCGCACCAGCGTCTCGTGGCCGCCGAGCGTCACGGAATTGCGCTCACGGTCGATGCGGCTCTCCAGGAAGCGGTCGACGCCCTCCAGGAAATTGTTGCAGTGGAAGCGGGTGTGGAAGCCAAGGATGGAGCTGCCGAGCAGCCCGTCGATGATCTCCTCGCGCCACGGACAGATGCTGAAGGTCTCGGGGTTCGGCCACGGAATGTGCCAGAAGGTGATGACGGTGGCGCGCGGCAGGCGTTCGCGGATCATGCGCGGCAGCAGCGCGAAGTGATAGTCCTGCACCAGCACGATCGGATCTTCGCGCGTCGCCTCCTGCACCACCGCCTCGGCGAAGCGGCGGTTGACGGCGACATAGTGCAGCCAGTCGCTGTCGCGGAAAATCGGCCGCACGAAGGCGATATGGCAAAGCGGCCACATGCCTTCGTTGGCGAAGCCGTAATAATAGCCGTCCTGCTCGTCCTCGGTGAGCCAGACGCGGCGCAGCGAATAGGCGGGCCGCGCCGGCGGCACGGCGACGCGGTCGTTGCGGTCGACCGCCTCGCGGTCGGCGGTGCCGGAGCCATGCGCGATCCAGACGCCGCCACAGGCGCGCATCACCGGCTCCATAGCCGAGACTAGCCCGCTCGCCGGAATTTGCAGCGTCACCTCGCCGTCGTCGGCGCGGTTATGGATATAGGGCTCGCGGTTGGAGACCACCATCACCTGCGCGCCCGGCAACTCTTCGACCAGCAATTGATGCAGCGTGTCCGGCGACCATTCGACGTGGATGCCATGCGCGTATCGGCGTTCGAGCCGGATTTCGGCGAGCATCGATTCGATATCGCCGCCGATCGGCGCCTCGGTGTGGCGGGGGCCGTCGCCGCCGCGCCCGAGATTGACCACCGCCGAGCGGAAGGCGCTGGTCCAGCCGCGCATCAGCACGAAGACGACCACCGCCCCCAACAGACCCAAGCCCGCCGCCACCCCGACCAGCGCCAGCGCCATGTAGAGTTCGGCCTCATGCGCACGCTTCTGGATGAAGGTGAGATCGTGCAGCACCAGCAATTCGCCGCCGCCCTCCTTATCCGGCAACGGAAATTCGGCGACGCTGACCGGGCGGCCGTGATAGGTGACCCGGTAATAGCTGTCGCCCCGCAAGGAGCCCTTCTCCGGGCATTTGACCGACTTCGGCATATCTTTGGTGGCGTAACGCAGTACGCCGTCGGCGTTGCAATAGCCGAGCGCCAGCAGGCGCTCGTCTTCGGCCAGTTCCTCGAAATAGGGCTGTAGGGTGAATTCCGGCTTGATCTCCAGCCCGCGCGCGACGCTGTCGTGGATCGAACGGAACACCAGGCTCGATCGCAGTTCGATGTCGCGCTGCGACCAATGGTCGACGACGACGAAGGCGACCTGCGTCATCGCGACGATGACGACGATCACGCCGGCCAGGCTGAGGCCGACGATCGGGTTTTTCGCCATGCGCAGGAACGAGGCGTTCCAGCGGCGCACGCGAGGATGGCGCAGCCACGCGCCAAACGGCAGATTCAACGTCCGTTCTCCCAGCCGCGCGACAGCCGCATCGCCGAAATGATGATGCCGACGAGCGAATAGGTCTGCGGGAAATTGCCCCAGAGTTCGCCGGTCGCGGGGTCGATGTCTTCCGACAATAAGCCAGCGTGGTTGCGCAGCGCCAGCAGCTTCTCGAACATCTCGCGCGCTTCCGCGACCCGGCCAACGGCCGCCAGCGCATCGACATACCAGAAGGTGCAGACGGCGAAGGAGACAGTCGGCGCGCCGAAATCGTCCGGCGCGTCGTAGCGCAGCAGCATGCCGTTGCGCGCCAACCGGAGGCCGATCTGCTCGACAGTGGAGACGAAGCGGGGATCGTCAGCGGCGACGAGGCCCAACTCATGCAGCAGCAGCACGCTGGCGTCGAACTCGTCGCCATCGAGGCTGCCGCAGATGGCGCCCAACTTCTCGTTCCAGGCGCGCGAGAGTATCTCCTGTTTGAGGCTTTCGGCCGAGGAGCGCCAGTGCGCGGCGCGGTCGGCGAGCGACAGCCGCTCGGCGATGCGCGCGAGCCGGTCGCAGGCGACCCAGCACATCGCCGCAGAATAGGTGTGAACGCGCACGCGGCCGCGATATTCCCAGATGCCGGCGTCCGGCGTCAGCGCCAGCTTCAGCGCCATCAGGCCAAGCGGCTCCAGCCGCTCGAACAGCGAGACGTCGCCCTTCTTCGGCAAGCGCTCATCGAAAAACATCTGCGAGGCGGCGAGGATGACGCCGCCATAGACATCGTGCTGGGCCTGCGTGGAGGCGGCGTTGCCGATCCTGACCGGCCCCTGGCCGCGATAGCCGGCCAGCGTGGCGACGATGCGCTCGTCGAGATCGCTCTCCGGCAGGATGCCGTAGACCGGCTTCAGCGTCGGCTTGCGCTCGAAGGCGATGACATTGGCGATATATTCGATAAAGCGCTCCATCGTGTGGCTGGCGCCGACCCGGTTCAGCGCGTGGACGGTGAAATGCGCGTCGCGAATCCAGCAGAAGCGATAATCCCAGTTGCGCTGCGAATCCGGCGATTCCGGAATCGAGGTCGTCAGCGCCGCGACGATCGCGCCGGTCTCGGCGAAGGAGCACAGTTGCAGCGTGATCGCGGCGCGGATCACCGCCTCCTGATAGTCGAACGGCACGTTGAGATTGCGCACCCAGCCCTGCCAGTAATCATGCGTGCGCTCCTGGCAATCGGCGCCGACGCGCTCGACGGCGTCGGGCAAGGTGTCGTCGGGGTGCAGGATGAAAGTGAGCGGCCGCGTCAGCACGAAGCCGGCGCCGCCGAGGACATAGCTGATCGGCGCGTCGGTGGTGACGCGAAACGCCCCGCCGTCGCTGGCGTAGCTGACATGGTTGGAGCCTTGCACGGCGTTGGGGGCGCGGGCGCCGTAGTCGCGCAGCGGCCGCAGCAGCGCGCGCACGCGGCAGAGGCCGGAGAGCGGCTCGACCCGGCGCACGATCATCGGCGGCCGGTGCATGCGTCCGGAGACCGGAAACAGCGGCGCGAAATCGGTGACGGTGAAGGCTCCCGCGCGGGTGGTGATGGTGGTGCGCAGGATCGCCGAGTTGCGCAGATAGGTCTGTTCGGTGGTGTAACTCTCGTCGGGCACGATGGCGAACAGCCCGCGCTCCTGGTCGCCGTCGATCAGCGCGCAAAAGATCGGATCGCCGTCGAGCCGCGGCCAGCAGCCCCAAACCATGCGGCCCTCGCGGTCGACAAGCGCCGCTAGCGCGCCATTGCCGATCGCCGCGAGGTCAAGCGAAGGGGTTCGACTCAAAGGCAGCTCCATCTTTTTGCGGCGGCGATCCGCCGGCGAACGGCAAGGGCGCCCAGTGCAAACGCCACGGCGCCCGCAAAAGTTCAGGCGCACGTGCGATTGCCGCCTGCGATTGTCGCCAAGGCGCCGACGGCGGCAAGTCTTGCAGCCCCGACGGCAAGTCTTGCGCCGCCGATAGCTTCGCGGGTCGGCCCTACGCGCAGGCCGCAACGTTCATGCCGCCTGATAGCCGGTCTGTCTCGCCAATTGCAAAGAAATATTACGCCCAAGGGCCACCGATTGGGCGCCAGGATTGCCCGTCGCGCCCGATACATGTGCGCTTTTATGCCGTTGATGCGGTGGAACTTTCGCGCCATGCGCGCACCTCGGCGGCGCAGAAAGCCGCCGCCGAGCCGCCTACCGCCTTGACGCCGTCGCGCCCGTCGCGCCATGACGCGACAGGCCGCCGGCTGCGGAGCGAGCGAAATGCGCCCGCCCTCGGCCGCGGCGGCTAAGGATGCGCGAATGTTCCGCGAACCCCGAATGTTCCGCGAGCCCAAAGTGAACCTGTCGCCGAAAGTGGCCGACGAGGTTAAGCACTCCACCTGCTACATGTGCGCGTGCCGCTGCGGCGTCAAAGTGCATATCCGCGACGGAAAAATCCGCTACATCGAGGGCAACCGCAATCACCCCGTCAACAAAGGCGTGCTGTGCGGCAAGGGCTCCTCCGGCATCATGCAGCATTATTCGCCGGCGCGGCTGCATAAGCCGCTGAAGCGGGTCGGCGAACGCGGCGCCGGCGAGTTCGTCGAGATCGAATGGGAGGAGGCGATGGAGCTCGCGAGGCGCCGGCTCGACCGCATCCGCCGCACCGACCCGAAGCAATTCGCCTTCTTCACCGGCCGCGACCAGAGCCAATCGCTGACCGGCTGGTGGGCGATGCAATTCGGCACGCTGAATTACGCCGCGCATGGCGGCCTCTGCTCCGTCAACATGGCCGCCGCCGGCCTCTACACCATCGGCGGCTCGTTCTGGGAGTTCGGCGAGCCGGATTGGGAGCGCGCCAAATATCTGCTGCTGTTCGGCGTCGCCGAGGATCACGATTCCAACCCGATCAAGATCGGCCTCGGCAAGATGAAGGCGCGCGGCGCCAAGGTCGTCTCGATCAACCCGATCCGCACCGGCTATTCCGCCATCGCCGACGAATGGATCGGCCTGCGGCCGGGCACGGACGGCCTGTTCGTGCTCTCGCTCGTCCATGAACTCATCAACGCCGACGCCGTCGATCTCGATTTTCTGGTGCGCTACTGCAACGCCGGCTGGTTGGTCGTGCAGGCCCCGGGCGAGGCGGACCACGGCCTCTTCGCGCGCGACGCCGACGGCGAGCCGCTGAGCTACGACAAGCGCGCCAGCGCCTTCGTCAACGCCAAGGCGGCCGATATCGCGCCGGCGATCGTCGGCGAGTTCATCCTGCCCGACGGCCGCAAGGCGGTCCCCGTCTTCCAACTCATCGCCGCCCGTTACATGGATGCGGCTTACGCGCCGGCGGCGGTCGCTCCGGTCTGCGGCGTCGAGGCGAGCGTCATCCGCCGTATTGCGGCGGAGATCGCCGAAATCGCCTTCGAGCAACCGATCGAACTCGACGTCGCCTGGACCGATTGGGCCGGCCGCACGCATGACAAGATCGTCGGCCGGCCGGTGGCGATGCACGCCATGCGCGGCATTTCCGCCCATTCCAACGGCTTCCAGACCTGCCGGGCCATCCATCTGCTGCAATGCCTGATCGGCGCCATCGAATGTCCCGGCGGCTTCCGCTTCAAGCCGCCGTTCCCGAAGCCGATCCCGCCGGCGCAAAAGCCGGCCGGCAAGACCAGCGCGCCGATGACGCCGCTGCCGGGGATGCCGCTCGGCTTCACCAGCGGGCCGGAAGATCTGCTCGTGGACGCCGACGGCCTGCCGCTGCGCATCGACAAGGCCTATTCCTGGGAGGCGCCGATCGCCGCCCACGGCCTCATGCACATGGTGATCGCCAACGCCTGGGCCGGCGATCCCTACAAGATCGACACGCTCATGCTCTACATGGCCAATATGAGCTGGAACAGCGCCATGAACACGGCGCGCACGATGGAGATGCTGGCCGACAAGGACGCGAGCGGCGAATACAAGATCCCCTATATCATCTACAGCGACGCCTACGCCTCCGAGATGGTCGCTTATGCCGACCTGGTGCTGCCCGACACCACCTATCTGGAGCGCTGGGACTGCATTTCGTTGCTCGACCGCCCGATCTGCGACGCCGACGGCGTCGCCGACGCCATCCGCCAGCCGGTGCTCGCGCCCGACCGCGACGTGCGCGCTTTCCAATCGGTGCTGCTCGATCTCGGCGCCCGGCTCAAGCTGCCGGGCATGACCAACGAAGACGGGACGCCCAAATATCCGGGCCTCTATCCCGATTACCTCGTCAACCATGAGCGCTCGCCGGGCATCGGTCCGCTCGCCGGCTGGCGCGGCGCCGACGGCGACGCCGACGCCGACGGGCGGGGCGCCGTCAACCCGAAACAACTCGACGCTTACGTCGCCAACCAATGTTTCTGGCGCCACGAACTCGCCGAGCACGAGAAGTTCTACAAATTCGCCAACAAGGCCTATCTGGATTTCGCCGTCCGCATGGGCTTCATCAGCAAGGCCGAGCCCATCGTCTTGCAGCTCTACAGCGAGCCGTTGCAGAAGTTCCGTCTGGCGGCTGAAGGCCATGGCCCCGTACAGCCGCCGCAAGACATGCGCGAGCGTCTGGTCTCGGCTTTCGACCCGCTGCCGATCTGGTATGCGCCCTATGAGGAGGCGGCGATCGACCGCAAGGCGTTCCCGCTGCACGCGCTGACCCAGCGGCCGATGATTATGTATCATTCCTGGGGCTCGCAGAACGCGTGGCTCAGGCAGATACTCGGCCGCAACAAGCTCTATATCGCGACCGCCAAGGCGCACCAGCTTGGCCTCGAAGACGACGATTGGGCGCGCGTCACCAGCCACAACGGCTCGATCAAGGTTCAGATCCAGACCATGGACGGGCTCAACCCGGATACGGTGTGGACCTGGAACGCCATCGGCAAGCGCGCCGGCGCCTGGAACCTCGATCCCGAGGCGCCGGAAGCGCGCCAGGGTTTCCTGTTGAACCATCTCATCAGCGAGCGGCTTCCAGACCCATCGCCGCGCTCCAACTCCGACCCGATCACCGGCCAGGCGGCCTGGTTCGACCTCTGCGTGCGCATCGAGAAATGCGCCCCCGACGAGGCGACCAGCACGCCGCAATTCCCGGCGTTGCCACGTCTGGCGGGCCTGAGCCCGGCGCCCGACATCAACCAATATGGCGCCGATTTGAGCGAGCGTCGCAGAGGCGCCAAATGACCAGCCTGCCCAACCTTCCGTCGCCGAAAAAGCTCGGCCTGGTCATCGATCTCGACACCTGCGTCGGCTGTCACGCCTGCGCCACCAATTGCAAGGAATGGAACGCCAGCGGCCACAGCGCGCCGCTCAGCGACATCAACGCCTATAAGGCCGAGCAGCGCGGCGTCTGGTTCAACCGCGTCTTCACCTACGAGGCCGGCGGCTGCGGCGCTGACGCCCGCACCGTGCATTTCCCCAAGAACTGCCTGCATTGCGAGAAGCCGGATTGCGTCACCGTCTGCCCAACCGGCGCCTCCTACAAGCGCGCCGAGGACGGCATCGTGCTGATCGATCACGACAAATGCATCGGCTGCAAGCTCTGCTCATGGGCCTGCCCTTATGGCGCGCGCGAACTCGACGAGGTCGAGGGCGTGATGAAGAAATGCACGCTATGCATCGACAAGATCTACAACGAGAACCTGCCCGAGGTCGACCGCGTGCCCGCCTGCGTCTCCACCTGCCCGGTTGGGGCGCGCCATTTCGGCGATTTCAACGATCCCGAGTCGCAGGTCTCGCGCCTCACCCGCGAGCGCGGCGGCTTCGATCTGATGCCGGAGACCGGTTATCAGCCGACGAGCAAATATCTGCCGCCGCGTCCGGGTAAGCGCGGCGCGCGCGCGGCGCTAGCGCCGACGGAGACAGCAACGGGAGAACCCACCGGCCTGCTGCGCTGGGTCGATCGCTTGCTGTCGCGGTAAATCCCGTGCATCCCGCCGCCTCCGTCATCCTGTTCACCACCGCCTCCGGCGCCGGGCTCGGGCTGCTCGCCTGGCTGGCGCTGTTGGGCGTTCTCGGCCTCGCGCCGGCGACCACCGGCTTCGGCTTCGTTGGCCTCGGCCTCGCCGTGGCGCTGCTGTCGCTGGGGCTTCTAAGCTCGACCCTGCATCTGGGCCGGCCGGAGCGGGCGTTGCGGGCGCTGACGCAATGGCGCTCGTCGTGGCTGGCGCGCGAGGGCGTGGCGGCGCTGGCGACCTATGTCGCCGCCGGCCCGTTCGCGCTCGGCTGGATCGTGCTCAACCGCGTCGACGGCCCCTTCGCCGTCGCCGCCGTCGCCTGTCTGGCGCTGGCGGCGTTCACCGTCGTCTGCACGGCGATGATCTACGCCAGTCTGAAGCCGATCCGGCAATGGAGCCAGCCGCTGACGCTGCCGCTCTATCTGTTGATGGCGGCGGCGAGCGGCGCGCTGTTGCTCGCCGATCTGACGCTGGCCTTCGGCGCCTTCCGGCCGGCTTTCGGCGCGCTGGCGGCGGCTTCGTTGGCGCTGACCGGCCTCGCCAAGCTCGCCTACTGGCGCGCCATCGACCGCGAGCCGCCGCGCTCGACGCTCGCCAGCGCCACGGGGCTGTCGGCCTTCGGCGCCGTGCGGCTGTTGGAGCCGCCGCATACGGAGGAGAATTTCGTCATGCGCGAGATGGGCTTTCGCGTCGCGCGCAAGCACGCGGTGAAGCTGCGCCGCTTCGTCGTCGCGGCGCTGTTCGTCGCCCCGGTGCTGCTGATGCTGCTGGCCAGCGTCGCCCCGCCGCTCGCAGCGCTCGCCGCAGCGCTCGCCGCGACGCTGCTGGCGGCCGCCGGCCTCGGCGTCGAGCGCTGGCTGTTCTTCGCCGAGGCGACGCATGTCTCGATGCTCTATTATGGCCGCCCCGCCTGAGCCGCAGACGCCGCTGCGACCTCGAATCGCGGCAACGCCGGCATTCTGCGGCGATCTGACGCGCCGTGGCCTGCGGCCGGCGCGCGGCGGCAAGCGGGGCTAGCCTCGGGCCGGGCGAGCTTTCGATCTTGCATACGAACTTGCATATCGGCTCGCGATAAGGGAAGGGATCGCGTCTCGCAAAGCCGATCCCGGCAGAGAGTCCGCGAGGCGGCAACGGGAAAGCGCTATGGGAAAGGTGACGGGTTTTCTGGAGATCGACCGCGCGGACCGGCGCTACGCCCCGGCCTCCGACCGCATCCGCCATTATCGCGAGTTCACGCTGCCGCTCTCCGAGGAGGGCACGCGCAACCAGGCGGCGCGCTGCATGAATTGCGGCATCCCCTATTGCCACACCGGCTGCCCCGTCAACAACCAGATCCCCGACTGGAACGATCTCGTCTATCGCGGCGACTGGCGCGAGGCGGCGCGCAACCTGCTTTCCACCAACAACTTCCCCGAGTTCACCGGCCGCATCTGCCCGGCGCCGTGCGAGGCCGCCTGCACGCTCAACATCCAGGACATCCCGGTCACCATCAAGACGATCGAATGCGCCATCGTCGACCGCGCCTGGGAGCAGGGTTGGATCAAGCCGGAGCCGGCAGCGCACAAGACCGGCAAGCGCGTCGCCGTCATCGGCTCCGGGCCGGCGGGCCTCGCCTGCGCCCAGCAGCTCGCCCGCGTCGGCCACGAAGTGCACGTCTACGAGAAGAACGCCCATCCCGGCGGCCTGCTGCGCTACGGCATTCCCGACTTCAAGCTGGAAAAGCGCCATGTGCAGCGCCGCGTCGAGCAGATGAAGGCCGAGGGCGTGATCTTCCATTGCAAGACCCATGTCGGCAAGGACGTCACCGCCGCCTCGCTGCTGGAGGGCTATGACGCGGTGGCGTTGGCCGGCGGCGCCGAACTGGGGCGCGATCTGCCTGTGCCGGGGCGCGACCTCTACGGCGTCAATTTCGCCATGGACTTCCTGCCGCAGCAGAACCGCCGCGTCGCCGGCGAGCCGCTCGACTCCAACGAGCCGATCCTGGCCGCCGGCAAGCATGTCGTGGTCATCGGCGGCGGCGACACCGGCTCGGATTGCATCGGCACCTCGATCCGCCAAGGCGCGCTGAAGGTGACGCAGCTCGAAATCATGGCGATGCCGCCCAAGCTTGAGAACAAACTGCTGAACTGGCCGGATTGGCCGGTGAAGCTGCGCACATCCTCCAGCCACGAGGAAGGCGCCGAGCGCGATTTCGCGGTGATGACGCGCAGGTTCGAGGGCGAGAACGGCGCCGTCAGCGGCCTCGTCTGTGTGCGCCTCGACGACAAGTTGCAGCCGATCGAGGGCAGCGAATTCACCATCAAGGCCGAACTCGTGCTGCTGGCGATGGGTTTCGTCTCGCCGATCAAGGAGGGGCTGATCGCCGACCTCGGCGTGGCGCTCGACGGGCGCGGCAACGTGCGCGCCGATACCAGCCGCTACGCCGCCTCGGTCGCCAAGGTGTTCGCCTGCGGCGACATGCGGCGCGGGCAATCGCTGGTGGTGTGGGCGATTCGCGAGGGGCGGCAGTGTGCGGCGGCGATCGACGAGACGCTGATGGGCGAAACGATCCTGCCGCGGTGAAGCGGTTCACGACAGCGCTCGTCGCCGTCGCCGCCCTAGCGGTGGTGGCGACGGCGGGGCCGTGGGCGTTGATCGAGCTTTCGTCGCGCTCGCATATTTACGATTCGACCGCGGCGCTGAAGCCGGCAACCGCCGGGCTGGTGCTGGGCGCCGCGCGGCTGGTGCGCAACTATGTCGCCAACCCGTTCTTCCACAACCGCATCGAGGCGGCGGCGACCTTGTTCAAATCGGGCAAGGTGGAATATCTCATCGTCAGTGGCAGCCAGGCCGGCGGCGGCCGGCCGCGCGGCTGTTATGACGAGCCCGCCGACATGCGCGGCGCGCTGATCGCCGAGGGGGTGCCGGCGGCGCGCATCTATCGCGGTTACGCCGGCTTTCGCACGCT
>Ga0134128_10007250_pt1 | contig 13393 bp, 11 predicted proteins | sample KB31754_FD_96462 | JGI IMG/M metagenome (GOLD analysis project Ga0134128, IMG submission 96462) | Terrestrial soil microbial communities with excess Nitrogen fertilizer from Kellogg Biological Station, Michigan, USA - KB3-175-4 | ecosystem: Environmental > Terrestrial > Soil > Unclassified ... | reverse complement strand
CCCGGCTTTCTGGAACAGGCTCTTGCGATAGTAGACAAAAGTGGGATCGCTGATCATCTTGATGGCGTAAACATGGCCATCCACCGTAAAAGGTGTCAGGTCTGCCGGCAGGAAGTCGCTTTTCACGCTCGCAATAATATCGTCCAGGGGTTCGAGCTGTCCGGCTTTGACCTGCGCAACGCTGATGCTGGGTATTTCAAATACATCGGGTGGATTGGAACCCAGGAGAGAGGCGTTGACTTTATCGGGATACGCGTTGCCAGTACCGGCGATCCAGCTGACATTCACATTTGCTTTGGTGAATGCTTTGGCGTAGCGCAAGACCGCTTCATGGGTGCCGGTTTCGCCATACTGGTGGTACCATTGCTGGAGCGTGGGCAGGCTTGCGTTGGTAGCGCTACCGCTGCTGGTGCCAGCACAGGCGGCCAGGAACGAACTGCCAAGTGCCGCAGCTCCCATCGCCGCGCCTGAGGATTGCAGGAAACGTCGACGTGAGATCGAGGAAAGAGATCGACCTTGAACCATTGATATCCTCCTGAGAAGATTTTTGCTATCTTCGTTGTTCGCAAAATTCAAAAAATGTGGCGTCCAGGCGGAAAAGCAGCCGTACCGGTCCGTTGCTTTGTCCCAGGTATGCGCCAGATGAGGGCCGCGTTGTGAGCCTCATGGGTTGCCTCAAAAAGACAGCCGTGTGGCTCGAATTATTGATAGGGCTAGAAAGCCTCTTCTAGCCAGGAACTCTTCAACATTTGAAGAGAAAATCTCGCTATCGGGATATTCCAGGCCGTTCCTTCATCTCTATCAAGCATCCATACTCCAGAAAAAGCGGTTTGAGCCTGAACTTCATTGACATTGGTTCGCGTTGCTTGCTATGAATAATGCTGTAGTGCGCGCTTCTACTTTATGGAAGCAAAACTCATATCAAGCGTGCTGGCCGCTCGTCACATGCGGGTCGGCTATTTCATTTGTGTGGGACTACGTTCCAAATATGCCCAAAACATCCCTCCATTCCTCCATGCATGGAAAGAACGTTTGTAATTTGTATGTCTTCCCTTGTCCCATTTGATAAAGAAATATCCGCACACCTGCTTACATTGCCAATAGTAACATAAGAATGCTCTTTTGTCAACATAGTTTACAATGTGTTCAGAGAAAGCTCTGGTGAAGATCGGATTTTTCAAGAGGATCTAAATTGGTTTACAAGGCACTAAAACGCGTGGTAAGATCTGTAGTAGATCTAGCGCAAAAGGGGAAATGCATGGAGCCATGGCATAGACTTATCCGAGATAAACAGCAAGAACGCGAAAAGATACTCAAAGAGAAGAGTCGCAAAGGCACCGATCAGCATCGCGTGCGCGAGTCTAATCGTTCGCTGGTTCTCAACTATATTCGCGAGCGCAACACGGTGCCGCGTTCAGACCTTGCCCCTTATACAGGTCTTTCCCGCACGGCTATCGGTAACATTGTTGACGAGTTGATAAAAGAAGGGATAGTGGTGCAGGAAGAGCACCGTATGGGTGAAGACCGCAGGACCACGCTGCTTTCATTCAACGCTGCCGCGGGGTATGTACTGGGAGGCACATTGGGGCGCCAGCACCTGACCGTCCTCCTGGCAGATCTCAGTGGCCAGCCTCGGCAACATCTGGAAATCCCCTTTTCCATTAGCAAAGGCCCGGAGGAAGGACTCCCATTGCTCGAAAAACTGCTCAAGGTTTTTGTCGCGCAGCAACAGATTTCCTGGGAAATGATTGTCGGGATAGGGCTGGGGATTATCAGTCCTCTCGCCCTCTTGCCGCAGAAAACAGCCTTGCCGACAGCTTTTTCTCGTTGGGCCAACGTCGACATTCAGCAAACCTTGCAGAACGATCTCGGTGTGCCGGTTTATCTGGATAACGATGGCAACATGGGCGCATTGGGCGAAAGTCGCTACGGAGCTGGTCGCAATGAAGGCAACATGGTCTATGTGAAGGTCGGTTCTGGCATTTCTGGTGGACTGATTTTGCATCACGAGATTTATCGCGGCTACGCCGGAACTGCCGGTGAAATCGGGCATATTCCGGTTGATTTAAATGGGCACCTGTGCCAGTGCGGGCGTTCTGGCTGTTTGGAGACCGTAGCCGGTAAAAACGGCATCTTGTTAGAGGTGCAGCGCTTTTTTCCCACCCTCACGACACTCCCACAGGTGATAGAGGCCGCTCGTGAAGGAGATGTTGCCTGTATAGGCGCTCTAGCGCGCGCCGGGCGCTATCTGGGTTTTGTCCTGGCGGGTCTGGTCAACACCTTGAATCCTTCGCTGATCGTGCTTGATGGGAGCACTATGCAGGCCGGTGAATTGATTTTGAACGCATTACGCGCGGCAATAGAAACACACAGTTTGCCAGCCTCTCTGGCGCATACACGTATCATTCTGGCCGAATGTAATGGTCTTGCGATGCCTCTTGGAAGTGTTGCCACGATTCTGGATGCGATTTTTGCATAGACGTTGTGAAGCGCGAAGCGCAGAAAGATCTTTTCTCGCGTGACACATTTTGATATAATGTGGAGAAATACGTCCTAATAAGAAGAACGGTAAAGAGTTTTGCGGGCTGGTTGGTTGCGGGATACACAGTCTACAGTGTTTGACCAGAACCAGCCAGCTCTTTTTCTGGGTTGGTGGTGGTTTTTCAGGCAAAAAGGACAAATATATGAGCAAACAGCAGGCACAGAATAAACCATTTCAAGAGAGCGACTATAATGAAACAACGGAGCCGCTAGAGGTAATCGAATTGCCATTTTATGGCGATCCTTCGTATGCGGTGGGCGATGGATTTCCCGCAGCTACAACTGTGCCAGCGGCCCAGGCTGGTGTGCGGCTTCCTCCCACGGATGTGTTACCCGCGTATCCTTATCAGCAGCCCTATCAGGCGGATTATCCCGTCTTACCTCCTTTGCCGCGCAAAAAATATCGCGGCTCACCTCCAGGAGGATATGCGCCTTACCCTGATCGTGTGCCAGCGCGCAGGCGTGGGCGTAGCCCATTGCCTGGCTTTGTACACCTGGGTTTTGTGTTGGTGCAATTGGTGCTGCTAACGCGAGTAGTGTGTCTGTTGTTTGGGGTGCAAAGTACCGCCCGCTGGTTGACAATCCTTTTCGCGGCGGGCGACCTGTTTGTTCAGCCGGTGAGCGCTTTAGCCGCGAATATCAACCTTTCTGTACTTGCGGGGACACCATTCCTTCTCTACCTGGAATTTCTGGTAGCTATTCTGGCATACGGGCTGCTCTCTCGGCTCTTAACTCCCCTGCTTCGAGCGCTGCTGAACTGATGGGAGGAGAGCAGCTTCTCTCAGTCCTTGCCAAACTCGTCCAGAACATCCAGGCTATTGATGAAATCGCGGTAGGCGTCTAGATTGTCAGGCCCCTCATCTCCCTTTGTCTCGCTTTTGGACGGAAAGGCCTCATCGTTTGCTTCCAGAGCTACTCCGGCTCGCTCTAATACGCTATCCTCAACAAAAATGGGGGTTTTGGCGCGCACCGCCAGTGCAATCGCATCGCTGGGGCGTGAATCAACCTCCACATGGCGGCCAGCGACATCCAGCACAATTCGTGCGTAGAAGATATCTTCAATCAGGTCCGAGATCACCACGCTCTCTATTTGTGCTCCCAGATCCTGGATCACATTTTTCAGCAGATCATGAGTAAGTGGGCGCGGTGAACTGGTGCCCTGCAATTCGATAGCGATGGCATAGGCTTCCGGGTGCGCTATCCAAATGAAAAGATAGCGTTCTTGTTTTGTTGCTTTCAAGATGACGACCCGCTGCGACGTCTGCAAATTGATGCGCACGCTTTCAACTGTCATCTCAACCATGTTTCTATGACTCCCTCTTGTGTGGCTGGGGACCTTCAAAGAGCCTTTGTCGCTTTGATTGTACACTCTTTCCAGTGAGTTGCGCAAATGGCCGCTCTCTGGCTGCTCAACCATGTTCTTTTCGTTTTCCTCTCTGGCAAACCCTCTGATTTCCCTGGTCAGGTTCTATCAGGCTTTGCGAGCAAAAGGGTCCGAGAAGTTCATCCGCAAGGGTATGGAGTTTGTTCTATCTCCGCTTGCCTATCTTATTGGAAGTATAGCACAAAAGAAAGCAACGAAATAGTGAGCGACTGCAAGAGCCAAGGCTATGCAAAAGTCGCGCTTCTCGTTTGGGCCAAACCCCACCCCTTGAAAAAGAGAGAGCTGAGCGAGATCGGCGCTGCGGCGCCGATCTCGCTCAACTCTCTCTTTTTCAAGGGGTGGGTGGGCGGGGATAAAAGAATTTTGAATAGCCCTGTGCAAGAGCAGGGGTTAGAACGAATTTTTACTGGCCGCCGAAAATTCGTTCGATAACCGCTTGACTTGGGAAAGAGAGTCTGCTATGATTTGAATACTAGTTCTACTTTCGCGTATTATAATTCAGGCGATGCGGGCCTATCGATTGAAAGGCAGGAAACATGCGGATGTCCTCCGACCAAGCCAGCGATATTCAGCGGCGAATATACGATTTTATTGTGGGATACATGCGAGATGAAGGCATGCCCCCAACGAACCGCGAGATTGGCCAGGCGATGAAAATTGCCAGTACAGGCCATGTCGATTATCATCTCTCGATGCTGGAGAAGAAAAGTTACATCCAGCGCGAGCCGAAGAAGAGCCGTGGCATTAAGCTTGTTCAAGCGCGGCCAGCGGGGATTCCCATTATGGGCAGTATTGCTGCGGGTCTCCCGATTGAAGGTGCAACAGAACCCGATCAGGTGCTGGATGCAGGTCGCGGATTGGAGCAACAGAATAGTTACGCGCTGATGGTCAAGGGCAACTCGATGATAGAAGACCATATTTGCGATGGGGATTATGTGGTAATCAAGCCTCAGGTCTCTTGTCAGAATGGTGATATCGTGGTTGCCGTCCATTTCCTGGAAGAGAATAAGAGTAGCGCGACCCTTAAGCGCTTTTTCCAGGAGTCCGATCAGGTGCGTTTGCAGCCGGCCAATTCGGAGATGGACCCCATTTATGTGTCCAGGAGCGAATGGGATACCGAGTGGCATGTGCAGGGAAAAGTAGTGGCGATCTTCCGCCAGTATCGAGCCGCGTAACCTGCCCTTGCGCGCGCCTGTTCTACGCGCTGAATAGTATTGTTTTGCTCTGCCTGTAGCCGCCCGCCATCAGGCAGGGCGATTTGCCGTTTGTTGAATATCCCCGCATGCAGTTCAAGTGTTCACAAAATGTGCTTTTCAAGACTGTTATTGAGGCCAGCTCAAAATTCTGAAGGTCAGTTGGCTCTAAAAATCGATTTCTCGATTTTTAGAGCCAACTGACCTTCAGAATTTTGAGCTGGCCTCAATAGAACCATCAGGCACCACTCAGAGGAAAAGCGCAGCAAGGCCGGTGGCGCCCATACTCACCCCATTGTGAGCATAGGCGCCACCGGCCTTGTAACAGCAATCAACAGGAAGAAAGGCCTAGTCGCCAGGCGCCATTTCTCCCATTGGTACCCGCAGGGCGCTGTGCGCGGAGGAGAGCAGGCCGGCAAGCGCCGTATACCAGGCAACCAGCGAGCAAACAATAGCCAACCATCCGCCAATCATTAAGAGTGGAGTATTGGCATTTGCAAATGCTCCAATAGTAAGGAAAAGGAAAGCCAGACAGAGAAGAGCAAGCACTGCTGTCATCAGCATGCTCGTTCTAAGCGTGCTCACAAGAAGGACGGCAGTACAGATGGTCCAGCAAAGGAACAGCAGACCCAGAGCATGATTAAGAGCCAGGGTATCTGCCCCAAAGAAGCGCACCAGACCAGATGCTGGCAGGAAAAACAGGCCGAGTGTTGCCAGGAAGCCACCGTAGGCAGCAAAAACGGTCCCATGTGTTGTATTGCCTCTTCTGAATTCCAGCATCCCGGCGAGAAACTGTACAATTCCGCCGAAGAGGAGCGCGGCACCGATCACCACACCGAAGCCGGTAGCGGGTCCGGGCAGCAGGAAATGCGCAAAGCTACAGCCAATCAAAGCGGTTGTGAAAGCCAGGGCAATTAAACCCAGTGGCGTCGGGTTAGCAAATCCGTTTGTTCGCCCTTCAGTGTAATCAGTTCGTGAAGCAATTTGAGCCATTGAAGTTTCCACCTTTCAAATGAGAAATGTTCTCAACAGGAATTAACTTCCTTTAATCCAAACTGCGTCTGTTTTTTGTAAGCAGGCGCAAGCGCCTTTGACGGGTAAGTCCGCTTTCGTATAACTGTGAGCGACTTCCGACTTGCCACTTAAAGGCATCAGAGCAATCTCTTCTGCTACACCGTTCTCACCTCCTTTCCCTATTACGTTTGCTCAGAAGATATCGTGTCGCTACTTTGTTTGCTTACAAGTACGTCGTATTACGATGTAAATTATAGAAGGCCAATGCAACTAGTGCAAGGACAACCATTTGGCTTCGGCGTCCCTGGCATGTATTAAAATAAACTTAACAGTCTACATGAGATATCCCCAGGGTTGTGGAGGTAACTCAGGTTTTGCAAAAATCATTTGCAAAACCTGAGTTACCTCCACAACCCTGGGGATATCTCATGGGCGCGCCTGGGCGCCCATGATTCTTGAGATTTGCTCAAGAATCTGCTATACTCTCTCTAAATACCTGTTTGCTTTTCTGTAAACTCGTCGGGAGGTTCTATTACGTTGCGTTGTGTGATCGGGAAAGGATTCTGAGTTTATGCGAGTTGCCGCTGTGGCATTTGTGTTGATTGTAGGTGCGGCAGTTGTGCTGGCCTTTGCCAACACACTTAACTCCTGGGTGCTTGGTGGATTGCTCGGCGGCCTGGCTGCTATTCTGCTCTGCATTCCAATCTCCCTGGCGATTTTTACGTTGCTGACACGCCGTCATGACGCTCGTCAACGCGCTGCGCAAGCTCTGGAGTTGGCAGAAGAAGCGAATTACGCGGATGAGGTTTATGAGGATGAGTTGATGGTGTACGAGACAGAGGAATATGTGCTTGCTGCTGAGGAAGAAGACCTGTTGCGTGATCCGCGTGCTCGTTATCTGCCAGCCAATCCGCGCCGCGCGCCTGTGTCGGGGTATTTGCCCCTTCCTCCAATTGAGCAGGATCAGGATTTTTACGAGGATGACGATCCGGAGCCGCTGACGCGCCGTGATTTGCGCAATTATCCACGCCAGCCACGTTATCCTGCGCGTTCGCTTGCTCGCAATGACGAAATCACATCGCCCGCTCCTACAACCGGTTCAACCCGCCGTCCAGCGACGCGCTCGCTTGCTCAACATCAGTCTGCGGCTTTGCACAAGGCTCGCCAGGAGGCGCAGCAGCAGCAACGGCGACTTGCTCAGAAACGCGATGGTTCTGGCTCGCTGTCCCGTCGTTCTCAAGGAAGCCGCTCGGCATTTTCGCAGCGTTCGCGTACCTCGCGCTCGCTCAATGCGCGGGAGAGTACCTCAGATCTGTACCGGTCTGAGGACGAATATGATACCCGGCACCATTCCGCGCAAGCCGCCTGGAATGAGGATGAGCACTATTCTAGCTCTCTTTCAACTGAGGAGTTGCGCGAGCGCTATCCTCAGTACCCGCGTCGACCAGCTTATCCGCGTTATCCGCGAGCCTTGCGTGCTCGCGCGGTTGATCCCTGGACAGGCGAATTGGCGAGCGAGGACGAGCTGGAAGAGGAGCCACGTTCGCGCCGCACGCGCCGTGATCCTGAACGTTTATCGGGAAGTCTACGCAACCCTCTGGTTCGGCGCGCGCCCTATCTCTACGAGGATGATCCACTGAACGAAGAATTCGCCCGCCAGCTCGATAATGATCATCCAATCACGCGTCGTTCCTCCCTCTACGAGCATTATCGGGATGATGAAGTATGAGTTCTGTCTGCTGAGACAAGCTCATCCAGTGTTAAGAAAAGATTGAAAAAGGTGCTTTATTTGCGATTTGATGAAATCAAATCGCAAATAAAGCACCTTTTTCAATCTTTTCTTAACACTGGATGAGCTTGTCTCAGCAGACAGAACTGAAATAGTCCTGGATTCTGTACTATTGTCTGGTTTCGCCAGGCAAAGTGTGTTACTATGGGGCAAAAGTGTTGGAGACCGAAGGAGGCCACTGTCTGGTGAATAGCTTAATTCTATCCTTGACGGATTTTATCCAAAATCTCTATGTCGCAACGGGCCTGATAGGTATCGTTCTGGCTATGGCTATAGAAAGTTGTTGTATTCCGCTGCCCAGCGAAATTATCATGCCTCTGGCAGGTTCTATGCTGGCTGTAAGCAGTGGGGCGGGAGCGAAACATCTGTTGGGGATTAATCCAAATTCACCCCTCTGGCTCAATTTGATTCTGATAGCCCTGGCAGGTTCGCTGGGTTCCCTGGCAGGCTCACTGCTGGCTTATGGGATTGGCTATGCCGGGGGGCGCCCATTAATGCTCAAGTACGGCAAATACGTCTTAATTTCCCAACACGACGCTGATAAGGCTGATACATTTTTCCAGCGCTGGGGAGCAGCCACGGCTTTCTTCTCGCGTATGTTGCCCGTGGTGCGTACCTACATTTCTTTGCCCGCTGGCATTACGAAAATGAGTCCGCTTAAGTTTAGCATTTATACCTTCCTGGGCTCGTTGCCCTGGTGTGTGTTGCTCGCGTATTTTGGCTACCAACTGGGTACGCACTATGAGCAAATTAGTGGTCCGCTGCACTACCTGGATGGATTAATTGTGGTGCTCGTAGTGGTACTTGTGGTGCTTTATGTCTGGCGTCATATCCGCAATGACCGCCGCGCGCGCGCCGAGCATGCTGCGGCAGAGAGCACCCAAGAGTCGCCGAACAATTCCTGGAACCAACCACCGTTTCACGCAGGGCAACAACCGATGAACCAACCACCCTTCCAAGCTCAACAGCCCATGAATCAGCCTCAACAACCAGTGAATCAGTCTCCTTTCCAGGGGCAACAGGTGCCGCCGTCCTCACCACAACAATCCTGGGGCCAACCCCAGCCAAATCCACAGCAATGGGGCCAGCAAGTGCCGCCATCCTCGCCGCGGCAGTCCTGGGGTCAGCCCCAGCCAGCTCCTCAGCAGTGGGGCCAGCAGCCACAACAGGCGCCGCAGCAATCCTGGGGTCAGCCCCAACAACAGGCTCAACAGCAGCAGCCAGCTCCACAGCAATGGGGGCGTCCAATTGCACCTTCGCAACCGCAACAGGGTAACAATCCTGGGCCAGGAAATGGCTGGCAGCGCTAGCCTTCTGTCTCAAGGTCATTGTTTGAGGCAAGCGCAAAGATTTCAAGGCCACCTGGGCGTAAGATCGATTGCATCGATCTTACGCCCAGGTGGCCTTGAAATCTTTGCGCTTGCCTCTTAGCTGGTGAGCTTGCCTCTTTGACGTTTGTTGCCGCGCATATTATGCTTATGTGTAGAGAAAAATTGTTCCCGTCCGAGAGGTAAAAAAGAGACAAATGTCTGAGATTACACCACATACTGACACATCTACACCGCCTGCCTGGAAGGTCTGGATAAAGACCGGGCGCCCATTTACTCTGACTGCTACCCTGAGTCCGCTGCTGGTAGGCACGGCTGTGGCTGCTTATGAGGGCATCTTTCGCCCACTCAATTTCCTGCTGGCACTGCTGGCCGGGCTGCTTCTGCAAATTGGTACCAATTATTTTAACGAGTACTTTGATTATCGTTATGGCCTGGATAGTCTTGACTCACTTGGGGCCAGCACAGTCATCTTTCGTGGAGAAATGACTGCCAGGCAGGTTTTTGGTGGCGGATTAACCTGCTTTCTCCTGGCTATTCTGCTGAGTTTTGTGCTGATCTACCTTGTAGGTCCGGCGATTATCCTCTTTGGCCTTGTGGGTATGGCTATCGCGTATTTCTATAGTGCGCGCCCGTTCACTCTGGCCCGGCGCGGTCTGGGCGATATCATGGTCTACCTGGCTATGGGCTTGTTGATGACCTGGGGGGCGTACTATGTGCAGATCCAGCACTGGTCCTGGCTTGTCTTTGTGGCTAGCGTGCCTGTGGGCTTTCTGGTCACAGCTATTCTGAATATGAATAATGTGCGCGATTACCAGGAGGATCGCCTGGTTCACAAGCTAACCCTGCCTGTACGCTTTGGCCAGACCTTTGGCGTCTGGTATCATACGTGCTTGCTACTTGGCAGCTATCTCGCTGTGGTGGTGTTTGTCGTTTTACGCTGGTTGCCTGCTTATAGCCTGATCGTGTGGATTACGTTTCCACTGGCGTTCCTCAATGTCCGCTCTGTCCTGACTGCAATTGATCGTAAAGCCTTTATCATGGGGATTAAGCGCACTTCTATGCTCCACCTTCAGTTTGGGGTCATGTTGGCTGTCGGTTTGTTGCTAGCTCGCCTGTAGTCTGGCGCGCAGGCTGTTGCCGCACGCTATAATTAGAAGAGGCTGAGCACGCACGCGAGGCTGGCCGTTTACACCACGTATATGCGTAACTACTCGGATCTGGCGGGACAAGCCGGAGTTATGCCCTGACAATGATACGCATTTTTCTGTCACTTGCTCTTAGCGGGATTGTCAAGGGCGGCAGCCCTTGACCTGGGGTTTGGGGCTGTGCCCCAACTTCCCCTTTTTCCTGTTCTGCGCCGCCGCAGGCGGCATGCAATACCGGAGAAAAGAAGCAGAGAAGGGCACAGCATCCAGGTCTCTGGCTGAGGTCGCCAGGCTTCGATATGTGTGTATCATTGTCAGGTGGAGGCCGAGTGGATTTTAATAAACAGAAAGCACAAAAAGAGAATATGAGTGCAAAAATATCATTAGAAGAAAAATTCCAGGCTAGCGGAGGTAAGCAGCCCTATGTGCGCCGTCTTTTTGGGCGCATCGCTCGCGTCTACGACTTAATGAATCGCCTGATGAGCCTGGGCCTTGATCAGCGCTGGCGCGCGTTCGCCGCCCGTTACCTGGCGCTTGGCAGTGGCGAACTTGGCCTGGATCTGGGCGCGGGCACAGCCGATCTTTCGATTGCTGTGATTCAGCGCTCTGGCCCTGGCACACGCATGATTGGAATGGACATTACGCCTGAAATGCTCGCGGAAGGGCGCCGCAAGATTGAACGTTTGGGTTTACAAAAGCAGATCGAGTTGCGTGTAGGAGATGCTGAACATATCGATTTGCCCGATAACAGCGTTGATGGCTGTTGTTCGGCCTTTACCGTGCGTAATCTCACGGATATTCGCCAGGGTTTTAGAGAGATGTTGCGTGTGGTCAAACCAGGTGGCCGCGTGGTTTGCCTGGAAATTAGTCACCCGCCGGGCAAAATCTTCGGCTCATTGTTCCACTTTTACTTTTACCGCCTGGCGCCTCTCTTCGGCACCATTCTTGGCAAGGCATTTGAAGAGTACAACTATCTGCCGCATTCACTGACGACCTTTCCTAACGCACCCGCGCTTAAGACAATTATGGAGGAGGTTGGTTGGTCCTCAGTGCGTTTCTACCGCCTCAATGGAGGTATTGTCGCGGTTCACGTTGGTACCAGACCGGAAAAAGCTGAGGCATAGAGCCAGCGCTGTTGCTCTTGCTCTCCCGTTGTTTTTGTTGGTTCTCAGGGTTGCGCGATCAGGAGACCACTGTTTCTAGCCTGCGTACTGAATTTGGAGCGAGCTGCCATCAACGCAAAGATGGGGAAGGCAGTACAACTGAAGTAGGTGGGCAAACTACGCCAGGCAAAGAAGAGGGGCAGTACAGCCAGTAGCATGGCTGCCTCCGGGCAAGTCCGGCAGATGCGCCAGTAGTAGGCGAGCATGCCAGCCATCGCAGCGGCCTCCAGCGCGAGATAGAACCAACTGGGAAGATAGGGCAGCAGGTGATAGGAACTTAGATTGATCAGGCCCACGCCCAGCGGAAACATCGGGTCGGCCATAGGTGCCAGAACGCCAGTCAGCCAGGCAGTCGGGTCCCAGAGAATAAAGGGCAGGTTGATAGCCAGGGTCGCGCTTCCGGCAATCACCAGGCGAAAACTGGCCTCGCGTAAGCTGTGCTGGCGCCAGATCAAAATCAGGTAGAATGGCACAAAGAACCAGGCCAGTTGCTTGCTCGCTAATGCCAATCCCAGAAAGAGAGCCGATGACCAGCGTTTTTCACGCAACAGCCAGGCCAGCACAAGCAGCAGCATATAGAATATGTCGAGGCTGCCACTCATGGCCTCGCTCAGCATGGGTACATTGGCCAGTGCCAGCAGCAGCACCCAGGGCCTCAGTTCGTCTCTGGAAACTTTCCAGGCCAACCAGATCAACACAAGATAGCTTAAAAAATAGAAAGGTAGAACATTATAGATTTTGAGAAAGGTAAAGGGCACCAGGGTAAGAAATGAGAGTGCGGGATAACTTACTCTGGACTCGAACTCTGGCGCATAATGCGCTTTGAGAGCTGTATCAAAGGCCGAACGTATATCCACGCCGCTGGGATAATCAAGGCGCCCAGCGAATTGGCCCACGCGCAATGGCGTAGTCCAGTTGGGCTGGATATTAAAATGGTGGGCAATAGCGAGGATGCTAGAGGAGGTATAGGGATTTTCTCCGTTTAGCAAAAGCTGAGCCGCATTGGTATCGAGCGAAGTCCCATCATTTGAATAAGCTGGCGGGAAGAACCACTGTACAATCGCAGTTACTCCCAGAACACAACCAATGACCAGCAAAATCAACGTTCTGAGTAATCCCATCCTTTGCCAGCGCGCACCATGTTGGCGAACGAATTCCATCCGCTGATGAAAAGTTGCCGGTTTAATTGCCATCCACAGAGCGAAAAAGCCTCCCAGCGTAAGTAAGCACGGAATCAACGCGCCTGACAACTCAAGCCCAGGGATATACCATGTATTTTCATTGCTTTGATCTATGGTAAAAGTTGGTGCAATCAGAACCAGGGATTGACAAAGTAATGCCAGACCAATCCAACCCGCGCGTCTCTGAAGTTCAATGATGCTCAAGTTTCTGGGAGAGCGCTCTTCTGTGAAAAAGAAGCGCATCCAGCGCTGATTAAATAGAAACCGTTCTGTGCGAGATTGGGTCGTCCGGGCAAAGCCAAACTCTTGTTCCATGAAATCCTTCTTTCAATCTTTGCTGCCGCGCGCTTTTCTCTTCCCAGCCTCCTCTCCTCTCCATCAACCAGTCGATTTTATTTGACAGGATTTTCTCTAGTTGTGCCTGTTATTTTGCTACTACCCGGTAGTATATCTTATTTCAGCATCTTTTGCGTGCCTTGATGCGAAGGAAACGCCAAAATCTTTCCCTATCTCTGTCTGCACGTATATACTAGTACTGAAGATGACAATGTCGGCTGGTTTAGTAATCCAGGAAGATTTAAAAGTTGTGCCTGAGACCGGCTCAAGCTTTAGAAGACCAGCCCCAATTTGCAGGGAGAAAAACAGGTAAGAT
>Ga0134128_10007249_pt1 | contig 13393 bp, 11 predicted proteins | sample KB31754_FD_96462 | JGI IMG/M metagenome (GOLD analysis project Ga0134128, IMG submission 96462) | Terrestrial soil microbial communities with excess Nitrogen fertilizer from Kellogg Biological Station, Michigan, USA - KB3-175-4 | ecosystem: Environmental > Terrestrial > Soil > Unclassified ... | reverse complement strand
GGGCGATCTCTTCGCGCCGCGCCGGACCGCGTTCTCGTAATCTTCCAGAATTAAGACACCCGCGCCCTCGCTGACTAACATGCCTGTGCGCTTGAGATCGAAGGGCTGGCACACCTCGCGCGCCATACCTCCCAGGCGGTGAAATACCGCGAAGCATCCCCGCGAGAGCGCGTCCGCGCCCCCCACGACGGCTACATCGACCAGGCCATCCCGGATCATATCCATGCCCCAACCGATGGCGTAGTTTCCAGCCGCGCAGGCAGTCGGAATGACATGGCAAGGGCCCTCGATGTCCAGTTCCTGAGCAATAGCCGCGGTAATAAATGTTTCAGCATAGTGCGAGGCCAGTTCCGCCGACCCGGCTGGTTGTCCCTGAATACGCCGACTGTTCTCGTCTTCTCCCACCGAAGCATTGCCCATAGTCGTGCCCATAAACACGCCGATACGCGCCGGATCATAGCTCGTCTCTGAGATCCCGGCATCGTCAGCAGCCATACGGGCAGCGGCAACCGCCAGTTGGGTCGTACGCCCACATAAGTCTGGATCGAGCTTATGAAAGTACTTCGCGGGCTCAAAGTTCCGCACTTCGCCGCCAACGTGTGCCTCGAACATACTCGTATCAAATGCCTGAATCGGCCCTGTTCCAACCTGGCCAGAGATTAATGCTTGCCAGAAACTGGTATATTCATTGCCGATTGGCGAGAGTACGCCCAGGCCCGTAATCACAATACGTTGCGCCATTACTCATTTCTCCTGCTAGTGCAACTCTGTACGTTGTCCCGGTCCTATGATCGGTCCCTCCTGTTCGTAAAGAGGTCTCTACCAGAAAGGTAGGGTTTACGCGTTCTCGCGTTGGGCCAATTGTGAATGTAGCGGCGGATTTTCCATCCGTCGTTTCTCAGCGGCTTGGGCGTTCCCACGACGGACGTAAAGTCCGCCGCTACATTCACAATTGGCCCAACGCGAGAACGCGTAAACCCTGACCAGAAAGGACCACCTTGAAAAATGCAGGGATGGATTATCTTTGCCCCTGGCGTAGTAACGCCGTCTGTTGCAAAAGATCAGCAACCACCGCTTCGGCGGCATCAAGCGTTTGCAGCTCTACAAAACGATCTTCGGGAATACGAATGTGGTAGCGTTTCTCGATGCGGGCGACGATCTCCAGGGCCAGCATCGAATCTACTCCCAGGTCGGTGACAAAGTTGGCGTCGTCGCTGAAATCATCAACTTCGGTAATTTCCGCGATCACGGATTTCAATTCACTGCGCAAATTCAGTTCGCTCACGATACTCTTTCTCCTTCTTTGACTGTGTTGACTCTGTTGAGAACGTTGCTAAAAAACGATGCTTCGCTGGTCGAGCTGTGCCTCTTCACGAGACCTCTTGTGAAGAAGCAGTTGAGTCCTTATGGGTATGCCTGGGGCAAGCCGGAGGCAAGGCTCGACTCTACCGCCTTCCAAAGGTTGGTGGCATCCTCGGACTGGTTTTGCCAGCCAGGCAGGACCCAGCAATCGTTGATTGGGGCTGCTTCAGCCTCTTGTTTGTAGAGATCTGCACATTCCGCGAGAAGTGGATCAGCTTTCCAGCGCTCCACCTGCGCCACGATTGCCGTGTCATCGGTGAAAGCGCTATATGCCTCAATCACTCTGCTGACCAATAGCCCTGCTATGCGCTCGATCAGGTGCAGATTCTCATCAAACATTTCATTGAATTCGGACGGGGTGTATTTTGACTGCAAGGTGACATGGAATCTTTTCACAAAATCGAGTGGGTTGTAGTGATCCACATGGACATCTTTGACAATCGGTGCCCTGTCAATCTCGGCCCATTCCCGGAAAAACTCTTGAATGCGGGTGTCGAATTTGGACGAACGATAGAGTTTGATCACCAGGTGCCGGTCCTCCGACATGGAACACATCTTGTGGTGGAAGTAGAGCTGGCTAAAGTTTCCCCAGTAGGTGGATACATCCCAGAGGTACTTCGCGACCATAATTTGAGCATGGCCCATGAGGCCATACTGCCGCTCATAGACTTTGAGAGAGACATTCGCCAGGCTGAGGAAGGTCAGGTTATGGCTTCTGGCCCGTTCACGAATATCTTCGCCATCCAGGTATCTCGTTACCAGGTCCGTGACGAGTTCATTGCCCATAGCGATAAAATCAGAGCCGGGCGAGTACAGGGGATCGAGGAAGACACCTGCCTCTCCAGTGAGACACCAGCGGTCACTTGAGTAAACCTGGCGGCAACTGTAGGAGTAATCCTTCATCACGCGGAAATCCTGGATATCTGCGAGACCACCCTGCTCGTTTTCGATACTCCTGGCGCACTGTGGCTCGTAGGCGCGCAGCCAGTCCAGCGCTCGCTCAAGCCGGTTGAGCTTATCAAACGGGTGGAATCTGGGATCAGAGACAATACCTACGCTGGTTGAACCTGAAGCGAGTGGAATGAGCCAGACCCAGTAGCCTTTTCCGCATAAATGAACGGTGCCCAGGTAGCGCTGACCATCAACCACACGCGCCTGCCAGGTGGGATCATCTGACCACTTGTCAATCGCGATACGGCGGTTGATACGAAACCAGACGGCGTTGACGTGATGTCCGACCTCTTTAGCCAGCCCGAACTTGCGCTTCAGGAGCGAGCTGCGGCCACTGGTATCGACAATCCAGCGAGCCAGAATGTCGAATTCGCTGCTCTCGTGGCGCACATGAATCGCGTGGAGTTCTGGTTGCAAAGAAATCTGCTCTATTTTGCAGCCATCGAGAAAAGTAACTCCTCGCTCCTGTACAAGCTGGCCGAGCATATTCTCGAAGCGGCCACGGTCAAGCTGATACGAAGGGAGAAAGGTCGGTTGCGCCAGGCCGATCTCCAGGCGGCGGGTAATATCCTGGTTATCCTCGGTGCTGAAAAAGAAGCGCAAGCCAAATTTTCTCAGTTGCTGGGTACGCAGATGCTCTTCCAGGCCAAGATCCAGCAGGTAGCGCGCGGCGATTTCCAGGGTGGACTCGCCCACCTTATAGGCTGCCTCCGGCACAGGATGCTTCTGCTTCTCGATGACAAGAATGCTGCTCTCAGGGCGCTCTTTTTTGATCTGGAGAGCGAGGGTCAGACCAGCCAGGCCACCGCCCAGAATGGCCACATCATACTGCTCCCTGGCTACAAAGGCAGTCGCGTTCTCTAAATCACTCATGGTATGTTCTCCCGGTAAATACTCCCCGTATTTACGCTCATTACTTACGCACCTTCACAAACTGCTGTGAATGTAGCGGCGGACTTTAGGTCCGTCGTGCAAACACACAAACTGCTGTGAGACGACAACGGACGTAAAGTCCGCCGCTACATTCACAGGATGTTTGTGAAGATGCACCTAGGCGCTCATGCCGCCATCGATCTCCAGAACACTTCCGGTGATATATCCGGCTTGATCCGAGAGGAGGAAGCAGATGGCCGCCGCGACCTCTTCTGGTTGCCCAAGCCGTCCCAGGGGGATACTTTTCACGAGATTCGCTCGTTTAGCCTCTGGAATGGACTGCCAGATATCGGTCTCAATAAAGCCGGGCGCGACTGCATTGACGGTGATACCGTAAGGACCAACCTCTTTAGCCAGGGCTCTGACGAAACCAACCTGCGCCGCTTTTGTCGCGCCATAGTTCGTCTGTCCAGCCACCCCGACACGCCCTCCGCTCACCGAGCTAACGCAGACAATGCGGCCCGCGCGTTGGCGAATCAGACCATAGATGGATGAGCGAGCATAATTAAAAACGCCCTTGAGGTTGGTGGAGATCACGTCGTCCCAGTTCGCTTCTGGCATCATGGCCAGGATACCGTCACGCGTGATGCCAGCGTTCAGCACCAGGCCATCCAGATCGCCAAGTTGCTGCTGTACATTCTCCAGCACCTGTTTGGTTTGCGCGTAATCCTGCACATCGGCCTGGACAGCAAGCACCTGCCCCTCTGTCCCGGCAGTCGCGGAGAGAACTTCCGTTGCTGCCTCTTGATTTGTGCTATAGGTAAAGGCTACATGCGCGCCCGCCTGTGCCAGAGCGAGGACAGTCGCTTTTCCAATACCTCGCGAGCCGCCAGTCACCAGGATCTTTTTTCCATGCACTGCTTTTCTCCTTCAGACTTCAAGATGCGTTTACGTCGCGTTGCAATTGGACCAGATCTCTCGCTTCGCGTTATGAAATGACTCTTTTGCGAAAAACCCGTGTACCAAGCGCGAGAAAGATAACAAAGGTGGCAACCAGCGCGAGCAGGGACCAGAAAATCGGGAGCGTCGCCACCGCCTGCCCGTGAAGCGGGGGAACCATAGCGGCACGCAACCCTTCGGACGCGTAACTCAGCGGGTTGAACAGAGTGATGATCTGGAGAATTTTGATTGAGCTAACCTGGCTCCAGGTGTAATACACACATCCGGTATACAGGGCCACACTGAAGATCAGTGAAAAGAGCAGATAAATTTTATCCGCCGAAAGGGCAGCGCCAAGCACCAGGCCAAGCGCGGAACTGGACAGCGCGTACAGCACCATGACGATGATCAACAGACCCAGACTATCGGTCCGCACCTGGTAGCCGTTTCCCAGGATCAAGTAGGCGATTACAAAGGTCAGCCCGCCCGCGACCAGGGCACGCACGGCTGCATACAGAACTTTTTCTAGCGCGACCAGGCCCACGGTCAAGGGTGCCAGCAAACGATCATCGATCTCGTGGTTGCCGTCCAGGTCCAACATGAGCGACAGGGAGACCCCCTGCAAGCTGGCCATGAAAATGGTGAGCGCGACCACGCCCGGAAAGAACATCGCCGGATACATCTGCTGAGTCACACCCACTCCCGGCAAAATTCTGCCGAAGATGTAGAGCAAAGCAGTTGGCATGACGAGCGCCTGCATCACAAAGGGCACAATGCTGCGCGCGGTAACTACCAGGTCACGACGGAAGATATGCCAGAAAGCAATGCTCACGGTAACAAGACGACTGCGCGTGGGTTCCATTGAGTGCTCCACCTGTATCGTAGAAGGGGTAATCGTACTCACTAGCGTATATTCCTTCCTGTAAGGTAGATAAAGACATCCTCAAGGCTGGGACGGGCCTGGTGTAAGTCAAGCAGCTCGGCATTCCATTCGGTGACGACATGGACCGCCTGGCTGGTGAGCGCCGAAACATCTTGCGCGTAAAGACGAAACACGGTAAGGTTGGTCGGCTCATCAGCTTTCTCCGACGCGTGAAGCGCTTCAACCTTTACAACACCTGGAAGCGAACGCAGCACCTGCTGAAGCTGCGAAGAGGGTGCCTCGTCCTGAGAGGCTTCACCGTGTCCGCTAGCAACCAGAGCACGCGCGGGGACACCTGTTGGCAACAGAACGCGCAATTCCAGCGCCGCGCCACCGGGAATCAATTTTTCTAACTGAGCGGGAGTATCGCAGATCAGGATCTTTCCATGATCCATAATGGCAATCCGATCACAGAGACGACTTGCCTCTTCCATATCATGGGTTGTCAGGAGAATGGTGATACCTCGCTCCTTTAACGCGCGAATACGCTCCCAGAGGAAAAGGCGTGTCTGGGGATCGAGGTTGTTGGTCGGCTCATCCAAAAACAAGACTCGCGGAGTATGCATGAGCGCGCGAGCAATCATGACCCGCTGAGCCATGCCACCTGAGTAGCGACTCACCAGATCTTTTTTGCGCTCGGTTAGCCCGAATTCGGCCAGCAACTGATCGGCGAGCGCATTCCGCCTGGCTCTAGAGACACCATGATAGCTGGCATGAAAGGTCAGAATATCGCGTGCATTCAGGCTGAGATCGAGATTGGTACGCTGTGGCACAACCGAGAGAAGTTGTTTAGCGCCGAGCGCATCGCGTACGACATCAACTCCCAGAATGCGGCATGTGCCGCTTGTAGGCAGCACGCGTGTAGTCATGATGCCAATCGCCGTTGTTTTACCCGCGCCATTCGGTCCCAACAAGCCAAAGATTTCGCCGGGCTGGACAGTAAAGGAAACATCGTCTACGGCCCTGGCCGCAGCTTTGGGATACTTTTTGACAAGCTGACTGACCTCAAGAGCGAAAGGACCTGGTGAAGTAGATGACATCTATACAACCTCTCTTTTCCCAAAAATGGGCTGCGTTTCTCCATATATGCGGAAACAGAAGTACATCAGGCAACGCGCTCCGGTGTATGATTGTGCTCAGCCTGGGTAACGGCGAGGGCGAATGAGACCGAACGAGCCTCAATGATGCCTTTGTCGTAATCGAGAGTTGCCACATGGTTGCTACGCTCAAGCTCAACATACTCGATTGGCCCCGCGAGCTTCTGCGACCAGGTTTTGGTATCCTCAGGAGGAACAACTTTATCGCGCAAGCTGGTAAAGACAAGAGCAGGACGGGTAATCTCTCCCAGGCGTTCCAGCAGCTCGACTTTGGCGGGGCGCATGGAGACAATGGGCGCGACGGCAGCCTGCTCATAGCCAATCAGCGCCGGTGCTGCGGGATCTTCAATACTCTTGCCGCGAAACCAGGGGAAGCAGCGGCGGTTGGTCTGCTCCATCTCCTCTAGAAAGGAGAAGTTCCAGTGTTTAGGCAGGATGAACAGCCCATTGACACTGATCAGGCCCGCGAGAGTATCGGGGTGGCGTACAGCAAGGCTGGCGGCGAGCATTCCCCCGGTACAGAGTCCGCCGACGAAAACCCGTGGGTGGCGCGCTGCGAGCTTCTTGTAAGCATTTTCCGCGCACTCCAGATAATCGGACCACCGGGTTTCGAGCTGGTCTTCGACTGATGTCCCATGACCAGGGAGCAGGGGCGCCTCGACTGAGAAATCGGTCCGAGCAAACGCCAGTGCCCAGTCGCGGACGGTTTGCACTGTACCCATATAGCCGTGGAGCAGGAGTACACCGCCGCGCGAGCCTTCTATCGAAATAGACTCGGCCCCTGGGATAATGGGATGGGACATAAGCTTTCTCCTTATCGTTGCTATTGAACGGTTTTTGCATTCCCATGCAGTTCTTTTCAAAACTAAGATCGCTGATTGTTCTAACCTGGCTCTTACCCTGGAGAAAATCGCGTTTAGTGGCGCTTCCACGCCAGCAAACATTAGGCGGGAGAGATCGACGCGGGCAAGCTCATTGCTTCCAAGTCATTCATTTCTCGATGCGAAAAAACAGGCAGCATTTGCTCGAAAACTGCCAGAGAGGGCCGATGTATCGGGTCCTGTCCCGATTGATCGGGGACTCTCTGGGCACGATAAATGCCGCTCCTACAGCGTATCTCCTGCTCATGCGGCGAGCCTTTCGTCGTCACGGCAGGCCGCTCGTCGGGCGAACGGTCCCCGATCAATCGGGACAGGACCCGATACATCGGCCCTCTCTGGCAGTTTTCAGGTAAAACGGGCAGCTTTTTGTCCTTTCCTTTTTCGATCAATGATTTAGTCGCAAGCAATGAGCTTGCCTGCGTCGATCTCCTTAGAGCTGAGGCTGCAACAGCCATTCTTCCGTTTCCCGGTAGAGTTGCGAGACGCGCTCTGGTTGATCAGTCGAGTAAAGTTCGTCAGGTCGAATAGAGTAACCAATTTTTTTCAGGTTATAGGCCGAGAAACGGTAAGAGGGAGGCCCCTGCTCCAGTTCTGCCTGATCTAGTTCAAGATGATCAGATGCATAGACAGGAACCGCCGTGTCTTTCTCATAGACCACATCGAGGGTAAGGATCTTCCAGGTGCCAGCGCGCTTTTCTACACGTGAATAGAGCTGGCAATAGATAGTGACATCAGCCAGGACGCCATTCAGGCGGGCGCGTCTGACAATGAGCGTGGTGGTCTCGGCAATAGCCCGCCTGCCGTGTACCCTGGCAAGAGTGGGATGCGTGACATGCATAATATGCCAGCCTCCCTTGCCCGCGTCCAGGCGGCGCGAGGCCTCGATATATTCATCGCCGCTCCCGATAAACCAGCCCAGGCGGATCAAGGAATCGGGATGGTAGAGGGAACGCAGGCGCTCCCATTGCTGCTGATCGCGGTAGAGTCGTTCAAACTGGACCAGGTCGGCGATGAGAAGTTTATCAAGCATTTCACCAGATACGCTGTTTTCATTCATGAGCAAAGACTGCCCTTTCCTTTCATAGAGCGCCCTTCGATAACTGACCGCTGCGGATGATCAGTCATCGAAATTGAGCCGGGAGCAAAACATCTCAAAGGTATACATACATCTTCGGAAACATCCTGTGAATGGAGCGGCGGATTTCACATCCGTCGTCGCCTCTCAGCGGCTTGTGCGTTTGCACGACGGACGTAAAGTCCGCCGCTCCATTCACGAATTTGTCTCGTGGAGATGACGACGGATGTGAAATCCGCCGCTCCATTCACAGGATGCCTCGCGAAGATGTACACGCTGATATTACAAAGCGCTGACGATTTCCACGCGCCGCTGGAGCAGGCGGGTCAATCCTTGCTCCAGCGCGAGTTCGGGAGAAGTATCGGATGTTTCGGCACGCCAGCTAATGAAGCCGTCGGGGCGCACCAGTACCGCTCCATCGGAGCCTATTCCATAGGCGTCAAAAAAACGGCCATGCACATCAATCAGATCGCCCTGGCGCCCAACCTGGTAAACATCCAGCGGGATTTGCAGACGCGCGGCAACGCTCCTGGCCGCTTCGCGCCAGCTCTCGCCCTGCTCGCCTGTGAAAAGAACCATTCTCTTGCCAAAGAGATCGCGCGTTGAAATCTCTTCACCCTGTTTTTGCAAGAGAACGTGCGCCGCGTGCGTGCCGGGGCATCCCGCAGGTGTATGCGGGTCCTCACACCAACTCTCACTCTCACCATTTTCCGGGAGCGCGGCTGAATGGTAGCGATAGCCAAAGGCAACAGAGTCGTAGGGTAGGATACCCGTTTCCTTCTTCTGATTTAAGGAGGCAAAGTTGAAGCTTTTGAACATGAGAAATGCCTGTTCAGCCGTGCGTCTGGCAACTGGCTGACGCTCTTCGGTATAGGTCAGGAGCAAATTGGGATCTGCGACTCCTCGCAGAACCAGGCGCAATTTCCAGGCCAGATTGTAGGCATCGGCAATCCCGGTATTGGCCCCAAAGGCTCCCGCTGGCGGCGTCACATGCGCGGCATCTCCCACCAGAAAAACATTCTCTTGCTGGAAAGACGCCGCGACCCAGGCCGCAACCTCCCAGGGGCGGATGCTGAGAATTTCAACGGGGAGATCTGGCACACCGATGGCCCCCTGGATAAGCTTTATACCATGCTCTCCGGCGAAATCCTCTACGCTTTCCCCTTTTTCAGGGAAATAGGGAGTGAAGAGGGCAAATCCCTGGCCGTTGCGCTCGAAGACGAGCGATGTTCCTTTGCGTACCTGTGGATTATTGACAAAGCAGACGGCCAGCTTGCGGCCACGCAGTGGCTCCTGGACATCGGCAGAGAAAAGGATGCTGAGCTGGTGTCCGAGAGGACCCGGCCCATACGTTTGGACGCCGAGCTGCTGACGGACAGCGCTGCGATTCCCGTCGGCTGCGACGAGGTAACGTGCCCGAATACGCGACTCTTCCCCTGTAGTGTTCTGACGAATCACCGCGCTTACCCCATCCGCGTCCTGTTCAAAAGAGACAAGCTCGGTGGAGAAACGCAGATCGCTACCCAGCTCTTCAGCTCTCGCCCGCAAGATGGGTTCTAAAGCGTCCTGGCCAATAATGCAGCCGGAAGTGGGACTGATATCGCTGGCTGTAGTATCCTGGGTGATCCAGTGAAATTCCCGGCCAGCCAGGCTCTCTGCCTGGAGAATACCGCTGTTCTGAAAACCGGGAGGCGCCTTTTTATGCACCTCCTTCTCCGCTCCTACCAGGCGCAAAAATTCCATCGTGCGAATGTTAAAATTGAAGGCACGTGGATGGGGCGAGATGCCGGAATGCCGCTCCACTAACAGAGAAGGGATACCATGCCAGGAAAGGAAAAGCGACATCGACAGACCAACCAGGCTCCCACCCACAATGAGAACTGGCGTTGTTTCATCATAGGCGGGTGTTGCCTTTTGTAACAAATCCATAAAAAATCTCCTTCTAAACGTGAATCCTGGCAAAATCCTGTAAAGCATCCGCGGCTTTTGTGTAGCCTCCCGCCTGGTCAATCTCTTCGCGCATCTGTTGTGTACGAGTATAGAAAGCAAGATCACTGCTGATGTTCCCAACGGCGGCGCGCAATTCTTCGGGTGTGAAGGACTTTTCGTCAAGCATCAAACCTAAGCCAAGCTCTTTCACGCGCAGTGCGTTCACCGTCACATCAGAGGTGGACTGAGGAATGACTACTACTGGCACCCCCTGTGCAAAGGCTTCCATCAACGTCGTCATGCTCCCATGCGTGACGCACACGCTGGCATACTTGAGGATCTCAAGCTGGGGCACATAGGCGCGGACAATAAAATTAGCGGGCGCGGCATCCAGCTTCTCCCGATCAACGTTCGTGCCGATAGACAAAACGACTTTCCAGGGGGTATCAGCAAAGGCCGCGAAGCACTGATTGAAAAAGCCGGGTTTATTGTTGTAGACGGTGCCATGAGAAATGTAGATCACCGACTGGTTTTCCAGTTCCTCAAAGGGGAATTCGACCTCTTCCTTACGGGGAGCAATCGCTGATCCGACAAAACGGTAGTTCGCGCCAAATTCATCACTATCGACCTGGAAGGCGCGCGGGATCGTGACGATGTTGAGTTCCGCCTCGTGGGTAAAAATGCTCCCCAGGTGGAAGGGCTGGACATTATAGAGAGCCTGCGCTTGCGCGAGCGACTTTTGAAACGCGGCTATACCAGCGGGATCATGCGAAGCGTTCGCCTGGAAGATCTGAGTGAGCCGTTTGCTAAATGCAAAAATCATGCGGAAGTTTACGGCAGGGATATGGAGTATTTCCGCGATCAATTTGCCGCTCAGGCACATGGTTTCATAGACAAGGCAATCGGGTTGTTCCGCGCGAATGCTTTCGAGGATTTGCGGGATGACAAAGAGTGCCTCGTCCAGCATGTACATGGGCAGACCAACCAGTTTGCCAGAGGCAGCCGCGCTCTGGTTGATCTGCTCGATGCTCGATGCGTACCCGCGAAAAGTCGCCCCGGTAGCCTCGATTTCTTCTTTAAATTGCTCGGTCAGATAATAGATGACCTCTTCGCCGCGCGCGACCAATTCTCGCACTACCGGGAAAGTTGGATTGGCGTGCGAACGCAAGGGAATGCTAAGAAAAATGAATTTAGCCACGAAATGCCTCCTCGTTTATGAGATACCAGTTGCTCAGGAAAAGGTTGCCTGTTCTTCGCATACAGGCGAGCGCGTGCGCAGCTCGGCCTCCTGCGCGAGAGAAGAACTCGGCGTGTACCACAATGGGGTGGTGGCCTTACGATTGCTACGCACGGTTCTCCGATTGCCCTGGATCACCCGGCTCCTGATAAACCCAAAGAGTCCGCCCCCCAGCCCTCTCAGTAGCTGGCGCAGGACGCGCCTGGTGACTCGTTTTTCATCCTCCCAGCCCATAAGCGCTCCCCATTTTGCTCCGCTATCGGCTGGATCAGTCGTTTTCAGAACTTTCTGGCCTCGCCCATTGGAATGCACAAAGAACAGGAGCCGGGAGAACACATGCCTGGCAAAGTGTAACGAGATTTGTGGATAACACAGCATCGAGGCAAGCAGGACACCGGGGACGCTGGCACCATAGCCATAAATGACCTTCTCCAGGAGAGCAAAATTCGGGCGATCAAGATGATAGACCAGGGCCGCCGGTTGGTAGACGAACGTGCCTCCATGCATATTGGCCTGAATAAAGACCTCGGCATCCTCAGCCGCCCACGTGGGAGTACCAGGACCGAGCGCGGGATCGAAGCCGCCGATATGCCGCAGAAAGGCTGCCGTGGCCGCCATATTTACGGAGCCGCCCATATTTCCCATAATGTGCTTGTAGTACATCCGGCTCTCAACGCTATGGGGCGAAAAGATTCTTTTCATCTTTCCTCTGTCCCCAAGACCGCGAAAATAGGTCACAAACCACAACTGCGCCAGCGTATCCAGACGTAAGGTGCAGGTTGAACCCGTTACGCAGATGGTCTTTTCGGCGTTGGCAAAGCCGCGCACCAACTCGGTCAGCCAGTGGGCATCAACCACAGCATCATCATCGGTGAAGGCCAGGATCTCGCCTTTTGCCTCCAGGATGCCCAGGTTGCGGGCACGCGAGGCCCCTGGACGTTCGCTGAGTAGATAGCGTATCCGAGGATCGTGACCATAGGACTGCGCGACCAGGTCGGCGGCGGCTGTAGTTGTAGGAGCGCTATCGACAATGAGTATTTCATAGTGTGGATAATCGATTTTTACCAGGGCGTGTAAACAATCGGCCAGGCACTCTGGATGGTCGCGGGTTGGGACGATCACGCTGACAAAAGGCGCGTCCAGCAAAAACCGCTCCCGTTCCCTGAGACAGAGAGGAAGGCTGGTAAAAGGCAAACCAGCGGCATCAAGCTGGTCAGGCAAAGCCAGGTGGTCCCCCCGCAAATGCTGTGTGATCTGCTCATTGAACGTCTCCCAGATACGCCCGGCATACTCGCGAGGGAGCATCTGCGTTTCCGCGAATGAGACATCAATCATCCCAAGTGGCTGAGCATGCAAACGGATGAGGCATACTGCTCGCTGATAATGCGCGCCTGTTTTCTCATCGAGAGATGAGAGTGCAGGTAAAGGCTGACTTATTTCTATTTCTATGACACGAGCTGGTAAAGGCCCGCTTCGCCCGTCCTTCACGGCGACTGATGCAGTTTTTGTATCTGGCATAGAAACCTTCTCCTTCATGCTTATACCGATCCTGAGAAGGATGCTAAGCAGCGTTTACCCACGAATCACCTTCCTTGTAAGAATCCGGTTAGCCCTTTCAGAATCTGGCTAGCCCTTTCAGAATCCGGTTTGCCCTTTCAGAGTCCGGTTTGCCCTTTCAGAGTCCGGTTTGCCCTTTCACACCAGGCGCTGGGGGGCAAGCCGGAGGCAAAGCTCCGGCTCTACGTTGGGGGTACGGTCAAGGCGAGGCTTGACCGTACCCTACCCCTACCCTCCGTGAGTGGAGCATGGAGGAATGAAAGGATAGAGTCGAGCATCGCCTCGACGCTGCTCCTCTGGGAAGAGAGGGGTACGGTCAAGCTTCGCCTTGACCGTACCCCCAATGTAGAGATGGAGCATCGCCTCCATCTCGTTCTCGCCTGGGTTGAAGAACGGTAGCAGACTTTTTGCGCGGCGCTCTGTTCTCTGAGAGTGTGTCTGATTCTCATCGTGGCTGCTTACTCGCGCCTGCGGCGCTCGCTTTCTTTTGTCTATGGTGTGGAAAGATGCGCTTCGCGCATCTTTCCACACCATAGACAACAATCTTTGTGCGGCGAAGCCGCAAGAGTC
>Ga0134128_10007248_pt1 | contig 13394 bp, 10 predicted proteins | sample KB31754_FD_96462 | JGI IMG/M metagenome (GOLD analysis project Ga0134128, IMG submission 96462) | Terrestrial soil microbial communities with excess Nitrogen fertilizer from Kellogg Biological Station, Michigan, USA - KB3-175-4 | ecosystem: Environmental > Terrestrial > Soil > Unclassified ... | reverse complement strand
GCAACCGCAAGCGGTCATTCGCGCCGCCAGCCGGGCAGAGAGGGGCCACGGCGTGGTGGCGGTAATCAGGACTGTCGGCCTACCTGCCACGAACGGCGATGGTACTCCTGAGACGGGCCCGGTACCGCGCTCGGGACGCGCTGGCGTGGGGGAGAGCGGCGACCGCGAGGAGGCGCTGAGCAAGTGATCCACCCAAACGTGAAACGGACTATAGCATAGCGGGCAGCCCTCTCCGTTCCTGTGAGGCCGGTCACTGCCCCGCCGTTGAACCAGCCTCCCATCCCCATTAGAATCAAAGCGCGCCGGCCGCGGGCCGAGAATCCAAATACTGGGAGATAGCTACAACTTCGAAGCACTTTCCGGCAGCGAAGGAGGCGCGGATCGCTCCTGCCGGCAGTGACACTCACCCGTTTCAGGACCGAACGGCTTCTCGCGGGCTGTGAAGGACTGCACCGGTGCTTCGATCGATCGCTGGAGGTTATCAGCCGTGCCGACGGGAACAGTCAATGCTTAGAGCCGCGATCGTCGGCCTCGGGAAGATGGGCCTCTCCCATCACTCGATCCTCAATGCCCATCCGGAAGTAACCCTCAAAGCGGTGTGCGACACGTCGGGCTACGTCCTCGATGTGCTGTCCAAATACACCGGGATCAAGACGTACACCGACTACCAGGCACTGTTGTCGAGCGAGGCGCTCGACTGCATCATCGTCGCGACGCCGTCCAGGTTTCACACCGATATCGTCTCCATGGCGATCGAGCGTGGCTTGCACGTCTTCTGCGAGAAGCCCTTCGGCCTCGACCCGGAAGTCGGCTACCGCCTGGCCGATGCCGCCGAGCGCAAGGGTCTCGTCAATCAGGTGGGCTACCACTACCGCTTCGTCGCCGCGTTCAACGAGGCAAAGCGCCTCCTTGATCGAAAGCTCATCGGCGATCTGCACCACATCCGGGCGGAGGCGTACGGGCCGGTGGTGCTGCGACCCAAGGGATCGACCTGGCGGTCCCGGAAAAGCGAAGGCGGCGGATGCCTCTTCGACTACGCCTGCCACGCGATCGATCTGGTGAACTACCTCGCCGGGCGGCCGCAGGCGGTCTCCGGCACCGTGCTCAACAGCGTCTTCTCGAATGACGTGGATGACGAGATCTATTCGACGTTCCATTTCTCCAAGGGCGTCAAAGGTCAGCTCGAGACCAATTGGAGCGACGAAACGTTCCGCAAGATGTCCGTGAAGCTCTGCTTCTGGGGCACCAACGGCCGCATCAATGTCGACCGGCAGGAGATCCAGGTTTACCTACGCTCGCTGTCGGAGCCCTTCGAAGACTTCAAGCCAGGCTGGAACGCCCGCTACACCACCGATCTCACCCGCTCCGTCTGGTTCTACATGCGCGGTGAAGAATACTCGGCGCAGATCGATCACTTCATCCAGTGCATCAAGACGGGCGCGACACCGATCAGCACCTTCCGCACGGCGACCGATGCGAGCCTCGTGGCCACGATGATGCGCGACGACGCAGCAAAGCCCCATACGGCAGTCGTGCCGCTTTCCGCACAGGCCCTGAGCGTGGTGGTCCAACCCGTCACCAAGGCACCTCCCAGGTCGCTCGTGCGCACCCTGGTCGCCCGCCTCCTGAGCGCCGGCGAGACCTGATTCCCAATCCTCCGCATATCCCGAAACTCGAGCGATAACCCGATGGACAGGATTCTCTTCGGCGACAATCAGTTCTTCGGCGTCAACCACATGTCGGAGGAAAAGGCGCGCACTCAGGCGATGCGCTTTCAGGACACTGCCGCAATCATCGAGGTCCTCGATGACGCCTACGCCGAGGGAATCAGGACATTCATGTGCACGACGCACGAGCGCATCTCGGAGGTCTGCGATCACTTCCGCGCCAACCGCGAGAAGTACCCGGATTTCAAGTTCTACCCGTGCATGCCGTATGCCCACAAATACGCCAATGCGGCCGCGGAGCTGGGCATGCTCGGAGCCATCCGCAGCTTCCTCCCAGAGGAGAACGCGTTCGGAGCGGCACTGAAGGGCGGCCTTTCCCTCGCGCGCAAAGATATCGAGGGCCTCGCAAGCCTGCTAATTGATGCCGAGATGAGGATGTTCGCGGACCTTCCGACTCCTATCATCTTCCTACAGAATGTCGCAACCGACTTTCTGCTCGGCCTCGGCTTCGATGAGGCGTTCAGGATATTCGCGGATCACGTCCGGGCGCGATACCGGGCAGAGCCCGGCTTCATCACCATGAATGCGCCCCGCCTGTGCGAGAGACTGGATAGAATCGGCATCAAGGATCCGGTCATCTGCACCAATCTCAACAAGATCGGCTTCAGGATGTCCGGCGGAATGGCCGCTTACGAGAACCTGATCGCGTCCGGCCGCTGCCGGCTGATAGCAATGTCCGTGTTCGCCAGCGGCGCCTTGCCGCCGCGCGAAGCTCTCGAATACGTATGCAGCCGTCCGCTCATCCAGTCCATCGTCTTTGGCGCGTCCAGCCGGCGGAATATCGCGCAAACGTGCGGGCTCATTCAGCAACTGACATCGGCGTCTGCCGGCGCCTGACCCCCGCGATGTACCGGAAGGTCAAATTGCTGAATGCGGAAGTCGACGATCTCGGCATGGACGAGCTGGTGGAAACGTTTCGGCGCGGCGTGATGCTCACGCTTCACGTCGACAGCATCATGAAACTGCAGAAGGATCGCGAGTTCTACGAACTGCTGCCCCGCTTCGACGTCATCACCTGTGACAGTCAGATCCTCACGCTTGCGGCGCGGCTACTGGGAACGCCGCTCAAGGAGCGCGTCTCCGGGTCGGACTATTTCCCGAGATTCTACATGCGTTACCGGGATGACCCGAGCGTGAGGATATTCATCTGCGGGGGCGCGCCTGGCGTGGCCGAGCTGGCACGGCAGAAAGTCAACTCCAAGGTCGGTCGCGAAATGGTGGTCGGAACCAATTCCCCTTCTCGCCACTACGATCGCTCGCCCGAGGAGATCGAACGGATTCTCTCGCAAATCAACGACTCCGGAGCGACCGTACTTCTCGTGGGCCTCGGCGGAGGACGCCAGGAGAAATTCATCTTCTCCTATCGTCATCGCCTGCCCCGAATTCAACTTTTCCTTCCCCTCGGGGGAACAATCGACTACGAAGCCGGCACCCTCAGGCGCCCTCCCGTGTGGGTCACGAACGCCGGTATGGAGTGGCTCTACCGCGTGGTGAAAGAACCGCTGCAGCGCTGGCGCCGATACTTTGTCCATCAACCTCCTTTCCTTTACTTATTCGCCCTCCAGAAACTGGGGCTTTATACCAATCCGTTCGAAGACGCCCCGGTCAGGGAATTATGAATGCTGCCGCGGCAGCGCAGTAAGTACGGGAGCTGACCAATGGTAGCGGAGCCACTGGTATCACGCGCGAAATCGGTTCTCGTTCTGGCCCACTTCTTTGGCCCGGAGAGCCGCTGGATCGACGATTTCTGCCAGGCCTCAGATCTAACCTTCAAGAAAGTCCCGTATCCCAAGCGGGCTACTTCATGGCACCAGAGGGGAGCCACCACCCCGCTCCGCGAGTGGCTCGACCACATCGGGTACGTCAGCATCGCCATGAAAGATCGCCCTGACTGCGTAATCACATGCTTTCCGCAACTTACTCTGGTCGCAGCGGCCTACTTGAAGCTAACAGGTCAGTCCCGCACTCGCTTAATCGCCTGGAATTTCAACCTCGGGTCTCTCACACCTCCCTGGAAAGGAAGAGTGGCCGGAAGACTTCTTGCGAGAGCCGATCGGTTCGTCGTTCATGCCAGCAGCGAAGTTGCCAGTTATGCTCACTGGTTGCGCCTCCCTCAACACAGATTCCGCTTTATTCCACTGCAGCGTGGGAATATCGATCACCTCGAACCCAGTCCGATTCCCAAGCCTTATATCGTCAGCATGGGATCTGCCAATAGGGACTATGCCACCCTGATGGATGCAGTCATTGGAACGGGAATAAAAACGGTCATCATCGCAAAGAAGCCAATCGTTGATTCGCTTCCAGAGCACCCTGATCTCGTAAAACTGCACGGCCTGACTCTGAAGGAATGCAACAGCATTTTAAAGCATGCGCACATCAACGTCGTGCCAATAAGCGAGACACAGACCGCTTCCGGTCAGGTCACATTTCTCACAGCAATGCGAATGGGCGTTCCTACAGTCGCAACCAGATCCGTAGGAACCATAGACTACCTGTGCGACAACGAAACCGGTCTCCTCGTCCCCCCTGGGGACCCGGCAACGCTTCGTAGCTCCATTTGTGCCCTCTGGAATGACGATCCCTATCGATTGCGGATCGGCTCAGCCGGCCGTGCTCACGCTGAGCTCCGGTTCTCCGACGAAGCGGCCGGCGCGCACCTGGCACAGGTTATACATGAAGTATTCGCTTGATCTCCTCGACGCATCCTGCGGTCAGTGCGCCGCGTGGAAGTCCTGCGGGGGCAACGGAACGCCCGCCGTTACGCTCCCTTGACATCCAGCCCACCAACAGGGGTTCGCAGATATGACGTTCTGCAGCGCCCGCCACTTGGGAGCCGCACGGCTCAGCGGACTGATCGGATCCATGAACGACTGGAGTGTTCCCCACTCTCCATATTGGCTGTACTTGCTGACATCCTCAAATGTCACGTACACATGACCGCCGTTCTTCTTCCAGTCTGCAAGCGCCCTCGCATACGCTGCATCCATCCTCGGGTCCAAGTTCGCTGCGCTGTACGCGTTGACGATGTTCGATCCGTCGCGATACATCGGAAAGCCGGTGAGCGAGTCGCCGCCTTCGTATGCGATAAACGGAAGGTTGTAAGGCGCAAGGGCTGTCTTGTAGGCAGCTTCCCATCTTGAGACGTTCTCGAGGGCCCCACCGGCGGGCCCATTGGGTATCTGGCCTCCTGAATTGATCTCCGCGAAGATATCGTTGACCAAAGTGGTCAAATCGAGCGACTCCCAACTCGCTGGAATCTGCCTCGCGGGCCAGCCGAAATACGGCGCGATCGCAACGTCAGTTATGTGATGCTTGTAGCAGGGCGCACCAGACCAGAGCGAGCAGTTCAGCGCGAATGTCGCAGTTCTGGTCGCGGCAACTTGTGCGCCGAGTACGCAATGTACTCGCGAAAAGTCGTTCCCCCATACTTGCGCCCAGATATCGCACATCTGAGCCGTTCTCATCCCGAACCAGTTCCGGTTGGCCACGAACCCATTGGTGTTACCAGGCCACATCGCGAGCCCGCTGTTGGTGGCGTACCCGTTTTGTGCATAGCGCCTGTTCCACACTTCATTGCTCAATTCCACATACACCTGCATATCCTTGTTCAGTGTATTGTGCACCAGCGTCGCTAACTGGACGATGTAGTCATCATCCGCGTTAATGGGCACATTCAACCAAGGATCCGCGCCTACGCTGTTCGCGAGCTGAACATCGACCTCAAGCGGTACTCCATTGACAGATCCCCACCCGGCGTCCGAAACGTGGGTACGCCCCGCCCAAGTCCCATCCATCCCTCCTGCCGCGTCGATGCTAGACCATTGCATGAACCGAAGGACACGGAAGTTCTCGAGCATGTGCAGGAAATAGGGCTCGAACACCTGCCCCGAGTTGAGCAAGCCTTCCTCCTCCGCCTTGACCAAACGGATGTTCCGAATGTAATTACCATCGTGAGTTGGGTCGGTGGAAGTTATTTCCAACCAAATTCCACCTCTTGTCGGCTTGGCCACGTCAATGACATCGCGGCCCGCCGAATGCGACACCAAGACCGCGTTGAGACCGTACGATATCGTACCCTGTCCATCGTAGAGTACGACGTATTTGCCCGGGCGGTAGACCGGGCCACCACCATAGGGCGTTGGCAGGCCTCGGAGGAGCACTCTACCTACGGATGTAAACTTCTGTGGCGAATTGGGATCAGCGGAGCTGGCCTTGAGCGTCGTTGGATAGCCACTCGCATCGAGCTGGAGATAAGCTTCCTCGCCGGTATTATGCTGCGTGCGCGAGTGCGTCACCCATCCTGAGGGGGTCGCTTTTGTAATAGCTGTTGTCTTGAAAATATTGAGAAAGGGCTGCTCTGAGCTCCAGTAGGTGATTCCGGAAAGATCGATGCCGAGCGGAGAATTTGCGTTCGCGGAAGTTGCCGCACGAGCTGGCTCAACCGAAGTAGCCCATGAAGCCAAAACCAGCAAGACTCCGAGAGTCGTTGCGCCGATAGGCGAGAATCGGCCACGCCGCATGGAATTTCCTCGTGACCACTTTTCAATAAGAGCCATAGGCAAACAGTAACCTCGACGTCGCGCGAATATCATCTTGGTCGATCCATCCACCCACATGCGACGCAAGTGGGCACATGGACGGATACCGATTGAACCTCATTCAGGCGGAGTGGACAACATGTCGCTTTTGAGAGACCCGCGGCAATTGCTGTACGGCGCTCCGAAAAGGAGCCATCTGAGTCTCGCGTGTCGCCGACCGGAAATGACGGACGTCACAAAATCCTTGTATCCACAGCTCATCCATCGTTTGCTCCAGATGCGAACTCAGTCACAATATGGCAAGTAGCCCGGGGTAGCGTCCTGTCACGGACGCATCTTCTGCGCCTCTACCTCGGAGGTTGCAGGTTGGATGTGAGTACGCGAGACGATGCGCGCGGGAACGCCGACGCTCGTCGCGCCCGCCGGGACGTCCTGCAACACCACCGCGTTCGCGCCAATGCGTGCATAATCTCCAATCCTGATGCCCCCGAGTAGTTTCGCGCCGGCCCCCACCACTACACCTCCTCCCAGCCGAGGCGCACGGCCGGCGCGACTGCCCAGTGTGACTTGCTGAAAAAGCAGGCAGTTGGGGCCGATGTCGCTTCCGGGATGCACGACCACGCCGTTTGGGTGTGGAAGCATCAGGCCGCCAGCGATGCGCGAATTCAGGGGAATATCAGCGCCCGTCGCAACGCTCCAGATGCGGTGCCGCAGCACCGCGAATTTCCGCATGAGAACGTGCCATGGAAGGTTGGAGCATCGTACCCGTTGATAGGCACGGATACTCGCAAGCAACGATCGCGAAGGGCTCCAGGTGAAAAATCCCTTCGCCTCGCGCGACCAATCCGGATTCGCCGTGGACGGTCGATTCGATTTCCGAACGTCGACGTCTGCCGTCTCGAAGGCGATATCATCCTCGGACATCAGTTAAGATCGGGACACAAGGCCAATACCAAAGCCAATTGTAGCTTGCAATCGGCTTAATGCGTACTGGGCTCCTTTACCGAGAATCGCTGTCCGCGTCCCTCGGGTGTAGGCCGCGCCAGGACAGGCGACATTGCGCGAGTCGCGGGTGCCGTGCTATTAAGGCCGAAGCGCAATATCGAGTCTATATTCAGGCGTGCCAAGCCGTTCAATCGTCGAGACGGAGACGAGCAAAAAGGAGGAGCCGGTTTTCCTCGTTGGCTCGGAGCGTTCGGGCACCACCCTCCTGCGCTTGCTGCTCGATCACCACCCGGACGTCGCTTTCAATCTGGAATCGGAGTTCCTGGTCAGCGAGATATCCGATTCCGGCGCTTTTCCGGACGTCGGAGCCTACCGCCGCAAGCTCACTGAAGACCGGGTTTTCCACCACAGCCGCTTTCTCGTTGACGAGAGTCTCGATTTTCCCACACTGGTGAACGACTTCCTGCGTCAGAAGCGCGAGCGGGATGGAAAAAAAGTAGTGGGCGCGACGGTCCACTACGGTTTCCGCAAACTCAAGTACCTCTGGCCCGCGGCCAAGTACGTGTATGTACTGCGAGACGGCCGGGATGTCGCAAGCTCGGTGGTACAGATGGGCTGGGCCGGTAATGGATACGTCGCCACAAAGTGGTGGCTCGAGGCGGAATGCGAATGGTCCGAGCTCCGAAAAGAGCTCGCGCCCTCGCGTTGGATCGAGATTCGGTATGAAGACCTTACTGCCGATGCGCCGGGCCAGCTGCGGCAGATCTGTGACTTCATCGGCGTTACCTACAGCGAGCGGATGTTCGACTACGTCAGGACGTCGACCTATTCGTGGCCGGATCCCATGCAGAACTTCAAGTGGCGCCGCACGATGCGGGGATGGGATGTGCGGTTGATCGAGGCGCGCATAGGACCCCTCCTTGCCGAGCGAGGCTACGCGCTCAGCTCCGAGCCACCACTGCGCGTAGGCATCGTCCACGACAAGTGGCTCAGGCTACGGTCGAGGTTGACTACGCTGCGACACCGCATCGGCACGTACGGACTTCGGCTCGTAGCCCTCGAATTCATCTCGCGCCGCCTCGGCTGGCTGGACCTGCGCAATTCCACCCGTCGCGCCATGGACGTGATAGTCGATCAGAATTTGAAGTGAGCACCCGCTGACCCGCAGCGACGTTCCGTGATGGCTCCCAAGGTTACCGTCGTAATCGTGACTTTCCGCTCCGCTCAGCTTGCTGTTGATTGCCTCCGCTCCGTGGAACCGGAACAATCGACGTCGGGCGCAGATATCCGCGCCATCGTCGTCGATAACGCCTCTGGCGACCTCTCTATTCTGGCCCAAGCGGTGGAAGACAACCGCTGGACTTCTTGGGTCACGCTGCTCGCTGCTCCGCGAAACGGCGGGTTTGCCTACGGGAACAATCTCGGAATCCGCGTCGCGCTCGACAGAGATGCTGCGGACTACGTCCTGCTCCTCAACCCCGACACCCAGGTGCGCCCCAGAGCGGTCGCGACGCTCGTCCGCTTCTTCGGAGCGCACCCGGAGGTCGGCATTGCGGGCAGCAGCTTCGAGAACCTGGACGGCAGCGAGTGGCCGATTGCGTTCCGCTTCCCGACGTTGATCAGCGAATTCTGTTCGGCGCTCGGCTTCGGCCTTGTGACCCGTGCCTTCGGGCGGTGGCGCGTGGCAAGGGAAATGCTACCCGTTGCGCAGCCTGTCGACTGGATCTGCGGCGCCTCGATGATGATATCCTCGAAGGTTTTCCGCGCAATCGGCGGGCTGGATGAGAACTATTTCCTCTACTTCGAGGAGACGGATTTCTGTTTGCGCGCGAGGCGGGCGGGCTTTCCGACATGGTATGTGCCGGCAAGCCGGGTGATGCACATCGGTGGCCAGAGTACCCGGGTGACCGAGCGGAACGTGCAACCGAAGCGGCTACCCGCTTATTGGTTCGAATCGAGGCGACGCTACTTCGCGACGGCGTTCGGAGTCGGTCAAGCGATGATGATCGATCTGCTCGTCCTACTGGCTTATCCGGTCGGATGGCTGAAGCGCCTTGCTCTGGGGCAGACCCGGTCCTCCATTCCCCACTTCTGGCGGGACTTCGTGCGAGGCAGCGTGCTCCGGGGGCGGAACCGGCGCTTCGCCGCCATTCGCGGAACGCTAGTGGCGCTAGCCAATACCCGTCGCCACGCCTGAGGGTAGCTCGACCTCGCGCTCATCAGCGAGGCTCTCGTCAATCGCCTCCTGCAGTCGTCTCGCTAGCACGCTCACATTAGGCTCCTGGAGCATGCTGGTATGGCCACCCGGCACGTCGACCAAGCGCACGCCACCGGAGCACCGCGGGCCCCATCCGAATGCGGGATCGGCGAAAAACTCGATGAACGGCGCATCCAAGCCGATTCCGCGCGTGGCGCGAAAGAGCACCAGCTTTCCCTCGAATTGCCGAGCGGGCCGGTATTGCTTCGCGGCATGGCCATAGGTAGTGATGACGGGCACTCGGCCCACCAGTCTCGGAGGCTTGAGGCCCCGGTCCAGCCAGATGCGGTACAGCCGCGTACGCACGGCGTCTCGCAACCGTCGCCATTCCCTTTCCAATAGATATCTCGTGAAATTTAGGAGCTTACCGAAGAGCCGGCGCGCGATCAGCCCGGCGCGGCGGATTCCCGACACAGCCTGACTTCGACCGAGTTCGCCTACCACCCTGTCGATTCGCTGCCTGGCGAAGAGGTACGGTTTGAGCTCCGCCTGTGTGTCCGCGGCATCGAGCAGCCCGACGAGAGCGACATGCTCGTGCCGCTCCTGCAGTTGCACCGCCATCTCGAATGCGATCACCGCGCCGGCACAAATGCCTCCGAGCACGTAGGGACCTCGCGGCTGGACCGACTTGATCCTGGCGATGTGGTAGGCAGCCATGTCTGGAATGCGCGTGTGCGCCATGGGAACGCCCGGCAACGTGTGGGGGTGGAGCACATAGACCGGGTGCCGGCAATGCAGTTGCAATGCGAGTGTGCGGTAGAGCAGGGTCTCCCCGAATGCGTCGTGGATCAAAAACACCGGTGGCCCTCCCTGACCCGCCCTGATGAGGACCATCGAGTCGCCGGGCGTCCGCCCGGCGATCCGGCGGGCCAAGCGCTTGACGGTGGGCGCCTCGAGAAGAGCGCTCGGTGGAATCTCCACGCCCAGCCGGCTCTCGACCCGACCGCACAGATCTACGGCCAAGAGCGAGTGCCCGCCGAGCTCGAAGAAATCCTCATCCCTACCGATCTGGCGGACCCGCAGCAGCGCCTGCCAGATCTCCGCGAGGGCCTTCTCAACCTCTCCCTGCGGCGCCTCGTACTGTCGGCGCGGGTAGGATGCTGGATCCGGCGTCGGCAACGCCTTGCGATCCAGCTTACCGTTCGGTGACGTCGGCAACCGCTCGAGCGCCACGTAAGCGCTGGGCACCATGTACTCCGGCAGAGTCCTCTTCAGATGCCCCCGGAGCTCTTCCGCAGTCGCAGGGGCGGAGGGCTCACGCGGCACTACGTACGCCACCAGGCGCTTCTCGCCCTGCACGTCCTCCCGCGCCAGCACCACCGCCTCCTGGACCGCGGAGTGACGCGCAAGCTGCGCTTCGATCTCGCCCAGCTCGATCCTGAAGCCCCTGATCTTGACCTGATGGTCATTGCGACCGAGGTACTCGATCGCTCCGTCCGGCCGCCGCCTGCCAAGGTCCCCCGTCCTGTACATTCTCGCTTGCGGGTCAGGGTTGAATGGATCCGCGAGAAACCGCTCGGCAGTGAGCTCCGGACGATTCCAGTACCCGCGGCCCACTCCTACGCCCGCTACGTAGATCTCTCCCATCTGACCCAACGGCATAGGCTCGAGGTGGCCATCGAGAATATAGATCCGCGTATTTGCAATTGGGCGGCCGATGGGAACTCGATGGCAGTCGGCATCTGCAACACAGTCCCAAGCCGTTACGTCAACCGCGCATTCGGTCGGACCGTACAGATTCGAGAGGCGCGCCTGCGGCAACAGCTCGAGGCACTTGTTCTGCAACGAGGGTGAGAGCTCCTCGCCGCTGCAGACGATGTGCCGCACGCTCGGACAACGGCCCTTGTGATGCTGCTCCAGAAATGCCTTCAGCATCGAAGGGACGAAATGCAGCGTGGTGACGCCGGTTGCCTCGATCAGGGCTGTCAGATATGCCGGGTCCCGGTGGCCTTCCGGGCGTGCCACGATCAGGCGCGCGCCGCTCATCAAGGTCCAGAAGAATTCCCATACCGAGACGTCGAAGCTGAAAGGGGTCTTCTGCAGGACCCGATCCCGATCATCGAGGCGATACTGCTCCTGCATCCATACCAGGCGGTTGACGACCGCCCGATGCTCGTTCATCGCACCCTTGGGCCGCCCGGTCGAACCGGACGTATAGATCACGTATGCCAAGTGATCGGAGCGTAGCCCCAGCGTCCCGGCCGGGAGATTTTCCGACGCACGCGTCCCAATCTCGTTCCACTCACTATCCAGCGTGATGACAGTGACATCCGATTTCGGCAATCTGTCTTTCAGCCGCTCCTGCGTCAGGACGATCGTGGGCGCAGCATCCTCGAGGACGTAGGAGAGACGCTCGGTCGGATGACTGGGATCCAGCGGCACATAGGCTCCTCCCGCCTTCAGGATGCCGAGCAGCCCCACCACCATCTCGAGGCTGCGTTCCACGCATAATCCAACAAGCCGATCCGGAGCGACCCCCTTTTCCCGCAGGTACCGCGCGAGTTGGTTCGCTCTTTCGTTGAGGGCCGCATAGGTGAGGGACTGCCCTTCGTACACCACCGCCACGGCCTGCGCGGACCGATGGACCCGCTCCTCGAAAAGCTGGTGAATCAGCCCCGGGCCCCCGTAAGACACCCGAGTCGCGTTGAACAGGGAATGGTCAGCCATCAGCGCTTTCGATTATTGCAGAATCGCTTCCGATCGGCCATTCTCCTACCGTGGATGTCATCGACGATGCCGATTTCGTCTCGCGTTTCGTCGGCGATCGTCTGATCGCCAGGAGCGGCGTCTTCGGAAAGACGCTGTCGCTGAAGCGATTCAGTCAGGGCGCCGACGATCCTGATAGCAAGCTCGTTTACCTGAGTCAGGGCAAACCCGGGCTCGTGATTGTGGTCTCACCTGCTCTGTTTCCCGATGTGGTAGCAGAAGAATGCCGGAAGGCGGCGGAGATGCGCTCGCTTCTCGGCGATCTGGGCGTCCCCATCCTCGAGCCCCTGGATGCGGGCCGCATCCTGGCGTCGACTTATGCGGTCCTCCCGTATCGCAGGCCGCTCTCGCAGCGTCCCATCCTGAGGCGCCTCGATGACATGCGGGTGAATCGTTACCTATTTGAATGGCTGCTGCAGGTCGCCCGAAGGCACAGCATCTCGGGTGAGGTGTCCAGATACGAGAGAGCATTCAGGGCGCTTGACCAGGCTGTCTCGCCGGAGAGCGCGACAGCCGCGCTGCTTCGAAAAGCGGAGACGCATTTGCAGTCCGGCCGCTTTGTGGCTCGATCCGTTCCGATGCATGGCGATCTATGGAAAGGGAACGTGTTGCGCGGCGCGGGTCCCGCGCCATTCACACTCATCGACTGGCGTGGATCGTCGGTCGACGGCTTCCCGATTTTCGATCTGATCCGGGCAGCGAACTCGTTCCACATCTCCCCCAGCGCTTTGTGCCGGCAGCTGCAGCTCCATCGGGCAGCCCTCGGCTGTCAGATGGAAGATATACCGCTCTATCTCCTGGGGGCTCTGGGCCATTTTGCCGAGCGACGGGGCGAGATGCCGCTCACGACTCTGCACGCCATGATAGACGGCAGTGTGATGCGCCTATCCGCCGCACTGGCAGCGGAGTCTTCCTGACGAAAGCGGTCGCCCGACACACGCGGATCAATGTGCGCGCGGGCCCGCGAGGAGAATGGTCAGTATCGTACCGGCGAGAGTGGCCGCGGCTGAGATCACAGTAATCAGCATCGTAAAGCGCCGCGTGCTCAGGGTCTCGAACCTGCTCTCGAATTTCGTATCCAGCCACTCTATTTTGGAATCCAGCCGCTCTATTATGAAATCCACCCGCTCGAATTTGGCATCGAATTTCTGATCGATCTTCTCCAGTTTCCCGTCGAATTTCTGGTCGATCCTCTCCAGTTTCTCGTCGAGCTTGTCG
>Ga0134128_10007247_pt1 | contig 13397 bp, 17 predicted proteins | sample KB31754_FD_96462 | JGI IMG/M metagenome (GOLD analysis project Ga0134128, IMG submission 96462) | Terrestrial soil microbial communities with excess Nitrogen fertilizer from Kellogg Biological Station, Michigan, USA - KB3-175-4 | ecosystem: Environmental > Terrestrial > Soil > Unclassified ... | reverse complement strand
TGCCGGCGCTGGCGGCGGTTGCCAAGAAATTCGACGGGCCGGATTTCATGGTGTTGCCGATCAATCTCGATATCGGCGATGGCGGCATCGACAAGGCCAAGGCGTTCCTTGCCAGCAACAACATCACCGGATTGCCGCTTTATGCCGATCCGTCGCTCAAAGCGCTCGATCGGCTGAAGGAAAATGCGGTGGGGCTGGGCCTGCCGACGACGCTGCTGCTCGACCGCAAGGCCTGCGAGGTCGCGGTATTGCAGGGGCCGGCCGAGTGGGACAGCCCGGATGGGCAGGCGGTTGTTGCGGCGCTGAAGGGCGTGAAGAGCTGAGGCTTGCGCCTGGGCTACCCCTCACCGGGTCCTACCGGACCCACCTCTCCCCAGAGGGGCGAGGGGAGGCTAAGCTGAGCCAGATCGCCCCTCGCCCCTTTGGGGAGAGGGCTAGGGTGAGGGGCGCCCAGGGCGCCGTGGTTCAATTTAGGGCCGATCTGCCTCAGACGGTCTTGTCGACCAGCGTGCCGGTGCCCGGCGCCGGCGCGGCGCGTGAGGAGGCCGGATCGAGGATATCGAGCACCGATTTCTGCATATCGAGCGTCTTCTTGAGTACGGCGATATTGGCCGAGAACTGGGTTTTCTGGGCGCTCATCCAGAGCAGGCTAGTGGCGAGGGCGGTGGTGTCCATGCCTGCGAGTTTACTCGGCGGCGGGTAAAGAAATCCTTGGCTCGGGCGCCTGCTGCTTCACCGCGTCGTCACGAGGCTCTGGCGGCGCGTAGGTGAAGTGCCGGCCGTGCAGCATTACGGTCAGCGGCATGCCGAAATAGCCGCCGCCAAAGGCGCGCAGCCGCCGCTCCAGTTCCGCCGCGCCGACATCGGGCGGGAGGGTGCAGAGCGCCCGATATTTTCGCCGCGAGCTTTTTTCGCCGCTCCAGGCCACGGCGATCGGGGCGGGCAGGGCCTCGTTAATGGCAAGAACGGCGGCGTTGCGCCAGAACAGCGCCGCCAGTTCGCGATAACCGAGCAGTTCGAGGTCCGCCACCGAGGTGTTTTCCGGCACGTCGAACCGCGCGACATCGAAGATGGCGCCTTCGTCAACCCGCTCCGCCATCACATGGGCGGTTGCGCCGAACGTTCTGGCGTCGTGATAGATGGCGAACTGCGCGGGGCTGAAGCCGGGGAATTCGGGCGGGCCGGGATGAAAGTTACAGGCGCCGAAGCCGAGCCGTTCGAGCACTGACGGCGGCACGATCACAGGGCTGGCGAAGGCGATCAACCGCGCCCGCCGCAGCGTGGTGTCGGCAATCGCCAGCAGTTCTGCCAGCGAGGCGGGGTAGATCATCGTCAGGCTGGGCCGATGACCGCGCAACGCCGCGCCCAGAGCGGTTTGCTCCACCGGGCCGGTCAGCAGGATGATGGTGTCGAACATGTTGCCCCGTCGCCGGGCGGGGCAGGGAAACAGAGATCACCCGCACCGGCACGCCCCCGCAACGAGGGCTAGGCGTGGGCACCTTACCGGCGGCTAACCGGCGGATTAACTCGTTGGCCGGGGGGCGCTTTTACCTGCGCCATGCTGTCGCAGGTCGTAGGGGATCGAGGTCAATGCACTGTAATCGCGTTGCGCAGGGCCAGCGGGGCGGCGATGCCGGTGAGCCGCTCCATCCCCGAGCCGGTGCCGCGAATGTCGACCGAGCCGTAGCCGAGGATACGGCCGGGCAGGTTCTGGTCGACGCCGACCGACTCGACCTTTTCCATGTTCATTTCGCTGGTGTAGCGGCTGATGAAGCCGCGCTTGTAAACGACCCGCTTGTTGGTGACGACGATTTCCGTCGTCCACTGGTCGAACCATTCGCGGACCAGCAGCACTAGCGCGACAACCGCAACGATCCCCGCCACGATCTGGAAAAACAGGCCGGCACCGGGAAAGGCGCTGCCCAGACCTTCGATAATCGCCGCAAGGATGAGCACGCCGGCCCCCGGCGCATAGATGACCCAATGCTTCTTGCCGACGGCGGTAACCGTTTCGTTGGGCTGCAAGATTTTGTCGAGGTAAGCCATTTGATCCTTATCGGGTCAGTGAGACGTTCAACTGGTCTTGGGGCTCTCGCCGGCAAAGCGTCCTGGGCTCCAGAGCACGTCCTTTGCCCCGTTCGCATTGGCGGCGCGAGCCAGCACGAACAGCAGGTCAGACAGGCGGTTCAGGTATTTGATCGCCTCGGCGCTGATGTCGTTTTCCTTCTCCGCCAGCGCGACGACCAGCCGCTCGGCGCGGCGCGTCACGGTGCGTGCAAGGTGCAGCGCCGCCGACAGTGGCGTGCCGCCGGGCAGCACGAAACTCGTCAGGGGGGCGAGGCTTTCGTTGTAATGATCGATCTGCCGTTCCAGCCATTCGGTCTGCGCGGCGGTGATGCGCAACGAGGGATTTGCGGCGTCCTCGTCTTCGCCCGGCGTCGCGAGGTCCGAGCCCACGTCGAACAGGTCGTTCTGGATGCGGGCCAGCACGTTGTCGATCTTGGGCATGCCGCCTGAACTGAGCCGCGCCAGCCCGATAGTCGAATTGGCTTCGTCCACCGTGCCGAAGGCTTCGATGCGGAGGTCGTTCTTCTTGCGGCGCGGGCCGCGCACCAGCCCCGTCGTGCCGTCGTCGCCGGTCCTGGTGTAGATGCGGTTGAGCTTGACCATCAGGACCCGGTCGGGTGGTTGCCGCCGCCAAAGAAGAACAGCGCCGCCATCAGCAGCGCCAGCGCGATCGCCTGGCCGATGACGCGGGCGCGCATCAGCTTCTGGCTGGTATTGCCGCTGCCGCCGCGCACCATGTTGAACAGCCCCGCCAGGAGGATGACGACGACACCCGCCATGACGATGCCGATGACGATGTTGAGCGCTAATTGCATGACTGACGTTTTATCCTGATTCCGGGCGGCGAATGTCGGCCCGTATTAGTGCCCACCGAGATAATCCGCAAACTGCCCGGCGAGAGCGTCATAGATGGCACGAATTCGCCGGCTGGTGAACAGTTCCCTGTGGGTGGTCAGCCAGACCTCGAGCGGAAATACGACTTCGGGCAGCAGCAAGACCATGCCGGGCGTCGAGGCAACGAGCCGCTTCTGGGCGAAGCTGATGCCCAGCCCGGCCTTCAGCAATTCCCAGATGCCGGTCTGGCTGTCGGTGCGGACGATGAAGTCGGCGCGGGTCAACTCGAACCCAATGGATTTTGCGCCGGCGATGATGAGATCGGACCGATCGAGCCCGATGAGATCATGCTGTTTGAGGTCTTGGAGCCGTTCAGGCACCCCGCGCCGCTTGAGGTAGCTTTCGTGCGCGCAGCAAACTGTGGGGATCACGCCGAGCTTTTTGGTGATGAGGTCCAACTGGGTCGGCCGGAACATCCGGACCGCGATGTCGGCCTCGCGCAGCAGCAGGTTTTCGATCGAGTCGGAAGGAGCGAGTTCGATTGCGACGGCCGGATATTGCGTGCGCACGGCCTTGAGCATCGGCGGCAGAACATAGTGCGAAATTATCGTCGAGGCGGTGATCCTGACGGTGCCGCCAAGCGCCGCGCTCGAGCCTTCGGCGACCAGCAGTGCCTCCGATAGTGCGCGTTCTGCCGTCAGCACCGGCTCGTAGAGGCGGAGGCCAGTTTCGGTCGGCTTCAACCCCTGCAAGGTGCGCTCGAATAGCGGAATGCCGAGATCGGCCTCCAGCGTTTCGATATGCCGGCCAAGCGTCGGCTGGCTCAGCCCGAGCTTTCGCGCGGCGGCCGAAAGCGAGCCCGCCTCGACCACGGCGCCAAAACTCCGCCACAGCGACCAATCCGGCGATCTATTCATTTTTGGATGTTTGTCCTGCGACATTGGCGAATGTCTAACCAAATGTGCATGACCTAGCTTCCGGTCGTCAAGTTCAAACGGCGAGCACGGAGACGCGAAATGACGAACAAGGGCACGGTTACGGTTCTGGGGATCAACGGCCACATCGGCCAGCACGCGGCAGAAGCATTCGCCGCCGCCGGCTGGACGGTGCGCGGCATGGCGCGGGCCAACAAGCAGGCGATTGCGGGCGTCGAGTTCGTCAAGGGCGATGCCGAGAGCGTCGCCGACATGAAGGCGGCGATCGGCGACAGCGAGGTAGTCGTCAACGCGCTGAACCTGCCTTACGACAAGTGGTTCAACGGCGCGATGGAGGCGCAGACGGCGCGGGTCATCGAGGCGATGGGCAAGACCGGCAAGACGATGGTTTACCCCGGCAACATCTACAACTTTGCGGCGTCGCTGCGCGAGGTGACGCCCGATGCGCCGCAGCAGCCGGAGCGCCCGCGCGGCGAAATCCGGGTGCGCTGTGAGAAGATGCTGAAGGACGCTGCGGTGCGCGGCGACATGCAGGCGATCATCCTGCGCGCGGGCGATTTCTACGCGCCAAATTTGAGCGGCGACTGGTTCGACCAGGGCATTCTTGCCACCAAGGGCAAGATCGCAGCGCCGTCAGCGCTCGATATCGGCCATAGCTGGGCCTATCTGCCCGATCTCGGGCGGGCGTTCGAGAAGCTGGCCTGGCATCGCAAGGAGTTGGGTCGGTTCGAGAACTTCCACTTCGCCGGGCATTTCGTGACGTCGGGGGAACTGGTCGCGGCGATCCAGAAAGCAGCGCCCGCACCCCAGAAGGTTGCGGCCCTGCCGTGGGGGCTATTGCGACTGATCGGGCTCTTCAACCCGGTGATGCGTGAGGTGCACAAGATGCACTACCTCTGGCAGAACCCGATGCGGCTGATGGATACAAGGCTCGACGCGATTTTGGGCCCGGACTTCAACACGCCTTACGACGAGGCGATGGCCGCAACGGTGAAGCCGTTCTTCGCGGGGAAGTGAGGGGAAGCCTCAGGACCTTCCTTCTCCCCTTGCGGGAGAAGGTGGCGCGAAGCGCCGGATGAGGGGGCGAACTCAGAGCTTGTGGCTCACCCCTCATCCGTCTCGGCCTAGCGGCCGATCCACCTTCTCCCACAAGGGGAGAAGGAAGAAGCGCTTCAGGTGAACCCCAACTCCTCCTTCACCCTTTCCGCGCTCCACCCTGCCCCTCGCAAATCACGCAGGCTCGCCGAGCCCTTGGACTTGGCGAGTTTTCTGCCATCCTCATCGAGGATCAGCCGATGGAAGGTATAGGTCGGCGACGGTAGGCCGAGCAGCATCTGTAGCAGGACGTGGATATCGGTCGCCGCTTCCATATCACGGCCGCGGGTGACGTTGGTGATCTTCTGCGCCGCGTCGTCGACGACCACGCTGAGGTGATAGCTGGTCGGCGTTTCCTTGCGCTGGATGACGACATCGCCCCAGCGCTCGGGCCGGGTGTAGCGGATTTGCGGGCGGTCGAGCGGCGTCGGCTGTGCGAGGGTGAAGGTCAGCGGGCCGGTGAGTGCAACGGCCCGTTCGGTGTCCAGGCGATATGCCGCCGGTTCGCCACGCGACAGGCGGTCGGCAGCAACTTCCGGCTGCAAATGCTGGCAGGTGCCGCCGTAGAGCGGCGCACCGTCGGGGTCGATACCGATGGCCGTTGCGGCGATCTCGGCCCGCGAGCAGAAGCAGGGATAAAGCAATCCCATTTCGGTGAGGCGGGCGGCGGCTCGCTCGTAGATCGGAAAGCGGTCGGATTGGCGTATCACCGGCTCCGGCCACGTCAGGGCGAGCCAGGCCAGGTCCTCGAAGATGGCTTCGGCAAATTCGGGTTTACTGCGCGCCGGGTCGATATCTTCGAGACGGAGCAGGAACTGTCCGCCGAGTTCCTTCGCCCAGCGGTCGGTCAGCAGCGCCGAATAGGCGTGACCGAGATGCAGATAACCGTTGGGACTTGGCGCGAAGCGCAAAATCGGATTGGTTGCCATCATGTCTCCCCGCAAGGTTTTGGCTAGCACGCGCGACGAGTGGCTCAAAGAGCGGCTCGGTAGCCCGGAGCAGTTGAACCGGCACCTCGAAGCGCTGGTGAGACTAGATAAGCGGCTAAGGCCGGTCTGGGCGCGAACCGGCGAGGTCGAATTGCGCACTGGCGAAAAGGGCTTCGCCGGCCTTGCCAAAGTCATCTGCGGGCAGCAGCTTTCGACGGCCAGCGCCGGTGCAATCTGGAAACGGGTGATTGCCCTCAAGGGAGCGGGTGAGCCGCTAACGTTCCTCGATATCGATGAGCCGACGCTGCGGGCGGCGGGGTTATCGCGCGGCAAGGTCGTGTCGATGCGGGCCGTGGCGGAGGCCATCGTTTCCGGCGCGCTGAATTTCGCCGAGGTCGAAAACCTGCCGGCGGAGGAGGCTATCGCTCACCTCACTGCTGTGAAGGGTGTGGGGCCCTGGACAGCCGAGATTTACCTGCTGTTCTGCGTGGGACATCCCGACATTTTTCCGGCCGGCGATCTCGCACTGAAAAAAGCGGCGGTTGACGGGCTCGGACTCGCCGAAATGCCGAGCACGAAGGAATTGATCGATATCACGCGCAAATGGGCGCCGCATCGTGGTGCCGCCGCGCTATTGCTGTGGAGCTATTTCCACGCCCTAAGGGATCGCGAAGGGATCGCCATATGACTGCAAAGCTCTCCGGCCCGATGGTGCCGCCCAAAAACGGCGGCGCCCCGAAGCAGGCCATAGTGCTGCTGCATGGCTATGGTTCGGACGGGCAGGATCTCATCGGCCTTGCGGGCTATTGGCGCGATCTGCTGCCCGATGCGCTGTTCGTCTCGCCGAACGCGCCGGAACCCTGCCGTGACAATCCGGGCGGCTATCAATGGTTTCCCGTCGATTTCTCGCGGCCCGAATACCGCTTCGACGGCGCGTCCAAGGCGCAGCCGGTCATCGCCGATTTCCTGCGCGACCTGTGGGCGCAAACGGGGCTTGCGCCGAAGGACACGATCCTCGGCGGCTTCAGCCAGGGCGCGATGATGGCGCTGCATGTGGCGCTCACGCTCGACGAAACTTTGATGGGCGTCATTGGCTTTTCCGGCGCGCTGATCGCGCCCGCCGGTTTTGCCAACTATGCCGGGCCGAAGCCACCGGTCTGCCTCGTGCACGGCGATCGCGATCTGGTGGTCGATCCGGCGCTAAGCGGGGAGGCTGCGGCGGTGCTGCGCTCCAAGGGATTCAGCGTGAGCTATCACGTCGAAGCCGGGGCTGGTCATACTATCGCCCAGGACGGGCTCGCCTTCGCCCGCGAATTCATTGCGGTGGTGTCCGGGGCGGCTTGACGAAGCGTCTCGGGGCAAAAAGCTTTCTGTCTTCACAGCGCCGTCACAGTCGGCTTAGAATATAGGCTATGGCCGTCAGAGATTCCCACCGCGGGAGGCTCACGTGACCGTTCATGTGTCACCCGAGTCGTGCCCGGCACTTGTACTGAACGCTGATTTTCGGCCGCTCAGTTACTATCCGCTGTCGTTGTGGTCGTGGCAGGATGCCATCAAGGCCGTGTTCCTTGAGCGCGTGCATATCGTTTCGAGCTACGACCGGATCATCAAGAGCCCCAGCTTCGAGATGTTCATCCCGAGCGTGGTGTCGCTCAAGGATTATGTGAAACCGGCGCGGCATCCGGCCTTCACCCGGTTCAACGTGTTCCTGCGGGATCGCTTCCAGTGCCAATATTGCGGGTGCAAGGACGACTTGACGTTCGATCACGTGATTCCACGTTCGAAGGGCGGACGAACCACATGGGAAAACGTGGTGACCGCGTGCGCGCCGTGCAATTTGCGCAAGTCCGATCGGCTGCCGCGGGAGATCAAGATGTTCCCGTTGCAGGCACCGTTCCAGCCGACGGTGCACGATCTGCACAACAACGGCCGGGCCTTCCCGCCTAACCACCTGCACGACAGCTGGCTCGATTACCTCTACTGGGACATCGAGCTAGAGCCGTAGGCGGCCAGGGAGCAGATGCCCCCGCCTGCCCGCTTTTTCCGTTGTGCCTTCCATGGTCTGGACGTCCGGCGCGCCAATAACTATTATTGGTGGTAGAAGCGAATGGAGGCCAGCATGGCGATCAGCGCAGAACTTGGCGAAAAACTCGAGGCGGTGGTTGCCGACCTCGTCAAGAACGGTCGCTACAACTCGAAAAGCGAGGTGCTGCGCGAGGGCGTGCGGCTAGTGCAGGAGCGCGAGGCGGCGTTGAGGCGGCTGGACGACGCGCTGGATCGTGGCATCGCCGATATGAAGGCAGGACGAGGGCGGCCCGCTGAGGAAGTGTTCGCAGAACTTCGCGCCAAGTATCAGGCCATGATAGACGCTGAACACTGATGCGCGTCATCATCTCGCCGGCAGCTGAAGCGGATATTACGGATATCGGCGACTACATCGCACGAGACAGCCCGCAAGCCGCAGAGGACGTTGTGGGGCGGTTGTACACGGTTTGCACCTCGCTATCCCAGTCGCCACGTCGATTTCCTGTTGTTAGAAGGCGTGGCGACGTCGAGGTGCGGCGGGCGGTACGCGGTAGCTACTCCATATACTATGTCGTTCAGCCGGCTGAGGTTAATGTCGTCCATGTACTTCACGCGGCCCGAGACGCTGAGAAGATACTTTTCCCCGACGACTAAGCCGCAGCCACCTTCCGTCCACCCCGCCGGGCCTGGTCGATCAGGGCGACGGCCAGCAGCACGACGATCGCCAGCGAGAGCAGCGCGTTCCAGCCGGCGAGGCTGAGTTTCAGGATCGGATCGCGCCATTGCACCACGTCGCAGGGCACGATTTTGACGGCGCTGAGGTTGCTGAGCTGGCTCATGTCGAGCGGGCCGGTGGTCGCGGTGCAGGCCGAGGGGCCGGCCCAGAACTTCCACTCGACGCCGGCATGGTAAGTGCCGAGATAGATGCTCCAGACGAAAATCGCCGCAACAACGGCGATGCCGATATACCAGACCGTCAGCGGCAGCCGGTTCCAGAGCAGCAGGATCACGGCCAGCAGCGGTAAGCCATAGTAGTAGGGCCAGCGCTCACCAAGACAGAGTTCGCACGGCGTGAGGCCGCCCCAGATCTGCGAACCCCAGGCGCCGAGAATGGCCGCGAGCCCGAGCACGAAGGCCAGACCTGCCGCCTTCTTGTCGAGTGCCGTCGAAAAGGTGCCGGCCATGTTCCTGAAACCTCATGATGGGCGTGGTTGCAGCCGGGTAGTCGAGGCAGAGGGCTACGTCAATCTCGACGGGCCGTGCTTTTCCTCAAGCCGCGTTGAACACTGCGTTACTTCGGCGGCTCGATGCCAAGCCGCTGCATCGTCGCCACGGCGTTGGCGGGCGCATGCACCTTGTCGGTTGAGACGAAATAGGCAAACACCTCGCGCTGCTTGGCGTCCGCGGTCCCATCGCCGATGAATTTGCCATCGGGTATCGCTTTGCCCTCCGACAGCGCCTTGAGCCGAGCGGCCCATTGGTCAAGATCGGCGTCCTGGTAGTGATCGCTGCCCGGCGCACCCTGCAGTCGCAGATAGGCGAAATCGGCGGTCGTATCCATTGCCGGCCACTCCGCCGTGTCGGCAGTCACCAGTGCCACATTGTAGTTGCGAAGCAGTGCGACAAAGGCCGGGTCGGCGAAGCTCGTGTTTCGTACCTCGATAGCGTGCCGAACCGTCGTGATTCCCGTCGCATCGGCAATGAGCGTGCGCCGCTCGCTCACGGCCTTTTGGGCGATTTCGACCAGAGCCTCAGGCGTTTGCGGCAGCAGCGACAGAAAGCGCTCGATGCGGTCGGCGTCGAATTTCATATTCGGCGGGAGCTGCCAGACGAACGGCCCAAGCCGCGCGCCCAGCGCCATGACGCCCGAGCCGAAGAAGAAGGCCAGTGCCTCATCCACCTCTTTCAGCCGCTTGATGTGGGTGATGCCCTGATGCCCCTTCACCGAAAAGCGAAAGTCCGCCGGGGTCTCGGCGGCCCAGCCGGCAAAGCTCTCGGCCTTCTGATGGCCATAGAAGGTCGAGTTGATCTCGATTGCCCCGAGCGCCCGGCTGGCATAGTTGAGCTCCTGCTTCTGCGGCAAGCCTTCGGGATAAAACGCGCCCTTCCGCCAGTCGGCAAAGTTCCAGCCGGCAATGCCGAGACGGATCGCGCCACTCATTCGGCGGCCTCGGTCTCGGCGAAAAGCCCGGTCGGGAAGCCGTCGAGGCTGGTCTGATTCTTTTCGTGCCAATAGTCGTCGAGCCCGCCGGGGCCCTTGGCGATCGCCCACTTGTCCATCGTCGGGCGTTCGCCGGCATAGTCGTGAAACGGCACGCCATAACCGCACGACGTCTGCACCAGGTCGAAATCGAGCAGCATCATCTGTCGCGCGCCGAGCGGCTCGGTGTCGGCAAAATGGTCGTGCAGCAATGTTTCGTACTCCCCGCTTCCGCGGCGGATGGCTCGTCCGTGGCCATAAAGCCTGAGGATAAGCGGCGGCCCGTCGAAGGCGCACATCATGATGGTCAGGCGGCCATCGGCCAGCATGTGGGCCGCCGTTTCGTTGCCGCTGCCGGTCCGGTCGAGATAGACCACCCGGTTCGGCCCCAGCACCCGCAACATATCGGTCGAGCGCGGCGACAAATTGATGTGGCCGGTCGCGGCAGCCGAAGCCGTGAAGAACACATGCTGGCGCGCGATGAAATCGAGATGCTTTTGCTCGAGCGAGGGAAAACGCTGGGCCATTGCCACTACTCACGAAGGTTGTTCGCCCATTGTGCCTGCAACGGCCAAGGCAAGGCAAGCGACCAACCTCAGACGTTCGTCTCATGGTTGGCCAATCGACGCCGATTGACGGCAAGGGCGGTTATGCCTTAACTCGCGCCGGTTTTGCTCGCGACCCACTTTTGATGGTCGCGGCGCTCTGCGGGCGTGGCGGAACTGGTAGACGCGCTGGACTCAAAATCCAGTTCCGAAAGGAGTGCCGGTTCGATTCCGGCCGCCCGCACCAGCAACTTTTTCTCTTTAGGGTCGCTCGTCAATCGGGGCTGCGCAGCGTCATCGTTACGCGCCAGCGACGCGTCTCGCCGGGCTCGATCGGCTTCGTCGAGCCGCGATCGATGACCTGGCCGAGATGGTCGAGCGCGTCGGTCGTGGGCTCTAGCGCGACGTGATGGATCGGGCCGGGGCTTGGCCAGGCGCCGTAGGCGAGCCAGATGCCGAGATGATCGATGCCGTCCCAAGCGAGATCGAGCCACCCGTCCATACCGCCGACCGAGGCCTGCTTCTGGTGCGGGGCGAAAAGCTTTGCCATGAAGCGGCTTTCGATGGGCTGCACCTGGCTGATCGGAAAGGGCAGGACGGTCCCACCGCCGGGCCAGAGCAATTCGGCAGCGTCGATTCTCTGGCCGTCGAGTGAAAGGAACGTCACGCCAAGTTTGTCGCAGCCAGGCAGGCTGATTTCCTCGCCTGGCTGCGTTGTCAGCAAGCCATGCAGCGCCCAGAGAAACGGCAGGGGCGCGTCACCGGTGTTCTCCACGCTATAGCTCACCGTCAGCGTTCGCCCATCCAGTGAAAGCTGCCGGGCGAAGCGGAAATTCGTCCCGGTGAAGATCGTGTGCAGCAACGTCGTGGTCGCCGCTTCGACTTTCCACGGGCGGCCCCAGACGTCGCCGTGGTCCCTGAGAGTCCGGCCCCAGACGGTCGCCGAAGCATTCCAGCGCGACACCGTCGGGAAGCACTCGTCCCAGCCGACAGCTTCACCGCTAGAGTAAACAGCATCCTCGCCGGTGTTTTCGCTGATGCCGCCCTGCGCCATCCAGTCCCGGCCACTCGCCTTGTCGATCAGCGAGACCACGCGTGCCCCGAACGCCGGCAGGACGACCACGCGTACAAATTCGTTCTCGATCGTCGTTGTGTCGCTCGGGCCCATCACGAACACCTGCCCGAGCCGGCAATCGATTGCAAGCCGTGGGCGCTACTCGGCTGCCTCCATCAGCGTCCGTGCTGAAAAGCGCTGGCGGTATTCGAGTGGACCGATGCCGAACTGCCGCTGCAGGACGCGGCGCAGGTTTTGCTCGCTGCCGAGGCCGATATCGCCGGCGATTCGCTTGAGCGGAAGGCCGGTTTCTGTCAGCGCGTGGCAGGCCGCTTCGAGCCGCATCAACTCGACGGACTTGGCCGGAGTCCTGCCGATTTCCGCGGCGTAATTTCGGGCGAAGCTGCGCGGCGACATGCCTGCGATCGCCGCCAGTCGTTCGACGGGCAGGTCTTCGCCGAGGTGGTCGGCCATCCAGGCGTGGAGCGCGGCGAAGGTCGGCCGCTCGGCGGCCTGCATGGCGAGCGGCGCCGAGAACTGCGATTGCCCGCCCGGGCGCTTGACGAACATCACAAGCTGGCGGGCGATGGCAATGGCCGTCTGGTGGCCGAGGTCGGCTTCGATCAGCGCCAGAGCAAGGTCGATGCCCGCGGTCACGCCGCCCGAGGTCCAGATTCGGCCGTCTTCGATGAACAGCGCGTCCGGATCGATGTCGAGACCGGGATGGCGGCGCGCCAGCTCCTCCGTCCGCGACCAATGGGTGGTGATGCGCTTGCCGTCGAGCAGGCCGGCGTCGGCGAGGAGGAAGGCGCCGGTGCAGACCGAGCAGAGGCGGCGGGGGCGGTCGCCATTCTTTGCGAGCCAGGCGATGAGTTTGTCGAGGCCGAAGATGCCGCTGCGCGGCAGGCCGCCCGGTACGATCAGCGTATCGATGGGTTCGTCATCAAGAGCCGAGAGGGGAAAGGTGTCGAGCGTGATGCCGGGCGACGTGGTGACCGGCCCGCCATCTTCGGAGACCAGCAGCAGGCGATAGTTGCGGCGATCATGGGAACTCAAGTCGTCGGCACTGGCGAAGGCCTGCATCGGCCCGGCGATGTCGATGAGATTGCCGCCGGCGAAGGCCACCATGACGATCAGGCGCGTCATGGCATTCTCATGCCGCTGCCGGTGCGAGCCGGCGGGCCGCGACCCAGCGGAGGATCATCACCAGGGCCAAAGCGAGGATCGGCAGCAGGCCGAAGTTGAGCAGTGTCCAGCCGATGTTCTGCAGTGCGAGCCCGGCGGAGAGTGCCGCCGTCGCACCGGCGAGGTTGTTGAGCAAGCCGCCCAGGGCCTGGGTCTTTGGCCGCTCATTGGGCCTATAGGATTGAGCGAAGAGCGTCGTGCCGCAGACGATCATGAAATTCCAGCCGACGCCGAGCAGGAACAGTGCCGCGTAAAACGCCACGAGGCTGGTCGAGGCGATGGCTGTTGCGGCGCAGCAGACGATCAGCGCCATGCCGGTCGCAAGGATCGGCCAGACGCCGAAGCGCGCCACCAGCCGGCCGGAGAAGAACGATGGCACAAACATGCCGATCAGATGCCATTGTATGATGTGGGCGCCATCGTTGATGGTGTGATTGCAGGCGACGGCGGCGAGTGGCGCCGCGGTCATCACGAAGGTCATCGCCGCCGCAGCCGCCATGGTGGTGGCGACGCCGGCGCCGAAAATCG
>Ga0134128_10007243_pt1 | contig 13400 bp, 13 predicted proteins | sample KB31754_FD_96462 | JGI IMG/M metagenome (GOLD analysis project Ga0134128, IMG submission 96462) | Terrestrial soil microbial communities with excess Nitrogen fertilizer from Kellogg Biological Station, Michigan, USA - KB3-175-4 | ecosystem: Environmental > Terrestrial > Soil > Unclassified ... | reverse complement strand
GACGAACTGCCGCGCAGCCGCATTGGTGCGTGGGTGGTGCTGTATCTGGTACTTTTCACCCTGTTCGCGCTGGTGCTGAAAAAAGAGTATTGGAAGGACGTGCATTGAGTGGCGGGCCGCGTGCCCGCCAGGCGATGACACCCATACCCGGGACTGTCGCGTCACCGGACCTGGGGCCTGCGAACGGGTCCCAAACGCCCAAAGGGGACACAGGCATGATCCAAACCGCACATACCACCCGCACCGTGCTGACCCTGTTCACCGCACCCGACGACGTGCAGTCGCACCGGGTGCGCCTGGTGCTGGCCGCCAAGGGCGTGGTCTACGACCGCGTCGAGGTGCCGCCCGGCAAGCCCCACGATGAACTGCTGTCGATCAATCCGTATGGCGACACGCCGACGCTGCAGGACCGCGACATGGTGCTGTACGGTCCTGCGCTGGTGTGCGAATACATCGATGAGCGTTATCCGCATCCGCCGCTGATGCCGGTGGATCCCTTGTCGCGTGCGCGCCTGCGCCTGGCCTGCGTGCGCATCGAACGCGACTGGGTGCCGGAGGTCGCGAACATCCGCGCCGGTGGCCGTGCTGCCGAAGCCGCACGCAAGCGCCTGCGCGATCACCTGATGGACGCGTTGCCGCTGTTCAAGGCCGCGAAGTTCTTCCTGAATCCGGAAATCAGCCTCGCCGACTGCCTGGTTGCACCGGTGGTGTGGCGGCTGCCTTCGCTGGGCGTGCAATTGCCCAAGGAAGCCAAGCCGATCGTCGATTACGGCGAACGCCTGTTCCGCAGCCAGGGTTTTGCGCGCAGCCTCACGGCCGACGAGCGCCTGCTGGGCGAGCTGTGACCGAACAATCACCGGCCGCCATGACCTCGAACCGTCCGTACCTGCTGCGGGCGGTGCACGAGTGGATTTGCGACAACGGCCTCACGCCGCATATCGTCGTGGATGCGGGCAAACCGGGCGTGCAGGTACCGTCGCAGGCGGTCAGCGACGGCCGCGTGGTGTTGAACCTCGCGCCACGCGCAGTCGCGCATCTGGAGATCGGCAACGATGCGATCACCTTCACGGCACGCTTTGGCGGCGTCAGCCAGCGCGTGAACGTGCCGGTTGCCGCCGTGCAGGCGATCTATGCGCGCGAAAATGGACAGGGCATGCTGCTGGCGGAAGACGCGCCAGGTACGGCCCCGCCGATCGAGCCGATGGGTGACCCGCCATCCACGAAGACATCCGGACCTTTGTTGCAGGCCGTGCCCACGTCGATCCAGGAACCGTCCGCGTCCGACGACGCCGGCGAAGCGTCGCCGCCTTCCGGCGACGAACCGGACAAGCCGCGGCCGAAGGGCAAGCCCACGCTGCACGTGGTGAAGTGACGACGTGACGTCGTCACCCCGGCCGGCACGTGGGCGCGCGTTGAGCCGGATCCAGACACCAACGACTTGATCCCGTGCAGGCGAGGGATGGCCGACGACGGCGTCCAGAGACGGTGCACGCGCCGCCGTGCAGCTTGAAACCTTCTTCTCTTGATCGTCATCCTGGCGAGCGCCGGGATCCATCTTGATCTTCGGCGGGCGCGAAGCCTTTTCGTTCGGGCTTGGCTCCGCGGAGGCGAGTGGAACAAGCGGGCGCCGCTGCGCGTTCCACGTGGCGGAGAAAAGCAAGGATGCCTCATCGCGAGCCCGGGCGACACGCGCATGAAGAAGTCAGTGCAACGTCCTGCGCGCACGCGTGATCGGAACGATGTTGTCGCCGGCATCGATTCCGGGAGCGATGCGCGTCGGCAACGCACCATATGAGGGAACCGGCACGGGCGCGACGGGTGTTTCGCGCTCCGGCACGCTCGCGCTCACGATGTGGTCGCCGAGCAGGGTGATGCTGGCCGCGCGGCGGTCATTGCCGCCGAGGCTGGTATCGAAGCGGTATTCGCGGGTCACGTGCAGGCTGCCATGCCGCCAGCTCATGCGCAGGCGATGCAGCGCCACGCTGTCATCGAGCAGTTGCAGCCCGTGCCGCTCGCAAAGCTGGCGTGCGTGCGCGATGGCGCGTTCGCGCAGCCGCAGCGCGTGGTACCACCACGCGACGATGGCGGCGATGGACAAGAGTGGCAGCCAGACTTCCAGCACGTCACGATCCTCGCGCGGCCGGAACGGCCGCGGACACAGCCATCATGCCTGCGCCTGCAGCGGAAAGACAGTTGGGAAGTCGAACGCGGTTACTTCACGCGATCGACGCGCACGCTCTGGTTGCAACCCTGCACATACATCAACCAGCTGCCCAGGATCATCGGCTTGACGGTGACTTCGGGGTTGTCGACATCGGGACAGGAGTAGGCGCCGGACTCGGCCTGTTTCCAGACCTGGCCATTGTCGAGCGTGAACGTGGTGTGCCCCGCCCAGCCATTGAAGTGGCCGACCAGGTGCGTGCTGAATTTGTCGCGCGGCTGGTTGTCGGCATAGAACACGGGTGCCCCGCTGGCGGAGACCATCTTGGTCTGCTCGTGCGTGCGCAGCCAGTTGTCGAGCGATTGCAGTTCCTGCGGCGAAAGCTTGTCGAGGCCCGCTGCCTTGAAGTCGGCCGCAGACATGCGTTCCTCAAGCGAGGAAAACTGCTGGGCCACGACGGGCAGGGTGGTAAGGAGCAGGGCCAGGGCGGCCGGCAGCATCAGTCGGGTGCGCATGGTGGGCGATGATAGCAGTGCCCCATGCCGGTCGCACGGGGTATCGGTACCTTCAATTTAATACACTGGTGGTCTTTCGCAAACCTTTCCCGGTTGGCGCAATCGCATCGATGCGCACAAGCCATGCAGCCATCCTCCAGGAATCACGGCCGTTTCCCCGAGCCACCCGTTGCCTCGCTGCCCGAGCGCGAGCGCGGGTTGTGGCAGGAAACCGACGCGTTGCTTGCAGGGGTGGGATGCGATGACGACACGCGTCGCGCGGCGGGCTGCTACGCCGTGGCGCGCGTCGACCCGGATGCCTGGGACACGCTCGTCGCGCAGGCGCCGGAGGCGCTGCGCAGGCTGGTCGAAGGCCAGCAGCAGGCCGAGCGGGTGTGGGCCTTGCACGCCGCGCGCCGTCCCGCGGGCAATACCGAAGGACTGCGCCGCTTGCTGTTGGCGATCATCCGTGATCTGCGCGTGGTGTACCTTTTGCTGGCGCGCCAGCTCGCGCAGATGCGCGCGGCGGCCGCATTGCCGGAGGAGGAGCGCCACGAACTGGCGCAATTGACCCGCGACATCCACGCGCCGCTCGCCAACCGGCTCGGCATCGGCCAGTGGAAATGGGAACTCGAGGACCTGGCGTTCCGCTACCTGCAGCCCGACGTCTATCGCCGCATCGCGGGATTGCTGGATGAGCGCCGTGCCGATCGCGAGGACTGGATCGCGCGTTGCGTCACGCAGCTGCGCGAGGCGCTGGCCGCGCAGGGCATCGGCGCCAGCGTCGATGGCCGCGCCAAGCACATCTATTCCATCTGGCGGAAGATGCAGCGCAAACGGGTCGGTTTCGGCGAGCTGTACGATATCCGTGCGCTGCGCGTGCTCACCGGCAGCGTCGCGGATTGCTACGCGGTACTCGGCGTCGTGCACGGCTTGTGGCCGATCATTCCGCGCGAGTTCGATGACTATATAGCGCGTCCCAAGGGCAACGGCTACCGCTCGCTGCACACCGCGGTGATCGGACCGGACGGCAAGACGCTCGAAGTGCAGATCCGCACCGAGGAAATGCACCGCGGCGCCGAGCTCGGCGTGGCCGCGCACTGGCGTTACAAGGAAGGCGGAAGCGGCGATGCGGCATACCAGGCGCGCGTCGCGTGGATGCGCAAGTTGCTGGAGACACGCGTCGAGGGTGAGGACGACAGCGCGCTCGCGGCCGAGCTGCGTTCCGAGTTGGCGGAAGACCGCGTCTACCTGTTGACACCGAAGGGCGAAGTGCTCGACCTGCAAGCGGGTGCGACGGTTCTGGATTTCGCTTACCACGTCCACACCATGGTCGGCCACCGCTGCCGCGGCGCCAAGGTCAACGGCCGCATCGTGCCGTTGACCTGCCAGCCGGCGAGTGGAGATCGCATCGAAATCCTCACCGCGCGCGAACCCGCGCCGAGCCGCGACTGGCTTTCACCGCAGCTTGGCTACCTCAACACCGCCAGCGCGCGCGGCAAGTTGCGCGCATGGTTCCGGCACGAGGATCTCGCGGCTCATCTTGCCGCGGGGCGGCAGATCCTGGAACGCGAGGCGCGCCGCCTCGCGGTGCCCGACGAATTGATGGAACGGCTGCCGGCGCGCCTTGGCCGCAAAAGCCGTGACGACTTGCTGGTCGCGCTCGCAGTGGGCGAAGTGGGCGTGGCACAACTGACGCGTGCGATGCTCGAGACGCAGCCCGCGGCGCCCGCGCCGCCGCCGCCGCGCAGGGCCGCGCCCGCCCTGGACAAACCGGGTGCGCTGACAGTGGAAGGCGTCGGCAACCTGCTGACGGCGCTGGCGCGCTGCTGCCGGCCGCTTCCCGGTGACGACGTCGCCGGTTACGTGACGCGCGGGCGCGGGGTCACGGTGCACCGCGCCGATTGCGCATCGCTGGCGCGCTTGCGCGCGCGCAACCCGGAGCGCGTGATCGAGGTGCGCTGGCATAGCGCGCCCGATCGTGCCTATGAAGTGGATATCGTGGTGCTCGGCTATGACCGCCGTGACCTGCAGCGCGACATCACCACGGTCGTCACCAACTCCGGCGCGCGCATCGTCGCGTCGGACAGCCACACTGATCGCGACCTCGGCGAGGTGACCATGCACTTCACGCTGCGCGTGCACGACTTCGGCGAGTTGTCCGCGCTGCTTGCGCGATTGTCGGCGCTGCCCAATATCACTGAAGCGCGGCGGCTCGCCGCCGGCTGAGTCACCGAAGCGCGCCTGCTTGCCGGCGGCTGAATGTGTGGCATTTCCGGCGGGGGCGCTCGAAGGCGAATGCTAAGATGAACGCATATGGTCCGTTCCGGCGAGGGAACCGGCGAATGGCCCCGCTGTCCCATGGGCGAATGTTCCGGCCAGCACGGGTCCGGTGAACGATCAGCATGAACGACCGAAACGATTCCTCTTCGCGGGACACCCTGCGGCGCACCGAGCCGAAGCTCGGCAACCTCGATCACTTCGATGCGGGCGGTGATCGCCGCACGACGATGCGCGCGGACCCGGCGGACCGGCCGCCTTTCACGAACACGACCCGCCGCCAGCGTGCGCAGCGCAGGCCCTTTCGCGCACCATGGCTGGTGCTGGCGGTCGTGGTCGTATTGGCCGTCGCCGGCGGTTGGGCGCTCACCCACCAGGCGATGCTGAGCGGCTTGTTGCCGCAAACGCAATTGAACTCGTTGTTGACGCGCGCCGACAAGGCTTATGCGGACGGCAAGCTTTCCGGCGACCCCGACAGCGCGCGCGATCTGTACGAAGCCGCGCGGGCGCTCGATCCCGACAACGAGCAGGCGCTCGCCGGCCTGCAGAACGTGGGGCACTCCGAACTCGTGCGTGCGAAGGCGGCCCTGACGCAGGGCGACTATGCCTCCGCACGCACTTCGCTGGAAGAAGCGCGCAGCCTTCTCGGTGGGGGCACCGACGTGGCCGCGGTCGACCAGGCGCTCGCCAGGGCGGTGCTGCACAATGCCAACGTCGGCGTCCTGATCGACCAGGCGCGCGCGGCGCTCGCGAACGGCCGCATCGATGGCAATGACGGTGCCGCGGCACTGTTCGGGAAGGTGCTCGCGGGCGATCCGCACAATGCCGTCGCGCAACATGGCATGAGCCAGATCGGTGACGCACTGGCATCGCAGATCCTGGGCCAGCTCGGCAATGGCGACCGCGCCGCCGCCCGGCGGACGCTTGCGCGGCTGTCGAGCCTGCTGCCCGGGTATTCGCAATTGCCGACCCTGCGCGCAAACATCGCCGCCGCCGATCGCGCCGTGGATTCGCAGCGCGACCAATACCTCGCGCAAGGCCAGGCCGACCTGCGCGCTGGCAAGATGACCGGCAGCGGCAGCGACAATGCCGAGGCGCAGTTCAAGGCCGCGCTCGCGGCCGATCCGGGCAATGCCGAGGCCCAGGCGGGCCTCGGTCAGGTCGCCGAAGCGCTGATCGTGCAGGCCAACGCTGCGATCGAAGCGGGGCACGCGCATGACGCGAAGGCTCTGCTGGACCAGGCCGCCGCACTGGCGCCGAAATCCGCTGATCTGGCCGCGGCGCGTTCGCGCCTGGGCACCGGTTCCGCGCGCAAGGCACCCGTCGTGACGGACGAGCCGGCGCCGCCCGCGCCGGCGTTGAGTCCGGCGGATTCGGCCAAGCTCGCGCGGCTGGTCGCGCAGGCCGGGACCGCCGCGCGCAAGGGCGACATCATGCTGCCGCCGGGCAACTGTGCGTATGACCTGTATCGCGCCGCGCTCGGCATCGACGGCAACAATGCCGAGGCACAGGCGGGCCTGCGCAACCTGCCGGAGGTCACGCGCCAGCAGTTCCAGCGCGCGCTGCACGAAGACAATCTCGACAAGGCGCACGACATGCTGGGCACACTGGAGCAACTCGATCCGGGCGATCCGGCCGCGGCTTCGATGCGGCATGGGCTGGGCAGCGCCTGGCTCGACCGCGCCGATCATTACGTGGGCCTGGGCGAACTCGGCGCCGCGCGCGCGGCGTTGCGCGAAGCCCAGCGCCTGGTGCCGGACGATCCGCGCATCAGCGAGGTCGACGCAAAGCTGCATCATGGATAGTGCGATCGCCCGTGATCGCAGCATCGCCGGGCTCATCGTCATTCTGGACTGTCCGGGAATCCCGGTTACCGGAACGGCCGTCCGTGGCCTGACTTTCATCCCCGCCGCATCGGGCGCACATGGATAACTGGCGTGCGGGCACGGTGCTGGTGTGCGGCGCCAGCAGCCAGATCGGTTTCTTCCTGCTTCCGGAGCTGCAGCGCGCGCGCGTCCCCGTTCTCGCGCTTTCGCGCCAACCTCAGGCCGCGGCCGCGGGCGTGACGTGGTTGCAGGGCGCGCTGCCGCGACCGCCGGTCGCGGCGGACGCCGTCGCTTCCCTGTGCTGTTTCGCGCCACTGGACGCCTTGGCCGCGTGGATCGAAGCGGGCGCCGCGGCGAACCTGAAACGCGTGGTCGCAACCAGTTCGATGAGCGCGGAGAGCAAGCACGCTTCGCCGGTCGCCGCCGAACGCGAAGTGTCGCGGCGTTTGCAGGAAGGCGAAGCTGCCGTGTTGCGCGCCTGCGAGCGCCGTGGCGTCGCCTGGACAATCCTTCGACCGACGCTCGTCTATGGCGCCGCGCGCGATCGCAGCCTCACGCCGCTCGCACGTCGCGCAAGGCGCTGGCGCGTGTTCGGATTGCCCGCGGGTTCCGGTTTGCGGCAGCCCGTGCATGCGGCCGATATCGCGCAAGCCGTCATGCGCGCGTTCGACGGCGGCGCGGCCGGTCGCGTGATTCCCATCGGCGGGGGCGAGCGCTTGCCTGCCGCGGAAATGTTCGCGCGGGTGCGCGCGAGCCTGCCGGTACGCACGCTTCCATTGCGTGTTCCCGTACCCGCGATCCGGCTCGGCGCCCGTTTGCTGCCAGGCATGCGCGGCGCATTGACGCGCCTGCAGCAGGATCTGGTTGCGGACAATGGCGAACTGGAACGGCTGCTTGGCGTGCACCCGCGTGGCTTCCGTCCGGGCCCGGAATGCTGGGAGCCGTCCCGGCCCTGATGTCACCATTTGCGCGCGGGCCGCCGCCCGCAAGGGCCATTTACAATGCGCGTGCCCGGCGTTCGGCAATCGTCCGCGACGCCGGCTTCAGGATGGAAACGTCATGGACATGCACATCGCGCCCGCGACGGTGCGGCAAATCGCCGGCGGGTTCGGAAGCCGCCAGCCTCATCGAACGGCCCGCGTGAAAACACGCGGCCGGCAGGGTGCGCGGGCTCCGGCACGGGCTGCAGTCGCATGCGAAGCGCTTCGCATGCGCGTTTGGCCGGCGCCGCGAGGATCGAAGGCGAAACCGCTCGCGCGATCGCTGGTGCGACATGCCTGAGCAGGCCACGGCGGGCGCGCCCGGGCGCGAATCCGATGTTTGCGCGGTGGTCGTCACCTATCATCCGGACGCAACCTTGCTGGCCGCGCAACTCGCAGCGCTGCAGGCACAGGTTGGCTGCATCGTGGTGGTGGACAACGCCACGCCCGGAACTTCAGTGCGCGAACTGTGCGCGGCGATTCCCCGGACCGAGTTGTTGTCGCTGGCCGGGAACCTCGGCCTCGCCGCGGCACTCAATGCGGGCATCACCCGCGCGCACGCAAAGCCGGGCGTGGCGGACGTCCTGCTGATGGACCAGGACAGCGTGCCCGAACCCGGCATGGTCGCGGCACTGAAGGCGGCGCTGGTTCGCCAGTCGCGGCATGCGCGGGTGGCGGCAGTCGGAACGCGCTTCCACGATCCGCGCGAAGGTGTCGACGCGCCGTTCGTGCGGATCCGTTTTCCCGTGAACCGGAAATTGCATTGCGGTGGCGTGTGCGACGACGTGGGCTGCGACTTCCTGATCACTTCCGGTTCATTGATCCCGCTCGAAGTACTCGACGGGGTCGGCGGGATGGACGAAGGCCTGTTCATCGACAACGTGGACCTGGAGTGGTGCTTTCGCGCCGTTTCCAAAGGCTATGCGTTGTTCGGGGCGTGCGCGGCCCGGATGCTGCATCACCAGGGCGCTGCCCGGCATCGCGTACCCGGCGTGCCCCGCGGCATCGTCGTGCATGCGCCGCGGCGGCTGTTTTACATGATGCGCAATCGCGTGCTGCTGTATCGGCGCACGTACACGCCGCGGCGCTGGATCGCACAGGATGTTCCGCGGCTCGTCGTCAAGTTCCTGCTGTTCGCGCTGCTGATCGCGCCACGCCGGGAAAACGTGCGCTGCATGCTGGCGGGCCTGCGCGCGGGGATTGCCGGCCGCACCGCGGCGCCGCCGGACATCGATTGACGGTCGCGCGCAGCCACCCGGATCAGGTCACGCCGACGCGGTCGCGTTCCAGTTCCTCGAAGCTCCGCCAGCGATTGACAATCGTGCAGAACAGCGCCGCGGTACGTTCGGCGTCGTACACCGCCGAGTGCGCTTCGTCTGCGTTCCACTCGTAACCCGCGGCCTGCACCGCGCGCGACAGCACGGTCTGGCCATAGGCGAGTCCACCCAGCGTCGCGGTATCGAAACACGAGAACGGATGGAACGGATTGCGCTTGTAGCCGGTGCGCAGCACCGCCGCGTTGAGGAAGCCGAGGTCGAAGGCGGCGTTGTGGCCCACCAGGATCGCGCGCTGGCAGCCCGTTGCCTTGATCGCCGCCCGCACGGGTTTGAAGATCAGGTCGAGCGCCACGCGCTCCGGCAGCGCGCCACGCAGCGGCTGGTCGGGATCGATGCCGGTGATTTCCAGCGACTTGGGATCGATGTGCGAACCGGGGAATGCCTCGACGTGGGTCGAGACCACGGGTTCGGGCGCCAGCATGCCGTCGCTGTCCATGCTGACGATCACCGCCGCGATCTCGAGCAGCGCGTCGTGCTGCGCATCGAAACCGCCGGTTTCGACGTCCACCACCACGGGCAGGAAACCGCGGAAACGCGTACACAGGCGGTCCGCGTAGGCTTCGATCTGTTTATGCATCGCGCCAGCTTATCAGCGGCGGCCGCGCATCGATGAATGTTGTCCGTCAGATCGTCTTGTGCTTGTACGCGCACAAATCCCGGATCGGACAGACGGGGCATTTCGGCTTGCGCGCGATGCACACGTAGCGGCCGTGCAGGATGAGCCAGTGATGTGCGCCGGCTTTGTATTCGCGGGGAACGACTTTCACGAGCTTGTCCTCGACCGCCCGCACCGTCTTGCCCGGCGCGAGCCCGGTGCGGTTGCAGACGCGGAAGATGTGCGTATCCACCGCGATCGTCGGCTCGCCGAACACGGTGTTGAGCACCACGTTGGCGGTCTTGCGGCCGACGCCGGGCAGCGCTTCCAGTTCTTCGCGCGTGCGTGGCACCTCCCCGCCGTGGCGTTCCAGCAGCAGCGCGCAGGTCGCGATGATGTTCTTTGCCTTGGCGTTGTACAGGCCGATGGTCGAGATGTATTTCTTGAGCCCATCCTCGCCGAGTGCGAGGATTTTCTTCGGTGTGTTGGCCACCGGAAACAGGCGCCTGGTCGCCTTGTTGACGCCGACGTCGGTGGCCTGCGCCGAAAGGATCACCGCGACCAGCAGTTCGAAGGGCGTGCGGTACTTCAGTTCGGTGGTCGGGTTCGGGTCGAGTTCGCGCAGGCGGCGGAACAGTTCCGCGATGTTTTCACGTTTCATGGGCGCTGCCCACGCTTGGCCCGACCGCGCGCGATGGCAGCCAGCACCTCGGCATGGCTGATCGTCTGTGCAGGCAGCGCGACGGGCGAAGGAATCTCGCGCCGCCGCGCGGCACGCTCGCGTGCAAGCCGCGCGTTGCGCGCTTCGAAACGCTTGCGCGCCTCGTTCGCCCGCGCGCGTTCGCGCAATTCGGATTTGCCCCAGCGGAACCAGTCCAGCAGCGGGATATGCGAAGGACAGACTTCCACGCATAGGCTGCATTCGCTGCAGGCATCGAGTCGCGCCTCGCGCGCGGAAGCGAAGTCATCCCCCGCCAGCGCGAAGAACAACGCTTCCGGATTCAGGGCATCCGGGCACGCCCGCGCGCAATCGCCGCAGTGGATGCAGGGTTGTTGATCGAAGGGTTCAGCGCGCATGCCGGCGCAATTCCAGCACGTCGATGGTGGGCGGGCAATCGAAGCGCAGCGGCACGCCGGTCACGCCGATGCCGGGCGTCACGAACAGCTTGCCCGTGGGCGTGGCGTAGTAGCCGTTCACGTATTGCTCGTCGCGCATCAGCATGAACATTTTTTCGGTGAGCCCTGGGAGGTACACCTGCCCGCCGTGGGTATGGCCGGCCATCGCCAGCGCGAAGTCCACGCCACGCAGCGCGCGCAGGCTGTGCGGCTGGTGCATCAGCACCAGCAGCGGCTTGTCGTGCGGCAGCGCTTTCAGGAACGCCGTGTCGTCGCGCCCGCTCCACCAGTCGTACAGGCCGGCGAGGCGAAAATCCGGAAATTCGATTGCACGATGCGCGATGAAGTGCACGTTCGGCGCTGCCATCGCATGGGAAATCCTGTGCGCCAGCGGCGGCCCCGGCAGTTGCACGTCGTGGTTGCCCAGCACCACGTAGGTCGGATGGTCGATGTGCCGCAGCGGCGCCAGCTCGGCCGCGAGATCGTAATGCGGATCGTAGGTGAGGTCGCCCGCGATCAACACCATGTCGACGTGCAGCCCGTTGAGCTTGCGGACCATCTGTGCCAGCTTCGACGTGCGGGTGAAGATGCCGACGTGCATGTCTGCAACGAGCGCGATGTTCAGGTCGATCGGCGCGGGGATCACGGTGCGGCGCACCACCAGCCGGTTAGGCGCCACGAAGCGCGCCCAACAAAACACCGCGCAAACGAGCGCAAGCGCGATCGCGCCGGCCGCGCGCCAGCGGCGCCGCTCGCGCCATCGCAGCCAGGCCTTGAAACCCGATTGCAGCAGCAGCGGCCACAGCAGCCATGATCCGTGCAGCAACACGAGCTGCACGAATGCCTTGAAGCGCTGCTGCGGCTCGATGTCGAACGCCGGGTATTCCCATGCCGGCCACGCGAGGCAGAACACCACGATCGCGGCCAGCCACGCGCCGCGCCACAACCAACGCCGCCGACGGGCGCTCAGGGTCGGCACGGCAGCGCCGGCCGCGGCAGCCGTTCGGGCAGGCCGTGCGCGGGAACCATGGCGATGCAATCGACCGGGCAGGGCGGGATGCAGAGTTCGCAGCCGGTGCACAGGTCCGTGATCACCGTGTGCATCAGCTTGCTGGCGCCGACGATGGCATCGACGGGGCAGGCCTGGATGCACTTGGTGCAGCCGATGCACACGTCCTCGTCGATCACCGCGACGCGCGGTGGCGCCTCGACGCCGCATTCCGGATCGAGCGGCAGGACCGGCCTTCCGGTGATCCGCGCCAGCGCGCGCACCCCTTCCGCGCCGCCGGGCGGACAGCGATTGATGGCAGCTTCGTTTCGCGCAACGGCCTCGGCGTAGGGCCGGCAGGCGGGATAACCGCAGCGGGTGCACTGGGTTTGCGGCAGCGCAATGTCGATCCGATCGACCAGCGCTTCGAGCCCCGCTTCCGTTGGCAAAGTCTCCACATTCACCACGGCATTGTAATCGCCACTTCCGTGCATGCCCCGTGGAAGCGGCGGTATGCTCGCGCAACACGGCCGTCGGCCGCATCGGAATCGCCCATGTCCGTCATCGCTGATCTGCGCGCCCTCGACAGCACCCAGCGCCACACCGTCGCCGCCACCTTCCTCGGCTGGACGCTGGACGCGTTCGATTACTTCCTGCTGGTGATGGTGATGCCGGCGGTCGCAGACAGCTTCAACGTGCCGGTTTCGGATGTTGCCTTCGCGTTGCTGTTGACGCTGGCGTTCCGGCCGCTCGGCGCGTTGATTTTCGGACGGCTGGCCGACCGCTACGGACGCCGGCGCATCCTGATGATCGACGTCACGCTGTATTCGGTGCTGGGGCTGGCTTGCGCGTTCGCGCCGTCGCTGATGGCGCTGCTGGTGCTGCGCGCCCTGTTCGGCGTCGCGATGGGCGGCGAGTGGGGCATCGGTGCATCGCTGGCAATGGAAGCGATCCCCGCGCGTTCGCGTGGCATCGTGTCTGGCATCCTGCAGTCGGGCTATCCGTGTGGCTACCTGTTGTGCGCGATCGCGTACGGCTTGCTGTTCAATTCGATCGGCTGGCGCGGCATGTTCGCGCTGGGCATCGTGCCGGCGCTGCTGGTGCTCTATCTGCGCCGGAGCGTGCCGGAGTCGCCGGTGTTCGAACAGCGCGAGCGTGCCGGCGTGCGCAAGGGCGTCAGGGAAACCATGCGCGGGCACTGGAAGCTGCTGGGCTACATGATCGTGACGATGGCGGTGTTCAACGCTTTCAGCCACGGCTCGCAGGACGTGTACCCCACCTTCCTGAAGCTGCAGATGCATTTCGACACCCACCTCACCAGCCTGCTGACGATCATCCTGAACCTGGGCGCGCTGGTGGGCGGGTTGGTGTTCGGCCAATGGTCGGAGAAGATCGGCCGACGCCGCGCGATGGCGATCGCCTGCGTATTGGCGCTGCCCGCGATCCCGTTGTGGAGCTACGGCGGCTCGGTGCTGCTGCTGGCGATCGGCGCGTTCTGGATCCAGGTCGCGGTGCAGGGCGCGTGGGGCGTGGTGCCTGGTTACTTGAACGAGCTGTCGCCCGACGACGTGCGCGGGACCTTGCCGGGTTTCGCCTACCAGCTCGGCAACCTGCTGGTGTCGT
>Ga0134128_10007242_pt1 | contig 13402 bp, 8 predicted proteins | sample KB31754_FD_96462 | JGI IMG/M metagenome (GOLD analysis project Ga0134128, IMG submission 96462) | Terrestrial soil microbial communities with excess Nitrogen fertilizer from Kellogg Biological Station, Michigan, USA - KB3-175-4 | ecosystem: Environmental > Terrestrial > Soil > Unclassified ... | reverse complement strand
GCGGCGTGCGGGATGAACACCACGCGCGAGGAGCCCTCGGAGCGGGCGACTCCGTCTCCCGCGGGAGCCATCGAATCGACCTTCACGGTGAGCAGCTCTCCGGCGGGCATGACGGTATCGTACCAATTTTATAGAATCGAAAGGATGCGCCTCCTTCCCGCCGCCTTGTTGGCCCTCGCGCTCGCCTCGTGCATCCCCTACCCGGCGGACCAGCTGCCCGACGACGCGGGCGGCAACTCCCGGTACGGCATCGTCGAGGGCGCGTATCCCGGGCTCGACGCCGGCGCCGGCTCCCAGGACAGCCTGCACTTCAAGGTGAAGGCCTACGGCAGCACGGTCGTCCAGGACACCTCGAACCTCAGCGAGCAGTCGTACTCCACGGTCATGACCGACACCGGGCTGAACTCGTTCATGCCGCAGGGGCTGTACGAGATCGTGGTCTACGGCTCCCAGGACGAGTACCGCAAGAAGACCGGCCAGCCCGATTGGTCGGCGGGCGTCACGGTCGGCAACTCGATCTACACCTGGTACTCGCCGGTGCTCAACGGCATCCTGGCCCATGAGATGACGCACCTGATCTGGTTCGAGTACATGAACGGGCGCTTGAGCGACCAGCAGCGCTGGATCAACGAGGGCTTGGCGGTCTACGAGGAGTCGAAGGCGCGCAACCACGGCTACGAGCTGTTCGGAGCGCTCCTGCCGACGCTGCGCACCGCTCCGATCCCGATCGACCAGCTCATGAACATGGCGCCCAACACGGAGCGCGCCTACGACGCGAGCTTATGGTACGCGGAGTCCGAGAGCTTGGTGCGCTACATGATCGAGAAGGGCGGGCGCATCGGCTTCGGGCAGTTCCTCGCCGCCGTCCGCCAGGGCGAGCAGTTCGACGCCGCGGTCTACGACGCCTTCCCGGGCCAGTGGCACTCGCTCAACGACCTCTTCAACGACTGGAAGCGGAGCCTGCAGTGAGCGCGCGCGCCCCGGCCGGGGGCGCCGCGAAGCGCGTCGTCCTGCCCGTGCGCGGCATGCACTGCGCGGCCTGCGTGCTCAAGCTCGAGACCGCGCTGAAGGCGCTCGACGGCGTGCGCGAGGTCGGCGTCGACCTGCCCTCGCGCACGGTCGCCGTGACCTTCGTCCCTTCGCCGGGGCGCCTCGAGGTCAAGCACCTGCGCCGCGCCGTCGAGAAGGCCGGCTACGACGTCCTCGGCGAGAGCGAGAGCCGCGCGCAGGCCGAGGCCATCAGCCTGCTCTCCCAGCAGAAGGAGCAGAGCGAGCTGCTGACCAGGCTCGAGGGCTCCGTCGTGCTCTCGGTGCCGCTCATGCTGGCGCATTGGCTGAACCTTTCCCCTTATACGGCCCTGCTGATCGCGATCCCGCTCCAGGCGTGGGGCGGCCTGCACTTCCACAAGGGGCTCTCGCGCGCGCTGCTGCGCCGGCGGGCGGACATGGACTCGCTCGTGTCCGTTTCCACCTGGGCCGCGTTCTTTTACAGCGCCTACGTCGTCCTCTTCCCCGAGACCTTGCCGCCGGCCGCGCGCATGACGCAGTGGGACGCGGTGAGCGGGCTGATCGTGTTCGTGACCTTGGGCCGCTTCCTGGAGGCCAAGACGCGCGGCAAGACCAACGAGGCCGTGGTCAAGCTCATGCGCCTGGCCCCGAAGACGGCGCGCGTCGTGCGCGACGGGGAGGAGAAGACGATCCCGCTGCGCGAGGTCGCCGTCGGCGAGACCGTGCGCGTGCGCCCCGGGGAGCAGATCGGCACCGACGGCGAGGTGACCTCCGGCCGCTCGACGGTCGACGAGGCGATGCTGACCGGGGAGAGCATGCCCGTCGAGAAGGCGCCGGGCTCGCGCGTCTGGGGCGGCACCCTGAACAAGAACGGCTCGCTCGAGGTCCGCGTCGCGCGCCCGGGCGAGGAGTCGGCGCTGTCGCGGCTCGTCGAGTCGGTGCGCGAGAGCCAGGCCACCAAGCCCAAGATCCAGCGCACCGTGGACAAGCTGGCCTCCTGGTTCGTGCCCGCCGCGTTCGCGTTCGCCTGCCTGACCGCGGCCGCCTGGCTGCGCTGGGGGCCGGAGCCGCGCGTGCTGCTCGCGATGACCTGCTTCGTCTCCGTGCTGGCGTCCGCCTGCCCCTGCGCGCTGGGCCTCGCCACGCCGCTCGCGATCGTCGCGGGCATGGGCCGCGCCGCCGGCATGGGCGTCTTCATCCGCAACGCGGAGATCCTCGAGGAGGTCGGCAAGCTCGACGTCGTCCTCTTCGACAAGACTGGCACGCTCACGCTGGGCCGCCCGCAGGTCGCGGGCGTCATCCTCGTGAAGGGGACCGAGGACGAGATGCTCGCGTGGGCGTTCGCCTGCGAGGAGCGCTCCGAGCACCCGTTCGCGGCCGCGATCCTCTCGCTCGCGCGCGAGCGCCGCGTGAAGGCGCCGCCGGTGGACTCCTTCGAGGCCCTTCCCGGCCGCGGCGTCAGCATCCGCTCCGGCGCGCGCCTCGTGCGCGCGGGCAGCCTCCCGTGGCTGCGCGAGGAAGGCGTCGCGATCCCGCAGGACGACGCGACGCGCTTCTCCGAGGCGGGATCGCTGCTCGGCGTCGCCGTCGACGGCGAGCTCCTGGGCGCGTACCGCATGGAGGACGCGCTGCGGCCTTCGGCCGCGGCGGCCGTGCAGGCGCTCAAGGCCCGGGGACTGGAGGTCTGCCTGGTCTCCGGCGACCGCAACGCGGCCGCCTACCGCGTCGCCGAGCAGGTCGGCATCGGCAAGGTCTTCTCCGAGGTCCGTCCCGAGGAGAAGGCCGACATCGTCCGCCGCTTCCAGGCGGAGGGGAAGAAGGTCGCCATGGTGGGCGAGGGCTTCAACGACGCGCCGGCGCTGTCGCACGCGGACGTCGGCATCGCGCTCGCCGCCGGCACGGACGTCGCCATCGAGGCGGCGGACCTGGCGCTGATGAACCCCGACCTGACCTCGCTCGGGAAGGCGATGGAGCTGAGCCAGCGCATCCGCGCGGTGATCCGCCAGAACCTGGCGTGGGCCTTCGTTTATAACATCGTGCTCTTGCCGATCGCCGCGGGAGCTCTCTACCCGCATTGGGGTCTCCTGCTGCGCCCCGAGTACGCGGGCGCCGCGATGGCGCTCAGCTCCGTCTCGGTGGCTCTCAACTCCCTGCGCTTGAGACGGGCTTGAGGCGGGCCGTCCCCGCGGCGCTGACGGCGCTCGGCGCCGTCCTGCTGCTCTGGAACCTCGGACGGCCCGCGCTGTGGCAGGACGAGGCCGAGACCGCGCTCCGGGCCGAATCGATCCTGCAGACCGGCCTGCCGCGCACGACCCTGGGCGGCGTGCTCGTCACCACCCAGCCGACGCTGTCCCCGTATGAAGGCAACGCCGCGGGCGTCTGGACGTGGAACACCTGGCTGCCGGCTTACCTGGTCGCGGCGTCGTTCGCGCTGCTCGGCCGCACGCCGCTCGCGGCGCGCCTGCCTTTCGCCTTGGCCGGGATCCTGACGCTGTGGCTCGGCTGGGGGCTGTTCGCCGACGGCGAACGCGACGAGCTGGCCGAGAAGCGGCCTTGGGCGCCGGAGGCGGCCCTCGCCTTGCTGGCGCTGTCTCCCGCGTTCCTGCTGTTCTGCCGGCAGTCGCGGTACTACGCGCTCGTGGCGCTGGGCACCGTCCTCGTCCTGCGCTCGTGGCGCCGTCTCCTGGAGAAGCGGCCTTGGGGGGCGCTCGCCACGGCGCTGTCGCTCCAGTTCCTCCTGCACGCGTGCTTCGCCTTCTTCGCGGCGGCGTGCGCGGCGCTGGCGCTCGACGCCGCCCTGCGACTCGACGAGTGCCCCCGCGCGCTCCGCTTCTGGACCGCGGCCTTCCTGACGCTCGCGATCGCCGCGCCGGCGGCGTGGTATTTCCGCGTCTGGACGCGTCCCGGCAACCACGCCTACGGTTTCGCCGAGTCGCTCGAATTCCTGAAGACCTTCCTCTTGTGGCTCGCGGCGTTCAGCGTCCCGCTCGCCCTGGTCGCGGCGGCGTTCGCTCGGCGCTGGGTCCTCGTCGCGCTCGGCTTCGTCCTGCTGTGCGGGCTCGTCGCGGAGGGGCCGTGGTCGCTCATCTGCGCCGTGCTGGCCTGGGCGTCGCTGCTCGCCGCCGCCGCGCGGGAGCCGGCGCCGTACGGCGTGATGAACCTGCGGCGCCTATGCCTGCTCTGGCTCGCCGCGACGCTCGGCCTGCTGGCCTTTGGCGCGGCCGAGCCCTACGGCCGCTACCTCGCGGGCGTCCTGCCGGCCGCCGCCTATCTCGTCGCGCGCGCGCTGTCGGCGCTGGGGAAGGGCCGTCCCGCCGCGGTCGCCGCGCTGACGGCTCTCGCCGTGACCACCAACGCCGCGTTCATCGCGCCGCTGAAGGCGGCGCAAGCGCTCGCGGCTCCGCCGGCGCCCGCGGACACCGTCTCCGGCATGGAGCGCCAGCGCCTGCGCGACGTGCCCGCGCGCTCGGACTTGGCGAGCCTGGCGGGGGAGACCGCGCGCGGCGCCGAAGGCTACGTCGACGCGGCCGCGGCCGCGATGCGCGCCGGAGCGGGCGCGACGTTCTTCTCCGACGCCGACTCGCTGTCGCTGATGTTCGCGACCGCCCTGCGCCCGGAGTCCCCGGACGAGTTCAAGACGGCCGAGCCCGACTGGATCCTCCCGTCCCCGTGGCTGAGGCTCACGCCCGAGCTCCAGGCGCGCGCGCTCGCCCTCGCCGCGTCGGGCCGCTACGAGCGCGTCGACGTCGAGGCCCCGCGCCTGCTGTGGCAGAACAACCCCGATCCCCTGTTCCGGGACTTCGCGCCCAAGCGCGGCCCGCTCGAACTGCTCCGCCGGCGCGTCCCGCCGCGCGGCGGTTAGCCGCTGCGCGACTTGTCGCCTCGCGGAGAATGCAATAAGATAGCCCTGTGAAGAGCGCTCTCCTCCTCGCCGCACTCGCCGCCGCGCTCCCCGCGCGCGCCTCCGCGCCGCAGGGCGGCGCGCGGACGTTCGCCGTGGCCTACGGCGCCGCGGCCTTCGCCGTGGCGACCGACGCGAACGCGACGGCCGAGCGCGTGACGGTGCGCCGGCTCGGCCTCGACGGCGGCGTGCTCTGGGAGCAGCGCTACGGGACCGGGGCGAACGAGCTGCCCGTCGGCGCGGCGGTCACGTCCTGGGGCGGCGTCAGCGTCGCCGGCGACGACGACAGCGGCTGCTTCGTCGCGCACTGGGCCTCCAACGGCGCGCAGAAGTGGCAGAACTCCCTGCGCTACGGCTCCGAGTGCCACGTGCGCGCCGTGCTCGTCGACGCCAACGGCGACACCTACGTCCTGGGCACGACGACTCAGGGCGGGGTCCTCGGCCCCAGCGTCTGGAAGATCGACAACCGCGGGACGGTCGACTGGAACTACAGCCCCGCCGGCCCGCAGGCGCGCTACGCGTTCGCGCTGACGCTGGACGCGGCCGGCGACGGCGTCACCGCGACGACCGCGATGAACAGCGGGGGGAGCTGGACGTACGACAGCTTCGACCTCGACGCCAACGGCCGCGCGCGCTGAAAGGCGTTCTCCTCGGGCCGACTGTGACAATTATGACTATAAGGTAACACTTTGGTTTCCCGTATTGATTCCGTAACACCAGCTATGTAAAGTTGATTCACTGGACACGGACATGATACTATCGAGGTCGACGCCTTGCTCTTTGCTTCGTACTTCGTGCCCAGTTGGCGCAGTGGTAGCGCGTTCCCTTGACATGGGAAAGGTCACAGGTTCAAATCCTGTACTGGGCACCATTTTTTTGCCCCAGGAGCCGATGTAATGCCCGCCACCGACATCGTCCACGCCGCCGATCCCAACTCCCAGGAGGCCCTCGACGCGCTGCGGCACTCGTGCGCGCACGTGATGGCCCAAGCCGTGCAGGAGCTCTTCCCCGGCACGAAGATCACGATCGGCCCCGCGATCGATAACGGCTTCTACTACGATTTCGACTCGCCGCACCGCTTCACCGAGGAGGACTTCCTCCCGATCCAGAAGCGCATGCTCCAGATCGCCGAGGGCAACCATCCTTTCGTCGGCAAGGAAGTGACTTACGAGGAGTCGAAGGAGTATTGGTCGAAGCGCGGGGAGCCCTACAAGCTCGAGCTGCTCGAGGGCTTCAAGGACCAGAAGCTCACGCACTACTCCCACGGGACCTTCACGGACCTCTGCCGCGGCGGCCACACGCCCAGCACCAAGGCCATCCGCCACTTCAAGATCCTCTCCGTCGCCGGCGCGTACTGGCGCGGCGACGAGAAGAACGCCATGCTCCAGCGGCTGTACGCGACCGCGTGGCCGACCAAGGAGCAGCTCAACGCGCATCTGGTCCAGCTCGAGGAGGCCAAGAAGCGCGACCACCGCAAGCTCGGTCCCGCGCTCGACCTGTTCAGCATTCAAGAGCTGGCCGGACCCGGATTGATATTCTGGCACCCGAAAGGCGGCCGCATGCGCATGATCATGGAGGACTGGCTCAAGGCCGAGGCCCTCAAGCGCGGCTACCAGATGGTGTGCACGCCGCACATCGCGAACAAGGATCTCTGGAACGTGTCGGGCCACACCGGCTTCTATCGCCAGAACATGTTCGGCGAGATCGAGGTCGAGAAGGCCGAGTACATGCTCAAGCCGATGAACTGCCCCTGCCACATCCTGATCTACAAGAGCGGCCTGCGCAGCTACAAGCAGCTGCCGCTGCGGCTGGCGGAGCTCGGCACGGTGTACCGCTACGAGCGCTCCGGCGTCCTGCACGGCCTGCTGCGCGTGCGCGGCTTCACTCAGGACGACGCGCACATCTTCTGCACGCCCGAGCAGATCGAGTCCGAGATCGACGGCTGCCTGGACTTCGCGCTGCGGGTCTTCGAGGCGTTCGGCTTCGAGAAGTGGGCGATGGAGCTGTCCACCTGGGACCCGGAGAAGTCCGCGGACTACGTCGGCGAGGCCGAGGAGTGGGACCGCGCGACCGGCGCGCTCGAGTCGGTCCTCAAGCGCCGCGGCGTCCCCTACAAGCTGTGCAAGGGCGAGGCCGCGTTCTACGGGCCGAAGATCGACGTGAAGCTCATCGACGCGCTCGGCCGCCCGTGGCAGCTGTCCACGGTCCAGTTCGACTTCAACCTGCCCAAGCGCTTCGGCATGGAGTACATCGGCGCCGACGGCAACCGCCACCGGCCGCTGATGGTGCACCGCGCGCTGTACGGGTCCATCGAGCGCTTCTTCGGCATCCTGATCGAGCACTACGCGGGGCACTTCCCGCTGTGGCTGGCGCCCGTCCAGGCCGCCATCATGACGCTCACCGACGAGCAGATCCCGGCGGCCGAGGAGCTCAAGAAGAAGTTCGAGGCGGCGGGCTTGCGCGTCGAGCTCGACGCGCGCCCCGAGAAGATCGGCCACAAGATTCGCGAAGCCGCTCTCCAGAAGATACCATACATGGTGTTGCTCGGCCCGAAGGACGTCGAATCCGGTACGCTGGCCGTGCGCGTGCGCGACGCGAAGGCGAAGGACGGGAGCCGCCAGATGAACGGCGTGACCGCCGACGCGCTTTTGAAGCGCTTGAAGCAAGAGATCGACACGAAGATGACCCGACCCTCCGAGGAGCAAGCATGAAGAAGACTTTCGCGATCTTGGCCGCGCTCGCCTTGACGTCGTCCGCGGGCGCGTCCATGTTCGGCGGATCGGACAAGCTCGATTACGACGCGCAGGCCGAGGAGGCCTCGTTCACGTCCGCCACGCAGCTCTTCCAGGAGACGGGACGCGACAAGCTCGCCGTCGTCCAAGCCTTCGAGAACTATCTCCAGCAGTTCCCGCGCAGCCCGCGCACCGTCGACGCTCAGTTCATGATCGGCGACGCCTATCTCCAGCACGCGCTGTCCATCCTGAAGTCCGAGGAGGCCTCGAAGAAGAACTCCACCGCACGGCTCCTCTCGCCTAAAAATCCGGCGGCCGAGAAGGCGCTCGAGGACGCGCGCCGCGCGTACGAGGAGGTCCTGCGCGACAAGAAGTCCGGCCTGGCCTCCTCCGCGCAGTACCGCCTGGGCGAGGTCGCCTACAACGACAAGGACTGGGAGCGCGCCGTCTCCGAGTTCCAGAACGTCGACAAGAATTTCCCTAAGGCCTACATCAACGCGGAAGCGCTGATGGGGATCATCTACGCCGACCTCGCGCTCGAGCAGTTCACGCAGGCCGAGGCCAACCTGTTCCTGCTCGGCGAGACGTACCCGACGTTCCTGCGCGAGCCCAACGTGCTCTACGCGCAGGGCATCGTGGCGCTGCACAAGGGCGACTATCCGAACGCGGAGCGCGCCCTCAAGGAGGTCAAGACGGCCGACGCGCAGTACTACCTCGGCAAGACCTACCTGCTCAGCAAGCGCGCCTACCTGGCCGCGGCGGCCTTCGAGAACCTGATCCGCGACTACCCGGACTCCGAGCTCAAGGAGGAGGCGCAGTTCTTCATCGGCGACTCGTTCTTCCTGGCCCAGGACTTCAACGGCGCCATCTCCAAGTACCAGCGCTTCATCGCGCTGTACCCGGAGAGCCCGCTGCGCGTCTCCGCGCTGTTCCGCATCGGCTCGTCCTACTTCCAGAAGAAGGACTACGTCGAGGCGCGCGCGAACTTCCAGTCGGTGCTCGACCGCTACCCGAAGGACTTCTTCGCTCCCCTCGCGCAGTTCTTCATCGCCGAGTCCTACCTCGTGGCGAACCAGACGCGCGACGCGCTGTTCGCCTACACGAAGGTCATCACGCAGTATCCCGACGCGGTCAAGATCGCCCCGCTGGCGTACTTCAAGCTCGCCTGGTGCCAGAACCAGGTCGGCGACTACATGCAGGCCGTCCAGACCGGCAACAACTTCGTCGCGCAGTACCCCAACCACGCGCTGGCCAAGAACATCTACCTGATCATGGCCAACTCCCAGCTCGCGATGAAGCGCTACGCCGAGGCGACGTCGTCCTTCCAGCGCATCATCGACCTGGCGCCGTCGTCGGACATCGCCGAGCAGGCGCTGTTCTCCATCCTCAAGAGCCAGTACGACCAGAAGGCGTACAACTCGATCCTGACCTCCTACCAGTTCATCTTCCGCCACCTGCCGCCGTCGAAGTCGAAGTGGCGCAGCATGAGCTACCTGTACGCCGCCGACGCCTACCTGTCGCTGAACCAGGTCGACGAGGCCAAGGTCATCTACGAGATGATCCTCAAGGTCTATCCCGACGATCCCGCGGCCTTCTACGCGCAGGACGGCTTGGCGTGGGCGCACACGTACAAGGGCGAGGACCAGCTCGCGCTCGAGGCGCGCCAGAAGCTCAAGGACATGCTGGCCGTCGCCAACTCCTCCTTCACGTTCTCCGGCCTCAACGAGCTCGGCATCGCCGACTCGATGTTCAACCAGAAGAACTACGAGGACTCCTACCAGCTCTACGCGAAGTACGCGGCCGACAACCCGGACTCGCCCGAGGCGCCCGCGGCGCTGTACCGCGCGGCGATGAGCTCCTACCATCAGCGCTACTACACGCAGGCCATCGACCTCTGGAAGCAGCTGGTCGCCAAGTACCCGAACGCCAAGGACGCGGCGCAGGCGCGCGCGCAGATCGCCGACACGCTGTTCCGCGCGCAGAAGTACTCCGAGGCGGTCGCGGCCTATCGCGGCCTGCTCGAGGCCGACCCGAAGGGGACGACCGCGCCGCTGGCGCACCTGCGCATCGCTCAGGCCGCGTTCAACATGAAGGACGACGCGAGCGCGGTCAAGGAGGTCCAGGACCTCGTCGCGGCCTTCCCGTCGGCGCCCGAGGCCAACGACGGGCTCGACATCCTGGAGGCGGTCTTCGACCGCTCGCGCGGCTACGACTACAAGACGAGCCTGCGCGCGATCGTGACCTCCCAGCCGGGCACGCCGATCGGCGGCGAGGCGCAGTTCCGCCTGGCGCGGCGCGCCTTCGACGCGAAGGATTACGCGCTCTCCTCGGCCGAGTTCCAGAAGTTCTCGGTCGACTACACGAACCACCCGGACCTGCCGAAGGCGCAGTTCCTGCTCGGCGAGAGCTACTTCAACCTCGGCAGGCACCAGGAGGCGATCCCGGCCTACGAGCGCCTGCTGAACAACTTCGACAAGAGCGACGACACGCCGCTGGCGGTCTTCCACTTGGCCAGCGCCTACTACGCGCTCGAGAAGTACGACGACGCGTCGCGCAACTACACCCGCCTCATCGAGGAGTATCCGTCGTCGGACTACGCGGGCCCCGCGCAGTTCAACCTGGCGCTCGCCTACAAGAAGCTCGGCAAGCTCGACATGGCGCAGTACGCGTACCAGAAGTACGTCGCCTCCGCCAAGCCCGGCGACGCGCAGGCGCAGAGCGCGCTGTGGGAGACGTACCAGATCCAGAAGGACCGCAAGGACTTCGACGGGGCGGTCGCGACGCTGGCGCAGATCCGCTCCGACCCCAAGGCCGACGCGGACCTGGCGTTCGAGACCTACTATCGCGAGAGCGAGGTGCGGCTCGCGGCGGGGCGGCCCGACGAGGCCCTGGCCGTGTGGGAGAAGATGCGCGGCATGAAGCCGGCCGGCTCCCAGTACCGCCTGCAGGCGCTGATCAAGCTCGGCGAGGCGTACGAGAAGGCGGGCGACCCGGCCTCGGCGGCGGACGCCTACGACGATCTGGCGCGGTCGGGCCCGCGGGACACCGCGAAGGCGGCGGCCGCGCGCGCGGCCGCCCTGCGCAAGTCCGCCGGCGGGGCCGCTCCGCGCAAGACCGCGGCGCGCGCGGCGGCGACTCCGAACGTGGACGGCGACGTCGCTCCGGACAACGGCGGCACGCAGGTGATGCCGGACGACGACCAGGCGCCGGCGGCGAAGCCGGCGAAGCCCGCGAAAAAGAAGAAGTCCGCGGCGAAGGGGCGGCGCGCGGCGCCGGCTCCGGCGGCGACGGACTCGTCGGCGAACAACGGCGGCGAGCCGGCGATGCCGGGCATGACGAACTAAGGGAGAACTCGAGTTTATGGGCGACATTCAAATCATCCAGATGTTCCGCGGGAGCTTCACGCTCGTGATCCTGATGTTCCTGTCGATCCTGTCGATCACCTTCGCGCTCGAGCGCTGGTGGTACTTCCGCGGCGCGACGGCCAACAAGTCCGACGAGATCCTCGGCGCGGTGCGCAAGCAGATGGAGGGCGGCAAGCCCGAGAGCGCGGCGGCCTGGTGCCAGAAGCACCCGTCCGCGGTGGCGCAGGTCGTCGGCTACGGCCTGGCGCACGCCGGGCGCTCGCGCAAGGACCTCGAGGAGCTGCTGCAGTCGAAGCTCAAGGAGGAGCGGCTGAAGCTCGAGCGCTACCTCGCCGTCCTGGGCACGCTCGGCACGATCTCTCCGTTCATCGGCCTGTTCGGCACGGTCGTCGGCATCATCAAGGCCTTCCGCGACCTCGCGGCCTCCGGCACGGGCGGCCCCTCCGTCGTGGCCCAGGGCATCGCCGAGGCGCTCGTCGCCACGGCGGCGGGCCTCGTCGTCGCGATCCCCGCGGCGATCCTCTACAACTACTTCATGGGCCGGCTCAAGCGCGTCACGGTGGAGATGGAAGTCGCGAGCGCGCGGCTCATCGTGATGCTCGGGGCGAAATAAGAGGACACCATGGCCGGCGCGGCCCAAAAAGACGACGAGCCGATCACCCAGATCAACGTCACGCCCCTCGTGGACGTGTGCCTGGTGCTCGTCATCATCTTCATGGCGGTCGCGCCGATGGCGGTGACGCTCGGCATCAAGGTGCTCGAGACGCGCGCCGGCAACGCCGAGGGCAAGGCCTCCGTCGACGAGAACGTGCAGGTCAAGGTGTCGCTCGACGGCACGATCACGGTCAACGGGACCAAGACCGACGGCTTGACGTTCCGCGGCGTCCTGGCGGGCGCCTTGGCGCGCAGCAAGGACAAGATGGTCATCGTGACCGCCGACGCGCGCAACAAGGTCGGCCTCGTGGTCAGCGTGCTGGACGCGTCCAAGCAGGCGGGAGCGCTCAAGCTCGCGGTCATGAAGGCCGAGGGAGGAAGCTGACATGGCCGGCGGCTCCTACTCCGACGAAGCCCCGATCACCGACATCAACATCACGCCGCTCGTCGACGTGTGCCTGGTGCTCGTCATCATCTTCATGGTGACCGCGCCGATGCTGTCCGACCCGGCCATCAAGGTGAACCTGCCCAGCGCGCACACGCGCGAGGGCGAGGAGAAGGACAAGATCACGCTGACGCTGGGCAAGGACGGCGACTACGCCCTCGACTACGAGAAGGTCGCCGACGTCAAGGAGCTCGAGGCGAAGTTGAAGGACAAGCTCGCCGAGAGCGACTCCAAGATGGTCATCCTGCGCGCCGACAAGGACGCGCTGCACGGCCAGCTGACCGATCTCATGGCGCGCGCCAAGGACGCGGGCGCGCTGTCGATGACGATCGCGACGGAACAAGAGAAATGAGCGCGGTGTCCCACGACGGCATGGATTCGACCGCGAAGCTGCCGGCTTCGGTCGTCATCTCCCTGACCCTGCACGGGGCGGCCCTCGTGTTCTTCGGGCTCATGATGCGCGCCGCGCCCAAGCAGGCGGCGAAGGTCGTCGAGGGCGTCGAGCTGCTCACGCAGGCGCCCAAGCCGCGGCCCGAGAACGCCTCGCCGAAGGCGCCGCCGCTGTCCACGATGGATTTCCTGAAGCTCGCCCTGCCCTCGGCGCCGCATGCCGCCGCGCCCGCGCAGGTCAAGGTCGCGATGCCGGAGCGCAAGATCGCGCTCGCCGACGCGCCGAAGCTCCAGGACAAGGCGCAGCACGCTCTGCCCAAGCTTCAGGCGCTCTCGCTCGCCGACCACCCCGCCGACGCGGCCAAGCTCGACGTGAAGGTCCAGGACCGCCGCCGGGCGACCACGACGCTGGCCGCGCTGCCGCGCCTCGAGGACGTGGGGCGCAAGCGCATCAAGAATCTGCCTCAGGCGCTCGCGCTCGAGGACGAGCGGCGCGAGGCGGTCGCGGCGATCGGCATGCCGGACGTGAAGCTCAAGACGAGCACGCGCGGCCAGGGCGTGGCCGCGGCCGCGGCCCTGCAGGAGGCGACGCCGCCGTCCGCGGGCGAGGGCGGCAAGAAGTCCGCGTCGTGGCTTCCCCAGAGGCCTCTGCTGATGGAAGCCCGACCGCAGGCCGTCATGGCGGCGCCCAAGCTCGAGAAAGTGGCCTCCGACGCGCCGAAGCTCCAGCGCCGGCAGGCGGCGCAGGCCGCGGCGGCGCAGTCCAAGGGCGTGAACATCGAAGGTCCGCTCGCGGACCGGAGGATCGCTTCTTATTCCGTCCCGCCTTTCCCGGCGTGGGCGCGCGATCAGGGCATTTTAGAAGCCGACGTGGCCATCCGCTTCACGGTCGACGAGGACGGCAGCG
>Ga0134128_10007241_pt1 | contig 13403 bp, 20 predicted proteins | sample KB31754_FD_96462 | JGI IMG/M metagenome (GOLD analysis project Ga0134128, IMG submission 96462) | Terrestrial soil microbial communities with excess Nitrogen fertilizer from Kellogg Biological Station, Michigan, USA - KB3-175-4 | ecosystem: Environmental > Terrestrial > Soil > Unclassified ... | reverse complement strand
TTTCTTGCGTACCGTTCATGTCAACAACGATCGTATCGCCGTCAATGAAGCGAGCAACCCGGTAAAGCCCGGGCTGGCTGCTTTGGATTGATGTGCCTGCGCCGTGTAGCCAACCTTGCGCCTGCGCATAAAAAACTAGCCAACTGAGGAGAATAATAACCAGCGCTGCCCAACCATGTTTCCGGCGATAATGATAGCTCATACTACAGATGTAGTAACTCGATCACCTGCTGCTTGTCAATTTTCGTACCGTCAATTTTAATAATTTTTTCATCTTCGTCTGGCGTTTCCAGGTGGCTAGCAATACGTTCAAAGTCGTTTTCGGTCATTATAAACTCATAGCCGTTGCGCAAGTTTTGGTCGTGTACCGAGCGCTGCTTGGCCAGCGCCTTGGGCGTTACTATCCAAACAATCACTGTCTCTGCGTCATTTTTGTCAGCAATTTGGCGCAAATGATCCCGGTCCTTGCGGAAATTAAAATTAGTATCAAAAACCACGCTTTTGCCTTCACTAAGCAGCTTGTCAGTCAGTTCGTTTAAATAGGTATAGAGCTGTAAGCTTTCATCTGGGGAATGCGTTGGCTTGCCAAACGTTTTCAGTCGCTCTTGATCTGCCCATAAATGTACCGCTCCGGTTTTCTCATGAATAATGCGCGCCACGGAGGTTTTCCCTGCTCCGGGATAGCCCACAAACAGATAAAGTCGAGGTATATGCATGCTGCTTATTGTAGCAAATGTACACGGTATAAATTCTTGTTAATTTATAATTAAGGTGTTAAAATATGTATAAATGGTTGAGCATGAAATCACCGAGTCTCCCCGGGCTCACGCTCTTGTTGAGCAGATCATGGATACTGAGATGGAGGGCTTTGATTTTCGTAAGACCGATATACATGCTACTGCTATTGGTCTGATCCCGATGCTGGTCGCTAAAGCCCGCCTGGCCACTGCGCATTATGGTGACTCATACCGGGGATTCTTGGTAGGAGCTGCAGCGGTTGCCTATGACACTTCTCCCGATAACCCGCGCATCGGGATTTATACCTCTGGTAACTTTAAGGCTACGCATGATGAGGAAGATTATGATCCAACCCATGACGCTGTTGACATACCGAAGGTATGTGCGGAGATGGACATCTTATTACGTGCCGACCATGATGAGATGCAACGTCTCGGCATATTTGTCGTAGCCGCAACCACGAATCACCAGCGTATTTTGGAAGTAACGAAAGTGCGTTCTGCAACGTTGCATCCTTGTTGGGATTGTGAAGAAACGATGAAAGGTAGCTCACTAGTGGATAACGATACCATTATTCTAACTGTCGGAGCGGCGAAAGATGTATACCAGGCTCAAAGTTATGCAGAGTTTCGCAAGCGATATAAGCAGGTGAGACATGGCAACGACTTCGAAGATGCGGAGACACATGAGTATCGAGCTGCAGACTGGCCTTTTAGACAACTTCTCTATAAACAGTTAGTAAAAAAGCACGGACGTGGGGGCAATGTCTACTCTCCTGATGCGCGGCGTGAACTTAAGCGCAGAAAACTAGCTTTGACTGCCCTGAGGGCAACTTAAAAATCAATACCTTTGTTGGCAAGAAATTTGTCATCGAAATGGTGTTTGATTTTTTTCATTTCGGTGGCAATGTCTACCAGTGGCAGCAAATCTTGGGGGAAATTGCGGCCGGTCAGGCAAAGGCTGGTCTGCGGAGAGCGCTGAGCAATCAGGTCCTTCAGCTGTTGCTCGGTGATTAGCCCGTCATGCACGGCATTGTTAACCTCGTCACAAATAACCAAATCATAGTCGCCGCTGCTGGCGGCGCTCAGGGCTTCGGCGTAGGTTTGGTCGGCAGCTTGCTTGTGCTGTTCTTCGGTAACGTAGCTTTCACTGAGCTCACCGGCTTGGTAGAAGCCCTTACCGCCTTTATAAAAGTACAACTGGTCTTTATAGAGTGGTTGGATGTCACGAATAAAGACGTGCTCGCTAACACCCCAATATTTAATGAATTGGATAAAAGCTACCCGCCAGCGATTGCCTAGGGCCCTAGTCATAAGCCCGAGCGAAGCGGTGGTTTTGCCCTTGCTTTCCCCGGTGTACACAATCACCACCGAGTCTTTGGTTTGAAAATCCTCAAATGCCATGCTATACCTAAAATACATTATATCGAGTTAATCGAGAATCTAGGGGGAATAATGGAAATCGGACGCGCCACAGACTCAGCAGTTGGTGAATTTAGCATGCACGGTAAAGGCTTTCGTGAACACCTCAAGAACTATGCCGCGCGCTTTGCCCTCGCGGCTGCGCAAGCTGAACGATCAAGAAATTTAAGCCAATCCGTGAGCCTTGAGGGCGGCGTCGATACGGGGGCGGTCGAAGCCGACAATGATAGTACCGTCAATGTCGATGACCGGAATGCCCCGCTGTCCGGATTTGTCGACGGCCTCTAAACCGGCGGACGGATCAGTTTCGACATCTTTATCGGTGTATTTGACGCCTTTTTGATCAAAATAGTTTTTGGCGGCGTGGCAAAACGCGCACCAGGTAGCGCTGTAAACAGTAATATTCGTATTAGACATAGTATATCTATGATAGCACTATACAAAATATAGTGCAAGCATTGCGTGATCTATATCACATCTGTTATAATGAGTAAGAAATGAAGCAGACGACCGCGTCGCCTACCCCAGAAGAGAGGAAGTCGAATGCGCCAACGGACTCTCGTAGCCCGGGCGCAGCTTTTGTTGTAATGGCGCTGGATATGAGCTGGCGACTGGCGCTGATCGTGCTTATCCCAATTCTCGGCGGATTTCAGGTGGACAAGAAGCTGAATACTTCTCCTCTTTTTACCCTCGTCGGCTTCGTACTGGCCATGGCTGGAACGGGTTATGTCTTATGGTGGGCCTCTAAAAAAGCCGACTCCCTCGCAATGCCGAAGGGTGGAGCTAAATGATTGCCGGCTTACTAACCCGCTTCGCTATCGAAGGCAGTCCCACCGTGCACGTGGCGCCGGGCACCGACTTTACGATAGCCGGCATCCCAATAACTAACGCCATGTTTTACGGTTGGATTTGCACCATCAGCATCATTATCTTCTTGATCTGGGCGGCACGGAAGGTGACGGTCAAGCCGCAAGGCGGCGTGGTCCAGTACGTCGAAGCCGGCGTGGAGTTCGTGACTAACTTCGTTGAAGGTTCGTTCACGGATCCGGCCGTCGGTCGCAAATATGTGCCATTTTTTGTCACCCTATTCTTCTTTGTACTTTTCAATAACTGGTCGGAGCTGATTCCGGTTGTGGGCGACGGCATTCAGCTGCACGGTCATCCGCTTTTCCGGCCAGTCACCGCCGATCTCAATATGACGCTGGCCATCGGCCTGGTGACGATGCTCGTAGTGTATGCCGCTTCTATCAAAGAGACTGGCGGCCCGATTAAATATTTGCGCCACTTCTTTATTGGCAGCCTGCTCAATCCGCTCTACTTAGTGATTGGCATTATTGAGATTATTACGGATCTCACGCGTGTCTTTAGTCTGAGTCTTCGGTTGTTCCTCAATATCACCATTGGTGAGATTGTGATTATTGTCTTCGCCTTCCTCGGTGGCGCCTTGTTGCCGCACAGTGTATTGTCGCCTGTCACAGCAGTGCCGTTTTGGCTATTGGAACTGGGCGTCGGTGTGCTGCAAGCTTATATTTTCGCTATTTTAGGTACCAATTATTTGGCGATTGCAGTTAACAGTGCCCAGGATCATACCCATGACGACTTGACCGAAGGTGGTCCACCTGAAACAATAGAGGTAGCTGCCAGGGAGGCCGTCGGTGGGTAAGTTTGATGTTGCCTCTCCGGCTATAGGTGGACTCGGTGTCGGTGGGACAGTAATAATAGGTAATAAATAAGGAGATACACGAATGGTATTTGCAGACGCAGTCAATACGACAATTATCGGTAAAGGCCTGATGATCGGCGGTGGTTTCATCGGCCCGACTATTGGTATCGGTCTGATCGGCGCCAATTACTTGCAAGCCGTCGGCCGCAATCCGGAAGCTTCGCGCTTCTTCGGCCAGGCAATCATCTTTGTTGGTCTGGTTGAGGTGTACGGCTTGTTGGCCTTCGCTTCAACGTTCTTTGTTAAATAGTTTTAGGAATAATTCACATTAAATGATTCAAACACTTACATTTTTTGGTGACAGCAGTTCCGGCATCGGTGCCCTGGGTGTTGATGGCAAGGCCTTCGTGATTCAGCTCATCACCTTCTTACTGGCTTATTGGGTGCTCCAGCGGTATGCTTTCGGCCCCATCCTAAAGGTTATGCGTGAGCGTCGTGAGACGATCGAGAGCGGCGTCAAGCTGGGTGAGCAGATGCAAAAGGATAAAGCCGCTTTGGAAGCGCAAGTCGAAGAGACATTGCATAAAGCCCGTGAGCAAGCCGACGGCATCATTACGGGGGCGCAGGATACTGCCCGGCAAACGGTGCGTGAAGCCGAGGAGAAAGCCCGCGAGAAAGCGGCCGGTATCGTCGACGCCGCCGAAGCTCGCATTGAGCAAGATACTGCACGCGCTCGCCGGCAGCTGGAAAAGGAAATCGTTGGTCTGATCACTGATGCGACGGAAGCAATTATCGAAGAAAAGGTTGATGCTAAGAAAGATGCGGAGCTCATTGATCGGGCGCTTAAGGAGCGGCAAGCGGCATGAAACAATCGCGGACTAAAATTTCCAGGGTTATTGCCGATCAGACTTTGGCCGGCGGTGATCCTAAACAGCTGAGCCGGGAGCTTGCCGCGTACTTGTTAAGCGAGCGTCGAGTGAGCGAGTTGAGCTCTATTCTCCGAGATGTGCAGGCTGATTGGGCCGAAGCCGGCCATGTCGAAGTGATCGCGGCGAGCGCCCATCCGCTGAGCGCGGAGACCACGTCCGAAATCGAGTGCCAAGTCAAACGGCTGTTGCCAGATGCTAAGCAGATCGTTGTGGTTGAAACACGCGATCCGGCAGTTATCGGTGGTGTGCGTTTGAACCTGGCAAATCAGCAGCTCGACCTCAGCATAGAAGCTAAATTGAATAAGTTTAAACAGCTAACTACGGCGGGAAAGGATTAGGCGCGTGGCAGAACTCACCCTAACAGAATTATCAGAAGATATCCGGGCGGCAATTGCCGAGCTCAAAGAGCGCCCGGAAATCGAAAATGTCGGCGTCGTGACTCGCGTCGGCGACGGCATAGCCTGGATTTATGGCTTAAGCGCTGCCGGCTACAGTGAAATGCTGGAGATCGAAGGTGTTGACAGTCAGCAGGTCACAGCATTTGCTTTGAACCTGGCTGAAGACGAGATTGGTGCGGTTATCCTTGGTGATGACACCCAGGTAAAAGCCGGTGCCAAAGTGCGCCTCTCTGGTAAGGTGTTGGAAGTACCAGTTGGTCCTGAGCTTGTGGGCCGCATCGTTGACCCCCTCGGTAATCCGCTGGATGGCGGTGAGCCGATCAAAGCTAAGCAGACCAGCCGTGTGGAACGTCAGGCGCCCGGTGTCCTGGAGCGTAAGCATGTTCACGAACCCATGATGACTGGCCTGATGGCAATTGATTCTATCGTCCCGATCGGGCGCGGCCAGCGTGAGCTTATCATTGGTGACCGTCAGACCGGCAAAACGGCCATCGCGGTCGACACGATGGTTAACCAAGCACGTCAAAAGACCGGCGTGATTAATGTTTACGTTGCCGTTGGCCAAAAGCTGTCAAAGGTCGCGGCTTTGCAGGAGCGCTTGAAGCGTGAGGGCGTTATGGACCAGACTATCATCGTGGCCACTAGTCCGGCTGATCCGGCTGCCCTGCTCTACTTGGCGCCCTACGCCGGTTGTGCCATGGGCGAGTATTTCCGTGATAATAAACAGCACGCCTTGATCATTTACGATGATTTGACCAAGCACGCGGCGGCTTACCGCCAAATGTCCTTACTGCTGCGCCGCCCACCAGGCCGCGAAGCTTATCCTGGCGACGTGTTCTACCTGCATTCGCGATTACTGGAGCGCGCGGCCAAACTGTCAGATAACCTGGGTGCTGGTTCTCTAACCGCTTTACCGATCATAGAGACGCAAGCTGGTGACATCAGCGCCTACATCCCAACGAATGTAATTTCCATCACCGACGGACAGATCTTTCTAGAAACGAACCTGTTCTATCAGGGTATACGTCCAGCTATTTCGGTCGGCTTGTCGGTTTCTCGTGTCGGAGGCGATGCTCAGACGAAGGCTATTAAAGCCGTCGGCGGCGGCTTGAAGCTTGGCCTGGCTCAGTTCCGCGAATTAGCGGCCTTCAGCCAGTTCTCAACCGACTTGGACCCCGAAACCCGCCATACCATCGAGCGCGGTCAGCGCCTCACTGAGCTACTCAAGCAACCACAGTTTAACCCATATGCTGTCTGGGAAATGTACGCCAGTCTCTATGCCGCCACTAATGGTGCTTTTGACGCAGTGCCGGTCGAAAAAATTAAAGCCACCCAGGAAGCCCTGCTGCGGGAGTTAAAGTCGAAGCAAGCTAAGCTTATCGAAGCTGTCAATACTGGCGACAAGCCGACCGATGTGCAAAACGACACCATTCTCAAAGTAGCGAAGTCGGTGGCTGAGACTTACAAAAGTACCGCAAAGAAAGCGGTCAAGGAGTAATTAGCGAGTGGCTAGCACGATAACCCTTAAGCGGCGCATTACCTCTATCCGCAACACGCGGCAGATTACCAAGGCTATGGAGCTGGTGTCTGCGAGCAAATTGCGGCGAGCGCAGGAGTATGCGCAGCGCAGCCGTGATTATCGTGATCTAGCCTACGACCTGCTCAGACGGCTCAACGCTCAAGCTGAGGTAGAGCGCATGCCGCTGTATGCGAAGCGTAAGGTGCGGAATCGCCTCTACATCGCGATAACCAGCAACACCGGCCTGGCGGGAGCGTACAATGCGAACATTTTGAAGCTGCTCACGCAGGGCCTGCAAAAGGACCAAGCTGATGGCGTCAAGAGTCATGTTATTACCATCGGCAGCAAAGGCGCACAACTTGTTCGGCGCCTCCACGACGTAGACCTGTTAGCCGTCTATCCGCCATTCGGCGACCGTCCGACTGCTAATGATGTGCGGCCGATTTTAAATACGATCATTCAACAGTACAAAGGTGAAGCCGTCGATGACGTGCAAATCCTCTACACCGTATTCAAATCCAGCATTGTCCAGCAGGCGCAAAGTTTGCAGCTCTTGCCGGCTCCCGTGCTTGAGGTTGATACCGGCCCGCAGCCGATCAGCAACTTCGAGCCAGATGTCGAAACCGTCATTGAGCAAGTCACCACTCGCCTGGTCGAAGCCCAAGTCTGGCAAGCAATCCTGGAAAGCCTGGCCAGTGAGCACGCCATGCGCATGATAGCCACCAAAAACGCGACCGACAACGCCAACGAGCTGATCGACGATTACACTTTGGAACTAAACACCGCCCGGCAAGCGGCAATCACCCAAGAATTAGCAGAAATAAGCGGTGGAGCGGAGGCATTAAATGGCTAATCCAGAGTTACGTGGATATTACGGTGAAGCTAATTTCCGCCTAGATGCTGGTGCGGTGCCTGATTTATCAGTTGAAAAGTTTAATCCGTATACAGATACCGAAGAAAAGGATTTTGTGAGAGCGACAATCAATTCAGTACAAGGACGCAAAAAGATCGAGCAACTAAAAGCACATTTTAATCAAGAACTGACCACGGAAGGAGAAGCATAATGGCGACAGCAACTAAAGATAAGACTAGGGTTGGTAAAATCACGCAGATCGTGGGCGTGGTGGTGGATGTGGAATTTTCGACGGACAATCTGCCGGCGATTTATAATGCGCTCACGGTGCAACTTGGTGATCTTAATCTGACCATGGAAGTGGCGCAGCACTTGAGTGAGTCGAGTGTGCGGGCGATTTCGCTGAATTCAACCGATGGGCTGGCACGCGGAGCGGAAGTCGTTGATACGGGTGCAGCCATTCGTGTGCCAGTCGGCGAAGCTACTTTGGGTCGCATGTTCAACGTGACCGGCCAGCCGATCGATAATAAAGAAGACAAGTTTACGGAGCGGGCCCCGATTCACCGCACGCCGCCGGCGCTGATTGACCAATCTGGCACCGTGGAGATTTTGGAAACCGGTATCAAAGTTATCGACTTGATCGCCCCGATCGTCAAAGGCGGTAAGGTTGGCCTCTTCGGTGGCGCCGGCGTCGGTAAAACCGTTTTGATCCAGGAGCTGATTAACAACATCGCCAAATTCCACTCTGGCTACTCCGTGTTCGCCGGTGTCGGTGAGCGGACTCGCGAAGGCAATGACCTCTACGGCGAAATGGAAGAATCGGGCGTGCTCAAAAACACCTCGCTGGTCTTCGGCCAGATGAACGAACCGCCGGGCGCTCGTTTGCGCGTCGGCTTATCTGGCTTGACGATTGCTGAAAGTTTCCGTGACCAAGGCAACGACGTGCTGCTCTTCATCGATAATATTTTCCGCTTCACCCAAGCCGGTGCGGAAGTCTCCGCCCTGCTCGGCCGTTTGCCGTCAGCCGTCGGTTACCAGCCGACTTTGCAGCAAGAAATGGGTGCCTTGCAGGAGCGCATCACTTCGACCAAAGAAGGTTCCATCACCTCGGTCCAGGCTGTCTACGTGCCTGCGGACGACTTTACCGACCCGGCGCCGGCGACTACCTTTGCTCACCTTGACTCGACCATTGCCCTGAACCGGGCACTGACCGAGATCGGCATTTATCCGGCTGTCGACCCGCTCGACTCTACCTCAACCATTTTGGACCCGGAAATTGTCGGCGAAGACCACTACAATGTCGCCCGTGAAGTTCAGCGGGTACTGCAGCGCTATAAGGACTTACAGGATATTATCGCCATCTTAGGCATGGAAGAGCTCTCCGAAGAAGATAAGCAGCTGGTTGGACGGGCTCGACGTATTCAACGTTTCTTGAGCCAGCCATTTTTCGTCGCTGAGCAGTTTACCGGTAATTCGGGCCAATACGTTAAGCTAACCGACACGGTACAAGGTTTCAAAGAAATCCTCGAGGGCAAACACGATGATAAGCCAGAAAGCGCCTTCTATATGAAGGGCGGCATTGCCGACGTCAACAAGGCGGCCAAAGGCGCCAAGTAAGCATGTTTCATTTCCAGCTCGTTAGTATCAGTGGCAAAAAGTTTGACGAAGACGTCTATGAAGTGGTTTTGCCTACTTTGGATGGTCAAATTGGCGTCATGCAAGACCATATGCCACTTGTCAGCGTAGCTGCTCCCGGTGCTATCATGGTGCGCCGCAACCCGCGCGATCCTGACCATGCCCGCGAATTCTTCGCGACCAGTGGTGGAGCTATAGAAGTTTCAAATAACACACTTCGGGTTTTGGTAGATGAAGCCGACCGAGCCGAAGAAATTAATGAAACCGAAGCCCAAAAAGCTCTCGAGCTAGCTACTAAAATGAAGACCGAAGCTAAAGACCAGGTGAGTCTGGAGCACGCCCAGCAACTCGTGGACCGCCATGAAGTTCGCTTGCAAGTAGCAGGCCTCAAGCGCCGTCATCAGCGAAATCGCTAAATATGAGCAAGCAGAAATCGATCGACGAAATCCTGGCAGGTTGGGAAGGTTTGCCTCGCCCGCAAGAGGGCGACACCTACCGACATTACAAGGGTGGACAATATGTCATTGTGGCCACCGGTTTTCTCGAGGATACCGAGGCGCCCTGTGTCGTCTACAAATCGCTCGAAAAAAATATTACTTGGGTACGAACAGCCAAAAATTTTCTCGAAACAATCGAGCATAACGGCCAAACCACGGCCCGCTTCACCAAAATCTAAGCGGCTTTAAGCTTGCTCGCACAAAAGGCACAGCGTGTCGCCTTTTTAGAAATTTCACTGAGACACTCCGGGCACTTCTTCGTAGTTGGCTCTTCTGTCCCTTTTCGGCGGGCTGCTAGTTCATTCAACTTGTTTATTGGCTGAACCACGAAGAAGAATACGACTGCCGCCACAATAACGAATGAAATCAAGGTATTGAGGAAGTCGCCGTAATTAAAGATAAACCGGTGATCCACAGTGAACTGGCCCTGTACAAGACTGCCTTTCTTACTGACGCCAGTGATCAGTGGCGTGATGAAGTCTTTGACCAGCGACTGGACGACCGAGTTAAAGGCGGCGCCAATTACGACCGCTACGGCCAGGTCAACCACATTGCCGCGAAGGATGAACTTTTTGAAGTCGTTAAGCATAGTACTTTCCTTATCTCTATTATGTGATGCTACTCATATAATAGAGCGCCGGCGAGAAGAGTCAATGTTAATCAGTTTTCGGTTCGTCAGTCAGTCTTGATAATTCTGCGTTGGGGTCAAAGCACTGCACTACTTCATCTACCAAACGATCACGTTCTAAGCGGTGATAGAGATCGGCTACACCCTGCAAATAGGCATCCCCGGCATCAACATTACGCTCGCGAAGAGACTGTGCCTTTATAAGAGCGTCCCGTGCAATATCAGAGCGCAACCTGCTCCATTTCTGGTCGTGTGAAGGATGATGCTCGGCTACAAATAAGGTGTTCAGTGCCTCTTGATTAGTTAAAGGAGGGTTTTGCTTGCCCTCGTGCCTTTTACGCATACACCCCTCCTTTTTAGTCTCCCTATGATACAGGAAAACTGAGAGGCGCCTTTGTGATAAATCTTACCGAGTATTTGTGTCTTGCATCACACTTGAATCGGGAGTACTATACCTAATTGGTATTAATTAACAGATTGGTAACGAGCAATAATAGGTATGCATGAAGCATTTACTCAAGGCGAAAAATTGATGAACCTCGAACAAATACAAATAGCAAAAATCGCAACCCTGGACTTCGGCCAAGGCAAAGTCGGTGAAAATGTGAAACTAGTAGGCCCCGAAGCAGAAACCCAGTTTGCTGGAGCCCTCCATGCCCATACGCATGAGCTTACTATATACAATACGGCTGACTGCGGAGACGGACGGCGAACAATCCGATTGGCAAGCGGAGAGGAAGATGCAGTCGTTCTCCGAGAGCGCGTGGTGTCTCAACTATTTGGTGGGCTTGGTCTCGCTACCACCAAAGCACTGGTGGCTGCCAATGCTAGGCTGGTGAGCGATGCAACGTCATTCTGGCAAGCTTATGAGACGGTTTCCACCACCCTAGCAAATATTAACAAGGGTGATGTGAAGTATGAAGACGCTGGCCATGAGAGCTGTGGCGCCAGCGGCAGTGTCGAAGCCTCGGTGGCTAACAAAATTACTCCGGAATTATTGATCCCCAGTATCGGCTTGTTTATACCCATGAATGAAACGGTTGAAGCGCAAGTTACGCAAAATGCCACCAACAAACAGCATCGCTTAGAAGCCGGGTTTTATAGCGGTTGGGATCCGCAAAAACATGCCGATTATTTGATTAGCCGCTTTCCGCATAACTTTTCTTATCTGGAAGTTGATCAGGACGATCCCGTAACGCATGGCCATAATGAAGCTGGTGTCTATGTCGTGACTGATGAGAACCAAGGTTTCGCTAAAAATGAGTTTATAGAAGACACGGGCCGGCAAGCCTTTGCTGTTACCTTCAGAACTATGCAGGAGATAGCTGACAAACTTGGTGGTAGTGACGAAGAGCGAATGGCTATTTTACTTGGCTTTATTGACGATACACTGCATGCGGGCGCCGGACTGGTAATGCCTGGCATGCCCGTTTTCGCCTGATAATCGCTGACGGCTTTACAAAATCTTAAAGTCACGGTACGCTAATGACATCAATAAGTGGAGGTTCTGAGTAATGTTTGGAAGAGAAAAGATAGCTACTCTGGTGGCTGAGTTTCTGGGTACCGGGATTCTGACGCTCCTGGTGCTGAGCGTGCAACGCTCGACTATCGGTGTGCCGTTTTTCGTGGCAGCGGCGGCTGGTTTAACGGTCATCCTGATGGTCTTTGCCTTGGGTGGCATTTCGGGCGCACAGCTGAACCCGGCTGTTACCCTGGCCATGTGGACGGTGCGCAAGATTACGGCTCTGACCGGTGTCTTGTACATCATCATGCAGTTCTTAGGTGCTTGGGCGGCCTATGGACTCTATCACTACTACGTAAAGTCTTCTTTCCAGCCAATCGGCGGGCACTTTACTGGCCGTATCCTGGTAGCTGAAGCTGTCGGTACCGGCATCTTTGTTTTCGGGCTGGCAGCAGCGGTCTATCAAGCCTATACGCGTGCCGTTACCGCCACCGTCTATGGCTTGGCTTACATGATCGGTATCATTGCCGCTTCCTCGGCTGCTATCGGTTTGCTGAATCCTGCTCTAGCCTTTGGCGTTCGCGCCTTTGTGCCGTGGGGCTCCGGTGTCGCTGGTTGGGGAACATACTTCTTGGGCCCAATCTTAGGTGCCATCATCGGTGCTAATCTGTACAGCTTGCTGTTTGCAGTACCAGAAGCTGTGGTTGCAGCTCCGGCCGCCGCTTCATCGCGCGCTATCACAACCAAAAAACCGGCCGCCAAAAGAGCCGGTAGCCGTAAGAAATAGTCAGATTTCTTCTCAGGCTTTAAGCCGCCCGCTAGCCGGGCGGTTTTTTATATCTTGCCGTCAATAAGGTCTTGCTCGAACTGCATGACGCCTTTAGTAGTGGCTGGATACTGACTGACGTCGGGAAACTGCAGACTCATGATGTGCTGCCACACGGCACCAATAAGATGCACAAAGTGTTGTAGCTCCTGGGGCTGGAAATCGAGCTCAAGATTGTCAATCAACTGGCCCTGTTCGTCCGGTTCAATAAATTCCAAAGCACCTGCTTGGACGGTCGCTCGTTTGCTGTAGCTGGCCGAATACTCAACAAGTAATTTATAAAAAAGTAATTGTTGCCGATATTTGTGTAGCTTCAATCGTTCATACTCATCTTTACCTTGCCATGTGCGAGCCGGTTTGCCGGTTTTAAAATCTGTGACGATAGCTCTCCCATCTTGTAATCTCAGTTTGTCTATCTTGCCACTGAGGTGCGCGCCATTTACGACCACGCCTTCATTATTAAAGCCGCGTTCGATAATATCGCTAGCCTTGAACGTTTTGCTCCGTTGCTTTAGGTAGCGGCGTAAAGCTTCGTGCCCCCTGCCCTCCAAGCGGATGTAATCAGATTCTCTTAAGTGCTTTCGTGCCAACATGTCATCAAAATAAGTCAGAGCAGTAGCCATGCCAGTCAGCTGTTCACTTTGTCGAAACTGCATGTAGGCCCATTGCAGCGTCTTATGCACGGCATCGCCGTACGCGGCTGCGGGGGCCATGGCTTCTGGGAAGCGCAGCAAATTATGCACCAGAAAATACTGCGGCCCGGCATCTCGCAAGTCAATAAAATTATTGAGATGTGTGACACTCAGCTTGTAGTTCTTGAGGATCGGTTCAAAC
>Ga0134128_10007240_pt1 | contig 13403 bp, 12 predicted proteins | sample KB31754_FD_96462 | JGI IMG/M metagenome (GOLD analysis project Ga0134128, IMG submission 96462) | Terrestrial soil microbial communities with excess Nitrogen fertilizer from Kellogg Biological Station, Michigan, USA - KB3-175-4 | ecosystem: Environmental > Terrestrial > Soil > Unclassified ... | reverse complement strand
CACCCGTTGCTGCCAGCTTGGCCAGGCCGCCGGAGTATTTGGCGATCATGGCGTCAATGTCCACCTTGGGCCGCAGGATGTCATTGATGCCGGCATAGATGGTGACCAGGGTGGGGTCCAGGGCCACCGCGGCGTCAATTTGTTCCGCCAGGATCTGCTTCATCTTTTTGCCGCGGATGGCCAGGTTTGCGTAGCCGAAGGTGCCTTCGGGGCGGGCCAGCGCAAGCTGTTCGGCCACACGGTCTGCCCAGCCGCGTACCTGGTTGGGGAGCGTGGTGTCCTCGTCGCCGAGGCCTTCCGTAAACGAGTCGCCCAACGCCACGTACCGTTGTGAAAATTCCACCTGTTCTCCTTGCCGCCCCATCTATAACTAGGCTAATCCTATGTGTGAGAATCCGTGCCGGCAGCTGTGAGCTCCCCCGCATCCATCTGGGGCCCCCAATACCGCAGCGCCACCGCCGGCTTCTTCGGCCTGGCGTTCATGGTTGCCTATTCCAGCGCGGCCATCACCACCGCAATGCCCCGTGCCGCCAACGAACTCAACGGCCTGCCGCTCTACGGGCTGGCGTTCGGCATCACCATGGCCGCCTCCGTGGTGTCGATGACGCTCGCCGCAATTTGGATTGACCGGTCCGGCCCGCAAACCCCGCTGCTGGCCGGCGTCGGCATTTATGTGCTGGGCATGGGCCTGGCCGCCGCCGCACCCACCATGGAGCTGCTGGTTGCCGCGCGCGCCCTGCAGGGCTTTGGTTCCGGGCTCGACGGCGTGGCCCTGTACGTGGGGATCGCGCGGGTTTTCCCCGTGCACCTGCGGCCCAGGATGTTTGCCGCCCTGGCCGCGGCGTGGCTGCTGCCCTCCATTGTGGGCCCGGCCCTGTCCGGGGTGGTGACCGACCATTTCGGCTGGCGCTGGGTGTTCGCCACGGTTCCCGTGCTGGCCCTTGGTGCCGCCGTCATCATCTACCGCGGCACCAAGGGAAGCGGCATGAATGATGCTCCGGCGCGCGCTGACGGGCTTGCCGGAAACCCTGGATCTCGACAGGCTCGATCACCGGGGACAGGCCGTTCACTGGCCGTGTGGCGCGCCCCGGCGTGGGCCGTCGTCGCGTCGGTGTCAGTGCTGCTGCTAGGCGACGCCAGCGCCCGCACCCGCGGTTGGTGGCCCGCGGAACTGGGTGCCGCCGTCGTGCTTCTATGCATGGCCGTCAGCAAGCTGCTGCCGCGGGGCACCTGGCGGATGGTGCGCGGGCTTCCGGCGCTGATCCTGATGCGCGGGCTGATGGGCACTGCCTTCACCATCGCGGATGTATACCTTCCGCTGTATATGATCGACCAGCGGCACCTGCCCGCCTGGCTGGCCGGGCTGTCGCTGTCGGTGGGCGGCGTGACGTGGGCCGTGGGCGCCTGGCTGGCCGGGCGGGGGCGGTGGAATCCGGCCACCTCGCTGCAGTGGGGCTCGCTGTCGATGCTGGCGGGCATGGCCGTTTCCTCACTGGTGCTGGTGCCCGGCTGGCCGGTGTGGATCGCCTGGGTTGGCTGGATCGCGGCCGGATTCGGCATTGGCCTGGCCTACCCCACCCAGTCGGTGCTGGTGCTGGAGCGTTCGGCCGTGCATGAACAGGGCGCCAATTCATCGGCCCTGCAACTGAGCGAAACACTGACCACGGCTGCCGCGCTGGGCGTGGTGGGGGCCGTGTTTGCCGCGCTGCTGTTGTTGGGGACAGCCAGCTACGTCATGGCGTTTGGCGTGGCCGTGCTGCTGGCCCTGGCCACCCTGCTGGTCTCGCGCCGGGCGGCCTGACGCCGGACACCCCCTCCCGCCCACGATGCCGAGACGGACATATGAGCCTGATATATCGGGCTCACAAGTCCGTTTCGGGATCCTAGGTGGCCGGCTCCAGTTCCTCGCCCGCCGCGAGGAGGCTGGCATACGCTCCCCGGGCGTCCCGGAGCACGGCGGGCGGCCCCACTTCCACCAGCTCGCCGCCGGCCAGCACGGCCAACTGGTCGGCATCGTCAACGGTGGAGAGCCTGTGGGCGATGGTCAGCGTGGTGCGTCCGACGGCGAGCTGGTCCAGTGCCGCCTGCACCTGCGCCTCCGTGGTGTTGTCCAGCGCCGAGGTGGCCTCGTCCAGGATCAGCACCTTGGGGTTGCGCAGGATGGTGCGGGCAATGGCCAGGCGTTGCTGCTCGCCGCCGGAGAAGCGGTGGCCGCGGGCGCCGACCAGGGTGTCCAGACCGTCCGACAGCCCGGCCACGAGGTCGGCGATCCGGGCCGCGCCGAGCGCCCGCCACAGCTCGGCGTCGCCGGCATCCGGGGCGGCCAGCAGCAGGTTGTCACGGATCGAGGCGTGCACCAGGTACGTCTCCTGGGACACCACGCCCACAATGCTCGACAGCACGCCCGGAGCAATGTCCCGCACGTCAACGCCGTCAATCGTGATGCGGCCCGCCGTGGCGTCATGCAGCCGGGGCACCAGCGCACCCAGGGTCGACTTGCCCGAGCCCGTGGGACCCACCACGGCCGTCGCGGACCCGGCGGGCAGCGCAAGGTCGATTCCGCGCAAAACGTCGGGGCCGCCGTCGTACGCGAAACGGACACCCTCAAAACGGACCTCGCCCCGGACTGTGGCAGGATCCAGCGGCACGGGCAAAACCGGCGCGGTGATGTCCGGGACCAGGTCGAGGTATTCAAAGATGCGGCTGAACAGTGCCATGGCCGTGACCCATTGGACGCCCAGGCTCAGCAGGCCCATGATGGGGCGGAATATGGTGGCCTGCAGCGCCGTGAACGCCACGATGGTGCCGATGGACATGGTGCTTCCGGGCAGGCCGCCGGCGAAGTAGATCAGCGCCGGAATGGCGGAGAAAATGATGCCCATGGTGGCCATGCGCCAGCGCCCGGCCAACTGCGAGCGCAGTTCCAGACCGATCAGGCGCTGGGAGCTGGCGGTGTAGAGCGCGGCGTCCCTGCCCGTGGTGCCGAGGGTTTTCGCCAGCCGCACTCCGGAGATGGACAGCCCCTCCTCCACCTGGGTGTTCATGGTGGCAAGCTCGGCCTGCATGGTGGTGGTGATGTCGCGCCGGAGCAGGGCCACGCGGCGGGAGAACCAGACGGCCGGCGGGATGATCACCAGCGACAGCAGGGACAGCCGCGGGGAGAGCGCCACCATGGCCACCGCCGTGCCCACCGCCGTGGTCAGGTTTGACGCAACGCCCGTGGCCGTGGAGGTGATGACAGTCTGCATGCCGGAGATGTCGTTGTTCAGGCGCGACTGCACCTCGCCGCTGCGGGTCCGGGTGAAGAACGCCAGCGATTGCTTTTGCAGGTGGATGAACAGACGCGTGCGCAGCGTGTGCATGATTTCCTGGCCCATGGCGGTGGCCATCCACGTCTGGACCACGCCAATCGCGGCAGTGGCTGCGGCCACCGCGATCATGGCGCCGGCAAGCCATGCCAGCAGCGGCATGTTTTTCTCCGGCAGTGCCCGGTCGATGATGCCGCGCACCAAAAACGGCTGGGCGAGGCTGATCACGCTGGATGCGGTAATGAGAAGCACGACGGCGGCGATGGTCCCCTTGTGTGGGGCGAACAGGGCCGCGATCCGCTTCAGGCTCACGGGATGGGCCTTGATTTGGCTCTTGTCTGCGGGGTTGACGCGGGCGGGGCCGCGGTCGGCGCGGGGGCCCTGGCCTCCGCGGGGGGAAGTATTCATCTCCGTCATGGGGACCTCCGGAGGTTGTGCGGGGTGCGGAATTCGCACCAACTAATAAGGAGGTTACCTCACTATGAGGTTGTTGGTCAAACATGCGGCCTTGGATAGACTGGGGGCATGGCAAATTTTGGTGGTTCCGCAGACTTGGGCGAGTTGTTCCACGCCGCGTTCCGCGGGCTGCGGCGCACGTGGGCGGAGCAGCTGGCGCCCTGGGAACTGACGCCGCACCAGTGGCGGGCCCTGCAGACGCTGGTGCGCGGCTGCGGCCCGGGCGCCGATTCGGCCACCGGTGCCGCGGCCGGTTCTGCGGCCGGTTCTGCGGCCGCCGGCCTGCGCCTGAAGGACTTGGCAGACCGGCTGCGCATTGCGCCGCGCTCCGCCACCGAAGTGGTGGACCAGCTGGAGTCCAAGGACCTGGTGCGCCGGGACGCAGACCCGAGCGACCGGCGGGCCACCCTGGTGGCGGCCACGCCGGCCGGGGAACAACTTTTTGCCGAGGTCAGCGCCGCGCGCCGCGACAAGTCAATGGAATACTTTGCGCAGCTGGCCGAACCGGACCGAGCCGAGCTGGCCAGGATCCTGGCCCAGCTCAGCCACTAGCGCAAAGACGCTCCCTCACCTTTCGCGGCCCCGCGAGCGACGCTCCCTCAACTTTCGCGGCCCCGGGAGCGACGCTCCCTCACCTGCCGGAGTGCCGGGCTGCCGGGGGCTACGCCGCGGGGGTGCCTGAAATGTTGACCAGCCACGGCACGCCGAACTTGTCGGTGAACATGCCGAAGGTGTCACCCCAGGGTGCCTTGGCCAGCTTTTCGGCGATGGTGCCGCCGTCGGACAGCTGGTTGTAGTACCCGGTCAGGGTTTCCTCGTCGTCCCCTGACAGCGAAACCGTTGAGTTGGCGGTGATCGCCATGGAGCTGGGGACGTCGGCGCCCATGAGGACCAGGCCGTTGTCGGCCGTGAGCTGGCCGTGCATGATCTTGTCTGCCTCGGAGGGGTCGTCGGAGGCATGGAATTCGGCAAAGGTGCTCAGGTCCAGCTTGCCGCCGAAGACGGAGTGGTAAAACTCCATGGCCTCCTTGGCGTTGTCGCGAAAGTTCAAATACGGGTTCAATCGAACAGTCATGATGGGTCTCCTGATGGGTTGGGTCCTATTGGGACACCTGACATTATCCCCGCATTGGAAACACCTGTCAGCAGTTAACTTGGCAGGGCCCGGCCCATCCGCCAATAACCCATGAAGGCCACCGCATTCCGGTCCATGCCCACATCCCGTACCAGGTACCGGCGCAATCCGCGGACGGTGGCGGCCTCCCCGGCAATCCACGCGTAGAGGCCGTTTCCCGACGCGGATTGCGGGGTCTCCCAGAGGACTGCACCGTCAATGTCGACGTCTTCGGGCTCCTCACCCCGCAAGCAGGCGGCAGGCAGAATCAGCTGCCGAACGTCTGTTGCCAGCAACGCGCCGTGGCCGCAGCCATTCCTGGCATGCCAGCGCACTTCCACCCCGGCCGGGCAGGCCATGTCCAGGAAGTCAGCCGCGGTGGGCACCTCCAGCACTGCGTGCCCGGAAACATGCGAAGGCAGCGACTCCAGGATTGCGGCGATGGCCGGCACTGCGGTTTCATCCCCGGCCAGCAGGACCCGCCCGGCGGTGCCCGGGGCAAATTCAATGCCCAGGCAGTCCCCCCACCGGGCGCACGGGCCAACCACCATCAGCGGATCCCCCGGCCGCGCGGCAGCAGCCCAGGATGCGGCCGGTCCGAAGGCTCCCGGGTGCAGCACAAAGTCAATCTCCAGCTCCGCCGCGCTCGCCTGCCTGCCCAACGACGCCGGAACCTCCGCGCGCAGCGCCCTCACAGTATACGTCCGCATCACCCCGCGCGCGGCTTCATCCAGCGAGCGCCAGCGCTGGTACCAGTCGTCCTGCAGTGAGCCGCGGACAGCGTTCAGCTGCGGGAGGTCCTTCCCCGGCGAGGGAATAAGCACCTTGACCCGCAGGTCCAGCGTTTCCCCGTCGGGGCCCGCGCCAAAAAGCGCCAGGTCTGCTCCGGTGAAGGTGATGCGCCGGAAGTGCGGCGTCAGCTGCTGAACCCGCGCAACGGACAGCCGGAATGCCCGCATGGGGCTGACCGCATCCTCCGCCACGGCTACTGCACTCATGCGGGCGCCCCCGCCAAAGAGGCCCCCGCACCCAACAGCGCGGCGCGGCGACCCAGGGGAACCACCAGCGGGGTGCCCGTGACAGGGTCCGGGACCACCACGGATTCCAGGCCAAACACCTCGCGGACCAGCGCGGCGGTCAGCACGGCCCCCGGCTTGCCTTCGGCCACCACCCGGCCAGCTTTCATGGCCACCAGGTGGTCCGCGTACCGTGCCGCCAGGTTGAGGTCGTGCAGCACAATGGCCACAGTGGTCCCCCTGCGAGCGTTGAGCTCGGACACCACATCCAGCACCTCCACCTGGTGGGCCAGGTCAAGGTAGGCGGTGGGCTCGTCCAGCAGCAGCACCTCTGTTTCCTGGGCCAGCGCCATCGCAATCCACACACGCTGGCGCTGCCCTCCGGAGAGCTCGTCCACGGTGCGCCCTGCCAGCCCCAGCGTTCCGGTGACGGAGAGCGCTGCCGCCACGGCGTCGTCGTCGGCCCCGGTCCACTGGCGGAACCAGCCCTGGTGGGGGCTGCGTCCGCGCCCCACCAGCTCGGAAACGGTGATGCCCTCCGGCGCGGTGGGGGCCTGCGGCAGGATGCCCAGTTCGCGCGCCAGGGCACGGGTGGGCATCCTGTGGATGTCCGCCCCGTTGAGAAGTACAGCGCCGGACCGGGCCGAAAGCAGCCTGGCCAGCCCGCGCAGCAGCGTGGACTTCCCGCAGGCGTTGGCGCCCACAATGTAGCTCACCTTTCCCGCGGGCAGTTCCAGCGAGAGACCCTCCACGATGGGCGCACCGGCGTAGCCAAGGGTGATGTTCCGGGCGCTGAGCCGTGACGGGTGTGGATTGAGGGCCATGTCAGCCTCCTTGGTTGGAGCGGTTGGAAGAAATAAGGAGCCACAGCAGGAACGGCGCCCCAAGCGCACCGGTCACCACGCCCACCGGCAGGGAGACCCCGGGGATGGCATTGACGGCGGCAAAGTTGCCGGCCAGGACAACTCCTGCACCCACCAGCGCAGCCACCGCCAGGGACGGGGCCCCGTTGTTGAGCCGCCTGGCGATGGGCCCGGAGAGGAAGGCGACGAAGGCAATGGGCCCGGCCGCGGCCGTGGGAAGGGCGGCCAGCAGCACGCCAAGCAGGGTCAGCAGCAGGCGGGCACGCGGAACGTTGAAGCCAAGCCCGGCGGCAGTGTCGGCACCGAGTGCCAGCCCGCGCAGCTGCCGCGCGCCCGGCCCGGCAAGCGGCAGGAGCACCAGCAGGGCTGCGGCCAGGAACGCCACGCGCTGCCAGTTCGCCGGGGCCAGCGAGCCGCTCAGCCACACCATGACATCCCGCGCGTTGCCTGTGTCGGCGCGGGATAGCAGGAACGTGACGGCGGCCTGCAGGAAGGCTGCCGCCCCAATGCCCACCAAAATCAGCCCCGTGCCGCCCCGGCCGCGCGCCAGCCAGGTGATCAGCACCGCCACCACCAGCGCTCCGCCCATGGCCGCCAGGGACACACCGGCCCCGCCTGCGCCAAAGACCACGATTGCGGCAACAGCGGCCGCACTGGCGCCGTAGCTGATGCCGATGATGTCAGGGCTGGCCAGCGGGTTGCGCAGCATGGCCTGGAAAACAGCCCCTGCCACGCCGAACGATGCCCCGGCCAGCAGGCCCAGCAGCGCCTGCGGCAGCTTGTTTTCCATGACGAGGAAGCTGGCACCGGGAATCTCGGCCCCGCCCAGCAGCCGCAGGAAATCCGGCACCGTGACGGTTTAGCTGCCCAGCAGGACATTCGCGAAGAACAGGCCGGCCACGGCGGCGCCGAGGATTCCCGCAACCCAAGCACGACGGCGGCGGGGCGCCTTGCGCCGTTCACGCACCCAAGCGCCGCCCAGGACCGCGGCACCGGCGGGCAGCTGCGCCTTGTCCAGGACGCTCACAATTCGGCCCGCCGCCCGCGGCGCACCACGGCAATGAACACGGGCGCCCCGATGAGGGCGGCAAGAATGCCCGCCGGAACCTCCCCCGGCAACAGGACCACCCGCCCCGCCACGTCCGCCGTCAACAGGATTGCCGGGGCCGCCAGGAGCGACAAGGGCAGCAGCCAGCGGTAATCCGGCCCTACCAGCCCGCGCAGCAGGTGTGGAACCACCAGCCCGATGAAGCCGATGGGGCCCGCGAGTGCCGTGGCGGAACCGCACAGCAACACAATTCCCACGGCGGAGACCGCCCGCCCCGGTCCGGGTCGGTGACCCAGCCCGCGGGCCATGTCGTCGCCGAGGGCAAGGGTGTTGAGCAGCCGCCCGGTGGCCAGCAGGATCACCGCGCCTATCGTGACGAACGGCAGCACGGCCCCGACAGCGTCCCAGGACTTTCCAGCCAGCGCACCCACCTGCCAGGTCCTGAAGAGCTCCAGGGAGTCCTGGCTCGTGACGAGCATGACGCTCATGAGCGATCCCATTCCTGCGGCTGCGGCCGCCCCGGCCAGTGCGAGTTTTACAGGGGTGGCCCCGCTGCGGCCCAGGCTGGCCACACCGTAGACCACCACGGCCGCAACGGCGCTGCCGGCAAAGGCAAACCACAGATAGGAGGACACCCCGGCCGCGCCGAAAAAGAAGATTCCCGCCACCACGGCAAGCGAGGCTCCCGCATTGACACCCAAAATGCCGGGATCGGCCAGCGGGTTGCGGGCCACGCCCTGCATGGAGGTGCCCGCCAGGCCCAGGGACGCGCCCACCACCAGCCCGGCCACGGTTCGCACCAGGCGGGAGGCCACCACGGCGTGGTCGCCGTTGGCGGGGTCAAAGTGCGCAAGGGCATCAAACACGATAGGAAGCTGCAAAGTGCGGGCGCCGAACGCCAGGGACATCAGCACGGCCGCCGCCAGCGCGGCTGCCAACGCCAGCAGCCAGGCCAGCTGGCGAACGGCAATGAAGCCCCTGCCCGGCCCCCCAGGCACCCCGGCGGCAGGCGGCAGGGGCACGGCGGAGGGGACCGGCGTCGTAATTCCTAAGGGCGGTGTCAGGGCGGGTGCACCCATCCGGACGGGCCTTACGCCTTCGAGGCCGCGGCGCCGAGCTGCGGCAGGAACGCCTCCAGCGCCCAGGGCAGGCTCAGCGGGGAGGAGGCGGAGATGGCGTAGGTGAGGGTGTTGTCCGAATCGGCCACGAAGGCACCCTTCCTGATGGCGGGAATCTGGCCCAGGAGGGGGTCCGTGGTGATTGCGTCCTTCGTCTTGTTGTCCGGCACCCAGCTGACAAAGACCTGCGATACCAGCTCGTTGGCCTTTTCGGCTGACCATGGGATGAAGAATCCGGTTTTCCCCTGCCCTGCGGCGACCACCACGGGAGCCAGCTGCATGCCGATGCTGGCCAGGAACTTGGGGCGGTTGTCGCCGGAGAGGTAGACGTTGACGCCGTCGCTCTTGTCCGGCTCCAGGTTGCCGTAGATGAAGGTCTTGCCCTTGATGGCAGGGTACTTGGCGGCCTGCGCGGCAATGGTTTTCTCCGTGGCGGCAATGAGGTCCTGGGCAGCCTGGGACTTGCCGAGGGCCGCACCGATCATGGTGGTGGAGTCCTGCCAGGACGTGGCGTACGGGGCTTCCGGGTAGGCGATGACCGGGGCGATCTTGCTGAGCTTGTCATAATCGTCCCGGGTCAGGCCGGAGTAGGCGGCCAGGATGATGTCCTGGTTGACCTTGGCCACTTCCGTGAAGTTCACGCCGTCCGCCTCGGAGTACTGCACCGGGGCCTTTGCGGTGCCGAACGCCGCGCCCGCCCTTTCCAGCGCCGTGTCCTTCCACGGGGTGGAACCCTGCGCGTTGCCGCCCCAGTCGTCCCTCGGCATTCCCACGGGCACCACGCCCAGCGCCAGGGCCACGTCCGCGTTGACCCAGGACACCGTGGCGATTCGCTGCGGGGCTGCCGTGAGGACCGTGTTGCCGAACTTGTGCTTGACCGTGATGGGGAAAGCGTCCGTGGCAGCATTCCCGGATCCGCCGGCCGAGCCGACCGCACCGGTGGAGCAGCCGGTCAGCGTGGCGGCGGTGGCCGCCACCGCCAGCAGTCCGAGCGAAAGTCCCTGTCGACGCGAAAATTCCACAATTGATCCTTACCGTAGCTGTGATGGCGGCCCACAGAAGTTAAGCAAGCCTTACCTACCCTAGCGGATCTTTTGGACAATAGGGAACACTAATGTGACGTAATGGCTCGGGTGTGACGCTCCGCCTACTGTCTTACGGCGCTCCGGGCTTACGGCGCCGGCGTGCGCAGGATCCAGTGGTTGGCATCCAGGCCGCGCATCAGCTTGCGGCCAATGCGGGTCAGGTCGGCAACATCCTCTTCGTCCAGCTGGTCAAAGACCAGGCCCCTGACGGTTTCCACGTGAAGCGGCGCCAACTCCCGGATCAGTGACAGCCCGGCGCCCGTGATGGTGGTTGACGTAACCCGCGCGTCGTCGGCATGGGTGGCGCGCTCCACCAGCCCGCGGGCCTGCAGCTTCTTGGCCACGTGGGAAAGCCTTGACAGCGAGGCGCTGGTCCGCGCCGCGAGCTCGCTCATGGGCAGGGTCCCGGTGGATGCCTCGGAGAGCATGGCCAACACGTTGTAGTCAAAAAGCGACAGCTTTGCGGCCTGCTGCAGCGGGGCTTCAAGCGCCCCGGGCAGCAGCGTGGTGGTGGACAGCAGCGCCAGCCATGCGGCACGTTCATCGGCGCTCAGCCAGCGCGGCCCCGGTTCACTCATGCCCACCATCTTTCCACGGTTGCCAGACGCCAGACGGAACCCGGCAACTTTTTACTTGACACATCAACTAAACTCATCTAAATTTACTTGTAGCTTCAAGTAAAAACTTCCAGCACACCCCTTGGAAAGCAGGAACACCATGAGCACCATCACCATCATTGGCTCCGGAAACATGGCCCGCGGCATCGCAACACGGGCCATCGCCGCTGGACGGAGCGTGGAAATCCTCAACCGCGACGAGGCCAAGGCTGCGGCCCTGGCCACCGAACTTGGCGCCAACAGCACCTCGGGCAAGCTGGGCCAGGTCCCGTCGGGTGAGATTGTGGCACTGGCAGTGCCGTTCGACGCCGCCAAGGAAGTGGTGTCGGCCTACGGCGACACCCTGGCCGGCAAGACGGTCATCGACATCACCAACCCGGTGAACTTCGAAACTTTTGACTCGCTGGTGGTTGCCCCCGGCACGTCCGCTGCCGAGGAAATCGCAGCCCTGACCCCGGCCAACGTGGTCAAGGCCTTCAACACGACCTTCGCAGGTGCGCTTGCCACTGGCGAAACCAGCGGACAGGCACTGGACGTGTTCATTGCCGGCGACAATGCCGAGGCGGCCGCGGCGGTCTCTTCCCTGGTGTCCGACGGCGGAATGCGCCCCATCGTTGCCGGACCGCTCAAGCGGGCCCGCGAGCTTGAAGGCTTCCAGTTCCTGGTCATGACGCTCCAGGCCAACCCGGCCTTCGAGACCTTTAACTGGAACACAGGCTTGAAGATCGTGGACTAATCCCCAAGCGCTCCCGCGGCTCGCAAGCTCGCAGCGGGACCCTCGCGCTTGTGGGCCCAAGCGCTCCCACGCGCGGAACGGCCCTTACGCGTCCACCGGACGGGTGGGGGCCGTTCCGTTGCCAAAGGGCCGTCCGCCCAGCGACTCGCGGCCGTGCGCCGTGGCCCATCCCGAGGTGTCGGGGCCCAGCGGGACAATCTGCGTGGGGTTCAGGTCCTCATGCACCACGTAGTAATGCTTCTTGATCTGCTCAAAGTTGACGGTGTCGCCAAATCCCGGCGTCTGGAAAAGGTCCCGGGCGTAGGCCCACAGCACGGGCATTTCGATGAGCTTGTTCCGGTTGCACTTGAAGTGCCCGTGGTAGACGGCGTCAAAGCGGACCAGTGTGGTGAACAGGCGCACATCCGCTTCGGTAATGGTGTCCCCCATCAGGAAACGCTGCGTGGCGAGGCGTTCCTCGAGCCAGTCGAGAGCGGTGAACAGGCGTTCGTAGGCAGCGTTATACGCTTCTTGCGAACCGGCGAAGCCGCAGCGGTAGACGCCGTTGTTGACCTCGGTGAAGATGCGCTTCATCACCGGGGCCATTTCCTCGCGCAGCGCTTCCGGGTACAACTCGGGCGCGCCGTCCCGGTGGAATTCGCTCCATTCGGTGGAAAAGTCCAGCGTGATTTGCGGGAAGTTGTTCGTCACCACTGCCCCGCTGGGCACGTCCACAATGGCGGGGACGGTGATGCCGCGCGGGTAGTTTGGCGTGCGCTTGAAGTACGCGTCCTGCAGGCGCGGAATGCCCAGCACGGGGTCCAGGCCGTCCGGGTCCAGGTCAAACGTCCAGCTCCGCACGTCATGCGTGGGGCCGCACACCCCTATCGAGATGGCATCCTCGAGGCCCAGCAGCCGGCGCACAATGGTGGAACGGTGCGCCCACGGACACGCCCGCGCCACCACCAGGCGATACCGCCCGGCCTCCACGGGGTAGCCGTCAGCGCCGTCCCGGGTGATCCGCGTTTCAATGTAGTTGGTGTCCCGCGTGTACTCGCTGCCCGTCACGTACGCGCCCTTGGTGCTGAAGCCCTGCTGAGTGTCCATGAAGCCAGCCTATGCCCGCCGCCGGGAACCCGACAGGTTGAGGCCTCGCACCACCCCAGGCACGACGGCGGCCGGCTGGATCAGTGGCCGCCACGGCTAAGCCGGGGATGTGGAAATTCGAGCCGTCTTGCCTGGACTGCTTTTCCTGACGCGGCGCCCACCCTGCGGCGCCTGCGGGACCTCGGACTTCGCGTCGGCGTCATCACCAACGGCAACCACGAACAGCAATCAATGACGATCGCGAGACTCGGGTTGGAACCACTGGACGTGTTCTTCAGTTCAGAACAGATGGGCCACGCCAAACCCGACAAATCAGCGTTCACCTGGCCCGTGCGGGCATCCCAAGGCAGTTGGCCCAGCACAGGGGACGCGATGGAAACCAGCCATGGTGCTCAAAAAGGTTTAGTAGATTTACTCAAAAAGGTATCGTAGAAATGCTCAAAATGGTAGTGTAGAGACATTCAAAAGAGTATGGTGGCCGCATTCAAAGGGCGCGGGAACATGGCAGCGGAGGAGACTGATCGCGTGCAAGGCTACAGCAGACGGATCGTTGATAACACAATTGATGAACTCTTCCCTTCGTTCGCCGCCATCTCCATTGACGGGGCCCGCGCGATCGGAAAGACCTCAACAGGGGCACAACGGGCAAAAACGATTCTCAACCTGGACCTCCCTGAAATTCAGCAGTTGATCCAGGCAGACCCCAACTATTTGGGCCGGGCGGACACCCCCGTTCTCATCGACGAGTGGCAAAACATCCCCGAGGTTTGGGACCGGATCCGCCGGCTCGTAGACAACGACGCAACCGGAGGACGGTTCATCCTGGCCGGAAGCGCCGCACCCATTGGTGTCCGGCTGCACTCCGGCGCTGGCCGAATCATCAAATTCCGGATGCGCCCGCTCTCCATCGCGGAACGCGGCTTGGCCACCCCCACCGTCCGGGTCCGCGATCTTCT